>Ga0209488_10000200_pt1 | contig 46982 bp, 37 predicted proteins | sample Rivendell_Oct201_8_FD_188349 | JGI IMG/M metagenome (GOLD analysis project Ga0209488, IMG submission 188349) | Vadose zone soil microbial communities from the Eel River Critical Zone Observatory, Northern California, USA -... | ecosystem: Environmental > Terrestrial > Soil > Vadose zone >...
CCGAGACGGGCCACGGATTCGTGTCCGGGCCTCAACATCAGGTGGTAGGAATTGCACAGCAGGATTTCCACCGACAGCGAGCGCAGCTGATCCGGCGTCATTGCCTTGACCGTGGCTTGCGTGCCCACAGGCATGAAAACGGGAGTTTCGACGACGCCGTGCGCCAGATGGAGCCGGCCGCGACGGGCACGAGTGCGGGAATCCTTTGTCAGAATTTCGAATTTCATCAGACCAGGTGGCACGCCACCTGACGGCCGTCGTCCACAGGCCGAAGCAATGGCTCTTCCGTTTTGCACCGATCGACGGCAATCGGACACCGTGGATGGAAACGGCATCCCGAGGGAGGATTGATGGGAGTCGGCACGTCGCCCTTTAGAATGATGCGATGCTTCTTCGCGGCAGGGTCCGGCACCGGTACGGCGCTGAGCAGAGCCTGGGTATACGGGTGTTTCGGATTCGAACAAATCTGCTGGCTGGTTCCCACCTCAACCAGTTTGCCGACATACATCACTCCGATCCGCGTGGATATGTGTTCTATGACTGGGATGGCGTGAGAAATAAAAAGGTACGTCAGAGCAAACTGGTTCTGAAGGTCCGAAAGCAGATTGATGATCTGCGACTGGATCGAAACGTCCAGCGCCGACACCGGTTCATCCGCCACGATCAGTTTCGGTTTCAATGCCAGCGCCCGCGCAATCCCGATCCTCTGACGCTGTCCTCCGCTGAATTCGTGCGGATACCGATTCATGACCGAAGGTTCCAGACCTACGGTTTGCAACAACTCCGCCACGCGGCTTTCCCGCTCCGATCCACTCGCGATGCCGTGGATAGCGAACGGCTCTCCAACAATGGTTCGGATAGTCATTCGCGGATTGAGCGACGCGTAAGGATCCTGAAAGATAATCTGCATGTCGCGGCGAAGTCCGCGCAATTCCGTCGACCCGAGTTTGAGCATATCGACGCCATCAAACCGGATTTCGCCGGAATCGGGCTCGATCAATCTCAGTACCGCGCGACCCGTGGTTGTCTTGCCGCAACCCGATTCGCCGACCAATCCGAATGTCTCGCCCTTTTCAATCGTGAAGCTGACGTCGTCAACGGCTTTCACATGCGCAGCGACCCGAGACAACACACCGCGGCGAACCGGAAAGTACTTCTTGAGATTGCGGACTTCGAGGAGAGCACGCGCTTCAGGCATGGATGCAGCGAGCCTCCTGAGTTGCGGAAACCGGTGACAAAGGAATCTCGCCAACCGAACACTCCGCGGTTCGCTTGTGACAGCGCGGCGCAAACGCACAACCCGCGGGGAGGTGCAAAAGATTCGGTACCATGCCGTCGATGACATCGAGACGGGCCTTACGCGTGAGGCTGGATCCCAGCTTGGGAATGGAGTGAAGCAAGCCCTGCGTGTAGGGATGCTTCGCGTTGTGGAACACGTCCATCGCCGGTCCGATTTCGACAATCTTGCCCGCATACATGACGGCAACATTTTCCGCGACCTCCGCGATCACGCCAAGATCATGGGAGATCAGAATCATCGAAAGGTTGTATTGATGGCGGAGAGTGTCCAGCAGGTCCAGGATCTGCGCCTGAATGGTCACATCAAGAGCCGTGGTCGGTTCATCGGCGATCAACAACGTGGGGCGGCAGACCAGCGCCATCGCGATCATGATTCGCTGACGCATTCCACCGGAAAGATGGTGCGGATAGTCCTTGGCACGTTTCTCCGGATCCGGAATTGAAACCGCGCGCATGGATTCCACGGCGCGATTCCATGCCTCCCGACGCGACACTTTTTCGTGGGCCGCAACCGCTTCCGCGATTTGAAATCCCACTTCCAGCACGGGATTCAGCGCCGTCATCGGTTCCTGAAACACCATCGAAATCTGAGAGCCGCGAACCCGCCGCATTTCAGTTTCGTCAAGGCCTAGCAGGTCCTGGCCATTGAGCAGTACCTGGCCTCCAACCACGCGTCCCGGCGGACTCACCAGCCGGGTGATTGACATGGCTGTGACGCTCTTTCCACAACCACTCTCGCCAACCAGGCCAAGCGTTTGCCCCCTGGCAACGCTGAACGACACATCGTCGACGGCTTTGACGATTCCTCCACCGGTGAAGAAACTGGTTTTCAAATTGCGGACTTCCAGAACATTGTTCAAAAAGCCAGTGCCTCCCGAAATTCCCCCTGAGTGCTGCGAAACACGTTGGAGATTTCTCCCACCGTTGCATAGGCCTGAACCGCGCTGAGGATGTGAGGCATCAGGTTTTCATCGGTTCGGCTTGCGGCGTCCAGACGCTCCAACGCAGCGGAAACTGCGGAAGCGTTTCGCTTTCGACGGAGGTCGCCAAGCCGGTTGACCTGCTCGCGTTCCCGTTCCGGATCCACAACATGGAGTTTTACCCGCGAGGTTTCCTCCATTCGATATTCGTTCACACCGACAATGATTCGATCCTTCGACTCGATCGATTGTTGATAGGCGTATGCCGAGTCTTGAATCTGACTCTGCACCCAGCCACTTTCAATCGCCTGCAGCATGCCACCCATATGATCGATCTTTTCAAGGTACAACGTCGCGCGCTTTTCAATTTCATCGGTGAGGGATTCGATGGCGTACGATCCGCCAGTGGGATCCGCGGTGTTGATGACGCCGGTTTCGTACGCCAGTATCTGCTGGGTGCGCAGGGCCAGCCGGGCCGCGTCTTCCGTCGGAAGACCGAGGGCCTCATCCATCGAATTGGTGTGCAGGGACTGCGCTCCGCCCAGCACCGCAGCCAGCGCCTGAAGGCCGACACGGACCACGTTGTTGTCCGGCTGCTGCGCCGTCAGAGACGAGCCCGCGGTCTGCGCGTGAAACCGCAACATCATCGAACGCGGATTCTTCGCTCCGAAGCGCTCCTTTGCGATACGCGCCCACATGCGCCTTGCGGCCCGGAACTTCGCGATCTCTTCCAGAAAGTCGTTATGGGTGTTGAAGAAAAATGAAAGGCGCGGCCCAAAGGAATCAAAATCCAATCCGCGATCGATGGCGGCTTGCACGTAGGCAATGGCATTGCCGAAAGTAAAAGCCAGTTCCTGGACTGCCGTGGATCCGGCTTCTCGAATGTGATACCCGCTGATTGAAATGGTGTTCCAGCTCGGAAGTTCGGTTTGACAGTAGGCGAATATGTCCGTGATCAGCCGGAGGGAAAATCGCGGCGGGTAGATGTACGTACCGCGTGCAATGTACTCCTTGAGGATATCATTTTGAATGGTCCCCTGGATTTGTTCGGCCGGCACACCCTGTTTTTTCCCAACTGCAATCACCATCGCGAGAAGTATGGCTGCAGTGGAATTGATCGTCATGGATGTGGACACCCGATCGAGCGGAATGCCTTCCATCAGGCTTTCCATGTCTTCCAGAGAGTCGATCGCGACTCCCACTTTTCCCACTTCGCCCAAAGCGAGAGGGTGATCCGAATCCATTCCCATTTGTGTCGGCAGGTCGAATGCAATCGATAGTCCGGTCTGACCGTTCTCCAGCAGGTATTTGAAACGCCGGTTGGTTTCGGCGGCGGAACCGAAGCCTGCATATTGGCGCATTGTCCAGAGTCTGCTCCGGTACATCGTGGGCTGAATGCCCCTGGTGTACGGGTATTCGCCGGGGAGGCCCGGGTCCGGCAACGGATCGGAAGGTCCGTAACATTGAGAGAGCTCGATGTCGGAATCGGTTGTGAAGCGGCCCATGGGATTGGTGGCCATGGGGAGTTAGGTTAGCACATGGAAGAGGACGCTTAGGATTTGCCGAGCAGAATAAACGGCGCCCAGTAATACGGGTGCGGGAAGCTGGCCTTCACCTCCAGAATCGCTTCGCGCAATGCGCGGGATTTTGTCAGACCGTCCTGCAGGCCTTTGTAGAACCGGCGCATCAACTGTGCCGTGGATCGGTCGTTAACCGTCCAGAGACTCACCACCAGCGACGGAGTACCGGCATACAAAAATCCACGCGCGAGGCCGAGCAATTCGTCACCTTCCCAGACCGCGCTCATTCCCGTTTCACATGCGCTGAGCGTGGTCAATTCGGCGCCGAGCTGGAGATTGAAAATATCAAACAGGTTCAGCCAGTTGTCTCCCAATTTGAGCGAAGAGAACATGGGATTATCGGCGCGGAAGATTCCGTGAGCCGCAATATGGATCTTGCCTGCAGCGGGCGCATATTCCCGGAGCTTGTCTTCACGAGCATCCGGCCCGACAAATACTTTGGCGTTGGGCATCAATTCGCGCAATGCCGCGACTTCGTCGTTGATGAACGGCGTCAGTTCATCGGCAACCGCGAGAATTAAATCGTGCTGCGGTGCTTTCATCGGTTTCTTGTCGCGACAGATCTTGAGCACCGAAGCGCTGGCGCCGTAGGTGATGTCGTGATCGTCAATCAGGAAGCGTTCCCCGTCCGAGAGCGCATGAAATGGGACGTAGTGCAGCGCCTGGTGCGGAACGATGATCAGCCGCTTGCCTTTGATCGAGACTTCCTGAATTGGGGCAATCAACTGGCCATGAAGATCCTGAAGATGGTGTCTGGTCGCGGCAAGAAGGACCGCTGCGTGTTTCGATACGTACTCGGGCTGCAGATGAAATTTTGAAAGCTGGAAGTTCAGTCCTTTAAGAGAAGCGCGAACCTTATCGGCCGTCGTCAGATTTCGAACCACCCTGAATTCGTTTCGACCAATGATGAAGGCCTGAAAGCGATCGCCAATGGCGTAGTACTCAATCAGAAGCTCGTCGGAGTCGAGCATCTGCTGCACATCCTGCACGTTCGGCAGATCCATGCTTTGGAGCGCCACCCAGCCGGAGTCTTCTGATCCCGCTTCACGCAGCAGTTCCATGAGCTCGTGCTCGCGCGCCGTGATTTCATCCTTGGTGGACTTGTCCGAGGCCACAGTCCGCGCTGTGGCTCCAGCCTCGTTCATGCGGTTATAGAGAATATTGAGTTCTTCACGAATCTTCCGAATCTTATTCAACCGGGGAGAGCCTTCCGTCCCTGCGTCCCACACGGTCTCAAGATTTCGTTCCAAAAGATCCATCAGCGTTCGGGATTTTGAGCGCTCGACATAATCGAACGCCGTTTGAGCATCGTTGCGATTCAACTGCAGATTCACAATGTTTTCGTAAACCTGGTACTTGTCCTTTCCGAAGGACATGCGCAATTCATCGAGCCGGATGTTTCCGCGAAGCGATTCCAGGTCGGTGACCGCTCTCAGGTAAAGTTTTTCAGCTTCGTCGGTTGCTCCCGCGAGTTCCTTGAGACGCCCCAGCGTATTGAAAGCCTGATAGGAAACCCACGGCGCGTGGAAGCCCTCAAGGCCCTGCAGGGCGCGTTCGGCATGAGCGATCGCGTGCACTGGGTCGTCCAGCTCCTGGAGAGTCTGCGCGGAGAGAACGCGGGCATTGGCCGCACGCACGGGCACATGCTGTTTATCGAATGAATCGGCGGAATGTTCTGCGAGCTCCTGAGCCTCCGCAAAGTGTTGTTGTCGAATCAGAAGCTGGGCGCGCCACAGGTCCACCGCTGCACACCAGATTTCGTTGCCGGCCTGATTGAAGATATCGCTGGCCTGAAAAAATGCTTTCTCGGCCTCGCTGTCGCGAAGGAGTTTGAATTCGGCGATTCCGAGGAACATCAATGCCATTGCCGCTTCATGCCGATTGCCGAGCGAAGCGAAAGTTTCGTGCGACCGGGTTGCGAGTGTTGAAGCGTCTTCAAAAAGATTCAATTGAAGGTAGATTTCAGCTCGGTCCAGATCGCAATAAGCCACCCGCCTGGCGTCGTTTGCCGCTTCGTGTCTTCGGCGAACCTGTTCGATCATTCGAAGCGCTGTGGAATAGTTTCCCCGCATGAAGTGCATGCGGGAAATGCCCCGGTCTGCAATATCGGCCCAGAGCGTCAATCCATGTTGCTCGCAATGCGCCTTGGTGTCTTCGAATGCCTCAACGGCATCTTCGAACCGGTTCATGTCGGTCAGCACATGCGCGCGGCCCATGCCGGCGGCGGCTGTTGAGACCGGGTTGTCGCTGCTGGCCTGCGCGGAATGATAATGAAGGAGCGAGTCGTCGTAGCGATTCAGCCGGTAGTAAAGATTCCCCAGCGCAATTTCCAGCGTTGTCAGATAACGGCTGTCCTTCACCTTTTCGAGAGCTGCGCGTGCCCGTCCTTCGAGTTTCGTGGCTTCCTCGAAACGGCTCAGAAACGAAAGGTTGTCCATCTCACCAACCATGGTGCGGCCGGCTTCCGCATCCAGCCCGGCCTGCGCAAACAGTTCCACGGCCCGCTCGAAAAACGGCTGTGCCTCGAGACATCGACGCATGGTGTAGAGGACATGGGCGCGCGACCGATTTGCGTAAGCCCAGCCTGCAGGCGAATCGACCACCGATGCCAGATAGAGATTGGTTTCGGCCAAAGCTTCCGCGAGGGGAGGATCCCTGGGACAGAGGTCGCGAATCTTGAGAGAAAGGGATTCGATGAGCTGGAGGGTGGGCGCAGTCCCGCTATCCGAGATGAAAGCCCGTTGCCGAGCTGCATCCCGAATCTGGGCCAAAGAGGCCAGATACTGCTCGGGATTCGGTAGACTCACTTGTTGTTGGCTTCGTGCCTAACGCATTCGGCGTCCAGCCCCAGGCCGGGGACTCAGGAATTTCCGCGGTGGACGCAGAAGAGAGTGATCTGTCCTTCGGGCAGATCGACGGACAGATGATATGTGTCTTTCGGCACCTCATCGAACGAAAACTCGCCAACCAGGTTCGTAATCGTTCGATATCGGACGATGCCGTGGGATTCCAGCTTCACTGGAGTGTTGTCGAAAAACTTTGCGGTCGTCGATAGTACCTGGCCAACCAGAGTGATCCGGTCGTTGGCTTCCATCGATTCGATCTTCACATCGACGTCCACATCACCTGCCCGAAACAACAGCTGACGCGGAGGAGCTCCAACTCGTCGCACGCCGGCCAGCATCGGCTGGTCGAACGTGTCGAAAACGAGAGCAGCGATCATCTTTCGGAGTTTTCCGCCTGTAGCCGGCTGCAACATCGGCTGGAACAGACTGACGCCCCATTTCACGAGCTCGGCTGGGGGTTCATACGACGCATCTGCCTGAAGCTGCAGAACCAGGCCCTGTAGTTCCTGATTCAATTCAGCACACTCCCCACATTCAACCAAGTGGCTCTCAACCGCGAGCTTGTTCTCAGTCGATATGCGTCCGTCTATGCATTCCATCAATTTTTCAGTGTTTGTGTGTCGCATCCGTTGCTCCTATGGCGCCTCCCTACAGACTATATGAGAACCGGGGGGCACAGAAAATACTAGGAAGTTTTCCCCGGTTAGCGGATTCCTCGTCTTCTCAAGAGGATCCGGAGCTTCTCCAGGCAGCGTGCCCGGGTCGGACCGATGCTGGCCACTGGCATCTGCATCGTTTGCGCAATCGACTCGTAGCTCGGGTTATTCGAGTCAAAATACAGCCTTTCCATTAGTTGCCGGCAGCGTTCCGGGAGCATCTCTACCGCATCCCGGACACTTTGCTGTTCCTGGGTCTTGAGCCGGATCACCTCAATGTTCTCTCCTGGGTCCTCCGGCTCTTCGAAGTCGTCGTCCGTGCTGCTGGCATCCCGGTGCTTCTGAGCCCGTACGCGGATGCACTGCCGCGTGGTTGTGGTAATCAACCAGGCGCTGACCCGCGTTCCGTCCTTGAGCTCGCCCAGGTGTTCAATGAGGCCGAGACAAACGGCCTGGAAAACGTCCGAGCAATCTGCGCCCATAAAGCCCCACCGCACCGGAATGGAGTAAATCAGGCGGCGATAACGGGCAATCAGAGCCTCCCATGCCAGGGAATCTCCCTTCAGGCACAAGGAAACCAATTCCGGATCCCCCAGAGTTTTGTATTTGGACGCGCTCACTTAGCGTAAATTCCTGGATTTCCAAAATGAATGTATCCCGAACGCCAAAGTTACTGCCGACAGTGCCCCGGCCACCCAGATTTGCCAGCTTTCGTTTTCACCGGCCTGGGCGTGTTTTCGGAACGACTGAAAGACATGAAAACCCAGTGCCACGCCAATCAGCACAAGAAAAGTACCGGTCACTTCGAGCCAAAGCTGGTGAAGAGATCGGACGACGCCCCCAAAAATCTTTTTCAGTTTGCCTGCCATGAAGGTTGATTGGACATCTTAACGCGAAGACGACAATTTGCGAATTCCGCAAATTCCGCGGGTTCGCAAGCGACTGCACAACCTGGACTACTGAGCGGACTCAACCATAAATCGGAGGCTCACCGGGCGGACGCGTCTTCCAGCGGCGATGAATCCATAGCCATTGTTCCGGATACTTCTTGACGTATCGTTCGACAACCTGATTGAACAGCCGCGTGTTCTCGACAATGCTGTCCGCCAGGTCTGCGGTTTCAACCAATTCGATCGGCGGTTCAAAGCACAACCGATGAATTTGTTCGACGGCGTCCCATATGAGGAATCCGGGAATCACCGTGGCGCCTGTTCGAAGAGCGAGAGTAGCCACCGAAGGAGTAGTCGCGGCGGGAATGCCCAAAAAATCGACAAACACTCCATCGAGGGTGTTTTGATCAACCAGGATCCCAATCGTTTCATTCGCACGCAGCGTCTTCAGAATTCCTCTGGCGGAGTTCTGGCGAACGATTGGTACGTTGCCACCAAGGCATCGGTAGCTCGAAATCAGTTCCTCCACGAGCGGATTGTCAATCTCTCGCACGAGGAACTTCATGGGATGACCGTATATCGAATGCGCAAATGAACTCAGTTCCCATGCTCCGATGTGCGCGGTAAGAAAGAGAACACCGTTGCCGCGATTCAGGGCGTTTTCGAAATGCTCATATCCTTCGTACCGGACCAACTGGGCAATGTTCGATGCTTTGAGCTGCCTGAAGTGACTGAATTCGACGAGCAGTCGCCCGAGATTACTGAAACTTCCACGCAGTATGGCTGTGCGTTCTTCGGCGCCTAAATTGGGAAACACCATGGCGAGGTTGTGAAGCCCAACGTTTCGCTGCCGCTTTGCCAGATGGAAACCCAGCCACGCCACGATTCCGGCGGCCCGGTAAGCGATGCGCTTTGGCATTCGTCCGAATAATTCCAGAAGAAATTTCGCTGAAAAATATTCGACATAAGTCTTAAGACCCTTAGTCATCGATAGGAGTATCTGGAAAACCAGTGGCACGGAACAAGGATCTTCGAGTTTTCATGATACAAATGGACGAATTTGCGAATTGACCGGATTCCAGCGAAATGCGTACGATGGGATTACGCTTGAACTGGGAAAAAGTGAGGGCCGATTGCAACTTGATGACAACCTGAAACACTTAATCAAGGAACTCGGTGCTGCTATCAACGATGCGCTTTCAGAATCCGAAGGCATCAACGACGCTATTCAGAACGTGAAAAATGCCGGCTACGACGTTTTCCTCGTGCTGGAAGCGACAATTGGGTTCAACAAAAAAGCGGTGACGGATTCAAGCGAAGAACCTGCCGGAGTTTCTCAACTCGAAAATGCACAACTGAAAGTCACCGGCCAGGATCTGAAATTCCTCAGATCCCTCAAGATCAGCGTCGAAGATCTGGACGGACAGTAGCCCACAACTCTTCTACACTCCCGATTACCTTTTCCACAGCGATCGTTTCGATCGGATCTCCCTGAACAAACCGGTCTTGGGTTCCCGTTGGCCGGAAGTGTTCCGACAATCCGATGCTGAACAACCCGAGAGTGGGAACGCCGAGAATCGGGCCCAGGTGCAGCGGGCCGGTGTCATTGCTGATCCACAGCGAAGCGGACTCCACGACCGCAGCCAGGTGCGGAACGGTGAGATTCGAAAGACCAGTCACTTTCGCGGCTGATTTTGTCTCTCCTAGCATGCGATTCACCAGGTGTTCTCCCTCCGGCCCCGAAATGGCGACGACGTTCAAGCCCAGGTGACCTGCAATGAAGTCGGCGACTGCAGCGTATCTCTCCGGAGGCCAGATGCGCAGCGGTGTTGGAGCATCCAGAAACATTGCAGCGTAAGGGCGCTCGGGCAGGTTCTCCTTCGCCCAATGCCGGCTTGATTCCGGAACTACCAGCGAAGGAGTCGCCGGCCGGCCGCCGCTACCGAAGCGCTCCACCACGCGCGTGAACATTTCACTGACATGAATAGCTTTATCTTCGGGTACCGGAGGAAGGTTGAAACAATAATTCAGGTACGACCGCCCATACAGCTTCAGACCGATGCGCTGGCGTGACGCTGAAAACCACGTCAGTAGATTGGTTTCGCGAAAGCCCTGAAAGTCGATGGCCAGATCAAACTGACGATCCCGGACTGTCCGTACAACGTCGTGCATGCTCTTCACCGAATTCCATCGCGAACCGTCGCGCATCGCGATTCGATCCACGGCAATGATGTCGTCGATTGCAGGGCACATTGCGGCCAGCGGAGCCGGTCGCTGGTCCGTGAGAAACGTCAGATGGCTCCCAGGGAAAAATGATTTCAACAACGTCAGGGAGGGGAGAAGCAATACGATGTCGCCAAATCGCGCCAGGCGGATGGCGAGGATTTTCGGAGGCGTCACGGAACGATAAGGCTTGGAGCCTGCTTCACCGGTTCAATCTGTTCCAGCATGTTGTTCAACAAATCCAGATACTGGCGGCTGCGCGGACGGGAATTCGAATTCACCGTTGCCGCATAGGTCAGGAAGTTCAAGATATCGACGGCGTCAGAAACCTTCAGAGATTGCTCCAGATTCGACGGCTGCGGCTGCACGAATCCGTCAAACAGGTCTTTCAGACGGCGAAACAGTGAAACGCGCACGGCACCCTCGGGCAATGTCTCGTAATAGATTCCGGAAGACAGCGTCTTCATCGTCGCCGTCAGGTTTTTGAAGACTTCAATGACGTCGCTGTCCACCATCCATGGAGTCAGTGCTCTCTCTTCAAGAACTCCAAGGCAAACGGCATTCAATACGGGTGCATGGCGATAAATGAAGCTCTTGTCGAAAGCTTGAACGACGGAGGCCAGCTGGGGTTCCGGCGCTCTCTGGTCCCCTTCGTAAGCGCGGCCCGCCATCAGGTGGTAGCAGGAGCTCGGACAGTCGATTTCGACTTCTCTTTTGGATCCGCAGCAAACGGGACAAATCCGGGTTTCCTTGGCGGGACAGAACCGTTTGGCGGGACGCTCGGAACACAGAGGACAGCGCGCCATAAGCCGCGAAGTATAGCACACGGTTTGACTTTGCCTGGATCGCTCGGGATAATTAACGGTCTATCTATAACGGATGGGGGGTGTATTGAGTTGGCCGAAGTTCGCATTCAAGACGGAGAGTCTATTGAGAATGCGCTTAGACGTTTCAAGCGGAAGGTTCAGCAGGAAGACATCATCAAGGAAGTAAAGAAGCACTCTTTTTACCTGAAACCGGGCGAGAAGAAACGTATTAAGCAGGCGCTGGCTCGAAAACGCAGTCGCAAGAAAGTACGACGCGTCGTGGAAGAATAAAGTTCACGGGGAGTCTGAATGCCGATTCAGATTCCCCTCAGTCCCCCTGCAAGGCCGTAATGGCTGTCACATCGATCACGTCTTCAACCGAACACCCTCTCGAGAGATCATTTGCCGGTTTCTTCAATCCCTGAAGAATGGGTCCAACGGCGCGCGCGCCCGCCAGGCGTTCCACCAGTTTGTATGCGATGTTTCCAGACTGGAGATCCGGAAATATCAACGTATTCGCTTGGCCCTTCAACGTGCTTCCTGGCGCCTTGGAGAGCGCAATCTCAGGAATCAGAGCCGCGTCCGCCTGAAGCTCTCCGTCGACGCCCAGTCCGGGTGAGCGCGCTTTCACGGTTGCTACCGCTTCACGGATGCGATCCACCGACGGGTGGCTTGCGCTTCCTCGCGTTGAAAATGACAGGAACGCGACCAGAGGCTCGACCTCGAGAAAGATTTTTGCATTCTCCGCAGCATTGATCGCAATTTCCGCCAACTGGGTTACGGTTGGCACCGGTATGACCGCACAGTCGGCGAAGACCAGATTGACGGTCGGCAGGATCATCAGAAAAAAACTCGAAACCGTAGAGGATCCTTCACGAAGACCGATGCATTGAATTGCAGCGCGTACCGTGTCTGCTGTCGTGGTGGCAACGCCGCCGACAAAACCGTCCGCGTCCCCGGTTCGGACCATTGTCGCGGCGAAATATACCGGATTCTGGAGCCGAGTCCGGGCCTCCATTTCCGTGACTCCTTTGGCCCGCCATTCGGGTAAGAGAAGAGACGTATACCGATCGACGGCCCGCGAATCGTGGGCCACAATCTGAATCCCCGACAGGTCCAGGCTCTGAGCTTTCGCAGTTTTGGAAATCTCATCCGGCAAACCCACCAGTATCGGCAATGCCATGCGGGAATCGGCAACAGTGCGCGCAGCACGCAGGATTCGAACGTCGTGCGACTCGGGATACACAATGCGCTTTGGTTGACGGGCTGCCCGTTCCCGCAGCTGGTTCAGGATGTCCGTTTTCATCGAGCCTATTTTAGGGAAGTAACCCCGGAAGGTCGCTCACGTTTCTTTTTAATCTCGATGCCGTGGCGTTTGATTTTTTGATTCAGAGTCGATAAGGGAATCTTGAAGCTGTCGGCCGCATCGGTCTGATTCCAGTTACAGCGTTCCAGCATTTCAATGATCACTCGCCGTTCTATGACGTCCATGATCTCGAATAATGAACTGTCCTTTGAAAATGCAAACGACGACAAGCCCGCGAATTTGGAAGGCGGTGCGATTACCGCATCCGGCAGTAGATCATAGTCAATCGAGTCCGCCTGCGACAGCACGACCGCCCGTTCGATGACGTTTTCCAGTTCCCGCACGTTTCCAGGCCAGTGGTAGTCCATCAATGCCTTGAGCGCTTCCGGGCTGATTTCGTTGATGGGCTTATTGTTCTCTTCGCGATATTTTCGAACGAAATAATCCGCCAGAAGCGGGATGTCTTCCTTGCGTTCGCGCAGCGGAGGCAGATGGATGTTGATCACATTCAGCCGATAGTACAGGTCTTCCCGGAATCTTCCGTCCTGTACGGCCTGGCTCAAGTCCACGTTGGTTGCGGCAATGATTCGAACATCCACTTTGATGGTGTCGATGCCGCCCACACGCATGAATTCCCGTTCCTGGAGTACTCGCAAAAGCTTGGCCTGAGTTTCCAGGCCCACAGTTCCGATTTCATCAAAGAAGATCGTTCCCTGGTCGGCAACCTCAAACAAGCCTTTCTTCGCGGAGATGGCGCTGGTGAATGCCCCGCGTACATGACCGAACAACGTGCTCTCCAAAAGATCCACCGGCATGCTTCCACTGTTGACTGGAACAAAGGCGCGATCGGCTCTCGTGCTCTTGAGATGAATGGCCTTGGCGATCAGTTCCTTTCCTGTTCCGCTCTCTCCCTGAATCAACACCGTGCTGCGGCTTGGGGCGATCTGGGACACCATGTCGAGAACTTTGATCATGGGTTCGCTTTTGCCAACGATATTGCGGAACTCGAATCGCTCCTTGAAAGCGCGCCGGAGCTGGGTGTTCTCGCTCATCAGCTGCCGTTGCTTGACCGCGTTGTTGACGATCACGAGCAGCCTTTCATTGTCCCAGGGCTTCGTAATGTAGTCGAAGCAGCCTTCCTTGATCGCCGTCACTGCCGACTCGATTCCAGCCATTGCCGTGATGATGACGACCGGCAACGAAGCATCGATGCGCTTGATGTCGTTCTGGACATCCATTCCCGATTTTCCGGGCAAGGTCAGATCCAGAAGCACAAGGTCGAAGAGATTCTCTTCCAGCCGGCTCAGGCCTTCCTCGCCGTTGCGCGCCGTTACGGTTGTCAGGCCTTCGGAATTCAAAAGCATCTCGATGCTTTCGCGAATGGCCTCCTCGTCATCAATGATGAGAACGTTTCCCCTGCGCTTAGACATTTACTGTTTTCCTCGCCAGCGGAAACTCCAGTTTGAAGGAGCTGCCACGGCCCACATTGCTTTCCACGGAAATGCTCCCGCTATGTTCGTGCACGATGCCATAACTGACCGAAAGCCCGAGGCCCGTACCTTTCCCGGCGCTCTTCGTGGTAAAGAATGGGTCATAGATTTTTTTGACGTTGTCGGGACTGATTCCGGCACCAGTGTCCGACACGACAATTTCAACCTTGGAATCGACGATGGCGGCTCGTATGTGTAGTTCGCCGCCTTCCGCCATGGCATCTTTCGCGTTCAGAAACAGGTTCAGGAATACCTGCTGAAGTTTGCCGGTGTTACCGAGCATAACCGGGTTTTGGGACGCGGGCTGATAATCCACGCGGATTCTGGCCGTCTTGAGCTGGTGCTCCAGCAGCGACAACGTATCCTGGATCACCTGATGCATATCCACATCCGAGAATTCCGTCGCATTGGTTCGCGAGAAGCTCAGCAGGCTGTTCACAATTTCCGAAGCGCGAAATGTCTGCTTCGTGATCTTGTCGAGCAACTTCTGCCCGGAATCGTCCGGGCTGATCTGTTTCCGAAGCATCTGCGAATAGCTGGAAATCACCGCCAGCGGAGTGTTTACCTCGTGTGCCACGCCCGCCGCAAGCAAGCCGATTGAGGTCAGCTTTTCATTTTGAACCAGCTGGTCTTCCAATCGCACGCGATCCGTGATGTTGTCCACCATGATTAATTTCCCGCGAGTCGCGCCGGATTTGTCCACCAGGGACGTCGCCGAAAAATTCACCGTCAACCCATTCCAGGATTGTTTGTAGAGGTACCGATGATCGGAAAGTCTCTGGAGAAAGTGATCCGGAATTACATCGCTGGTTTGCTTGCCAAGTGTCTCGCTGCGTCTGTGCCCGGTGAGATTTTCCAAGGCGTGATTCCATCCGACAATGCGGCCTTCCACACTCTCGACCAGAACTCCAACATTGATGGATTCAATGATGTTTTCGCTGAAATCCTTCAGGTTGTGGTATTCCGCAGCCTTTTGCTCCAGCGACTTGTATAACAGCGCATTCTCCAGAGCAATTCCGATATAGTCCGCGAGCGTTTCGAGAAGCTCCAGATCCTCGCTGGTGAGATAGTCGCCTTTCTGAGTCCGGCCCAGCCCAATATATGCAAAAACGCGATCCTTGACGCGGCAGGGAATGAAGTAGTTCAACCCGAAAACATCTTCCCTGAAGAACAGAAACGCCTGATCCGTCCATCCCTTCAGGAATGACAGGTCCGAATCCGGCGGAATCGCCAGACCCGACACGAACGCGGGATTAAAGGAGTTTCCATTTTTCGGATCTTCCAGGAATATCGCCGCGCGATCCACCGACAGCGCCCGGCATAACCGGTCGACGATGAGTCCCAGCATATTTTCCGATCGAACTTCGGATCCCAGTGTCCGTCCAAAATCGATCAGGGTGTGCCGGACTCCATAGCGATCCCGATAAAAGAATTTATCCAGCCAGATTTGAAACTGATCTTTGATTGGCGCGAATACCAGCGCCGCCACGATTGTTGCAACAACCCGGGCCACCGTGCCTGCGGGTTCAAAACCCGATCCCAGCAGTTCGCCGACAATCACCACAAGCGTGGCATAGAGACCGATCACAGAGGCCGTTGCCAAGGTGTACGTCACGCCACGCTTGAAAATGATATCGACGTCCATCAGGCGGTATCTCTGGATGGCGTATCCAAACGACACGGGAATGAAGATCAGCGGAAAAATGGACGCATCGACCAGGGTGTCTGGAACGATTCCGACAATGCGAGGGATTGTCTGCAGCAGGAAATAAGGAAGAACAGACAGGGCGGTCCCACGTGTCACCCATTTCATCTGCTGCCGCAACTCCGGCTCCTGCACGGTGCGATAGGTTCTCAAAAGAATTCCGGCGCTCAGGGCAAAGTAGACACCGAGGTGAACGTCGCTGATCGTTTCGAGAAAGTTTCGAAAATCAACTGGAGACGGGAACACTTCCAGAATGCCGTTAACAAACAGGAACCAGACCCCGAGCACCAGCAATCCCGGTGCATACAACAGGGCAAGAAGTTTTTTGTTCTGCTTCAGCCAGTTCTTTCTTAACGGAAACTCCAGGCAGAAATGCAGAAACATCGGCGGCAGCAAGGCAGATGCGGCAAGGTCCAGCCAGAATATTGTCCAGTCGAAACTGTTCAGCTTTCCGGTGAAGCTATAAACAAAGAGGACAAATGAAACCAGACAGACGAAATAGAAGTGAACGGCCTGGGGAGCCCGATATCTGCGGATGAGGACCAGTATTCCGACGAGGAAGTAGAAAAGGCCGATGATTTCGAGAAAGAGACGCTGTCGCTTGAGGTGCAGCGATGGCCCGGCGACAATCATTGTCGACTTAAACTCGGAACCCGCCCGGTTGATGGTGTATGTGGCCGGATTCCACGGCCCGATGTCGTACAGGATTTCAGTGACCTGACGGTCGGTTTGGACCGGGTGGCCGTTGATCGCGAGCAGAGTGTCTCCCGGCTGAATCCCAGCGCGGTCCGCGGGCCCGTCCTGGAGGACAAGCTGTGCCTGCACGGCTTGTCCGGTTTGAATCCAGGAACAGCCGTCGTCGGGGGCAACCCACTTCCGCTTCTGCTCTACGTTGAGTCCACCGAGAATGAGCAGTCCGATAGTGAGCAGCGCCGCGAAAACAAATCTGAAGGAAATAATCCTGCGATTTTCAGAAACGGAAATTGATCCCGCCTTTTACCAAACGGGGGGAATTTGAAATTGCCACACCGCGACTACTGGTGGCCTGTTCGAACAAGTTGCGCGCGTCGAGGATTGCCTGAACTTTACCCGGGAAATTTCCCCAGGTCGGAAGAGTCTGGGCAACGGTGATGCTGAGAGTCGGGTCGTTATACTCCACGTTGGATTGGTAGGGATCGATGGACATGGCGGCCATGGGAGATATCCAACGATAGACGGCCGTCAGCTCCGTGTTCGTAATATCCACATCCGTTTTGATCCGTGCGGTGACCACATGGAACTGGCGCTGTCTCATCTGGTCCCGGACTTCATCCACGTTGGATGCCGGGTACTTTAATCCGAGACCGGAGGCGACCGTATAACCCACTCCGGCTCCAAAACCCTTGAAGTCCCGATTTACAAATATACGAACACCCTGAGAAGGTATGCCCTGGCCGTTCAGTATCAGAAAACTGCCGGAACCACCAGGGTTGGACACGAACAGGATGTGATCCGCAGCCTGATCCTTGAAAACCGCAGCGGAAAATTTCGTGGTGTCGGAAACAATTCGCGACGCGTTTATTTCCGCGTGACGGTATGCCTGGCGGGTGGGGGGCAGAAACGTTTGCTGGTCGAAGTATTCCTTGCCTCGAATGGGATCGTCCGCCCGTTCCGGCGCTTCCGCAGTTGCAGATACGCCAATGGCCGTCTGGGCATTCGGCACCAGTGAGAGTCCCAGTGCAGGCCGGAAATAATGATCGTTCGCTCTGCCTGCCGTCTTTCCGGTTTCGGCGCTGTAGTTGAAAATCAGATGATTCATCAACTGCAGCTTCTCACCGTACTTGAGTTGAATTTCCTTCAGATCTTTTCCGGGGAAAGTACCGTTCGTCAGACCCGCCTGACGCATGTTCATGCTCACGTGCGACTGATGGTTTTCCCCTCGAGCGAATTCGTACGTCGCGCCGAACCCGCGCGGCTGATCCGGGGCATCGCTGTATTGACCGTCGACGGTCACTCTGGCGCGGCTCTGCAGCGGCATCGTCACGGAGAAACGGGATCCCACTCCATCGGTCGCGCCTATTGAGGATTCCGACGACGTCGAGTAAATCTGCAGGAAACCGGAGTAGTCGAGCGAAAGGGGAGCATCATCCGCATTCTGATCCAACAGGCGCAATACCGGCTGCGTCGCACGCGAACTGCGCAAAACCCAAACCATGTCCTGAGCGTTCTTTGTATCCTGCGTCGTCACCCGCCGGAAAATGTCCATTGCAGTCTGAAGATTCAAACTGAGCACCGCGGTCGTCCCGCCGGTTAATTGAATGGGGCCTTTTGACGCCGGCAGGAAACGGGACATCGTCACTTTAACGGAGTATTCACCGACCAGAAGGTTTGGAATGGAGAACGAGCCGTGATTATCGGTAAAAACCATCCGCTCGCCGGCAGAGGGGGTCATCGACATCACAATGACGAGTGCGCCCGCTACCGGTATGCCGCTGTTATCGCGAACGCTGCCCTGGATCGCACCAAGGTTCTCCGCGGCCATGCCCGCAACCGGAAACATCAACGATGCGACAATTCCCAGAGCAATTGCGATTTTCAAGGCTCCACCTCGTATCTTTCCGGTCGTCCTTCCGAATTACTTAACGGGAACGGCGGCCACCGTAAACTTCTTTGGGGTCACGATCGACTCGTTCGTGAGGTTGTCCGTGACCTTGACCTGTACTTCATACTGGCCGGGAGCAAAATCGGTGAGCGGCACACTGTTCGTGTACTTCATCTGCTGACCGGATCCCGCCAGTTCCTCGGAAGTGGAAACAGTCTTTTTCACTTCCTGCTTATTCTGGGTAATCAGCATTTCGATCGTCGCCGACGGCTTGTGTGACGCCTGTTCGACGGTCAACCCGTAAATCTCCTGCCAGATATTCAAGCTTTGATCGCGACGGAATACACCGCTGACATTGGGCTTCACCTTCTTGTCTCCGAGTGCGAACGGCTCGTTTCCGACCATCGATTTCGGCAAATCCGTCACGCTGTAGGCTAGAATCATCGAACTGGTCTGCAACACCTGTTCGGGGATGCGGGGCACTTCAAAAAGAGGATCCTGTATTCCGATGTTTGGAGAATGCTTATCCTGGATTGTCAGATGCAGCTTGTATTTTCCAGGCTCCAAATACACGGTTTTCTGGAACAAGCTTGGCTGATCCAGCAATTCCTTGTATTCCCGCGAGGTCATTTGGAGCGTAACGTCCTGGTCGAAACCCGGCATTCTCCGGTTGTCGATTCGATACAATGCGCCATTGATGTGAAAATCCGCCTGCTGGCCCCCTCCAATATCCTGGAATGCCAGATCCTTGTTTAACACCTGAATGGTGACCAACGTGCGGACGGTGGTGTCTGAAACCTTGACGTAATTCGCCTGAACCTTGAATGGCAGCACGGCCGAGGAAAGTCTTGTCGCAGCGGGTACCATCAGGTCCTTGTATTTCACATCGGGCGGAATGTATGCCTGATTGTATTTCTGGAGCATGTCGAACTCGTTATTGCCGCCAACGTTGACTGGAATAGCGCCGGACATACCGGACATCAGAGTGTTCGACTTGTTGTAACGTTCCGATTTGTCGAGTCCGTTTGCCTGTTCATATGCCGTGAGACCTGCACCGGGCACGTTCTTCAACGCATCCTTGGCGCCGGGATCGTACTCGAGCGAGTACTCGCCGCTCATGGACTTGTCGACGAACTCATAAATCATGTTCTCGCCCTTATTGTCGAGGTGACGATAGCGCCACGTCTCGAAGGGAAAGGTATTCGTGACGCCGCCGCCTTCTTCGTCCGAGCGATAGAGGGTTCCACCGGTAGGATGGCTGACAATTTCATCCGGCGGCCCATTGAGGATGTACATTCTGCCGCGATCGGTGCGCATTCCGGCGATACCGGATGCGAAGTGGTCGTTGGCGTAGTCGACACGTTCATAGAAATCGTCTCGAAATTCGTTCTCCTGAGTGTCTGGCGTTTGGTCTCGAGCAATCCAGAAGTTTTCGATGAAGTTTTCCCGTTCCTCGTCCTTCTTCAGCTTCTTGAACGCCGATCTCTCCGCATCCGTGATGATGATGGAGACTTCCTGATCGACCCACTTCGTGAGCACGTTTCCTTTGGTTTCCGCTTCCTTCGACTTCGCCTTGCGATCGGCTTCCGGATTGGTTGTTTTGGGTACCGGTTTATTCCTTTGGGCGGCGATGGGAAGAACGGAAGAGAGTAGGAACAAAGAGAGGGTAAGGGTAACTCCTCTACGGCTCATAGACGCACCTCGGTGATGGCTGGTTATCCGTTGTTTGACGCGAAAGTATCATAGCATCAGGGGATTGAGTGTCAAGACGCTTGGCCGCTCCTATGCTTTGCCCTACAATTCAGTCCCATATGCTCGATATCGCCTATTTACGTGAAAATCTTGAGTCCGCACGCACGCGTCTTGCGCATCGGGGGTATGTGCTGGACGTAGAGACGTTTCAGCGTCTGGATGGTGAGCGAAAACAATTCATACAGGAAGTGGAGTCGCTGCGGCAGAGATTGAAGAGCGGTTCGGCGGAAATCGGCAAACTGAAACGCGAGAATGTGGACACCAGCTCCCTACAAGGCGAAATGACCACTCTCTCCGACCGGATCAAGGCTCTGGAACTTCCGTTAAAGGCAGCTGAAGACAGGCTTTCCGAGATGGCGGCCGTCATGCCGAACCTGCCGGATCCATCTGTGCCGCTGGGCTTCACCGAAGCGGAAAATGTCGAGGTTCGGCGAATCGGAGAGCCCCCGAAATTCAATTTCACTCCCAAAGCCCACTGGGATCTGGGCCCGGCTCTCGGAATTCTCGACTCCGAGCGAGGCGCCAAGGTGACCGGCTCACGCTTCTACTATCTGGCGGGGCGCGGAGCCCGGCTCGAACGCGCACTGAGCCAGTTCATGCTCGATATCCAGACCAAAGAAAACGGATACACCGAAATTACACCGCCGCTGATGGTGAATCGACAATCGCTCTTTGGTACGACCCAGCTTCCCAAGTTTGAAGAAGACCTTTTTTGGATCACGGGCACAGACTACGGTTTGATTCCGACAGCTGAAGTTCCCCTCACAAACATCTATCGGGATGAAATCATCGATGGCGCTCGCCTTCCCCTGAAATTTGTCGCGTACACGCCATGCTTTCGCAGCGAGGCCGGATCCTACGGCAAGGATGTCCGCGGTATATTCCGCGTGCATCAATTCAACAAGGTCGAGATCGTCAAGTTTTCTAAACCGGAAGACTCCAATAACGACCTCGAAACGCTCACCAACGATGCGGAAAAAATCCTGCAGCGCCTGGAGCTTCCATACCGCGTGGTGATTCATTGCGCCGGGGACATGGGATTCGGCGCAACAAAGGGTTACGATCTTGAAGTGTGGCTTCCTGGGCAAAACACCTATCGCGAGATTTCTTCATGCAGCAACTTTGGAGATTTTCAGGCCCGGCGAGCCAATATTCGATATCGCCCCGGCGGCGGCAAGGTGCGTTTTGCGCACACTCTCAATGGATCGGGACTTGCCGTGGGCCGAACCTGGATTGCAGTGATCGAAAACTTCCAACAGGCCGACGGCACGATACGAATTCCCCAGGCGCTGCGGCCTTATTTCGACGGTCAGGCTACGATCGGGCCTGAAACCGTTCTGTAGGGCGAGACGCGCATGACCCAGTGCCGGGAATGCGGAGCAAACCTGCCGGATGGAGCGCGAGCCTGCATGCAATGCGGCACTCCTGTCGAGCTGTCCGCAAAATCGGGCGGGAATTTCCCGTCGAACCTGATCTTCGTACGGCCCGCCATTCTTGGTGGACTGTTAATTGGTCTGCTGTCTTCGATTCCAATCGTCAGCGCCGGAACCGCCGTATGGATTCTTTCCGGCGGTGCATACACGGCCTACCTTCTTTTGAGACAGCGCCCCACCGGGATTGGATACGGCGATGGCGCATTCGGCGGAGTTCTCAGTGGATTCGTCGGCGCGGTTCTGGCGACCATCGTGCTGATCCCAAGCAAACTGAAGTTCGCATCGGACTTTGAACTGATCCGTCAGGAAGTCGAAAAGCAACTGAGCAAGAACCCGAATGCGCAGGGCCCACTCCGTGATCTCTTTTTGCGGTCAGTGGGACCGGAAGTTTCCCTGGCCACGGAGTTGTTCATGTTGTTTTTTTATGGGATCTTGTTTTCGCTGATTGCGATGTTCGGCGGGATGTTGATGGTGTGGATCAGCAATCGGCGCCTGGCGCGCCACAAGTAATTCGGGGACAATTCGGGGGACGGGGGTACGAATTCGAACTGAATTCGTACCCCCGTCCCCGGAATTCGACGCGAATTACCTAATCGAAATCGCCGCCGTAGCCGCCGTCGCCGTGGCCGCCCATGGCCGGCATGGGTTTTGCCTTTTCGATGACTTCGGAAATGCAGGCTTCGGTCGTCAGCAGCAGGCCTGAAATGGAAGCCGCATTCTGAATCGCAACCCGCACGACTTTTGTCGGGTCGATCACTCCGGCGGCCACCAGATCCTGAATCTCTTCATCTTCGGCATTGAATCCCATGCCGAACTCCGACTCACTGCGGACCTTGTCGACAATCACGGCGCCGTCCAATCCCGCATTGGTGGCGATCATGCGAACGGGCTCTTCCAGCGTGCGGCGGATGATCGCTGCGCCGGATCGAATATCCCCCTCCATCGTCTTCATCAACTTGTCGACAGCCTTCTGCGTACGAAGCAGCGCGGAGCCGCCTCCGGGAACAATGCCTTCCTCCACCGCGGCCTTCGTCGCATGCAGCGCGTCTTCCACGCGCGCTTTCAGTTCCTTCATTTCGATCTCGGTGGCCGCGCCGACTCGGATCACCGCGACACCTCCGGCAATCTTGGCGAGCCGTTCCTGGAGTTTCTCGCGGTCGTAGTCCGAATTGGTTTCTTCAATTTGGGTGCGGATCTGTTTGATGCGGGCTTCGATGGCCGCGCGTTTGCCGGCACCTTCGATAATCGTAGTGTTGTCCTTATCGATGGTAATTTTCTTGGCCCGGCCAAGGTCTTCGGTCCTGACGTTCTCCAGCTTGATACCGAGGTCTTCGGAGATGTATCGCCCACCGGTCAGAACGGCAATGTCTTCCATGACCGCTTTGCGCCGATCGCCGAACGCGGGCGATTTGACCGCCGCAACCTTCAACGTTCCGCGAAGCTTATTGACGACCAGCGTGGCCAGCGCTTCGCCCTCGATGTCCTCCGCAAGAATCAACAACGGCCGCCCATCCCGCGCCACCTGTTCCAGCAAGGGAATCAGGTCGCGCATCACAGACAGTTTCTTCTCGAAGAGGAGAATGGAAGGATTCTCGAGAACCACGCTCATGTTTTCCGGGTTGGTGACAAAGTAAGGCGAGAGATACCCGCGATCAAACTGCATGCCTTCGACGAACTGCAGGTCCGTCATCATCGATTTGGCTTCTTCAACCGTGACCACGCCGTCCTTGCCCACCTTCTCCATCGCCTCGGAGATAAGAGATCCGATTCTCTTGTCGCTGTTCGCGGAGACCGTCGCGATCTGTTCCTGTTCCTTCTTCGTCTTGATCGGCTTGGACATTTTCTGAAGTTCCGCGACCACGACATTCACCGCCGTATCGATGCCCTGCTTCAACTCCATCGGGTTCGCGCCGGCCGCGACGTTCTTCACGCCCTCGCGGAATATGGCCTGCGCGAGAACCGTCGCAGTGGTGGTGCCGTCGCCCGCAAGATCGCTCGTTTTGCTTGCGACTTCCTTCACCATCTGAGCGCCCATATTCTCCCAGCGATCGGCGAGTTCAATTTCCTTCGCAACGGTCACACCATCCTTGGTCACCAGTGGCGAGCCAAATTTCCGTTGCAACACGACGTTTCGGCCCTTCGGCCCGAGCGTTACCTTCACCGTATTAGCAAGCGCATTCACCCCGCGCAGCATGGCGGAGCGGGCATGTTCACGATAGACAAGATCCTTTGCAGCCATAGTCGGAAAACCTCCTGAGGTTATAAGAGCGTTAGCACTCGCAATAATTGAGTGCTAAATCATAGCGGATTAATCGCAGATTGGAAAGATCCGCCGCCAGCCAAAGTCAAAGAGGGCGCGATGGATTGATGATCGTCCGCCACATATAGGACGACGGACTGTTGTCCCAGCCGAGACCTTCCGCCGGCTGTTTGAAATTCCGCCCGATGATTTCGATGAACGGATCCAGAGCCAGCTTGACGCTGGTATCAAAGCTGTATTCGTCGTTGAGCGTGACCAGGCGCGCCTTCATGTACCACGGATGTTTCTTTGCGTATTCGGCGTCACGCTGAATGTAGGGTTCCGGCACGAAGTCCCGACCAAACAAATCGAAGTACATTGTCGGATACTCGTAACCCACCACAGGGTCCGCAAAGAAACGAAGAGACTGATGGTATCGAATCGCCCATGAAACTTCTTCGGGAACATAGGGCTCATACATTGCGGCGGCCACGTACCCGTGATCGGCCATCTGAATTGCCATTCCCGTGTCGTGAAGCAGGCAGGCAAACACCGTCTCCTCCGGCAGTCCCTGTCTCATTGCCCGCGCGGCGCTTTGGAGCACATGCTGGGCCTGTTCCTGGAAGCGGAGGTTGAAGAAATCCACAAGCGTTGGTTTTTTCGGCATGGGCTCGAGTACCCGGGTTTCTCTTCGCGGAGGAAGAGGCGCGCCCGTGTAACCGGATGATATTTGCGAGTTGGGTGCCATTTCCTGCCGGTCCATAGGACATCACTCCCGTTGGAATTCTGGATTCGAAGATTATATCGCCGGATCAGGGCTTATCGGGAATAAGGCTCAATGCCACGCTGGACCGTGTGCCGGACTCCACACGCAGGGGCCTGCCGCGCGGTTCGTATTTGGCGATGTAATCGGCGTTTTGCCATGCGGTAATGGGGATGCTCTCCCAGGCAAAAAGCTTGTAGTCTCCGGGCGCAACTCCCCGCAGCGTGAAACGGCCCATGTCGTCCGTTATTCCAAATTTGTACAGCGCCGCGTTCTGCCGCCGCGCTGACGTTGGAATCAAGATGACCGTCGCGTTGGCTGCAAATTTCTGATCGCCATTCGCAACGGTACCTTCGACGATGGCGCCCGACGTATTGACCATGATCTGAACGTCGCTCGGCACGCCGTGTTCAATCGAGATCCCCTCGTCAAAAACGTTTCGCGATCCCTGCCGAATGTTTTCGATGTAAGCCGTGTCGGGCAGCCCCGAAAGTTGAAACGCGTATCGTGCTTCCGGAACGTCGGCAACCGAGAAGTTGCCGGCCATCTCCAGCTGTATGGCCCCGATGATGCTGACAAACGTGGCCGGAAGATTATCGAGCGGACGCAGATTGAGTCGAATGGATTCCGGCCGCGCCGGCGCCGACCCGTTGATCAGAACCTGCCCCGTCAGCGGCATGCCCGCATTGAGGGAAATCGAGAGGTCCTGAATGTCGCTGTTTCGAACATCGATCGGAGTCCGGCTGGTGTAATAACGGCGATTGACGTTGTCCATATATAGCGGGAACAAATCGTACGAACCCGGCCGCACATTGCGAATCTCAAACTCTCCATTTGCCCGTGCGTTCACGGGAAGCGCGTTGGCAACGGTCGGCGAGCCAATTCCATCCAGCACTCCCGGATCGCGCGGCGCAAGAAAGAACGTGCCGACGGAGCGATCCACGATTCCGGTTGCAGGGTTCGACCGTGCCAGGGAATTGATCACTCTTCCGGAGATTTTGAATGTTTCCGAAACGGAAGTGCTTCGTATGGAAAAATCCGTAGCGGCTGATTCCGCACCGTCCTTCACCAAGACAGCGGATGCCGATGCCAGATCGCTCACGCCCGGAAAGAAAGTTCTCAGCCACGTATCCTGCGGCCCCGGTATGGGAGACGGTGTGCGGGGAATCATACCGACGTAGTACTCGCCTGGACTGAGCCAGAAAATGCGGTACTCTCCGCGATCGTCCGTCACCTTGGAACTCAACATCGAGAGGTTTGCGCGGCCGTTGACGTAGGTCATGCGCTGCGCGGCGACAGTAACACCGGAAATCGGCTGACCGTTTGGATCGCGTATTCGGCCGCTGATCACTCCTCCTTGAGTCAGGACGAACTCCACTTCCGCGTCCTTCTTTTGAGTGTCGATCGTGGCCGTCTTGACCACACTCGGGGGGGCCGACCCATTGACGTTGGGGCCAAAGTAACCGTCGCGTTGGGCGCGAACCTGGTAGGAGCCCGCAGCCAGATTCTGAACCGCAAAATGTCCGCTGCCGTCGGTCACCACGTTGATTTGAACCGGCGCCGGCGGTACTGGAGTTGCGGAGGCGCCCTGCGCCCTTGCGGACGGCCCGCTCGTAATGTAGGCAATGGTGACCTGGACGTCTGGGATTCCTGCGGACGAGTCTGAGCGTATGACGCGTCCCTGTATCGAACCGATCGGAGCGGGAGCACCGGTGTTGTTCTGCGGCGCTGCATAAGGAGCAAGCAGCAAGAGGAAAACGGTGATGACTGCAGCTTTCATGAATTCCGTCCCCGGACTCCAGTTCCAATTCTAAATGACACCCTGAAGAATACCGAAGTTTTGGTAGTGGGTCAGTTTGAATTCAACGTCCGTCCGGTGCAACGGTGACCGATATCTGAACATTGCCTTCGATGCGTGCTGCTCGTGCCAGCGCGGGATAGGGAGGGTCTATCCTTTCGATAACGCCGGGAGCGCTGTTTTGCAGCAGCAGCGTCAGGATTGTCAATCGCAGGAAGTTCACTGACGCTTAGACACCGCCGGCGATTTGAAAGTTCCGTCCTTTACTTCACCGATCCGAATATTTTTGCGGACGACGGGAATGACGCGGTTTCTCCGCTCTTCAATCGATAAGTCACAGTCTTGCCGTTGTCGTCACTCACGATCGCGCACTGTGGAGCCCGGCAGGCCAGCGTGAAGGGGCTATCCTTCTTATCTTGAGTCTGAGTCACCGATACACCCAGGAATCCGGATTGATGAAAGCCATCACTTGCAACGCCATTGGAAAACAGTTCGAACTTACAATTTGCGGTACGGTCACAGGCGAACATGGCATCGGCATTCGAGTAGTGAACGGAAAACTGACCGTTTTGGCTCCTCTGCAGCTCGAACGTAAATGGAGTCGTGAATTTTTCGCTGACGAGGTCCGGAGGCCGAACTCCTGCGCCCGAATTCGGCCGTAAGTTGATCGCGATTCCATTTCCGGTCCCACCGCGGAGCTGGGCGAGTTGGGTGAGATACGCCAGCAGGTCGTCTTGGTTGTCGGGAAGATCCAGAAGTGCGTCGCTTCGGAGTCGATTGGAGTTGCCGTTTTCTGCAGGGTTCAGTTTGAAATCAATGGGGACTTCCGTTGTTACTGTTGTGGCTTGTCCGTTGACCTTTGTGGGTTCGAACACCCATTGTCGGACGGCTTCTATCGCCGCCGCCAGCAATAGCGGGTTTACAGAATTCATCGATTTGATTTCCGCCACACGCCCGTCGGTACCGATCGTGACCTGGAGCTGAACGGTTCCCTCAATTCCCGAGGACTGCAATACCGGAGGATAAACTGGTTCAACCCTGGAAACCACTTTGGGAGCAGTTGACGCGGGGGGTGCAGATAAATCTCTGTTGGACTGTACTGCGGCGACATCTGAAAGACGGTCCCACAGACCCTCGACGCGTATTATGGTTTCTTCGATTCGTTGTCTCATTTCTTGCAGCTTCTCTGCTGCCTCGGGTGAGTTGAGCAGGTCCTGGCGAGCAGCGTTGGCTATGGTCGCATACTGGAGTTTCGCGGCCGACAGAAGCTTCTCCAGCTCGGCGAGCTTCTCCGGATTCGCCTGCAATCCTGCCTGCTCCTGCAGGCGTCTCATGGTTTCTTCGATGGCTCGATTGGTTTGTTTTAGTTTCTCTGCTTCCGCCTCGGGTGAACTGAGCAGTTCCTCGCGGACAGCGTTGGAGATGGCCGCATTCTGGCGTTCGATGGCCGACATGAGCTTCTCAATCTCGGCGAGTCTCTCCGGGTTCGTCTGCAATCCAGCCTGTTCCGCTTTGACAGATTCCTTCATCTGATTGAGGTAGTGGACGAGTTGTTCGACCTTCTGCAGTTCATTGACAGATTGTGGAGCTCCGACCGCTGGCGCCGGAGCCGCATTTGAAGCCACCTGAATCGCCGCCGCGGCGTAAAGCACCGGCATTGCCAAAGTCAAAACCAGCGCCCAGCCGGCGAATTTCAGAATTCCGTTCCCCGGGTTTTGGACGTTCAATACACGTTCGATCCGCGATCGCATGTTGTGCTTCGCCATGGCAATGCCTCCGGTGTGAAATCGATATCCGTCATGAGCTGCGGCAAACTGCAGCAGAACTTCCGCGTAGCGCGTCGAATCGGCGGTGAGCCGCAGCGCCGCATCGTCGCTGGACCGCTCGGCAAGTTCAGAGAGATGTTTCTTGAGAAACGCCGTGAGCGGATTGAACCAGAACATACATTGGTTGATTGCCGCGATCGCGGCAATCGCCCAATCCGCCCGCCGGACGTGCGCGAATTCATGAGAGAGCACGGCGCGGAGCTTCCACTCTTCCCATTGCGTCCAATCCGAAGGCAGCAGAACCACGGGCCGGAGAAATCCCAGCGTGATCGGTACACGCAGATCATTGGACTCTCGAAGCTCCGGGCGGAGCCGCTTCAGCCCGAGCGCCACGGCAACATCGTCACGAAGGTTGGAGGCGACTGGAATGCTCGCGCATTTCAATCGCAGGATTTTTCTCAGGGTCAGTCCAAGCCGAGTCACCAGGGCCAGACCGACGAAGACATAAATGACCGCAGCAATCGACCACCAGTCTGTCGCTCGCTTCGTGGCTGGAGCGGGAGCCGAAAGCAACGTGATGGTGGGCTGCGTCACGGACACCGAGCTGACGAGGTGGATCGTCTGAACCTTCTCGACGGCGATGCGTTTAAATTGAGACGGGATCCACGAAACCGGCAACACCGCGTCTGCAACCGGCATCAACAGCATTGCAATCAGCACCGCCACCCAGATCGCATGGCGCACGGCGACGCTCCGTATCCACAATGTGCAGACTCCGGCGATAGCGGCAATGCACATCGAGCGAAGCATCAAACTGCCGAGATAGAGCACCAGGTCCCTGGCCATATCAGTCTCCTTTTGCCGCTTTCCGCCTGGCAATCTTGCGCGCGAGATGTTCCAGATCGCGTTTGTCGATCACTTCGTTATCGACCATTCCCACCAGGAGCTGTTCGACCGAGCCATCGCAGAAGCGATCGATGATGTGGCGCACGGCCCGGGCCGCGACATTGGCCGGCTGTTCGATGCCGGCGTAAACGTTGGTCCGGCCCTCGACGCGATGCCGGACGTAACCCTTGTCTTCCAGCCGCCGCAGAATCGTTCGCGCCGTCGACTCCTTCATAAAGTGACGCTTCGTCAGCGCCGCGCGGACGTCCTCCGAGGTGGAGGGGCCGCGATCCCACAAAACATCCATCACCAGATGCTCGAGATTGCTGAGAGATTTTCTTCCGCTGAACATGATTGGTATTGAGACAGGCCGTCTCCCTTTCCATCGCTAAAACATGTAGCGCTACGAAATGTAGCGAATGGGAAGGCGAATGTAAAGATCAAAAAATGTATGAACAAAGTGGGGACTGGAGTCGAATTCGAAACACAAACCTTCCGGCCTCAAACCAACCTTGATCGAATTCGGGGCCTGTCCCCACTTTGTTCACTCCTTACGCAGATCCTGCGAAGGTTGGATCCCATAACAAACCATAGCGCCTTTGGAACCACCCCTGCGCGCTCCGTGACTCAGGCGGTGCTGGCGAGATTAGGGAGAAGGTGGGACATCAAAAAATGACGGGCCCGGATGAGGGAATCCTTATTGGCGCGATATTGATTCCCTCACCCGCCGCTTCGCGGCACCCTCTCCCTGTGGGAGAGGGACGCGCGAATATACACCTCGGATTTTCGAGACAGACTGGAACCCACACTACGCCATCAGGGGAATTCCATAGTTATCGGAGGCGTTTCCAGACCGTCAGGGTGGTCCCAGTTCCAGGAGAGGATTCAAAATGTGAAGGGCGCGGTTTGCCCGGAGACGAAACGAAGACCGTCAGCAGGTCACTATCGAGCGAATAGATTCCACGCTGCGTCTTCCCTTTCGCAGCACCTGACGTGTGATGGTAGTCCAGTTGTTTTGGCGCATACGCCGAATCCAGCGTGAATTCAAACTTCATCATGACCTGTGGCCCGGCGGTGACGGTGGTCCGATTGCCCTGAGTCACTCGGCGCACCCATTTGGTTTCCGATGGATCCATTGGCTTGCCATCAAAGATGCCCGACACCATTTGCCACTCGCCTTCCAACTCGGTAATCGCGGTACCTGGCGTCGATGAACTGGCCTTTTGTCGCGCTCGTGATTCGGGTTTGGATTGGATCGTCGAATCGCCGCGCCGGAGTGTTTCAACCACGATGCCGGTGCCGGCCGGAGCAGCGAATCGACTCGGGCGCACGCTTCCGCGCGTGGCAATGCACATCTTCCAGGCATCGCCGTCGAGTTTGTAGATGCAGAGGTTCGCATTGCCTTTTTCAGGGCCCGCATCAAACTTCATGGTGAGATGCCGCGGCTTCTTCGATTCGTCGACCTCCAGCGTTCCTTCGTAAACGGAACCCATGCCATTGCTAGTGAATCTATTTCCCTTGATGACGACGCGCGCATTTTCGAGCATCGCGGCAGACATTTTCCCGCCGTCCATTTCAAGCGAAGTCACCGTCCAGATGCCCTGGAGCAATTGGAGATCAGCCGTCATATCGGAGTTCTATATCATCGAACGGGAGAAATGATGGGGACGTCGACATTCGACGTCTTTCCTTCCTCAATATGGATCGACCGGCCGCGGCTTTCGTTCTGGACGAAATCCGGATCCAGCCAGGTATCCTTGTCGAGCCCTTCCCATGCGTACACTCTGTAGTCTCCCGGTGGAAGCCCTTTCACCTGGAAGCTGCCGACTCTGTCCGTCGACGCGGTTCGAAACATATCGGTTCGTGTGATTCGTGCTCCGGTCGGTTCGGCGAACAGAACGACGGCTGCACTGGGAATCGCCTGCTGCTGGTCATTTAACACGCGACCTTCCACCGTTCCGGGATTCGTGCCGATTACGATATCCAAACGGGAGTCCGGCTTTGGCTCATAGCGGAGACCGCCACTCAATACTTCCGTGTCGCCCAATCGAATCGATTTCACGTAGGCGTTCTGCCATTGAGGCGGCGGGGGCATCGGGTCGGTACCGGCGATGGGCCGGATCAAAGGCGTCACATAGATGCGGTAGTCACCCGGCGACAGATTGGGAATCTCACCACCCCTGCCTTGCATCGCCGGCGCGCCAATCAGAGTAGGATCGCGATACAACATGATGCCCAGAGATGAAATGTCGGGCAGATTCTTGGGTGGCTCGCCGTCCAATGTGATCTGAACCGGCAGACTCACTCCCATTGCGAGCGGCAACGCGATTCCATCGACATCGGCATTGCGAACCTCGACCGGCATTCGAGTGGTTGTTCCATCGATGAACGTGTAGAGCGTGTACGCTCCGTTGACCACTTTGGGAAAATCAAACTCTCCGGTCGTTGCATTGGCCTGCACCGCAGGAGGGAGATATCCCAGGGAATCGACTGGAGTCAGACGTATCGCAATTGCAGGACCACCGCCTGGCCCACCTCCCGCTGCAGCGCCGCGCCCGGGGAAACCTCCCGCCGGCGGCAAAGGCGGTGCGGCACGTCCTCCTGCTGCCGCTTGAGGATTCGCGGCCGGCGTCGGCAGATTCGTCAGTCGGCCTTTCACATGATACGTGTGCACCGGCCCGACGCTCAGGTCCACGCCCTTGTAATCCACTCCCGGCTGCACATCGATTGGAGAAGCCTGCTCGCCATCCGCGGTTCGTGGGAAGTAGAGCGGAATATAAATTTCATCGTCGGCCGCGCCCGTGCCGATGGGTTTGGTCGTTTCCGGGCGCGATACGCTGCGCGACGTGCTGAGCCCGGCGTTGGACGTGTCGCCGATTGGCGCGACGGGATTGTTCACGATCTGGCTGTTGACCTGCCATGCCTGAACCGTGGCGCTGACGTAGTAGCGTCCGGGAGCCAGCCAGAACAGCCGATACTCACCAAGTTCATTCGTGACCCCTTCCGCCGCAATCTGCAGCGTTCGCCGATTCTCCAGAACCGTTCGCTTCATCGCACGCACGCGCGCGCCGGTTATCGGATTGCCGTTGAAATCGGTGATACGCCCGGAAATCACAGCGGTGTACGTCAATCCCACTTCAACATTCGGTGTCGGCTGTGCTGCTGCCAGCGCGATCAACTGGCCGGGCCCACCAGACCAGCGCTGCCCGTATTCGGCAAGCGCATAACCTTCGTGGCGAGCATACAAGTGATATTGACCGGGCTGAACATTCGGGAAATAGAATTTGCCGTCTTCTTCCGTTGTCGTCTGCAGCGACGACGGTCCGCGCAGATCCACGATGACTTTCGACATCGGCTGTCCGCTGCTCAACTGTATCGCCCGACCTTGAAGCGAGGCCATCGGCGCCGGAGTCTGCGGAGCTTGCGGGGCCAGCAATGCGAGAAGAGCGAATCGAAGTAGCGTCTTCATCACTGCCTCCCCACCGGAATCACAAACAGATCCGCATTGCCCTGGCCACCTTCGTTGATTTGCACGGTGAAGCCGCGGCTCTCGATCGGAGCGAGGAAGCTCGGGTCCTGCCAGGAGTCGCGATCGACTTCTTCCCACGCAAATGCCCGGTAGTTGCCCGGTGCAATACCCTGCATCTTGTAATGGCCGGTCGTATCGGTGGTCGCCGTCCGGTAGAGATCGATACGACGCCTCGATGTAGGAACCAATGTGACCGTTGCATTCACGACAGGTTCCTGTTTGTCATTCACGACGGCGCCACTGAGTTTGCCGCCGGTGCCCACAACCACTTCGAGTTTTTCCTGCGGCGCGATGTTCAGATGAAGCCCGTCCACCAGCACATCCGCGCCGCCCAGACGAATCGATTTGATATAGGTGTTTTGAAGCGCCGCCGGCACCGACGGAATTCCCCACTGAAACGTGCTTAGCAGAGGAGGGATGTAGGCTCGATAGTCTCCCTGCGGCACATTCATTAACGTGAACGTTCCGTCCATTTGCACGGCGCCCTGTGGCGCATTCGGTAAACCCACAAGGTCGGGATCGCGGGTCAGGCTGATCCGCAAGCCGCGCGGACCCGCGTTATCGCCGGTCAGCGGAGGATTCTCCAGCGTGACCCTACCCGCGACGGTGTATCCCGGCGTCAGCGTGAAGTTCAGGTTGTCGATGCTGGAATTGCCGACGTCGACTTGAAGCCGCGCCGCTACTGGAGGAATTGGAGGAGGCCCATTCGCAGCAGCGGCACCGGGGGCTCCCCCTGCCGCCGGCGCTCCGGCATTTCCGAGCGGTGGAGGAGTGCCTCGAGGTACGGTAGCCTGGCCTCCGGGTGCACCCGCGGCTCCCGCGGCGGGCGTGCCATTCTGGTTGGCGTAAAGAAAGTAAGAACCGGGTATGACGCCCTTCATGTCAAAGTGACCGTCGGCATCCGACAGAACGTTCGGCATGATGACCGTGGCGGTCCATTCCTTCGGCATGAGGCGGAGTTGTGCGCCGGCTGCCGGCATGCCGGTCGCTCCATTCATGATGGTCCCGCGAATATGCCACGACCGCACTCTGGCATTGCGCATTGAGATGTTCATTCCCGTCGCGTTTGAGCCGGGCGGCAAATCGATCGGAGTCGAGCGCTGCTGTTCGAGGACATCGCCGTAGTAAATGGGCACGAACGATTCTTCAATGGTCTCCCCGGACGGCGTGATCCGGCGCGTGACAATCGGTGACATCTGATCCTCTCGATGTCCGCCCTCTCCCGGTGGAGGAATCGAGAACGCGACGTTCTGCCGCAAGGTATCGTCGGGCACGACAGCCACGAAGTACCGTCCCGGCGGCAGCCAATAGAATCGGTACTCGCCGAGATCGTTGGTTTGCACGACCTGCAGGATGTACAAGCGCCGCTCTCCATTCTCATAATAGAGTTCCATCGCCTGCACGCGGGCGTGACCCAGGGCTTCGCCATCTCTATCGGTAATGCGTCCGGTGATCGCGCTGGTGGGAGCCATCGTCAAGGTGACGTTGGGCATTTTCTCGCCGTCGGTCAGTGGAATGGTGACGCCGCGGCCTTTGACTCCGCGTTGCCGGTATTCGGCCGGAGTGAATTTTCCTCCAACGCTGGTTGCAACGATGCACCAGCCGCCGGCATGCAGATTTGAAAAAGTGAATTTCCCATCCTGCCCGGTCTTCACATTGAAGGCTTCCGGCGGATTCGCGAAATTGTTGCAGTCGATCCGGCGCAATTCGACCGACGCTCCCGGAACCGGCGCTCCCGATCCCATCGCGACCACGGTGCCGGATATCGCCCCGGTGCCTGGAGGCAGCGGCTGCGGCGGGGCTCCCGGCAATTGCGGATTCTGCGACCGGGGTGCGTTCTGCTGGGCAAGCAGCGCGATTCCCATAAGAACCAGCGCAATCACGAGCGTCGAAATGGACGATTTCAACTTCTTCAACATGGCCACCGCATCTCCGTTCGAATATGAACGATTTGGATGCGACGCATGATACTGAGTTTCGGGAATTAAGGGAAAGAATCGCTCGTGGACTGGATTGAAATCGGGCGACGTGGTCGGCGGGGTGGTTCCACGGGCGCAATCTTTCACGTTGCGTTTCTGGAACCAAAGAATCCTGAATCAGGATGAGGAGAGTTCCTTGACCAGCGTCATGGTCTTCCGTGCCCAGGGCCTTTCCAATCGCTGCAGGTAGCGCGGCATTGTCCGCTGTTTGCTCAAAATCCTCTCCGCCCATTCCTTGGCTTCTTCTTTTCGACCCTGCGCTTTCAGGAAGGACGCGTAGTTGAACATGGTTTCCGACGTTGTCGAGTAACGCGTCGCTTCGACGAACCAGGCATCGGCGTCATCCGGCTGCCCGATATTTGCGTAGACGTGAGCGAGCAGCGCCGCCGCTCGATAGAAGTCGTATTTCTGAGCCGTCCCCACGACATATTCGAGATCCTTGAGCGCGCCGGCGAAGTCGCCCAGCTCCGCGGCGCAATGGCCGCGCCGGTAGAACGCGTGCACGGAATCGCTGCGCACATGGATGGACTTGTCATAGGCATTGCGCGCTTCCGCGAATTGCTTCTGGTCGAAGAGCAGATCCCCCAGTTCCTCGTAGTTTGCCGCGGACGGATTATCCAGGATCGTCGTTTCCACGACGCGGATTCTCGACTTCCGGCCCATCCCGACGAACGCCTCGCGAGCCAGGCCCACATCGGGAATCACTTCAATGACGATGTAAGCCAGCGCGCCCACCATGCCGCCGATCAGAATAATGAAGTACCAGTAGCTCTCGGGCCGCCGCCGCACCGCGTGCACCAGCGCGAGAATCTGAATAATGTAGCCCCAGGGGTAGAGATAGTTGAGTCCAAACATCGGTTTCGGCTCCGGAATCCGCAAGAGTATACCGCTAGAACAATCCCGCAAGATTGATTACCTCAGAGCCCGGGTGTAGGATTCCCGCAGCTTTGTTTCTGTATCACTTAAGGAGGATGAGACCATGCGTATCGCAAGATTTGGAATGTCTTCACCGCGAGCCATCTCGACGGTTTGTTTTACTTTAATCCTCCTCGTCTCAAGTACCGCGGTTTGGGCCCAGGCTCAGAACTGGTGGATACTTTCTGCGCAGGGCGCTGCGGAACGCGGCAAGATTGATGAAATCAAGACGAAGAAAAAGGTGTACGTCAACGTCACGTTTGACAGCAGCGGACCCGGCCAGATCACGAGTAACGTCGAGCAGGCGGATATCCGGAAGAGCGTGCTCGAAGGGTTTAAGGCCCACAAGGATTTGACCGTCGTTTCCTCTGCCGCGACGGCAGAATTTGCGGTGGTCGTAAAAGCCTCGGCGGCCGCCGCCGGCCCCGAGAACGAACGTCCTGGGAACTTTTCTGTTGCGCCGGATCCGGAAAACGAAGTCTCCGTGGATGTGACGGTTCTGATACCCGGCGCAAAGCTTGCCGATGGAACCTTCAAGTCCCGTTCCGTTTGGCAGGTCTCCAGCTCCAATGTCCAGATGGAACCCGGCGCGGGCGCCAGGTTTGTCGTCGAAGGATTCCTTTGGGAGCTGAAAAAGCTTCGAGACGGAAAATAGAACGAATCGCGGTGACGGCCGCCCCGGATTCCGGGGCGGCTGTCCATTGAGCAAGCTCTATGCGTTCGGCAACCCTCCTCTTCATCGTGTTCGCAGCCACGTCCTGGGCCTTCGCGCAGAACAACACTCCAGCTCCGCTACGCACAACCGGCGACGATCAGTTCCAGGTCGTGCTCAACGCCACTCTGGTTTCTGTCGACGTCGGGGTTTACGACCGCAATGAAAAGGCAGTGACGAACCTGGGCAAGGATGATTTTCGTGTTTTCGAAGATGGCGTTCCCCAGCGCATCAAGAACTTCACGCCCGTTTCCGCCGGTTATCGAATTCTGCTTCTGATCGATCACAGCCGCAGTATGGATCGATACTGGTCCTTCCTTCTCGATGGATTAAATGTCTTCATGAGGACCCTTCGTCCACAGGATAAGGTCGCCATCGCAACGTTTGATAATAACGTCGAAGTGGCGATGCCATGGAGAAGCGCCATCGAAGGGAACACCGAGAAAGTGGGAATCGCTCCGAATGGTGTAGGTACGGAAATTTGGAATTCAGTCGATTGGGCGGTCCGGGAAGTGAGCCATTCCGATGGGCGAAAGGGAGTGATCGTATTCACCGACGGAGAGGATCGCGGCGAAGACTTCGACAAATCCATGAAGCACGCGGTCGAGAGCGAAATTCCGTTTTATTTTGTCGGCGTCACCGCGGAGAACTCTCCCGGAGCCGATCGCATGAAGAAGTTTGCGCTGGCAACCGGAGGCAAAGCGTATTTCCCCAAAAACGCCAACGAACTTGGGCCATTGTATTTGTCGATCGCGCGTGAACTCGGGACGTCGTATACCCTCTCTTACAGCCCCATGAAACCGCCTGGGGACAACAAGCTCCGCCGCATCGAAATCCGCCCCATTGATGTGCGTTTGCACCTGATTCAGTCGCGTACGGGCTACTATGCGAAATAGTCCGGTAATGCTAGACTGGCGTGCATTCGCATGCGATTAGCTCGAATCCTCTTACTCATCATTGGAAGCTCCACCTGGCTTTCAGCCCAGATGATTCCGGTGTATCAGGTCGTCGTCGATTCCGACGCGGTTTCCGTGAATGTGACGGTCTCCGATCCGGCCGGGCATTCGGTGACGGGACTGACCAAGGATGATTTTTCCGTTCTCGAAGACGACGAGCCGCAGGCCATCCGCGATATCAAATCCGTCGGTACTCCCTTCAACATGCTTGTCCTCGTCGACCGCAGCGTCCGCGACAAGAAGAGCGATTGGCCGGACATGATTTTGAAATCGGTCGACCGCTTTTTCAAAACCATGCGCGGCCCGGACCGCTTTGCGGTCGGGCTGTTTGATACCCGCGTGTCGGTGGTGTTGGATTGGAGACCGTCAAAGAACGGTGTGCGGCAGAGCGTGCTGATCAGCCCGTCGGATCGTGGAACCGAGTTTTTCGATGCGGTCGACTGGGCTCTTCAGGAGATGAAGAGCGTCAAGGGACGCAAGGGCGTGATCATATACACCGATGGCCGCGATATTTCGATGTACCCGCGCATGGTCATGATTGGCGGACAACTGCAGCCGGAACCGAATTACTCCGTGCCTGCAAAGGCCGAAGCCCGGTTTCGGGAAACGCTCGCACGAGTGAAGGAAGCCCAGGTTCCTTTCTACTTCGTCGCCGTCGATACCGACAAGCAGCTCAACAGCGACAGCGCCACATATAAGCTTCCCGGCTGGGTGAGCTTTATCGGCGCGGCGCGTCTGCAGATCGAACGACTCGCGGAGGCATCCAACGGAAGCGTGATTTTCCCAAAGAAGGTTCAGGAAGTGACGCCGTTTTATAAACAGATCCAGAACGAACTCGGCGGCTCTTACGTGATTTCCTACACTCCCAACAAGCCCGGCGGCGATGGCCACTTCCGGCACATTGAAGTTCGCGTTCAGGCTCCAGCCGGCCCGTGCATCATTGAGAATGGCAAATGCAGTTTGAATGTCAGCGCGCGCGATGAAGCGCTGCAGGTCCGCCAGGCTCAGATCGGATACTACGCGAAGTAGTCTTTACCCGGTCAGGACGCCGCAGCCGTGGCGGCAGCCCGGAACGAAACCTCTCCGTGTTTATCCACGTCTGCGATGATGTGTTCGCCCGTTTGAATTTCACCATCCAGTAATTTCATTGCCAGCGGGTCCGCCAGAAGTTTCTGGATGGCGCGCTTCAGCGGCCGAGCTCCGAACGCCGGATCGTAGCCTTCCTTGAAGACCGCTTCCCGCGCAGCCGGAGTCAGGTCCAGAGTGATTCGGCGGTCGGCCAGATACTTCCTCAACAGGCCAAGCTGAATCTCAATGATCTTCCCGAGCTCTTCTTTTCCAAGGCTCTTGAACGTGATGATGTCATCGATGCGATTGAGAAATTCCGGTTTGAAGTGGGAGCGCAGCATTTCGCGGACGCTCTCTCCACCCAGGCCGGTCGCGACATTGGACGTCATGATGATGACCGTGTTTTTGAAATCCACGGTGCGGCCCTTGCCGTCCGTTAAGCGGCCGTCGTCGAAGATCTGCAGCATGATGTTCCAGACGTCGGGATGCGCCTTCTCCACTTCGTCCAGAAGAATCACCGCATAGGGCCGCCGCCGCACGCTTTCCGTGAGGTAGCCGCCTTCGTCGTATCCCACATAACCCGGAGGCGCGCCGATCAGCCGCGACACCGAATGCTTTTCCATGTATTCGGACATGTCGACGCGAACCATCGCGCGCTCGTCGTCAAATAGAAATTCCGCCAGGGCGCGGGCCGTTTCAGTTTTACCAACTCCGGTGGGACCGAGGAACATGAACACGCCGATCGGCCGATTGCGATCCTGCAGCCCGGCGCGCGATCGTCGAATGGCGTTGGCAACGGCCTTGAGCGCCGGATCCTGGCCGATGACGCGCAAGGAGAGAAGCTCTTCCATCTTGATCAGTTTCTGAACTTCGCTCTCGAGCATCTTGGTAACCGGAACGCCGGTCCATTTCGCCACGATTTTTGCGACGTCTTCCTCGTCGACCTGCTCCTTCAGCATCCGGTCGCTTTGATCCATGTCTTCGATCTGCTTGTTGGCGTCTTTCAACTTGCGCTCGAGCTCCTGGCCTCGTCCGTAGCGGAGTTCCGCAACCCTGGCGTAGTTCCCTTCCCTTTCGGCCTTCTGCTCGTCCACATGCAGCGCTTCGATTTGTTCCTTCACGCTGCGCACCGCCTGGATCAATTCCTTCTCGCGCTGCCAGCGCAATTTCATCTGCGCGGATTGTTCGCGCAGCTCAATCAGTTCTTTTTCGATGAGGCGCAACCGCTCCTTCGATCCCGTGTCTTCTTCCTTGGTCAGCGCCTGGCGTTCGATTTCCAACTGAACACTCTGGCGTTCGGTGGCATCGATATCGACCGGCAGCGTGTCCATTTCCATGCGGAGGCTGGAAGCCGCCTCATCGATCAGATCGATGGCCTTGTCGGGAAGAAAGCGGTCCGTGATGTATCGATGAGAGAGCATGGCTGCCGCAACAATGGCGGCATCCTTGATCTTGACTCCATGATGGATTTCGTAGCGTTCCTTGAGACCGCGAAGGATCGAGATCGTGTCTTCGACGGTGGGTTCGCCGACGTAAGTTTTCTGGAACCGGCGTTCCAGGGCTTTGTCTTTCTCGATATATTTCTGGTACTCGCTCAGCGTCGTTGCACCGATGCAGCGCAGATCGCCGCGTGCCAGCGCCGGCTTCAGCATGTTGGAAGCGTCCATCGAACCTTCGGCGCCGCCGGCTCCCACCAGCGTGTGCAGCTCGTCGATGAACAGAATAATCTCGCCGCCGGATTCTTCGATTTCCTTCAATACGGCTTTCAACCGATCTTCGAATTCTCCGCGATACTTGGTTCCGGCAATCATCGAACCCAGATCGAGCGCGACGATGCGTTTGTGCTTCAGCGATTCGGGAACGTCGCCGGCAATGATTCGCTGGGCCAGGCCTTCCACGATCGCGGTCTTTCCGACGCCGGGCTCTCCGATTAACACTGGGTTGTTCTTCGTGCGGCGCGACAGGATCTGCACCACGCGTCGCACTTCCTCATCGCGGCCAATGACGGGATCGAGCTTGCCTTTGCGCGCCAGATCCGTGAGATCGCGCGAGTAGCGTTGAAGGGCCTGATACTTTTCTTCGGGGTTCGGGTCGGTGATCTTCTGGCTGCCGCGAATCGACACCAGGACTTTCAGAATACTGTCCTTGGTCACACCCTGCGACTGAAGAAGCTTCGATACCGCTTCACCCTTGGCGTTGGTGAGCGCAATCAGCAGATGTTCGGTGCTGACGTATTCGTCTTTAAAGTTGTCGGCTTCCTTCTGCGCATCTTCGAGGATGCGGTTCAGCGCGGGGCTCATGTACAACTCGCCCTGGCCCTGCACCTTCGGCAGCTTGGCAACGGCGGCGCCCAGATCGCGGGCCACCGCCTGAATATCCGCGCCGAGCTTCTGCAGTACCGGCAGTACGACGCCGTCCTTTTGCTGAACCAGCGCATAGAGCAGGTGCTCGGCGGTGAACTGGGGATTGCCGAGCTCCTGGGCATGAGCCTGCGCAGCCTGCAGTGCTTCCTGACTTTTGAGTGTGAACTTATCGGCTCGAATCATTAGTCACCAATCTTGATCTGCTTTGCTTTGACTTGCTCCTTCTTCGGGAGCGCGATCTTCAGAATGCCGTCTTTGTAGTCGGCCCGGATCTTGTCGTCATCCACCGAAGTGGGAATGGTGAAAGCGCGGCTGAATCCGCCATAGGAGCGTTCGATGCGATGATAGTTCTCCTGGTTGGTTTCCTTTTCGAATCGCCGCTCCCCCTTGAGAGTCAGCACGTTGTTCTCCAACTGCAGCGCAATGTCTTTGCGGTCGACGCCGGGGAGCTCCGCCTGCACCGTGATTTCATTATCGGTCTCGTAGATGTCCACCGCCGGGCTCCAGCTGGTGGTCGCGGAGGGTTCGTCGGTTTTCCAGCCCCTTCCGGCAACATCTTCAAAGACGCGGTTCATCCTCTCTTGAAGGATGTTCAGATCACGAAAGGGATCCCATCGAGTGATAGCCATGGTCAAAACCTCCTAGGATATGAGTCGAAGGCAATCATAAGAAGTGAGTGTTAGACTGTCAAGTCTTGATTTCCAAGACGAAACACTTGAGATACAAGGTCTCCGGGACCGTCAGGAGGACGGGATGATCCGATGCTTGTATCCTCCTTTCAATGACCCGCGCCCAACAGCCGGCGTCGCGTGCCGCTTCGGCCAGCATTTCCGCGAAGATAGCTTCGGAAACGTGGTGGGAGCAGGTGCAGGTGATCAGGATCCCTCCATCCTTTAATATACGCATTGCGCGGTTGTTGATTTCCTTGTAACCCCGAATGGAGCTATCGACGGTGTCCCTGGATTTGGCGAAAGCCGGCGGGTCGAGGACGATGGTGTCGTATCGCCGCCTCTCCGACGAGGCCTCACGGAGGTAGTCGAAAACATTGGCCTCGATGCCGCGGACATTTTCAATTCCGTTGCGCCGGGCGTTGGCCTCCAACAGGCGGACCGAAGCCGCCGAAATATCGACCGCATCGACACTCTGGCAAACATCGGCCATGTGAAGCGCGAACCCGCCGCCATACGTGCAACCGTCGAGAGCGATCCCGTGCGCGTAGCGGCGCGCGGCGCGATGGTTTTCCCGCTGATCGAGAAACGCTCCCGTTTTCTGTCCCGTCATCAGGGCAATTTCAAATTGTTTGCCGTCTTCGTCCACGATGACGGTCTCCGGCAAAGGCTCGCCGACCACGTGTTGTTCGATGGGCAAGCCTTCGAGTTCGCGCACGCGTGCATCGTTTCGAAAAAGTATGGAGCGCGGTTCGTATTGTTTCTGAAGCAGGGCAGTGAGCGTTGGCTCGAGGCTGTCGACCGCCTGGCACAGACTCTGAACAACGAGAACGTCGTTGTACCGATCCACGATCAGTCCGGGCAGCAGATCGCCTTCGGAGTAAATGCGTCGGCTGAGTTTGGGGTCCACGCCGATGCGGTTGCGATGCTGATCGGCGGCATTGATGCGGTACTGAAGAAACGCTTCGTTGATCGGCACATTCGCCGCGCTGCCCCGGGTCAGGAACCGCAGCGCGATCTGGGATTTCGAACTGTAGAATGCCTTTCCCACGGCGCTGCCGCGTTCATCACGCACCGACACGATGGAGCCGGCCAGGATTTCCGGTCCGGGATCCACAACGTCGCTGCGATACACCCAAAGATGCCCGTTGCGGATGCGGTCCGCGCCGCGCCGGCGGATCCGCACTTCTCCAGCTTCCCGTATTTCGCTCAAGTAAAACCTCCCGCGGATATTCTACAGACCGCGGACCGCCGCGCATGCGATCATCCACTCGGCGGCCATGCACATCTCGGAATTCGACTACGACCTCCCTCCCGAACTCATCGCTCGCGAGCCCGCGCATCCCCGCGATGCTTCCCGGATGATGGTGCTGGATCGCCCCAACGGGCAGACCGCCGATTCCGCATTCCGTGCCTTTCCCGAGTTTCTCAAATCCGGCGACGTTTTAGTCCTGAACGATACGAAAGTGATTCGAGCGCGCACGACGGCGAGGCTCGCGCGGCGCAGCGGCACATCGCGCGATATCGAAGTGTTCTTTGCCGAACCCGCGGGAGAAACGCCGGGAAACGTCTGGCATGTTCTGTGCAAGCCGGGCCGCCGCATTCGGCCGGGCGATCGCGTGGTGTTCGGGGACGGCGAATTGAGCGGCGTATTTCAGGAAAGCCTTGGCGCGGATCTGCACGTTCTGGAAGTCGACTGTCGCGAACCGTTGATGCCGGTGATGCAGGTGCTGGACGGTCTTGGGCACATTCCATTGCCGCCGTATATCGATCGGCCCGACACTTCAGCGGACGAGCAGGATTATCAAACCGTGTTCGCTGCGAACGCGGGAGCTGTCGCCGCGCCCACGGCAGGCCTGCATTTCACCGAGGAGGTTCTCGACGCGGTGCGCAGCCGCGGCGTGGAGATCGTCACGATCACGCTGCACGTTGGCATCGGAACGTTTCTGCCGGTCCGCACCAGTATTGTGGAAGAGCACGTCCTTCGCCCGGAGCGTTTTGTGTTGTCCGAATCAACAGCGGACGTGCTCAGGTTGGCGCATCGCGACAAGCGGCGCATCATCGCCGTGGGGACCACAACGACGCGGACTCTCGAGTATCTGATGAAGGAGCACGGCGAGATTCGATCAGGGGCGGGGAAGACAGATCTTTATATTCTTCCGGGATTCCAGTTCCGGATCGTTGGAGCGCTGCTGACCAATTTCCATTTGCCCCGCTCGACCTTGTTGATGCTCGTTTCCGCATTTGCCGGTGGCGCCGCGATACGCGATGCCTATCGCCGCGCCATCGAATTGCGCTATCGATTTTACAGCTACGGCGATTGCATGTTCATCCGCTAGCGGCCCGGATTACTTGTGAAGGCTGCGCACGTAGTTCACGACATTCCACATGTCCTCGTCGACGATTCCCGGTTTGCCGTTGAGGCCTTTCATGGCCATGTTGGATCCGCTGCCGTCTCGAATGACCATGAAAATCTCTCCGTCGGTGGATCCCAGCTTCCAGGTGTCGTCGATCAGGTTTGAAGGAGGGATCTTCCCGGACTTTGCCAGAAGGGTCCCCATTTCGCTGACGCCGTCGCCATTGGCGCCATGGCACTCCGCGCAGAACCGGTCGTAGAGCCTCTTGCCGGAATCGAGGGATTTCTGAGTTGCGGCCATTGGATTCTTCAAAGTTTTCGCGTCGGCCCCAGGAGCGGAAGCGGACAATGACGCGCCAGACTGCTCGCGGGAACATCCATACGCTGCAATCACCGTCGTTAATAGGAGTAAGACCGTCGCTCTATAAATCGCACGTCGCATGGTTCCGGAGTCTAGCAAGGAATCCGCGTCGCCCCGAAACCAACTTTCCGGAGCCCCCGGCTGGCAAGGGTTCAGGAGAGCGATCGCGTCCGGACGCCGCTAAATCCGCAGTCCCCACGCACCGACCTCGCCCAATCCCTCTCCGGACGGGCGTTTTCATCCACGTCAAAGTTGACAGCTCTTACTGTTTTTGTATAATGCCGGTCGGTCCCAGAATCAGTTTCACGCAAAGGAGTCGTTGTAATGAGCGAAGAACTTGGAAAAGTAAAATGGTTCAATAACAAGAAGGGGTTTGGATTCATTGAGCGCGCTTCGGGTGGAGACGTCTTCGTTCACTATTCTGCGATACTCAGCGACGGCTACAAGACGCTGAAGGAAGGTGACAGCGTGAAATTCACCATCACCGAAGGACCGAAAGGGTTTCAGGCGGAAAACGTCGAAAGAGCGTAGTGCTCGAAGGCCCTGCGGAATCGTGAAATTCTCGCGGGGCCTTCTTGTATCTGCATCAAGAAGTTTCAAATGAGTCATGAGTCGGACCGGCAGGTTTTTCTGCGCCGGGAGCTCGAACACTCCCACCAGCTTCAGCAGGGCAAGTCGTACCTTGTCGTCAAAGATCCCGTCACCCGCCGGTATTTCCGCTTCACCGAAAACCAGGCCGCCATCATGGCGTTCTTCATGGAGGCGCCCGCGGACATTGCAACGGTTGCAGCGCAGGCATCCGAGAAGCTCGGCACGCAGATATCCCCTGCGACCATCGATGCCTTCTGCAATTCGCTCGACGAGAAGCTTCTGCTCGAAACGCCGGAGGTTCGCGAGAAGCTTTCCGCGATTCGAGGCCAGCAGTTTCAGGGACGCAACTTTCTGTATTGGAAGATTGCCTCGGTCAATCCCGAACGCATTTTTACCTGGCTGATTCCGCGCACGCGCTGGGCGTACACCTCGGCGTTCCAGATTTTTGCGCTGTGCGCGATCTTCACCGGCTTCGTTATCACGTATCTCAATTGGGGAAGCTTGCGGGGAGCGGCACCGGGCCTGTTCAGCATTTATGGGCTGTTGATGATTTGGCCCGTCGTCTTCATGGTGACGACCATCCACGAATTCTCGCACGGCCTCACCTGCTGTCATTACGGGGGCAAGGTGCATGAAGTGGGATTCATGCTCATCTACTTTTCTCCGGCCTTCTATTGCGATGTGAGCGATTCGTACATGTTTCCGAAACGCACCAACCGCATGGCGGTGGCGCTGGCCGGCGGTTTTGCGCAGTTAACGGTTTGGGGAATCTGCACGATGATCTGGCGGGTCACCGATAGCGATGTGTTTCTCAACAAGCTCGCTCTCATTGTGGTGGTCTTTTCCGGATTGCAGACGTTGGTGAACTTCAATCCGCTGATCAAGCTCGACGGTTACTACATGCTCAGCGATTTTCTCGAAGTGCCGAATCTGCGCGCGAAGGCGCTGCGGTCGTTGTGGGATTGGGTGGCGGGCAATGGCAAGTCGAGCTGGTCGAATCGCGAGAAGCGGGCGCAGCTGGTTTACGGTGCGGCGTCGTTTGTTTTTTCCACAAGTCTGTTAGTGTACGTCTATTCGGCTCTGTATACTTGGGCCACTTCAAAATATGCGCTGTCAGGTCTCATCATCTTCGGAATATTCGCAAATTTCACGCTGCGCAAAGCGTTGGTCGAACCCGTGGAAGGTATAAAAGCAGTTGCCACCCGGGCGTCGGTAAAGCGCTACCGCAATCTCGCGATCATTCTGGTGTTGGCGATTCTGACGGTGGTGGTGCACTGGCCTCTGAAGATCCTCACCAATTTCACCATCAATCCGAAAGATGAATCCAGCGTGCGGGCCGAAACCGGCGGCCAGGTGTTTGCGGTGCTGGTGCATGAATCGTCGGAGGTGAAGAAGGGCGATGTGCTGGCCCGGCTGACGGATTTCGACAAAGAGAAAAATGCCGCGGAGATTCTGGGAGAGCTGCGCACGAAGAGGCGCGAGGTTGAGGATTTGCGCAACGGCACCCGGCCGGAACAGATCCATGAGCAGGAACAGGTGATCGCGCGGAAGAACGTGGAGCTCCAGAACGTGTATAAGGTCCAGGAGCAGCGCGCGCTGCTCGACGAAACGCTGTTGGGGAAGCGGGCGGAGCTCATGCAGACGCAGCAGACACTGACTCGCAGGCAAAGCCTCTTGAAGCAGGGATTGATACCGGCGGAGGACGAAGAGAATGCGCGTTCGGCGGTGAAGGTGGCGGACCAGGCGGTGCGGGCGGCCGAGGCCGCCATCCGGTCATTGAATGAAAGCGTCGAGCGCGATGCCTCGCGGATCACGGAAGAGATCAAGGAAGAGAAGAGCCGCCTGGAATTCCTGAAGGCGGGCAGCCGTCCGGGGCAGATCCAGCAGACGGAAGAGGAAGTGAAGAAGCTGGAGTCGGAACTCGAACTGGTGACGCGCGAACTGAAGAAGACCGACATTGTTGCCAAGATCGACGGCGCGGTTCGCACCGAGCATCCGGAGCGGAAGCTGGGACAGCATCTGGATCCGGGCGATGAGCTGATGAAGCTTGTGGATATCTCGAGCGTGAGTGTGGAAATGCGCGTACCGGAAAAGGAAATGGAAGATGTGCATCTCGGCAATGAAGTGCGCATCACGCTGCGCAGTTATCCCAATCGGGAGTTCCGCGGCAACCTTACTTATATCGCGCTGGTCGCCGACACCTATGAAGGGCAGCAGGTGGTGACGGTGCGGGCGGAGCTGGCGAATCCCGAGCGGCTGTTGAAGCCCGAGATGACGGGGGTTGCGATCATCTACTGCGGCGATCGACGGATAATTGACATCATGACCCGCCGGATGCGGCGGTGGTTCAAGACGGAGTTTCAGCCTCTCCTGCCGTAAAGACCGTCGCCCTTAACATGGGGTCAGGGTTTTCCCTAAAGTATTTGTATTTATTCTCGATTCCGCTTCTCTACTGCAATGACAGAAAAGACTCCTTTGTAGGGGCAAACCCGGCCAAAGTCGGGGGCGCAAAGCTTCAAGGCTAACCTCTCTGGGATAGGGAACAT
>Ga0209488_10000203_pt1 | contig 46723 bp, 46 predicted proteins | sample Rivendell_Oct201_8_FD_188349 | JGI IMG/M metagenome (GOLD analysis project Ga0209488, IMG submission 188349) | Vadose zone soil microbial communities from the Eel River Critical Zone Observatory, Northern California, USA -... | ecosystem: Environmental > Terrestrial > Soil > Vadose zone >...
GCTCCGCCGGTTCAGCTCTCTGTCCGTTTCGCTTACCCGCGCAGCAGCGTCAGTGCCGACTGCGGCTGGGCATTCGCTTGCGCCAGCACGGCGATGGCCGCCTGCTGCATGATCGAGTTCCTGGTCAGCTGCGCCGTCTCGTAGGCGACGTCGACGTCGCGGATGCGCGACTCGGCGGCGCTCAGGTTCTCGGTGGTGACCGCCAGGTTGCTGATGGTCGAGCCGAGGCGGTTCTGGATCGCACCGAGCGAACCGCGCAGGCTGGACACCGAGTTGATCGCGGCGTCGATGTTGACCATCGCCAGCGAGGTGTCACCGGCCGAGCCGATGTCGAGCGAGTTGAGACCGAGCGTGGTGCTCAGCGACGCCGTCAGGCTGACCGACAGCGTGTCGATGCCGGTCGTGGTGCCGAAGCCGACCTGGAACGTCACCACGCTGGACGAGCCGTCGAGCAGCTTGACGCCGTTGAAGTCGGTCGAGCGGCCGATGCGGTTGATCTCGTTGACTAGGCTGGAGAATTCCTGGTTCAGCGTGTTCTTGTCCGCGGACGACACGCTGCCGTTGGCCGCTTGGGTGGCGAGCTCGCGCAGGCGGGTCAGGATGCTGCTGACCTCGTTGAGCGCGCCTTCGGCGGTCTGCACCAGCGAGATGCCGTCGTTGGCGTTGCGGTTCGCCTGTTGCAGCGAACGGATCTGCGCGCGCAGGCGTTCGCTGATCGCGAGACCGGCGGCATCGTCGGCCGCGGTGCTGATGCGCAGGCCGGTCGACAGCTTGCGATAGCTGCCGGCGAGCCGTTCGGTGACCGTGGCCAGGTTGCGCTGCGCGTTGATGGAAGCGACGTTGGTGTTGACTCGAAGACCCATGGGTTCCCCTGTTGCTTGCTCGGTGCCGTTCGCGCCGATCCGGGCGATGGCGAATGCAGCCTGATGCTCGGTGGCGGCCGCGGGTTCTTGAGGTTCGAGGGGCCTGGGCCGGCGGAAAAAGGCCGACCCCGCGCCGCGCGCGTGCGGCCGTGCGCGATGCCGGCCCAATGCCAACGCCGGCACCACGACGCCCGGCCCTGCGGGTTTTCAGAGGTGGCGACTGCGGTGGAACACGACGGTCGCCCCGCCCGTCGTCGCATGACGGTGCACTGGCGGGCCGCGCCGGCCGCGGCCAGAGGTACGGGCCGCCCGGCCGCGGCCCGATCAGCCGGCCCGAGAACGCGCGACGGCGGCGACCCAGCGTGGATCGTCGCCGTCGCCGGGACGCGCGCGTCAGCGATCAGCCGCGCAGCAGCGTCAGGGCAGCCTGCGGTTGCGCGTTGGCCTGCGACAGCACGGCGATCGCCGCCTGCTGCATGATCGAATTCTTGGTCAGCTGCGCCGTCTCGAAGGCGACGTCGACGTCGCGGATGCGCGACTCGGCGGCGCTGAGGTTCTCGGACTGGACCGCCAGGTTGTTGATCGTCGAACCGAGGCGGTTCTGGATCGCACCGAGCGTGCCGCGCAGGCTGGACACCGAGTTGATCGCGGCATCGATGTTGACCATCGCCAGCGAGGTGTCGCCGGCCGAGCCGATGTCGAGCGAGTTGAGACCGAGCGTGGTGCTCAACGACGGCGACAGGCTGACCGACAGCGTGTCGATGCCGGTGGTGGTGCCGAAGCCGACCTGGAAGGTGATCACGCTCGACGAACCGTCGAGCAGCTTGACGCCGTTGAAGTCGGTCGACCGGCCGATGCGGTTGACCTCGTTGACCAGGCTGGCGAATTCCTGGTTCAGCGTGTTCTTGTCGGCGGCGGACACGCTGCCGTTGGCCGACTGCACCGCCAGTTCGCGCAGGCGGGTCAGGATGCTGCTGACTTCGTTGAGCGCGCCTTCGCCGGTCTGCACCAGCGAGATGCCGTCGTTGGCGTTCCGCTTGGCCTGTTCGAGCGAGCGGACCTGCGCGCGCAGGCGTTCGCTGATCGCGAGGCCGGCGGCATCGTCGGCAGCGGTGCTGATGCGCAGGCCGGTCGACAAGCGGCGATAGCTGGCGCTAAGCCGCTCGGTGACCATCGACAGGTTCCGCTGCGCGTTGATGGAAGCGACATTGGTGTTGACTCGAAGACCCATGACTCGCCGATGCTCCTTGCTGCCTGTAGTTGACCGACCCGCGTTCGGGTCGTTCCTTGCCCACGATCTTCCGGCAGAACCGACCCGCCCTTGAGCAAGACGTCGATGCGGCGGTCATTTCGCCGACAAATACGGCGGTTGCCCAGAACACCGACAACCGGCCGACCGCGCGCCGGCGCACGGTCTCCAGGGCCCTGACCCGACCGGCCGCCGCGGCGCCAAGAAAGCACGCTTGCCCAAAAGTTCGACGGCGGTGCGCGCCGAAACAGCGGTGGCAAGGTCATCCCCGCTGCGACCGTCGCGAGACGGAACGCCGTCAGAACGAACACAAGGTCGGCACATGAAGAACCTGAGCTTCCCCGGACTTCCCCGCGTCCTGGTCATCGATGACGAAGAAGGCATCCGCGAAGGGTTGCGCACCCTGCTGCAACAGGAAGGGCTGCACGTCGAGACCGCCGTCAGCGCCGAGGACGGCGCGCGGCGCACCGAGCAGCGCAGCTTCGACATCGTGTTCCTCGACCTCAACCTGCCCGGCAGCGACGGGCTGTCGATCCTCGGTCGGCTGCGCCGCGGCACGCCAGCCGCCGATGTCGTGATCCTCACCGGCTACGGCACGGTCGCCAACACCGTCGAGGCGATGCGCAAGGGCGCCACCGACGTGGTCGAGAAGCCGTTCAACCCCGACCGCATCATGGCGGTCACGCGGCGCTGTCTGGAGACGCGGCAATTGAAGAGCGAACTGACCTGGCTGCAGGATCGCGTGCGCGAACTGACCAGCACCGAGCTGGTCGGCCTGTCGGATCCGGTGCGCGAGGTGCAGACCCGCATCGACCAGGTGGCGCACGCACCCGACACCACGGTGCTGGTCACCGGTCAGAGCGGCACCGGCAAGGAACTGGTCGCGCGCTGCATCCACGAGCGCGGCGCCCGCCGCCACGGTCCGTTCGTGGCGATCAACTGCGCGGCCTTGACCGAGTCGCTGCTCGAGGCCGAGCTGTTCGGCTACGAACCGGGCGCGTTCACCGGCGCCGCCAAGGAGGGCAAGGACGGTCTGTTCGCCGTCGCCTCGGGCGGTACCCTGTTCCTCGACGAGATCGGCGAGATGGAGCCGACGCTGCAGGCCAAACTGCTGCGCGTGCTGCAGGAACGCAGCTTCCGCCGCGTCGGCGGCGTGCACGACCTGGCCGCCGATGTCCGCATCATCGCCAGCACCAACCGCGACCTGCGGCAGATGGTGCAGCAGGGCCGCTTCCGCGAAGACCTGTTCTACCGGCTCAACGTGATGACCGTGCACGTGCCGCCGCTGAAGGAGCGCGCCGCCGACATCCCGCTGCTGTCGCACTTCTTCCTCGACCAGATCGGCCGGCAGATGGGCAAGGCGCTGTCGGGGTTCACCGAAGAGGCGATGGAGACGCTGACCGAGTACCGCTGGCCGGGCAACGTGCGCGAGCTGCGCAACGCGATCGAACACGCCTGCATCGTCTGCCCGAGCGGCATGATCGACGAGCTGCACCTGCCGAAGTTCACCGGCGGCAGCCTCGACGGCAGCGACCAGATCTCGCGCAACGTGTTCACGTTCGAGGCCAAGGACCGGTCGATCCGCGCGCTCGAGAGCCAGCTGGTGTCGCGCGTGCTCGACGACACGCAGTGGAACATCAGCCGCGCCGCGGCGATCCTCGGCATCAACCGCACGACGCTGTACAACAAGATCCGCGTCTATGGCCTCGGCAAGCGACCGTCGCGCGCCAAGGTGACGGTGTGACCGTGACGCAGGACGCGCTGGCCACCGTGGCCGGCATGCTCGGCCACGAACTGCGCAACCCGCTGGCCGCGGCGATCACCGGCGCCACGCTCGCGCGCGAGCTGGTGGACGCCGGCGATCCGCGCGGTGCCCTGCTCGACGGCGTGCTGCGCGACCTCGAGCGCACCGCGGCGCTGCTGCAGTCGTACCTGGAGTTCGCCCGCGTCGGCGCGCCGCGCCGCGAGCCGGTCGAAGTCGAACTGCTGGTGCGCGCGGTCGCGCGCCGCCACCGGGTCGCGGTCGCCGTCGCGGTGCCGCCGGGTACGCGCGTGCGCGGCGACCGGCAGCTGCTCGAGCGGGCGCTGGACAACCTGCTGGACAATGCCCAGAAGGCCGGCGCGCGCACCGTCAGCCTCACGGCGCGGCTCCTGGGCGAGCAGGTGCAGTTGCTGGTCGACGACGACGGTCGCGGCGTGCCGCCGGCGCTGCTGGGCCGGATCTTCGAATCGGGCTTCTCGCACGGCGGCGGCACCGGCCTCGGCCTCTGGATCACCGCCGCGGTGGTCGCCGGTCATGGCGGCGCCGTGCGCTGCCTGCCGCAGCCACGCGGCAGCCGCTTCTGCATCGACCTGCCGGCCATGGCCCCGGTCCTCGCCGCGGTCACCGCATGAAGTGTCTGCTGGTCGACGACGAAGCCGGCATCCGCGAAGGCCTGGCGCTGTTGCTGCGCCGCAAGGGCCACGAAGTGCACACCGCCGGCACCGTGGTCGCGGCCCTGCAGCAGTTGCAGCAGCGTGACTTCGAACTGGTGGTCACCGACTGGCGGCTCGAGGACGGCATCGCCACCGCCGTGGTCGCCGAGAGCCGTTGCCCGGTAGTGGTCGTCAGCGGCCATCCCGAAGAGGTGACGCCGTCGCCGCGGCTGCTCGAAGTGTTGACCAAGCCGCTGGCACCGGCAGCACTGTTGCAGTTGCTGGCCGAGCAGGCGCGAGCGGCGCCGGGCGCGACCAAGGCCGCCGACGCGTCGCTGCCGGTCGACGTCGCCGATGCGATCGCCGCCGCGCTGGCGTTGCTCGGCAACGGTACGGCCAGCCAGATCGACGACGGCACGTTCGTCACGCTGCGCGTGCGGTCGGCTGCGTTCGACGACACGGTGCTGGCAGCGCTCGAACGGCTCGGCGGCGACCTGCGCGTGCTGTCGCCGGGCGGCCAGCCGACCGTGGAGCTGCGCCTGTTCCGCGACGGTCGTCCGGCGGCCGACACCACTGTGGTCGATGTCGACAGCGACTGGCCAGAGGCTGCCGAGCTGGCGCTCGACTTCGCCCGGGCGTCGCCACCGCCACCGGCGCGGTTCCTGCAGCTGCTCGATCGCGCGGCCGCCAGCGCGCGTGCCGGCCAGCGTGTGCACTTCCTCAACGTCCCCGGCCACCTGCGTTTCTTCGCCGACGTTTCGGGAAGAGGCCATGACATGCCGAAGAGAACCGTGCCCGGTCCGCGCCTGCCGGCGGTCCTGGCCCACCTCTGGAGTTGAGCCGTGACTGCGGAACCAGGCAGCAAGAACGAACCAGCAGCGGCGACGCCGGTCGCCGCCAACACGCCGGAGCCGGCAGCTGGAGCGCCGGTCGCGGCGCCGAACCAGATCGCCGACCTGATGGCCGGAGCGACCGCGCGCAAGCAGCGCCCGGACCTCGAGGCGCAGGCCCTGCGTGCCGCCGAAGCTGCTCTGGCCGAGGGCCAGCAGGCGCTGGCCGAAGCGCGCGCCCAGTTGCAGCCCGGCGCCGCGCGGGCCGGCAGCCGCCGCCGCGAACTGGTGCTGCGCGTGCTGCTGGTCGTGAACGTGCTGGCGATGATCGCTGTGCTGCTGCTGCCCGATCCGCAGCCCGCTGCGCCCGTCGCGGCAGCGCCAGTGCCGGCGCCGATCAAGCCGCCGGAGGTCGAACGGCCGGTCGTGCGCAACGACGCCGATCCGTACCTGCGCTCGCTCGAGGCCGCCGACCACGGCGACTACGCGCGGGCGATCGCGCTGCTCGACAAGTACCTCGAAGACACGCCGCGGTTGAAGCCGAACCGCCGCGCCCTGGTGTTCCGCGCCCTCGCCGGCTACGCGCTGCAACTCGGTCGCGATGATCTGGTCGGCGAGTACGAACGCCGCGCCGCGGCGCTGCAGGACAGTCACTCGCTGCCCGAAGACCTGATCGAGGAGGCCAAGTCGGCGGCGGCGCGCGGCGACGCCGAGGCGCTGCGGCGGCTGTATGCGCGGTTCCTGCTGCAGCAGCGGCAGATCCCGGCGTCGCTGTACAAGCACGTCGCCGAGGCGTACCTGAAGCTCGGCGACAGCTACCGCATGGCCGCGCAACAGGCCGACGAGACGCAGCAGCGCCATGACCTCGAACAGCTGCGCCAGCAACTGCGGGCTCAGGACCCGGGCAAGGACCAGCCGCCGGGCAAACCGCAGCAGGACGGCAAGCAGCAAAAGGGCGGAGCGCAGCGGGAGGACCACTGATGCCCTCGGTCGTGGCAGTGCTGCTGCTCGCACTGGCGCCGCAGGGCGGTGACGAAGTGTTCGCCCTGACCAGGCAGGGCGGCGGCAGCGAGCCCGAACGCGTGCTGGTCGCCGCCGACAAGCAATCGATCCGCTGCCACGAGGCGCTGCGGCACCTCGGCGTGGCGATGAACTGGAGCGTAGTGTTCGAGTCGCGACCGCTCGAAGCCGAGCTGCGGCAGACCGCCGTCGACCTGAACTTCGCCGGCCAGGAGCCGCGCATGGTCGGGCAGCTGGTGGCGATCGCCGGCGGCGCCGACGCGGTGTTCGACGACGGCGAGCCGGCTGCCGGCCTGCGGCCGACGATGCACATCGTGCGCACGCCGGACGCCAACACCGAATCCGGCCGGCAGCGGCTGCGCGCGCAGGCATCGCAGTGGTACCGCTCGTTCCTGGTCGACGAACTGCGGCACGAACCGCTGGTCGACGCCGAGGGCATGAAGGTGCGCATGCATCTGGGCCACCTGCTGATCGACAGCGGCGATCTCGAGTCGGCGATCGCGTTCTTCACCCAGGTGTACGACGGGCGGCCGAACGAGCTGGTGCCGACGGCGATGCTGCGCATCGCCGAGTGCGCGCTCGATCTGGCCGGTGGCCAGCGCGATCACGACCAGCGCCTGGCACAGTACAAGCGCGCGGAGGAATGGGCGCGCAAGGTGCTGGATGCGCACCCGAGTTCACCGGCGGCCACCAAGGCGACGATCGCACTCGGCCACGCGTTGCTCGGCCAGCAGCGGTTCGACGAATGCCGTACCGAGATGGCGGCGCGGGTCATGCGCCTGCTCGACACGGTGGAGATGCTGGAGGTCTGGCTGCTGGTCGGCGAGGCGCAGTACCGCCTGCAGTGGCCGACCCGCGTCTACGAGACGATGCTGATGCTGCGCGAGGCGCCCGACTTCGGCGACCTCGACGACCGCCAGTTCCTCGACTACCACTTCCTGCTCGGCTACGGCGCCCTCGGCTCCGGCAAGCCGGAGCTGGCGATGAAGTCGATGGAGTGGTTCCTGATCCATGGTCAGGCCGATCGCCGGCGGGCCCAGGCCTACGTGCTGCTGGGCCAGTCGTACTTCGAGCAGAAGCGCTACGTCGAAGCGCGCGCCGCGGCGGTCGAGGCGCGCCAGCACCAGGGCGAGCTCGACGACAAGTGGCGGCGCGAGGCGCAGAAGCTCTACGCCCGCACCGGGCTGCTGCTCGCCGACAAGGACGAGGCGTTCCGCGAACTCGAGCTGCTGGTGCACCGGCAGGACGATCCGGAACTGACGCTGTTCCTGGTCGACGAGCTGCTGGCCGATCGGCAGTGGCAGTGGGCGATCTCGGTGGCTTCGCTGCTGCAGAAGCGCGACGGCGTGCCCGGCGACACCGCGCGCTTCCGCATCGTGCAGGCGCTGTACGAGCAGGGCACCGCGGCCAAGAACCTGGCCGACTTCCCCGCCCAGGCGGTCGAACTGGCGCTCAGGATCCAGCAGCCACCGCTGCGCAGCCGCTGCGCCGAGCTGATCGGCAACGCCTACGAACAACTCGGCAAGCCCGAGCATGCCGCCGACGCCTACCGGGGCATCCTGCGATGACGCGCTGGTTGTTGCTGGCACTCGCGGCGGCGGCAGCAGCGCCGGCAGCGCGGGCACAGACCGACACCCGCATGCGCGTCGAGCTGCAGCAGGCGCAGCAGCGCCTGCGCCAGAACGACGACGACGTCGAACGGCTGCTCGACCTGCGCCTGCGCCACGACCTCGGCCTGCCGTTGCTCGACACCAGCGACCTGTTCCGTGCCGACGCGGCGGTCACGCCGGCCGGCAAGGAGCAGAAGGAGTCGGAGCTGCTGACCGAGGATCTCGCCACCCAGAACCTGCTGCAGCAGTTCAACAAACTCAAGAAGCAGCTGGAGCAGCAGCGCAGCGCTGCCAAGGCCCAGGCCCAGACGCAGCGGCGCGACGAGGAATGGCTGACCGTGCCGCAGCCCGGCGCCGGCAAGGCCGGCAGCAAACGCACGCCGGCCGCGGGCAACCCGCACGGCGGCAATGCCGGGCCACCGGCTGCGGCCGATGCCGGCAGCACGGCGCCGCCGCTGATCGGACCGGCACCGGCGGTCGAGGTCCGGGTGGTGGCCAACCTCGATCCCGTGCGCGGCCAGATCCACGGCAGCCAGGATCACGGTCGCGTCGCCCAGGCGCTGTTCCGCGCCGGGCAGGCGTTGATGGACAAGGCCGAGGAACTGCGCCAGCACGGCCAGACCACCGGCGCCGACGAGCTCGATGCGCAGGCCAAGGAGCGGCTGGTGCGTGCGCTCGACGCGCTCAAGGCGGTCACCGTCGCCAACGACACGCCGTTCGCCGATCTGTTCTGCCTCGGCCGCTGCCGCGAAGCGTTGTTCCGGCTGGCCGAGCGCCACGAGGAACTCAACCTGCGCGACAACCCGAAGGAGTTCCAGCGCCGCGAACAGGACGTGCGCGATCCGTTCGTGGCGATCACCGCGCGCGACGCGCACGGCCAGAAGGGCGTCGAGGTGCTCGGGCTCTGGGGCCGCGCGGCGCAGACGGCGATGGAACACTTCCGCTGGATGAACCTGCACGCCGGGTTCCAGCCCAAGGTGCCGCTGGAGTCGATCACGTGGCTGCCCGACCCGCCGAAGTGATCTGCAGCGAAGCCGAGCTGCGCGCCGGCTTCGCCGCGTTCGTCGCCGCCTCGCAGGCGCTCGAAGCCAGCTACGCCGCGCTGCAGGCGCGCGCGCAGGCCGTCGACCTGCAGCTGCAGGACACCAACCAGAAGCTGCAGCAGGCGCTGCAGGAGCGCGAGGCGATCTTCGCGGCATTGCCGCTCGGGCTGTTGACCAACCGGGCCGATGGCAGCGTCGGCTGCTGCAACCACGAGGGCGAACGCCTGTGCGCCGCCGCCGCGGCCGCGGGCATCGATCTGCCGGCCGCAAGCGAAGGCGAGCACGAGTTCGGCGACGGCGCGGTGCGGGTGCGCCGCGTCGCGCTGCCGGACGGCGAGCTGGTGCTGCTCGAGGATCGTTCGCAGGTGGCGGCGCTCGAGCGGCAGGTGCACCGGCTCGACCGGCTCGCCGGCCTGTCGGAGCTGGCGCTCGGCGTCGCCCACGAACTCAAGAACCCGCTCAACGGCGTGATGGGCTTTGCCGAGCTGCTCGAACGCCAGCCCGACGCCAGCTCGTGCCGGCGCTGGGCCGGCAAGATCGTGCAGGGCCTGCGCCAGGTCGACGACATCCTGAAGGCTATGCTCGGCTTCGCGCGGCCGGAGCAGCGGCGCAGCGCGCCGGCGCCGGTGCTGGCGATCGTCGCCGAGGCGGCGGTCGCCGCCGGGCTGCCGCAGCAGCGGATCGAACTCGCGGGCGCCAGCACGGCGCTGGCCGAGAGCTTTGCGTTGGTGCGTGTGCTGGCCAATCTGTTCCGCAACAGCCGCGAGGCCGCCGGCGAGCTGGTGTCGGTGCGCGTGCAGGCGAGCGTGCGCGGCGACCAGCTCGAACTGCTGGTGCGCGACGACGGGCCCGGCGTGCCGGCGGCGATGGGCCGCAGCGCGCTCGAGCCGTTCGTCACCAGCAAGGAGCGCGGCACCGGCCTCGGCCTGGCGCTGTGCGCGCGCGTGCTGTCGTTCCTCGGCGGTCGGCTCGAACTGCAGAACCCCGGCGAGCGCGGCGCCTGCTTCTGCGTGCACGTGCCGCTGGCGGCGCCGGTGCCGGCGACCGCACCGCGGCCGGCGGAGGCCTCGCTGTGAGCAGCCGCGAACTGGTGCTGCTGGCCGACGACGAGCCGCTGTCGCGCGAGTACCTGCAGGAGGCGCTGCTCAGCTTCGGCTTCGAAGTGCACGCGGTGGCGGACGGCAACGCCGCGGTGACGGCACTCGGCCAGCAGCCGTTCGACTACGTGGTGACCGACCTGAAGATGCCGGGCCGCGACGGGCTGGATGTACTGGTCGAAGCCAAGCTGCGCGAGCCCGACCGGCCGGTGGTGCTGGTGACCGCCCACGGCACGATGGGCGTTGCCGTCGAGGCGATGCGCAAGGGCGCCGACGACATCCTGGAGAAGCCGGTGGCGATCACCGACCTCGAACTCGCGTGCACGCGGTTGCGCGAGCGCCGGCGCCTGTTGTCCGAGAACCGTTACCTGCGCGCCGAGAGCGTCGGCACCGATCTGGTGGTCGCCGGCCCGGCGCTGCAGCAGGTGGTCGAGCTGGTCGAGCGCGTGGCGCGCAGCAAGGCGACCGTGCTGATCCACGGCGAGAGCGGCACCGGCAAGGAACGCGTCGCCGCGCTGGTGCACACGCGCAGCGACCGCGCCGGCGGCCCGTTCGTCAAACTCAACTGCGCGGCGGTGACCGAGAGTCTGCTCGAGAGCGAGCTGTTCGGCCACGAAGCCGGCGCGTTCACCGGCGCCACGCGGCGACATCCCGGCCGCTTCGAGCTGGCCGACCGCGGCACGCTGCTGCTCGACGAGGTCTCTGAGATGTCGCCGGCGATGCAGAGCAAGCTGCTGCGCGTGCTGCAGGAAGGCGAATGCACGCGCGTCGGCGGTACGCGGCCGCTGCAGGTCGACGTGCGCGTCGTCGCCGCGACCAACCGCGACCTCGGCCGCGACGTCGCCGCCGGCCGCTTCCGCGCCGACCTCTACTACCGCCTGAACGTGGTGCCGGTGCAGCTGCCGCCGCTGCGGCAGCGGCGCGACGAGATCGTGGTGCTGGCGCGGCACTTCCTGCGCCCCGGGCTCGCTTTCGCGCCGGCGGCCGAGCAGCTGCTGCAGGACTGGCCGTGGCCGGGCAACGTGCGCGAACTGCAGAACGTCGTGCAGCGCGTCGGCCTGTTGTGCGAGGGCCCCGAGGTGTCGGCGGCGCTGCTGCAGCAGTGGCTGGCGCCGGCGATGGCCGAGCTGCCGGCGATGGTCCTGCCGTCGTTGCCGCCCGGCGATGCGATCCGGGCGCTGGTCGGCCATCGGCTCGACGAGGTCGAACAGCAGCTGATCCGCCACACGCTCGAACAGTGCGGCGGCAACCGCACGCGCACCGCCGAGCGGCTCGGCATCGGCGTGCGCACGCTGTTCAACAAGCTGAAGGACGCTGCGCCGGCAATCGGGCCTGCGGTCCAGTAGTCACCCGCCCGGCGGACGCGCAGTGTTCTGGCGATCAAGAGTCCGTGCGTCGTTTCGCCAACGACAGCGCCGACTCCGGCGCGAACCAGATGGCATCGCCTGGCACCCGCGCCGCACAATGCCCAGTCTCGTGGTCGAGGAACACCGTGCCCACGGCCAGCGGCTTCGAGTGCTGCGAGCTCAGCAGCCGGTTGAGGCGCCGCGAAACGTCGAGCGCGCCCGCTTCGGGAAGGTCGAATGCATGGACTTCGAGCACTTCCCCCAATTCAGGGACGAAGCCCGGGTAGATCGCTACCCGGAAGGGAAAGCGGTCGAGGGTCAGCAGCGCCAGGATCTTGTCAGTCTGGGGTATCACGGATCCCGAGTTCACGAGTCAGGGTGGAGTCGTCGGCGACGAGGCGGCGGGCGATGTGCGCCGGAACGATGGCCCACAGCATAGTCCGCCTTTCGGCGCCAGGAGTGCAGCTCCTGCAGTTCGAAGAACAGCCCTGGACGGATGTCGTCGATGGCGCGCCAGACCGCGCCATGGTTCTCCGCTTTCGGCCGACGGTGGTTGGCCAACAGCAGGGCGCAGGCAGCCTCGTAGCAGGCGTAGTAGATGCGCGACACGGCGGGATACAGCAGTGGCGGGTTCCTGGCCGCCAGGTACCCCGCGGCTCTGAGGTTCTGGCGCGATCGTTCGCACCAAGCCTCGATGTCGCTCTGATCGCCGGCAATCACCATCTACCATGAGTGGCAGGGGGGGGAAGACTTGCGGTCGGATTACCGCCGCTCTCGATTCGACCGGTGTTCCCAGACTGCCGATGCGAGACGTTCGGGCAGCAATGCCTGCAACCCGGTCCTGGTCGGGCGCTGGCAGATCCCGTAGACCATCCAAGTCGCGATGTCCGATCCGTTGCCGCCACTGCTGACCGACGCGCGTCGCGCGCCGAAGCCGATCGGTCCGCTGACCGGCCGCCGCAGCTGGCTGCGCCGGGTGATGGCGCAGACGGCGGCGACGCTGAACCGCACGCTCGACCTGTTGCCGCCCGGCCGCTGGCTGCACCGCCGCGCGCAGCGGCGGCTCGAGTTCACCGAGCTGCAGCTGCCGCTGCGCCGCGGCGGGCAAGGCCTCGACGGCCTGCGGCTCGCGTTCCTGTCCGACATGCACGCCGGCAGCTTCATGAACGAACAGGATCTGCTGCAGATCTTCGAGCAGGTCGCGGCGCTGGCGCCGCACGTCGTGCTGCTCGGCGGTGACCTGATCAACACCCGCGAACGTGAACTGCTGCAGTACCGCCGGCCGCTGCAGGCGCTGCGGCCGCCGCTCGGCGTGTTCGCCGTGCCCGGCAACCACGACCACTTCCACGGCCGCGACATCGGCCTGTGGTCGGCGTTCCTGCGCGACCAGGGCGTCGAGGTGCTGCGCAACCGCGGCATGCGTCTGTCGTGGAACGGCAGCTCGCTGTGGCTGTGTGGAGTCGACGACCTGACCGAAGGCGAACCGGATCTGCGGCGCGCGCTCGAGGGCCGCGAGCCGCACGAGCCAACGATCCTGCTGTCGCACCACCCGGACTTCTTCTTCGAGGCCGCGGCTGCCGACATCGACCTGACGTTGTCGGGCCACACGCACGGCGGCCAGATCCGCATCGGCAACTGGGCGCCGATCCACCACAGCCGCTTCGGCTACGAGCGCGGCTGGTTCGAGACCGCGGGCTGCAAGCTGTACGTCGGCCGCGGCGTCGGCGTCACCGTGCTGCCGATCCGCATCGGCGCGACGCCGGAGATCCCGATCGTGCGGCTGCAGGTGCCGGTCGCTGCGCCGGCGCCGGCGCTGCCGGCGGCCAAGGCCGGCGACGCGCGGCCGTGAACGGCGGACCCCACGTGATCGCTGGTCAGAGTCGCATCACCTGCACCACGCCCGCTCCCGCCCCGGACCGCCCGAACACTTGCAGCGTGTAGCTGCCGCTCTTGCCGGGCACGAATGCCTGCAGCACGTCGCCGCCCGCGCCGCCGCCCTCGAAGGTGCCGATGCCCACGCCATCGGGGTCGAACAGCGTCAGCGCGGCATCGAACTCCCGGCTGCGCACCGACAGCCACGCCTCCTGTCCGGCCTGCAGCTGCGCGTGGACGCGGGCGGTGCCGCCGCCCTGGAGGTGCAGCGGCAGCGGCTCGCTGCCGCGCAGTTCCGGCACGGCGATCGCGTCGGCGCGCAGCGTGTAGGCACCGCGGCCGGCCGCAGCCACGCAGTGGGCCAGCACGCGGTAGCAGCCGGGCTGGGTGACGAGGAAGGTGTGCTCGGCGTTGCGATCGAGCGGCGAGCAGTCGTCGACCATGGCGATGCGGTTGCCGTTCGGGTCGAACAGCTGCAGCGTGGCGTCGAAGTCGTCGGCCGCGAGCGACAGGCGCAGCAGTTGGCCGCTGGCGGCCGGCATGCACCAGAGGTCGGCGGTGCCGAGTTCGATCCTGCCGGTCACCGGCCGGTCGATGCCGAGCTCCGCCGCCGCGGTCGCGAAGTCGACGCGGTACGGCCCGCTGGCGCCGCCGGTGTTGCGCAGCAGCAGCGCCGCTTCGCAGTCGCGGTGCGCCAGCAGCCACGATACGCGGCGGCCGGCCTTGTCGAACGCTTCCAGGCGCGCGAACGCCGGGCCGTCGCCGCGCTCGCGTTCGTACTGGTCGATCGTGAACTGCGCCGCCGGCATCTTCAGGTCGAGCACGTACGACTTGCCGGCCTGCAGGCGCAGGTACCAGAGGTCGTAGCCGTACGACGGCATGGTCGCCTCGACCACGCCGCCAGGCGGCATCGGGCGCTGCCGCGCCAGCGCGGTGACCAGACGACCGATCCTTTGCTCGGGCCCTTCGATGCGCACGATGTGCTCGCCATCGTGCAGCGCGCGGAAGCCGCCGTGCAGTTCGGGCACGCCGTTGCGGTCGAGGTCGAACACCGCGGTCACGCGACCGTCGCCGCCGGCCGTCGGCACCAGCACGTCGCCGGCGTGCAGGGCGACCCGGTAGTGCCACCACTGCTCCTTGCCGAACGTGTGCGATGCCTCGCTTTCCGCCGCCAGCGCCTCGGTGTCGAAGCGCTGCAGCCAGAAGCTGTAGTGGCCGCCGCCGCCGCCGTTGAAGCCGTGTACCAAGAGGCGCATCGGCCCCTTCGCCGGCAGCTGCCGCCACAACTCACGGTGCGTGCCATCGCCGTTCACGCTGCACAGCACCTTGCCGTCGCTGTCGGCGAGATCCAGCACCGGGTCGAAGTCGTTGCTGTCGACCTTGCACCACAGCATCGCGCCGGCGGTGGCGTCGAACTTCCACTCGTCGGTGACGCCCGGCGTCAGCAACTTCGTTTCTTTCACTTCACGCCCGGGTGGCACCACGATCATGGAGCCTTGCGCCGGCAGCGCGTCGAGCAGCAGCAGGGTGGCGAGGGCGGCGGGAAGGACGGTTCGAGCGGTCGCGAGCATGGTGTCACCTCGCGTCGAGAGACCCGGGAGCGCGGCGGACCTTACGCGCCGGCACGTGGATTCGTTCGCTCGCGCAGCTACTTCTCGCTGCCGAGCAGCCAGGTGCGCCCCGCGCTGAGTCGGTCAGACATTGGCGAGCCGGTCACGAACGGGCGGCGGAAAGCGCGCCGTGGCGGCATGATCCAGGCCCATGCTCCAGTTCGCCCAGGTCCTGCAGGCCGTCGATTCGCACACCGCCGGCGAACCGACGCGCATCGTCACCGGCGGCCTGCCGCACCTGCCCGGCGCTTCGATCGCCGAGGTGCGCGAGCTGCTGCGGCGCGATCACGACCATCTGCGGCGGGCGTTGGTGCTGGAGCCGCGCGGTCACGACGCGATCGTGCTCGCCTACCTGCTGCCACCGCGGGATCCGAGGGCGCAGTTCGGGGTCGTGTTCGCCAACGATGCCGGCTACCTCGGCATGTGCGGGCACGGCGCGATCGGCGTCGCCTCGGTGCTGGTGGCGATGGGCATGGTGCCGGCGACCAGTCCCGACACCGAGGTGCTGCTCGACACGCCGGTCGGCGTGGTGCGCTGCCGCGTGCGCGCGGTCAACGGCCGGCCGGTGGCGGTGACGATCACCAACGTGCCGTCGTTCCTGTGGCGCCAGCGCGCGATCGTGCCGGTCACCGGCTTCGGCAAGGTCGCCTGCGACATCGCCTATGGCGGCAACTGGTTCGCGTTCGTCGAGCAGGAGCAGCTCGGTCTGCAGGTCGACAAGGCCCGGCTGCCGGAACTGCTGGCGGCGGCGATCGCGGTGCGGCAGGCGTTGCACGACGGCGGCGTGCGCCCCGTGCATCCGGACGGCGGCGAGGAAGCGATCGTCGATCACGTCAAGATCTTCCGCAGCCTCGACGGCGCCGATGCGCCGGGGGCGGCGGCGATGACGCTGTGCCCGGGTCGCGCCTACGACCGTTCGCCGTGCGGCACCGGCACCTCGGCCAAGCTCGCGGTACTGCACGCCAAGGGTGAACTCGCGACCGGCCAGTGGTTCACTTCCGAGAGCGTGCTCGGCACGCGGTTCCGTGCCCGCATAGTCGCCACCACGCGCGTCGGCCAGTACGCGGCGGTGGTGCCGGAAGTAGAGGGCTCGGCCTGGATCACCGGGCTGCAGACGTTCGTGCTCGATCCCGACGATCCGTGCGTGCACGGGCTGTGATCTGCCGGATCGACTGGTGACGGGTTGCGGCCATAGCGCCGGGAACGCACGATTCGGGACCGATGCGTGCCGCCTCCGTCGTCGCGTGCTGTTGTCTGGTCGGTTGCGTCAATTTCCAACCGCTGTCACCGCCGTGGCAGCAGCACCAAGCGCCGGTTGACGAGGTGGCAGCAGCGGCGACCATGCCGACCTCGGTGCCGACGACCGCGACGAATGCGGCGGCCGCGCGCGAGTTCGGCCAGAGCGTGCAGGGCCGGCCGCTGTGCCAGCGCACGCTCGGTCACGGACCGCGGCGGGTGCTGTGGATCGGCGGCATCCACGGCGACGAACGCGAAGGCAGCGTCGCCACGATGCAGCTGCCGGAGGCGTTCCTGGCGCAGCCCGGCGCCGGCGAGATCGTCACGCTGACGATCGTCGAGGACCTCAATCCCGACGGCAGCGCGCAGCACGCGCGCGGCAACGCCAACGGCGTCGACCTCAACCGCAACTTTCCGGCGGGCAACTTCAGCAAAGGGTCGCGGCAGTTCGGCCGCGAGCCGCTGAGCCAGCCGGAGACCCAGGCGCTGCACCGGTTGGTCACCCAATTGCAGCCGCACCTGGTGATCGTCGTCCACAGCTGGCACGACGACCACTTCATCAACTTCGACGGTCCGGGCGAGCAGCTGGCGCGGCTGTTCGCGGCGCAGAGCGGATATGCCGTGCGGCGCTCGGAGGAGATCGCGGCGACGCCGGGTTCGCTCGGCAGCTGGCTCGGCAAGGACCTGCGCATTCCGATCCTGACGCTCGAGTACCACCGCGGTCGCTCGGCCCATTCGGCGTGGGCGGAAACGCGCGCGGCGATCCTGGCCGTGGTGATGGCCGCCTGATGTTCGGCTTCCTGGTGCGCCGGCTGCTGCTGATGTTGCCGACGCTGCTCGGCATCACGCTGGTGACTTTCCTGCTGATGGAGGCAGCACCATCGGACCGCGCCGAGATCGAACTGCAGCGCGCCGAGGCCAGCGGCGAACGGCTCGAGCCGGCGGCGCGCGCGCGCACGCTCGCCGAACTGCGCGAGCGCTTCGGCCTGGTCGATCCGCGTACGCACGCGCCGGTGCCGGTGTGGCGCCGTTACCGCGCCTGGCTGGTCGATGCCGCGCGGCTGCGCTTTTGCGGCAGCGATGCCGAGAGCTCGAGCGTGCGGCAGCGCCTGCACCAGGCGCTGCCGCTGTCGCTGCTGCTCGGCGGCGGCGCGCTGGGTCTGGCGCTGCTGCTCGGCGTGCCGTTCGGCGTGTGGCTCGGTCGGCGCGCCGGCAGCCGCTCCGATCGGTTGGCATCCAGCATGCTGTTCGTGCTCGCCGGCACGCCCGAGTTCCTGCTGGCGACGTTGCTGGTGTTGTTGTTCTGCGGCGTCTGCTTCGACCTGTTCCCGAGCAACGGCCTGCGCAGCGACGGCGCCGAACGCTGGTCGTGGCCGATGCAGGTGCTGGACCTGTCGTGGCACATGTGTCTGCCGGTGCTGGCGGTGGCGGTCGGCCCGCTGGCGCTGGTCGCCAGGTTCCTGCGCGAGTCGGTGTCGCGCGCTGCGGCGCAGCCGTTCGTGCTCAACCTGCGGGCGCTCGGCAGCAGTCCGATCCGGATCAGCTGGCGGCTGTTGCGCGTCGGGCTGTCGCCGCTGGCGACGCTGATCGGCTCGCTGGTGCCAATGCTGGTCGCCGGTTCGCTGGTGGTCGAGAACGTGTTCGCGCTCGACGGTCTCGGCCGGATGGCGGTCGGCGCGATGCTGCTGCGCGACCAAGGCACGGTGATGGCGGTCACCGTGTTGGTCGGCTTCGTCACGCTCGGGGGCATGCTGCTCAGTGACCTGGTGCACGCCCTGGTCGATCCGCGCGTGAGGTTGCGGGCATGAGCCCGCAGGCGCGGCGGGCCGAGGCTGCGCGGCGATGGTGGCGGCGCTGCAATCGCGCGTTCGCGCTGCTGCTGCTGCTGCTGGCGCTGCTGGCACCGTTGCTCGCCAACAACGTGCCGCTGGTGGCGCGTGTCGGCGGCAAGTGGTCGTTCCCGGCGTTGATCGGCTACTTCGGTTCGCCGCCGCCGGGGCCGCAGGACTCGAGCTGGAAGCAGTGGCGCGCGCAGCTGCCGCCCGACAGCGACGACTTTGCGCTGATGCCGCCGTGGCCGTACGGGCCGGGCGAGACCGATCCGCCGGCGATCTACGGCAAGCCGTCGGCGGCGCATCCGTTCGGCAGCGACGACACCGGTCGCGACGTGCTGGCGCGGATGCTGCACGGCACCAGGACGGCAGTCTGCATCGGCCTCGGCGCGGTGCTGCTGGCGATGCTGGTCGGCGTACCGATCGGCGCGCTGGCAGGTTGCTGCGGTGGCTGGGTCGATCTGCTGCTGCTGCGCCTGATCGAGATCTTCCTGTGCTTTCCGAGCCTGTTCCTCGCCCTGGTGGTGGCGGCGTTCTTCGGCGATTCGGTGCTGTGGGTGGTGCTGGTGCTGGCGTCGGTGTTCTGGGTCAGCTTTGCCCGCATGGTGCGCGGCGAACTGTTGTCGCTGCGCGAACGCGACTTCGTCGCCACCGCGCGCGGGCTCGGCATCCGGCCGCTGCAGCTGCTGCGCCGCCACCTGCTGCCGCAGGTACGCGGACCGGTGCTGGTCACCGCCGCGTTCTGCATGGCACAGGCGGTCACGCTCGAGTCGACGCTGTCGTTCCTCGGCCTCGGCCCGGGTTCGAAGGCGAGTTCGTGGGGCAGCGTGCTGCAGCAGGGCCGGGCCAGCGCGCATCTCGGCATGTGGCACCTGTGGTTGGTGCCGGCGCTGGCGATCGTGGCCACGGTGCTGTGCTGCCATGGTCTGGCCGATGACTTGCGCCGGCGGCGCGCCAACTGAACGGTGCTGTCGTCTACGGACGCCGGGCGAACGATCGCGCCGGTGCGGGACGATGGTCGCCGGCGAGCCGGCCCCTGCTGCGTGAGCGCTGGCGATCCGACGTGGTTTCGATCAGGATCGACCGGTTGGCTACTTGCCGTAGAGCACCCAGACGAAGCCAGTGCGCTCGTCGCGCACGATCTTCTCGCGTTCCTTCTGCAGGGCCGCATGGTCGTCGTCGAACTTCTTCTGGTCCGCCTCGGAGGGCGTACCCGACCTCGACTCGAACAGCTTCGCCTGCTTGGTGCTCCACTCGGCGAGCTGTGCCTTCACCGAGGCTTCCGCGACGCCCTTTGCCGGAAAAACGAGCGACACCGAGTCGCCGATCAGAAGGTCGAGTTTGCCGTCGCCGTCGATGTCGTCGACCCACACGCGGGTCGCCGCACCCGGCCGCGTCACGTGCGCATCGCCCAGCGTGGTGGCCTCGGACAGATGGCCGACGGGTTCGAGCAGCGTCACGCGCTTGCCGAACACGGGCTGCTGCTTCGAGCCCACGTTGGGGAACAGGAACACGCCACCTTGCGCCGATCCGCTGACCATGTCGAGGTCGCCGTCGCCGTCCCAGTCGACGAAGAACGGGTCACTGTGCGACGGCACCGACAACCGCGCGCCGTCTGCCTCGAGCCAGGTCGCTTTGGGCGCGAACTTGCCGCCGCCTTCGCCGCGGAACCAGGCGAACGTGCCCGAGAAGTTGCCCGACACGATGTCGAGCTTGCCGTCACCGTCGAGGTCGACCGCGAACGGACGCGTGCAGATCTTGTCGGTGACGTCATGTTCGCCGCCGCCGGTGGGGATGATCAGCGGCTCGCCGCCCGTGCCCTTCAGGACCTCCGCCGCCCTGAACGTGCCGTCCTTGTTGCCCCAGAGCACCTGGAACAGGCCGGCCATGTTGCGATCCTGCCGCGAGTAGGAGCCCGAGAGGATGTCGAGATGACCGTCACCGTTGAGATCCACGAACTGTGGAGTCGAACTGGTGCATCACCAGACGCCGGGGACTTCCGCGACGCTGCCGCCGGCCTCGAGCCACTTGCCCTCGGCGAACTTGCCGCCGCCGAGATTCTTGTAGACCTTCATTTTGCCGCCAGCGAACTGACCGACGACGAGGTCCTTCTTGCCGTCCCGGTCGACGTCGATCCAGCATGGCGCGGCGTAGCCGGGTTGTTCGACCCTGACGAACTCGCCGCCGGCTTCGAGGCGCACGGGGTCCGCGAACTGTGGGCCCTGCGGGGATCCAAGGCAGAGTGGAAGCAAGAGACTGGCCAGCATGTGGTTCTCCTCGGCTTGTCGGGCGAAGCCGGGAGCATATCGCCAGACCAGGCACCGCCGCCGCCGTTTCGCCAAGCGGGGTCATGCCGGATGCCGCAGCGGCGGTGGTCGGGAATGCTGAACTGACAAACTGAGGACTTAGCCGCCGCGCGTGTGCATCTCCAGGTGCGGATCGGCGCGCAGCCGCGCCGCGGCTTGCAGTGGCCGGCGGTCGTCGACCGCCGCGCGCACTTCGGCGCCGCGATCGCTGCGGTTGCGCCACAGCTCGGCGATGCGGGCACCGATCGCCACATCGTCGGCGCCGCCGCGCAGCAGCGACCGCAGATCGGTGCCGTCGGTCGCATACAGACAGCGGTACCACATGCCGTCGGCGGTCAGGCGGCTGCGGTCGCAGGTGCGGCAGAACGGCTGCGTCACCGAGGCGATGATGCCGAAGCTGGTGCCGTCGGCGAGCGCGAAGCGATCGGCCGGCGCCGCGTCGGTGCGCGGCAGGCTGCGGATCGGACCGTGGCTGCGGCCGAGCAGTTCGAGCATGCGCGCGCGCGACACGACGCGGTCGCTGCGCCACTGCGTCGCGCCGCCGACGTCCATGTACTCGATGAACCGGATCTCGGCGACGTGCGTGCGCGCGAAGTCGAGCAGCGCCGGCAGTTCGCCGTCGTTGATGCCGGCGATCACCACGGTGTCGAGCTTGAGGCCGGACATGCCGGTGGTGCTGGCGGCGGCGATGCCGTCGAGCACCTTGCCGTGGTCGTCCCGGCGTGTCAGCAGGCGGAAGGTCTCGCGATCGAGGGTGTCGAGGCTGACGGTCAGGCGATGCAGACCGGCGCGGGCCAGCGCCGCCGCATGCTGCGCCAGCAGCACGCCGTTGGTGGTCAGCGCCAGGTCGGCGAGCTGCTTTTCCGCCAGCATCGCCACCAGCACCGGGAGGTCGCGCCGCAGCAGCGGTTCGCCGCCGGTCAGGCGCACCTTGTCGACGCCGAGGCCGCGGAACACATCGACCAGCCGGGACAGCTCCTCGAACGACAGCACGTGCGGCTGTGGCAGCCAGACGTAGTGCTCCTCCGGCATGCAGTACTGGCAGCGGAGATTGCAGCGGTCGGTCACCGACAGGCGCAGGTTGCGCAGCGGGCGGTCGAAATGGTCGAGCAGTGCGGGCATGCGGATGTGGTGGGTGCGGCTGGCAGGCGCCGCGGAGCGGAAGGATAGCCGGTGGCGCCGAGCCGTGGCCGACACCGGCGTGGTTGCGCGGCGCCGGCACAGGCGCCACGATACCCGCCCTGGGCAGTTTGCCTTCCGCAGCCGGCGAATACGCCCGTCCCACGATCCAGAACCAGGACCGCCGCGTCGTCCGCTGCGCACCCCTCCGCGGTGGCTCGTCCCTCTCGCAAGCCATGAGCCTCAAGGTCATCGCCGGCATCTACGGCAGTCGCGTGCTCAAGAGCGTGCGCGGTCTCGGCACCCGGCCGTTGCTCGGCCAGGTCAAGGAGTCGGTGTTCAACATCCTTGGCGAGCGCACCGCCGGCGCCTTCGTCTGGGACCTGTTCGCCGGCACCGGTGCGTCCGGCATCGAAGCGCTGTCGCGCGGCGCCGCGCGCGTCGCGTTCGTCGAGAAGAACGGCCGCGCGGTCGACGTGCTGCGCGACAACCTGCGGATGCTCGGCGAGGAAGCGGTTGCCAACAGCCTGGTGCTGCGCGCCGATGCCTGGGATCCGCCGGTGTTGCACCGCAGTGCGTTCGGCGCCGCGCGCGCGGACGCGCCGGAGCTGCCGAGCGATGCCGAGGTGGCGCCGGATCTGGTGTTCCTCGATCCGCCGTACTCGATGGTCGAAGAAGACCCGGTCAAGTCGGTCTACCGCGCGCGCCGGCTGGCGCAGCGGCTCGCGCCCGGCGGTTGCCTGGTGTTCCACTTTCCCGAGGGCATGCTCGCCGAGGACGACTTCGATCCCGACTTCGAGGTCGATCTGCGCGAGTACGGCTCGAGCGCGATCGCGTTCCTGTGGCGGCAGGGCGAGGCGCCATCGCGCGGGCGGCAGCGCCGCGAAGACGCGCGCGCCGGCGGCGAGACCTGAGCCGCGGCGCGGCGGCGGTCAGTTCAGCCGCATGACGCCGGCGTTGGTCACGACGCCGATGCCGTTGCCCGCTGCCGGGTCGAACACGAGTGCCTGCGCCGCGATCAACACGCCGGCGAGTGCCGCGTGGTTCGGGATCGCCAGCGGGAAGCTGCCGCTGCCGCCACCGTGGCCGATGACGATGCCGGCACCGGGTTCGATCCACAGCTTGCAGCCCGGCAGGCCTGTGGCGCCGAGATCGATCGGCAAGGCGTTGCCGTTCCAGCGCGCGATGCCGAAGCCGAACGCGAGCAACAGTGCGCCTGGTTGCGCCGGCAGCGCGGTGAACTGCAGCGGGAAGGTGGTGCCGAGCGCGGGCAACGCACCGGGCGCGCGGTCGAGCGCTGGCGTGCCGGCACTGCTGGAACAGCCGAGCCCGTGGCGGGTCCAGGTCGGTGTCGTGGGCGGCAGCAGTTCCCAGGTGTCCTGGACCCCCCCGCCGAACATGACGATGCGACCACGCCCGCTGTCGAAGGCGAGCGAGGGCCCGCTGCGCGGCGGCGGCAACGGCGGAGCAGCCACCGAAGTCCAGTTGCTGCCGTCGTACTCCCACCAGGTGGCAGACAGGCCGCCGATGGTGGCACCCCCGGCCATCACGGTGCAGCCGCGCATGCAGTCATAGGCCAGCGCATGCATCAGGCGCGCGGTCGGTGTAGATGGCGTCGCGACGGCCGTCCAATTGCCACCGTCGTACTCCCAGGTGTCGGCCAACAGGGTGATGATGCCGAGGCCGCCGAACAGGACCACCCGGCCGCGCGCGCTGTCGTAGGCGAGCGCGCAGTAGGAGCGGCCCGGAGGTGTCACCGCGGTCGTGATCTGCGTCCAGTTGCTGCCATCGTACTCCCAGGTTTCGGCCAGGTTGTTGGCACCACGGCGGCCGCCGAACATGACGGTGCGGCCACGGGCGCTGTCGTAGGCGAGTGCGTGCCAGGCGCGCGCCGACGGTTGGACCGCCGGCGTGACCGGCAGCCAGTTGCTGCCATCGAACTCCCAGGTGTCGGAGAGGGCGACGGATCCGTCGATGCCGCCGAACAGCACGGTCCGGCCCCGGACGATGTCGTGGGCAAGGGCATGCCCGTAGCGTCCTGGTGGCGCGGCCGTGGTCAGGACCTTGGTCCATTGGTTGCCCTGCAGCTGCCAGGTGTCGGCGCGCGAGACGCCGTTCGACCCGCCGAACAACACGCAACAGCGGTGCGCGGGATCGTAGGCGCTGGCGGCGCTGGAGCGCGCTGGCGGCGGCAGTTCGTGCCATTGCTGGGCCGGAACGGACAGGCCGGCAACCAGAGCCGGCAACAGCAACACTGCGCAGCCATGCATGCGACGCTCTGGTCCAGAGTCTCGGGGCGCGCGGAGTCTACTGGAATCGCGCCGCGCGTGTGGTTGCCGACCGAGCTTCAGGACCGCCAAGCCCGGTTCACGCTGCCGATCTCCGACCGTCAGCCGCCGATCGTCACCTCGAGCGCGTTGGTCGTCGCCTGGAACGGCGGGAACGCGCCCGGATACAGATCGAGCACCAGCGCCTGCACGTACAGCTGCAGGCCGGCCAGCGCCGGCGACAGCCCGGCGAGACTCAGCGGCACGCTGGTCGAGCTGATCGTCGTGCGCAGCAGCAGCGCGCCGATCAGATCGCGGTAGTCGATCAGTTCCGGACAACGCGGCCCGACCGCTGGCGGCGGCAGCACCGGTGGCAACCCCGGCGGCGCGGCGGCGCCGGCGAACACCACGAAGCAGGTCTCGAACAACAGGCCCGTGGTGTTGCTGACCTGCAGGCCGAAGGCCGCATTGCCGAGCGCCGGCACCGAACTGGTGCCCAGCACCGGCGGGCCGAGCAGGTGGTTGCCGAACACCAGACAGGGCGAGCCGATGACGCTGACGGCGGCGCCGGTCACGTTCGGGGCCAGCGGCGACGGCGTGTCGTCGCGGAACCACTCGAACTCCGGCGCGGCGAACTGGCCGATGTGCGCTGTGTCGCGCGCCAGCGACTGGCCGGCGGTGAAGGCGGGGGCGAAGTGGCCGAGCTGCCACAGCCCGGCCTGCTGCGCGAGATCCTCGCGGCGGAAGTTGCCGGCGCCCCAGCTGACCCAGTCGTCGACCACCGACGCCGTGCTCATGCCGCCGTTCTGCTGCGAGCGCAGCAGCGCCAGCGCGCCGGTCGTGCCGCGCAGCGGTTCGGCGCCGAGGCCGAACAGGAAATAGCCGGCCGAGTCGCCGGTCCACAGTTCGTGCGCCTGCGGCGTGCGCCACGGCTGCAGCCAGTGCACCAGCAGGAAGTCACCGGCGGCCAACGAGGTGCCGGCGGGGAATCCATACCAGTAGTTCTGCGGCGCGTTGGCGGTGTCGGTCGCCTGGTACAGCGACCAGGTCGACAGATCGACACTGGCGGCGCCGCGGTTGTACAGCTCGATCCAGCGATCGCTGCCGTCGGCGCGGACCTCGCTGAGCACGACGTCGCGCGTGGTCTGGGCGGTGGCGGCCGTCGCCAGCAGCAGGAAAACACCACAGCGGAGCAGCGGGAGCGTACGGCGGTTGGGCAGGGCGGCGGACATTGTCTGGTTCCGCCTCGGTCGGGCTTCGGCCCCCCTTGGCTTGAGGTCGTCCGGATCGCTCCGGTCGCGTGGCCGGTTGCCTTGCGATCGCCAGGCTCCGTGCCGCGCGCTCGATATCTGCTGCCGTCGCGAAGATCGACGTCAAGCCCGGGCCAGCCAACCTCCGATACAGCAGCAACGCGGGGGCAGTCCCCGCTCCGATCTTTCGCATCCGGGTCCAGCAACGTCGTGAGCAAGGAACGCACTGCCGCCGTCGACCGCATCGTGCAGGAATTGATGAGCCGCCAACTCAGCAAGGCGGAGCGCATCGAGCGCCTGCGCGAACTGGTGAAGTCGGGAGAGGATGTTCCGGACGACCTGCTGGATGCCGCGCTGCGCAAGCTCATGGAGCGCATCACCGAGTGACGGTGGCCACCGTGGAAACCCAGTACGAGCTGCATCAGCCATGAGAACGTCGTTGCTCATTTCGTTCCTCCTGGGCGCGGCATTGCTGCCGGCGCAGGATCGCGAGTTCGGCTCGGCCGTTCGCACGACCCTGACCCAGATCCGTGCGGAGCCCGAAGCCTACAAGGGAGTGAAGGTGGTGTTCCCGCTGCAGTTCGCCTCGCTCGGCAAACTCAGCAACCCATTCTTCACCAAGTTCACGCCCGCGGATTTCGCCAACTTCTACGCCTGGGCCGAGGAGCAACCGCTCTGGCGGCAAGAGGCCTACGAAGACCTGTTCGGCACCCTGTTCTATCCGAAGCTGGGGCCCAAGCTGGAGCAGCTCTACCAGCTGCGGGTGTACCAGCGGCTGCAGGTCACCGGCGTGATCCGCAACACCTTCCAGAACCAGCCGTGGATCGAGGTCACCGACTTCGAAGTCGTACCGGGCCAGGTCGACATGGCGGTGCTGACCCACGTCTACCGTGGCGAGCAGATGATGAAGGAGCGGCGCTGGCAGCGGGCGATCGCCGAGCTGACGCTGGCCCCGGGCGAAGGCGTGCCGGAGACCGTGCTGCACGCCGTGCACAAGAATCTCGGCATCTGCTACCTGCGCATCGGCGAGATTGCGCGCGCTGCCGCACACCTGCAGGCCGCCGCTGCGACCTGCACCGAGCCCGACGTCGAGGTCGAGCGCCTGATCGCGGTGGCCGCGGCGCGACCGGCGCAGGAGCTGGATCGGTCGGTCAACCAGTCCGGTCTCAAGGACTACGAGCGGCCGATGTGGGAAGCGTTCGACGGCGACGCGGCGGCACGGGTCGACCGGCCGCCGCTGCGCAAGGCCAACTGAAGGGTCGCCGCCGGTTGACGGCGGCGGCGGAACGGGCGCGCGGCCGGCAGTCTGCGCCCGCGAGGGCGCGGAACGCCGGCTGAAAATCGCCGCCCGGGCGGGCATTGTGTGGGGTTCCGCCGATGTCCCCGCTCGCCCTGCCTTCCACCGGCGCACGATCGCCCGCCCTGCGTGGGCCGTTCTGGCTCGCGTCGGCGATCGTCGCCTGGTCGATCGTGGTGGTGCTCAAGGGCGCCATGGTCACCAGTACCGGCTCGGGCCTGGCGTTCTCCGACTGGCCGTTGTCCGACGGCCAGGTGATGCCGGAGCGGTCGCTGACCACGGTGCCGGGATTCCTCGAGCACTTCCACCGGCTGACGGCGTTGCTGCTCGGCACGCTGGCGCTGGCGCTGTGCGTGTGGCTCTGGCGCAGCCGGGCGGCGTCACGCGCGCAGCGCCGCGCGGCATTCGGCGGCGGGCTGCTGATCCTGGTGCAGGGCGGCGTCGGCGGCCTCGGCGTGCTGCTCAAGCTGTCGCTCGTCACGTCGGTCGCCCACGGGGTCGGCGCGCAGCTGACGGTCGCGGTGTTCGCGGTGCTCGCCTACATGCTGTCGCGGCAGTGGCAGGCGGCGGCGAACGCGCCGGTGACCGTGGCCAGCACCGGCGGTGCGCGCTGGCTGGCCCGGGCCGCGGTCGTGCTGCTGCTGCTGCAGACGCTGCTCGGCGCGATCGCGCGCCATGCCAACGACACGCAGGCGCTGTGGACCCACGTAGGCAACGCGCTGCTGGTGTTCGTCGTGCTGGTGATCGCTGCCGGCACGGCCACCGGCCGGATCGGCCACGTGCCGCTGGTGCGCGTGCTCGCCCGCACGCTGCTGCTGTTGCTGCTGCTGCAACTGGTGCTCGGCTTCATGGCGCTGCTGGTGCGCACCGGCAAGCAGCCGCAGAACGTCGATCATCTGTGGCGCAGCGCGCTGATCTCCATGCACGTGCTGGTCGGCGCGCTGCTGACCGCCACGGCGGCGCTGCTGTGGGCGCACATCGCGCGCCTGCGCGCCCTGGCCGTGGAAGCCCGCGCATGAGGCCGGGGGCATGAACGGCACGGCGCCCGGGTCGAGGGCTGCGTGGGCGCGGGTGCAGGCCTACCTCGAACTCGGCAAGCCGCGGTTGTCGGCACTGGCGGTGTTCGCGGTGGTCGCCGGCTGCTACATGGGCTGGCCGATGCCGTTCGTGCCACCGCCGGGCGACGTGGTGCTCGGCACCACGGCCGGCACGTTCCTGATCGCGGTCGCCGCCGCCGCGTTCAACATGTACCGCGAGCGACACCTCGATCTGCTGATGCAGCGGACGCAGGGCCGGCCGCTGCCGTCCGGTCGCCTGCTGCCGGTCGAAGCGCTGGCGTTCGGCACCGTCTGCGCCGCGGCCGGCGTGCTGCTGCTGCTGCTGTTCGCCAACGTGCTGGCCACCCTGACCTGCGCCGTGATCCTGGTCAGCTACGTCGCGGTCTACACGCCGATGAAGATGCGCACGCCGCTGAACACGCTGGTCGGCGCGATTCCGGGCGGGCTGCCGCCGGTGGTCGGCTACGTGGCGATGCAGAACCGGTTCGGCATGGGTGCGCTGGTGCTGTTCGCGATCCTGTTCTGCTGGCAGATCCCGCACTTCCTCGCCATCGCCTGGCGCTACCGCGACGACTACGCCCGCGCCGGCATGCGCATGCTGCCGGCGATCGATCCCGACGGCGCGCGCACGCGGCTGATGATGCTGCTCTACACAGCCGGACTCGGCATCGCCAGCCTGGTGCCGTTCGTCACCCGCATGTCCGGGCAGGTGTATCTCGGCGCCGCCGTCTGCCTCGACGTGTTCTTCTTCGTGCCGGCGGTGTTCGCGGCGCTGACGCGCTACGAGTCGGCGATGCGCATGACGTTTCTGGCGTCGATCGTCTACCTTCCACTGCTGTTGCTGGTCATGGTGCTCGACCGGCAGGTGTTCCTATGAACGACACACTCGCAGTCGAAGTCCGCGGCGTCACCTTCCGCTACGGTGATCGTCAGGCCCTCGCCGGCATCGACTTCACCGTGCCACGCGGCGCGGTGCACGGCTTCCTCGGCCCCAACGGCTCGGGCAAGTCGACCCTGTTCAAGCTGCTGTCGACGATCGTGCCGCCGCAGGGTGGCACGTTGATGGTGCTCGGTCTCGACCTGGCCAATGCGGCGCCGGCGGTGCGCGAGCGCCTCGGCATGGTGTTCCAGTCGCCGGCGCTCGACAAGAAACTGACCGTGCGCGAGAACCTGCGCTACGGCGGCAAGCTCTACGGTCTGCACGGCCCGGATCTCGAGCAGCGGATCGACGAGCTGCTGACCACCGCCGACCTGCGCGATCGGCACCGGGACCGGGTCGGGGAACTGTCCGGCGGTCTGCGCCGGCGCGTCGAGGTGGCCAAGGGTCTGCTGCACCAGCCGGAGCTGCTGCTGCTCGACGAGGCCAGCACCGGTCTCGATCCGGTCGCGCGCCTGGCGATGTGGTCACTGCTGCGCAGCCGCAAGGGCCTGACCGTGCTGTTCACCACGCACCTGATGGACGAAGCCGCTGAAGCCGACCAGTTGACGCTGCTCGACCAGGGTCGCGTGGTGGCCGCGGGCAGCCCGGCGGACCTGATGCGCGGCGTCGGCGGCCAGGTGCTCGAGCTGCAGGCCGCCGATGCGCCGGCGCTCGCCCAGGAAGTGCAGGCGGCGTTCAGCGTGACGCCGCAGGTGATCGACTCGGTGGTCCGGATCCAGACCGAACGCGTGTACGAACTGGTGCCGGCGTTGATGGCGAAGTTCGGCGCGCGCGTGCAGCGGCTGGTGCTCGCGCATCCGTCGCTCGAGGACGTGTTCATCAACAAGACCGGCAAGCGGTTCGTCGTCGAACCGCCGGCGCCGCCGACCAGGAAAGGCAAGCGATGAACCTGACCGTCCAATCCCTCTGGCAGCGCGAGATCGTGCGCTTCCTGCGCGACCGTGCGCGCGTCACCAGCTCGCTGCTGCAGCCGATCATCTTCTGGCTGCTGTTCAGCGGCGCGCTGCACGGCTCGTTCAAGCCCGCCGGCCAGGACTACGGCAGCTACTTCTTCGCCGGCACGCTGGCGATGATCGCGCTGTTCACCGCCATCTTCTCGACCATCACGGTGATCGAGGACCGCAAGGAAGGCTTCCTGCAGGGCGTGCTGGTGGCGCCGGTGCCGCGCTCGGCGATCGCACTCGGCAAGATCCTCGGCGGGGCGACGCTCGGCTGGGGGCTGTCGCTGCTGTTCCTGTGCCTGGCGCCGTTGGCCGGCGTGCCGCTGACGCTCTTCAGCGTGCTGGCGACCGTGGTCGTGCTGTTCCTGGTGGCGCTGTCGGTCACCGGTCTCGGCTTCACGATCGCCTGGCTGATGGACAGCACCGCCGGCTACCACGGCATCATGATGGCGGTGCTGATGCCGATGCTGCTGCTGTCGGGCGCGTTCTTCCCGATGCAGGAGTCGCACTGGCTGTTGGCGTGGACACGGTGGATCGATCCGCTGACCTACGGCGTCGGCGCGCTGCGCTACGCGCTGCAGGGCGAGACGCCCGGCGTGCCGCCGCTGTGGCTGTGCCTGTTCGGCACCGTCGCCTTCGCCGCCGCGACGTTCGCGCTCGGCACCTGGGTGGTCGACCGCCGTTCGGCGCGCGACGCCAACTGAAGCCGTGATGCTGGCCGAGTTCGACTTCAGGGTCCTGGCCGACGTCGACGCCACGCTCAACGCCGGCACGACCGTGCTGATCGTCGCCGGCCTGCTGGCGATCAAGCGCGGGCGCGTCGAACTGCACAAGCGACTGATGCTCGCCGCCGCCGTCGTGTCGGCGGTGTTCCTCGCCAGCTACGTGACCTACCACCTGAAGGTCGGCTCGGTGCCGTTCACCGGGACCGGCTGGATCCGGCCGGTCTACTTCTCCCTGCTGATCTCGCACGTCGTGCTCGCGGCGGTGCAGGTGCCGCTGATCCTGCGCACGATCTGGCTCGGGCTGAAGGACCGGCGCGAGCAGCACAAGAAGTGGGCGAAGGTGACGGCGCCGATCTGGCTGTACGTGTCGGTGACCGGCGTCGTGGTCTACCTGCTGCTCTACCACCTGTGATCACCCGCCGCGCGCGGCGTGCAGGCGGCGAGGCGGGCAGGATCCGGAGCACCGGCAGGCCGCACCGTGCGCAGCGCGACGATGCTTGCTTGTACAGGCGTAGACATATGAGATATCTACAACGCATGAGTTTCGATGCGTTCCAGTGTACGATACAAAGATCACAAGGCTTGTATATACATGCTAAGAATGGCGATACTGATCCAAAGCCTTCAATTCCAAGCGGTATGGACATCATCCTGAACAGCGACGAATGGTTGCAGCGTCTCGGCGCGGGGCTGCGCGACCAACGCCTGCAGGCCAACCTCGGCCAGGCCGAACTCGCCGCCCGCGCCGGGGTCGGCCGCAGCGCCGTGCAGAACCTCGAAGCCGGCCACGGCACCCTGTCGACGCTGGTGCGCGTCGTGCGCGCCCTCGGCCGCGAGGACTGGCTGCAGAGCCTCGCCGCCCAACCGACCATCAACCCGCTGCACATGGTGCGCACGGCCCACAAGCGCCGCCGCGCCTCGGGGGCCCGCCGTGGCAAACCGACGTCGCAGGCCTGAGGCCTACCAGCCTGTCGATCGCATCGAGGTCTGGCTGTGGGACCGCTTCGTCGGCGCCGCGGCGCTCGACCCGGGCCTCGGCTACTACGTCTTCGCCTACGATCGCGAGTTCGCGCACGGCCGCATCGAGCCGGCGCCGTTGCAGATGCCCGTGCGTGCCGACGAACGGCCGTTCGTGTTCCCCGACCTGCCCGAGCCGACGTTCCACCGCCTGCCGGCGCTGCTCGCCGACGCACTGCCCGACGACTTCGGCAACGCGCTGATCGATCGCTGGCTCGCCGATCGCGGTGTGCCGAAGAAGGCAATCACGCCGCTCGACCGCCTCGCCTACATGGGCCGCCGGGCGATGGGTGCGCTGGAGTTCAAGCCGCGCCGGGGCCCGGCCGCGCGCACCCCCACGGCGATCGAACTCGGCGAACTGGTGACGGCGGCGCGCGCCGCCGTCGCCGGCCGCTGGCACCGCGACGACACCACGGCCGCCGCACTGCGCACGATCCTCGAGATCGGCACGTCGGCCGGCGGCGCCCGCGCCAAGGCCGTCGTGGCGTGGAACCCGAGGACGCTGGAGATGCGTTCGGGCCAGCTCGACGCGCCCGAAGGGTTCGAGCACTGGTTGCTCAAGTTCGACGGCGTCGGCGCCGACCGCGGACTCGGCGCCGCCAAGGACTACGGACGCGTCGAGTTCGCCTACCACCGCATGGCCCGGCAGGCCGGCATCACCATGACCGACTGCCGGCTGCTGGAGGAGAACGGTCGCGCCCACTTCATGACCCGGCGTTTCGACCGGCATGGTGCGCGCGGCCGGCATCACGTGCAGACGCTGTGCGCGATCGCGCACCTCGATTTCCGGCGCAGGGGCACCAACAGCTACGCGCAGTGGTTCCACGGCATCCGCCAGCTCGGACTGCCGCGCGCCGACCTCGTCGAGGCCTACCGGCGCATGGTGTTCTGCGTGCTCGCGCGCAACTGCGACGACCACAGCAAGAACATCTCGTTCGTGCTGCGCCAGGGCGAGCCGTGGCGGCTCGCGCCGGCCTACGACCTGACGTTCGCGCACAACCCGGACGGCGAATGGACCGACCAGCACCTGATGTCGGTGAACGGCAAGTTCCGCGACATCACCCGCGCCGACCTGCTGGCCGAGGCCGATCGCTTCGGCATCGGCGAGGCGCGCACGATCCACGCGGAAGTCGGCGACGCCGTGGCCGATTGGCGCGAGCACGCGGCCGCGGCCGGCGTCAGCCCGGTCGAGGTCGCCCGCATCGGCGCGCTGCACCTGCGGCGATGATGCCGCAGCGATGCCGGACCGACGGTGACGGCGGCGAGGCAGCGATGCCGTGCCAGAACGCGACGTCGACTGCGGCAGTGACGACCAGCTCGCGCCGGTCGATCGTCGCCGACCGGCTTGTCGGCGCGCCGGCGGCGCCCCATCCTTGGCGGCAGCCGTCGCGCGGTGCTGCGGCCCGAGCCATGCAGCCCGAAGCCCACTACGTCTGCGATGCGTGCGGCGAGGAGATCGAGATCCCGATCGACCTCGCCGCCGGTTCGCGCCAGGACTACGTCGAAGACTGCCCGGTGTGCTGCAACCCGAACGTCGTCCACGTCACGATCGACGAACGCGGGGTGCCGACGGTGTGGGCCGAGTCCGAGCAGGACCGGTCGTGACGGTCGTCGGTGCGCCGGTCCACGGGCGATTCTGTGCGCGGCGTCAGTGGTCTCGCGCACACGACGCGTAACCTCTGCCGATTCCTGGGCACTGTACCCGTCAAACAATCGAGGTCCTGCTGAAGCAACTCCGCGAGCGGTTCGGCCCGATCGACGCCGGCGCGTGGTTGGCCAGGATTCCATCGATGTCCTGTGCGCGAACGGCTTGCGCCCAGTCCCCGACGATCGCGCGGATCCGGTCTTCGTCGGTCGTCTTGCGGCGGTGGGTGCTCACTGGTGTTGCCTCGCCAACGGGGTGGAGGGCTGTGCGGCGCCGGGAGGGATCCTCAGCCCGGCTCCTGATTGAGGTAGATCTTGTTGCCGTAGAGGTCCTCGATCGTCAGGCCGGTGCCATGGGGCTGGACCCTCGGCTCGCCGTGACACTTGACGCCGACGCTCTTCATGCGGCGGTAATCGGCCATGCAGTCATCGGTGGCGAGGCCGAGGAACGGCTGTGAGCCGCCTTGCTTGCCGACGAGCTGCTGATCCTCCTCGGACTCCGCGAGGTTGAGGGCGATCGCAACGGTCCGGTCGCCGGGCGCCCGCAGCGTGATCCAGCGCTGCTTGCTGAACGGAAGGTCCTCGGCGACCGCGAAGCCGAGCTTGTCGCGGTAGAACTCGAGGGCACGGTCCTGATCCTTCACATACACGGTCACCAACGAAATGCGGTTCATGACATGCTCCAAAGGCGGGGTTCAGGTGGCCCGCAGGGCCCTCGTGGCGCCGGTCCCGCGCGCGCGGGAAACGTCAAGACTCCGTACGTCGCGAATGCACTGCAGCCGGTCGGCCGCCGCCGGCAGACCAACCGAACACTTCCTAACCCGGGGACGAATCGTCCGATTGTAAGAACACGACGTCCTTCGATTTCAGCACCTGCTGCATCCGTGCCATGCTCCGCGCGTACTCGCTCGGCGTCTTGCCCGCGAACTCCTTGAAGTCCTTGATGAAGTGGGCCTGGTCGAAGTACCCGCACTCGTAGGCGATCCGTGTCAAGTCGGTCCGGGGGTCGAACATCAGGGCCCGCTGGGCGGCCTCGAAGCGAATCGTGCGAGCGAATGCCTTCGGCGTCGTGCCGAGAGTCTTCTGGAAACCGCGCTCCAGCTGTCGCACGGACAACTGGCAATAGTCCGCGAGCTCCTCGATCCGGTACTGTCCCTTGGTCCGGTGCAGGAGCTTTGCCGCCGCCTGGACGATGCGCCGGTCGAACCTGCGCACGAGTGCGCGCTCGATCAGGCAGCCCTGCAGGCGCATTGCCGCCCGTTCGTAATCGCCATCGGCCACATCCGCCGCGATCTGGCTGACGATCTGGTCCCAGTCCTGCCCGAGTCCGCGGACCGAGTTGGCGGCTGCATCGATCCGGTCCTGGAGCAGCGTCAGTGCTGCCCAGGCATGGAGGCGTGCCGCGACGATCTTGACCGTGCCGCTGACGCGGAACTGGATGGTCTTGTGCTGGAACCCGACGAGGAAGGCCGTGGGCAAGCGAGAATCGACGGCAGCGTTCCGCGGCGAGTACGGGCTGCCGAAGTTGAAGATCAGCTCCACACAGCCGTCGGGCGTGACATCCTGGATGCTGCCGTCCGGGTACGCCTGCTCCAGGATCCACAGGCACCTGACGTCTTCGCGCAGCGCGGCGTGCGGAGGGTATTCGCGGTATTTCATGTGTGCGCGATCACCGGCTCCGCAGCTGCCGACGAATCGGCAGTTCTGTTTGGTGGGCAGGAAGTCGAAGCGCGCTCGTGGATGGTCCGGGAGGCACGCGTGGGATGTTCGAGACCCCGGTGCCGACGGTCAAGCGGGGGAGTCTCGCAGACGCAGGGACCCGTGAGCAATCCGTCGCCCGCGGCGTAACCGCTGGCGGATCCGGGACACAGTACCTGTGGCGGGTCGCTTCGACCTGCTGCAGGCCCGAGGAAGCAGGAGCTATGCTGTGTCCAACTCGAGGTTCACGCATGACGGTCGCGCAACAGCGCAGGCTCTGGACGTACGCCGACTACTGCCGCATCCCGGCGGATCGGCTGCGCCACGAGATCATCGACGGGAGGCACTTCGTGAACCCGTCGCCTAGCCCGTACCACCAGACGGTGTCGGCGCGGCTCGAGTACCAGCTGATGCGGCTGGTGGACCTCGCCGGTCGCGGGCGGGTGTTCCACGCCCCGATCGACGTGCACCTCGGACCGCGCACCCTGGTCGTGCCCGATCTCGTGGTCCTGAAGCCGCGCTCGGCGTGCGTCATCGGCGCCAGGAAACTGTCTGGTGCCCCCGACATGGTCGTCGAGATCCTGTCACCATCGAACCGCGACTACGATCGACGGCGCAAGAAGGCCCGCTATGCCCGTGCCGGCGTGCGCGAGTATTGGATCGTCGATCCGGACGAACGGCTGGTCGAGCAGTTCGTACTGCGCGCCCGCAGCTACGTGCTGGTGGCGACCTGCCGCGAATCGATCCGGCTCGCGGTGCTGCGCTCGGTGACCATCGACCTCACGGAGGTGTGGTGATGCGGTGTTGCGCGATCACGCTGCTCGCTCTGTCGGCCTGCGCGCCACCGCCAGCCGCAGCATCGAATGCCGCGTCAGTGGCCGCCGCCCACGAACTGGTCGGGACGCCGCTCGGCTCGCTCGCCGGGCTGCAGTGGCTGACCGCCGACGGCAAGGCGCCGGATCTCGCGCAGAACCGACTGACGCTGCTGCGGTGGTGGACCGTCGACTGTCCGTTCTGCCGCGCCAGCCTGCCCGACCTGTCGGCGCTGGCCGCCGAGTTCGCGCCACGCGGGCTGCGCCTGGTCGCCGTGTTCCATCCGAAGGGCATCGACGAGTTCACCGACGCGGCGCTGCGTGGCTACCTGCAGGAGCTGGCGGTCGACGCCGTGCTGGCGCGCGACGACCGCTGGCTCGCACTCGAGCGCCTGCGTGCGCGCGGCCGTCTGGACGAAGCCACCAGCATCAGCGTGCTGGTCGACCAACAGGGCATCGTGCGCTGGGTGCACAAGGGGCCGCGTCTGCACCGCGACGGCAGCGGTGAGTTCGCCTCTGCCGATGCCGATTTCGCCGCCCTGCGCGCTTGCGTCGATCGGTTGTTGCCGCCGTCCGCCGGCGGCAAGACCAACCGATGAACCGCCGTACGCTCTGGCTGTTGCCGCTCGCCTTGCTCATGGGCGCCGGCGCCGGCTGGGTCGACCAGCACGTGGCAGAAGTGCAGGTGCCGGCGGCGATCCTGTTCGCCGGCGCGCTGGTGCTGGGTTGGCTGCAGCCCGCGGCGGCGTGGTTGTGGGTGCTGCTGCTCGGCAGCTCGATCGGCACCGCGCACTTCGTGGCGCAGCTGTCCGGCTACCGGCCGCCATGGGAGCAGCAGCCGAACAGGCCGATCGACTGGCTGGTGCCGTTCGTGCCGGCGTTGCTCGGCGTGGTGGTCGGGGTGTGCGTCCGCCGCTGGCGCGCGCTGTGGGCGACGCACTGACGGCGGCTCGGATACAAAATGACCACTGCCGCGCAGCCCAGCAACCAGGCGGCTTCCGCGGCTTCGACACGGCTCCGGATTGCCGCAGCCGTGGAATGGCGGCCGTCGACGCGACGAACGTCATCCGTCGGGCTAGGCTCCGCCGACAGTCATGCTGCACACGCTGCACATCCGCAACCTGGCGCTGATCGAGTCGGCCGAGGTTCGCTTCGGCGACGGCCTCAACGTCGTCTCCGGCGAGACCGGCGGCGGCAAGTCGCTGCTGATCGCGGCGCTCGAACTGCTGCGCGGCGAGAAGGTGGCCGGCGCGCTGGTCCGGCACGGCGCCGACGAACTGCAGGTCGACGGCGAGTTCCGGCTCGGCGGCGGCGAGCGTTCGCAGGCGGTGGCGGCGCTGGTGCGCGACCACTGCGGCGGCGCGATCGACGACGACCTGCTGCTGATCACCAGAGTCGTCGACCGGCACGGCAAGAGCCGCGTGCGCATCGGCGGCAGACCGGCGACGCTCGGCGCGCTGCGCGCCATCGGCGAAGTGTTGCTGGAGATCCATGGCCAGGGCGATGCGCGCGCGCTGATGCGGCCCGAGATCCAGTGCGAGACGCTCGACGCGTTCGCCGGCACCGTGGCGCTGCGGCGCGAGTTCGCCGGCGCGCTGGCTTCGGCCCGCGAGCTGCGCGATCGCCTGCAGCGGCAGACCAGCGACCAGCAGCAGCGGCGGCAGCGGCTCGAGTTCCTGCGTTTCCAGCACCAGGCGATGAGCGAGCTGCAGCTGGGCCCTGGCGAACTCGGCGAACTGGAGGCCGAGCAGCAGGTGCTCGCCAATGTCGAGGGCGTGCGCCAGCACCTGCTCGCGGCGCTCGGTTGCCTGCAGGACGGTGACGGCAACGCCGCTGATCTGCTCGGCCGGGCGGCGCGCAGCCTGCACGACGCGGCGGCGATCGACCGCCGGCTCGAGGCTGCCGCCGAACTGCTGCCGCAGGTCGAAGACCTGCTGGCCGAGGTGTGCCGCAAGGTGCAGTCCGGGCTCGGTCGGCTCGAGCTCGACCCGCAGCGGCTGCAGGCGATCGCCGAGCGGCTCGATGCGATCCACGAGGCGCTGCGGCGCTTCGGCCCGACCGAGCAGGAGTTCCGCGGCAACCTCGCGCGCACCGCCGTCGAGCTGGCGCGGGCCGAGGACGCGGCCGGCGATCCCGCGGCGCTGGCCGCCGAACTGCAGGCCAGTGCCGCGGCGGCCGCGGCCCTCGGCCGCAAGCTGCTGCGCGCGCGCACCAAGGCCAGCGCGCCGTTCGCGGCGGCGATCCAGCAGGAACTGGCGGACCTAGGCATGCCACACACGCAGGTGCGCGTGGCGATGGCGGCAGAGTTCAGCGCCGCGGAGCTGCTGCTGCAGGCGACCGCGCACGGGCCGGTGCCGGTCGATCTCGAAGTGCGCATCAATCCGGGCGAGCCGTTCCACTCGCTGCGGGCGACCGCGTCCGGCGGCGAACTGGCGCGCATCGTGCTGGCGGTCAAGAAGACGCTCGCCGACCACGACCGCGTACCGCTGCTGGTGCTCGACGAGATCGACGCCGAGATCGGCGGCCGGCTCGGCCTGCAGGTCGGCAGCAAGCTGGCGGAAGTGGCGCGCCATCATCAGGTGGTGATCGTCACGCACCTGCCGCAGGTCGCTGCGTTCGCGCAGCGGCACTACGTGGTGCACAAGCAGGTGCACGGCCGCGGCGATGCCGAGCGCACGGCGTCGAGCGTACGGCTGCTGCAGGGCGGCGAGATCGAACGCGAGCTGGCGGCGATGGCGACCGGCGATGCCGCCGACGCGGCGGCGCTGCAGCAGGCGGCGCGGCTGGTGCAGCGGGCCAAGGCGAGCGAAGCCGGCGCCTGACCCGGCATGCCCTGGCGGTTGGCCGACCGGCGTCGCGCCGGGCCGGCCGTTCAGCTACTTGCGCTTCTGCAGCCGCCCGGCCTTTGGTAAGAAGGACGCGCGCCGATGCCGAACGTGCCCGATCTCCGACCCTGCCTGCTCGAACGCAAGCTGCTGTCCAAGGTTTGGGGTGGCCGGGCGCTGGAGCAGGTGCTCGGCATCGCGCTGCCGGGCCAGGACAACATCGGCGAGAGCTGGGAACTGTACGACCGTCCGGACGGCAGCTCGCGCCTGCGCGGCAGCGACACGACGCTGCGGCAATGGATGCAGCAGCATGCGCGCGCGCTGCTCGGCAACCGCGGCCGGCCGGGCTTCGGCGGCTACTTCCCGCTGCTGATCAAGTACGTCGATGCCCACGCCGGGCTGTCGGTGCAGGTGCACCCGGACGACGCCCAGGCGGCGTGCGAACACGACGGCGGCAAGAACGAGGCGTGGGTGGTGATGCACGCCGGCCCGCGCGCCCGGATCATCCACGGCTGCAAGCCCGAGGTGACGCACGCGCAGCTCGCCAGCGCGGCGGCCGGGCCGGCGGTCGAACAGCTGCTGTGCTCGTTCCGGCCGGAGGTCGGCGACTGCATCCACGTGCCGGCCGGCACCGTGCACGCGCTGGGGCCCGACGTGGTGGTGTTCGAGGTGCAGCAGAACAGTGACGTGACCTACCGGTTGTACGACTGGGGCCGGGAGCGCGAGGTGCACAGGGACAAGGCGCTGGCGGTGGCGCGCGTCGACGCCGTTGCGGCCGGGCGGCCGAGCGTGCCGCCTCGGCCATTGCCGGGCGGGGGCGAACTGCTGCTGGCCGCGCCGCACTTCCGGCTGCGCCGGTTGACGTTCGACCGGCGCTGCACCCTGTCGACGCAGGACGCGTTCGCGGTATTCAACGTCGTCGCCGGCCGCGGCATGCTCGGTTGGCACTCGGGCGGCGCCGACGCGCCGCTGCTGTTGCAGCGCGGCGACTGCGCGCTGGTGCCGGCGTGCATCCCGGAGGTGTTCCTGTCGCCGATCGGAACGATGCAGGTGCTGGTCTCGGATCCCGGTATGGTGCCCTGATGGCCCGCCGTCACGAAGATCGCCGCTCGGGCGAACGCCTGCAGCGCGGTGCCCGCGGTCCGGGCGGGCAGGGCGGCGGCTCCGGCCGCGGCGGCCGGCGCGGTCAACCCGGCCAGCGGCGCGGCCCGACCAGCCGGCGCGCGCGCGGTGTGCAGGTCACGCCGCTGCCCGGGCCGGAGCGCCAGAGCGACGGCAAGCTGCGGCTCAACCGATGCCTCGCCATGGCCGGTGTCTGCAGCCGCCGCGCCGCCGACGAAGTGATCCAGAGCGGCCGCGTCGAGGTGAACGGCAAGACGGTGACCGAACTCGGCGTGCGCATCGATCCGGTGGCCGACGAGGTGCGCGTCGACGGCCGGCGGTTGCAGCCGGAGAAGCCGGTCTACCTGCTGTTCAACAAGCCGAAGGGCGTGGTGTGCACCAATGCCCGCTTCGAACAGAAGCAGCGCGTCATCGATCTGCTGCCGGACGTTCGCGGGCGCATCTACACCGTCGGCCGGCTCGATCTCGACAGCGAAGGCCTGATCCTGCTGACCAACGACGGCGATTTCGCCCTGCAGATGACGCATCCGCGCTACGGCGTGCCCAAGATCTACGCCGTGCTGGTGCGCGGTCGCGTGGTCGCCGAGGACCTGAAGCGGGCGCGCGGCGGCGTCTGGCTCGCCGAGGGCCCGACCACCGGCTTGAACATCAAGATCGAGCGCAGCAGCCCCGGTCGCACCTACATGAAGGTGCAGATCCGCGAGGGCAAGAACCGCGAGATCCGGCGCGTGTTCGCCAAACTCGGTTACCCGGTGACGTCGCTGAAGCGCGTGCGTATCGGCGAGCTGACGCTGCACGGGCTCGGTGAAGGCAAGTGGCGCTTCCTGACCGCTGCCGAGGTGCGCCACCTGCTGGCGATCGCGCAGCAGGAGCACGCCGTGGCGGGAGCCAGCGAATGACGCTGGCGGCGGTCGAAGTCGTGCGCCTGGACAACGGCTTCCGCGCGCTGCTGCTGCCGCGACACACGCTGCCGGTGGTCGCCTCGGTGCTCTGGTACCAGGTCGGGTCGCGCGACGAGCAGACCGGCGAGACCGGCGTGTCGCACTTCCTCGAGCACATGATGTTCAAGGGCACCGACAGGTTCGCCAAGGGCTCGATCGACCTGCTGACCAGCAAGATGGGCGGCAGCAACAACGCCTTCACCGACGTCGACGGCACCGTCTACTACTTCTCGCTCGCGGCCGATCGCTGGGAGACGGCGCTGCAGATCGAACAGAGCCGGATGCGCGACTGCCTGCTCGACCCGCTCGAGTTCGCCAGCGAGAAGAACGTGGTGCTCGAAGAGCTGGCGATGGGCGAGGACGATCCGTGGCGGCCGCTGCATCAGGCCACCGAGGCGCTGCTCTACCAGGTGCACCCGTACCACCATCCGGTGATCGGCTGGAAACAGGACCTCGAGCGGCTGTCGGTGCAGCAGATGCGCGATTACTACCAGCGCAGCTACGGACCCAACCGCGCGTTCCTGGTCGTGGCCGGCGCGATCGACGTGGCGGCGACACGGGCGGCGGTGCAGGAGCTGTTCGGCGCCGTGCCGGCGGTGGCCGCGCGCACCGAGGCGCTGCAGGAACCGGCGCCGCAGGGCGAGCGCCGCGCCGAACTGCGCAGCCAGCATTCGGTGGCGCGGTTGTGCATCGGCTTTCCGATCTGCCGCATGGGTGAACGCGACGACTACGCGCTGGACGTGCTGGCGCAGGCGCTCGGGCAGTCCAGGAACTCGCGGCTGTACAAGCGGCTGGCGCTCGAAGAGGAGCTGGTCACCGATGTCAGCGTCAGCAACGAGACGCGCCTCGATCCGGGGGCACTGTTCGTGCTGGCCGAGCTGCGCGAAGGCGCGGAGCCGCAGCGCGTCGAGCGGTTGGTGCGCGAGGAGATCGCCGCGCTGTGCAAGAAGGGCGTCGCCGACGACGACCTCGGGCGCATCAGAGAACAGATCCGCGCCTCGTTCCTGTTCCAGGACGAAACCGTGCTCGATCAGGCGATGAAGCTGGCGCGGTTCGAGGCGCTGGCACCCGATGGCTATCGCACGCTGGCGACGGTGTTGCCGACTTACGCGTCGCTGGCGCCGAAAGAGCTCAAGGCGACGGCGAACAAGTACCTCGACTTCGGCCGGGCCACGGTCGTCTGGTCGCTGCCGGCCAGGTCGGCCAACGGCAGACCCGGAACGGGCAGGAAGCGCAAGTGACTGCCACCATCCAGCTGGACATCGCCGAGCGCACACTCGACAGCGGCCTGACGTTGCTGGCGGTGCGCAATCCCGCCGTCGCCACGTTCGCCGCGACCGTCTCGCTCGACGTGCGGGCCGGCGACGACGACCTGCAGCAGGCCGGGCTCGCCAATCTGGTGGGCAACTGCCTCGACGAGGGCACCGAACGCCACGGTTCGCTCGCGTTGGCGGCAGCAGTCGAGGCGCTCGGCGGCCTGCTCGACGGCGACCAGCGCGGCGGTTCCGTCGCCTGTCCGGCCGAGCACCAGAAGGCAGGCACCAAACTGCTGCGCGAGATGCTGGTGGAGCCGACGTTCCCCGGCCGCGAGGTGCGGCGCGTGCGCGCAGAGGTGTTGACCGAGATCAAGGCTGATGACGATGATCCGCGTGTCGTCGGCCGCCGCCGCTTCAATGCCGAGGTCTACGGCCGACACCCGCTGGGGCGACCCGGCACCGGCTGGGCCAGGACGGTCGCCCGGCTGGAACCGCGCGATCTGCGCGAGTTCCATCGCACGTTCTTCACGCCGCACGCCGGCTACGTCGCCGCGGCCGGTCCGGACGAGCCCGAACGGCTGCTCGACATGCTGACCAAGGTGTTCCGCAAGTTCGGCGGCAAGCAGCCGAAACACCCGGGCCTGCCCGAGGTCAAGCTGCAGAAACAGTCGCGCGACGTGCACCTGCCGATGGCGCGCGAACAGGTGCACGTCTATCTCGGGCACGTCGGCATCCGCCGCGCGCACCCCGACTACTACGTGTTGTCGGTGATGGACCACCTGCTGGGCAGCGGCCCGGGGTTCACCTCGCGCTGCGCCCGCAAACTGCGCGACGAGATGGGCCTGTGCTACGCCGTCAGCGCCGGCGTGACCGCGAGTGCCGGCGAGGAGCCGGGCTGCTTCATCGCCTACATCGGCACCTCGCCGGAACACCGGCAGAAGGCGGTCGACGGCTTTGTCGACGAGATCCGCCGAATCCGCAGCGAACCACCGGGCGAACAGGAACTGCAGGACGTCAAGGACTACCTGACCGGCAGTTTCGTGTTCGCCCTCGAACGCAACGCCAATCTCGCCGCCTATGCGATCCGCGCCAAGCGCTTCGGCCTCGGCTTCGACTACCTGCACCGCTATCCGGAGCTGATCCGCGCGATCAGCCGAGAACAGGTGCGCGACGCCGCGGCAAAGCACCTGCACCCGGATCGGCTGGTGTGCGTGAGTGCGGGCGCGAGTTGAGGTGGCGATGGCGTCGAAACCGCCGCAACTGGCCGAAGTGCTGGACGTGCTGCAGGAGATCGCGCCGCTCGAACTGGCGGCGGCGTGGGACAACGTCGGTCTGCTGCTCGAACCGCCGCGGCGCCGGCGCGCAGTCCTGCGGCGTCTGCTGCTGACCATCGACCTCAGCGCTGCGGTGGTCGACGAAGCGGTCGCCGGCCGCTGCGAACTGGTGGTCGCATACCACCCGCCGATCTTCGCGCCGCTGTCGCGGTTGTTGCAGGCCGATGCCCGCCAGCGCGCGCTGCTGCGCGCCGCCGCCAGCGGCCTCGCGGTCTACTCGCCGCACACGGCGCTCGACGCCGCGCCGGGGGGCGTCGCCGATTGGCTGGCCGAAGGCGTGGTCGGCGGCGATGCGCCCGAGGTGTTGCGGCCGTGCGGTGAAGGCGAGTTCGGCCGCTTCGTCGCCTTGCCGCGGCCGGTGCCGCTGCCACGGCTGCTGGCGCGCATCAAGCGTTGGCTGTCGGTGCGCACGCTGCGCCTCGCCCGGGCCGGCAGCGGCCGCGCGTCGTTGCGCACGATTGCCGTGGCCGCCGGTGCCGGCGGTTCGGTGCTGCGCGGCGAACGCGCCGATCTGTGGCTGACCGGCGAGCTGTCACATCACGACGTGCTGGCCGCGGTCGAGAACGGCACCACGGTGGTGCTCGCCGAGCACAGCAACACCGAGCGTGGCTATCTGCGGCGGCTGCGGCGGCGGCTGCTCGCGGCGTTCGGCAGCCGCCTGCGGGTCGGTATCGCCCGGACCGATCGCGATCCGGTCACGTTGGTGTGAGCGCGGCGGCCGCGGCTCACAAGGCCGTCAGATCCGGCTGGTCCTTCGGGTAGCGGATCGCGTGACGGAAGAAGTAGTTGACGATCGGAATGCCGAGCACGAGACCCCAGATGCCGACCAGCTTGCCGGCCACGGTCAGCACGATCAGCACGAACACCGGGTTCATGCGCATGTGGTGGCCGTAGATCTTGGGGTTGAGGATGTAGGTCTCGATCGTGTGCACCAGCAGGATCATGGCGATGGCCACGAACAGCAGGCCGAAGCGGCCGCCTTCGAGCGCCAACAGGCAGATCGGTGTCGAGCTGATGAACACGCCCGCCACCGGGATGAAGCTGCACAGGAACACGATCGCCGACACTGCCATCAGGCTCGGCAGGCCCATCAGCCAGGCGCCGATCGCGGTGAAGATCGTGTTGCAGATGGCGATGATCAGTTGGGCCTCGAGCGCGCGGCCGAGCACCTTGCCGAAGGTGGCGATGTTCTCGGCCACTTCGTCGTAGATGAAACCGATCTTGGTGGCCGACAGGCCGGTGATGCCACGCTTGATCTTCGACAGATCGAGCACGATCAGGAACGAGAACAGCAGAGACAACAGGAACGAGCTGACGTAGCCGAGCACCGAGCTGCCTATGTCCACCAGCTTGCGGATGCGGGCTTCCAGTTGCCTGCCGTCCTCCTTCGGTCCGATTTCGGCGGCGTCGCCACCGCCGATCAGCTGCATCACGAAGTTGGTGACGAACCGGTCCTCCTTCTTGAGCTCGACCGGTGCCTGCGGCTCGGTGCCGTTGCCGCCGCCTCCCGGCGCGGCATCGCGACCGAGGAACCGCTGCAGCTGCGGGTATTGCCGCAGTTGCTTGGCGATCTCCTGGTCGGCCTTCTCGGTGATGTTCGTCAGGTTGCGCAGGAAGCCCGACGTCTGGTTCTCGATCTGCGGGAACAGCGTGAAGGCAGTGGCCAGGATCGTGCCGAGGAACACCAGCCCGACGATGGTGACGCGCAGTGGCCGGTTGCTGATGCGGTGCTGCAGGCCGTCGACGCCGTGCGCCTGGATGTAGGCGAACACGAACGTCAGGAAGATCAACAGGAAGAACGGTCGCAGGATGTAGACGATCGCGACCAGCAGCGCCCAGACGAAGGTCCGCGTGCCGAGCGAGAAGATGCGGTCCCACGGCGGCGGCAGACTCTTGCTCTGTGGCTCCGTCTCGGCAGGCAGCATTGGCGGCGGACGGTACGGCGAGTACCGCCGCAGCGCCAGATCTGGCGCCGGGAACGGTGCGCACGAGACGCCCCTGACCGGCGCGGATCGCTACCGGTCAGGTCGGTCCCGCCGCAGCGGTCACTGCTGGGAGCCGCCGCCCGGGCGCTGGCTCCGGCCGCTGCTGCTCGGGCGATCGGCGCGCGATGCGCGCGTCGGTTCGTGGCCCTTCTTCACGGTGGTCGCGGTTTCCTTCGGGTCGGTGGCCGGTGGCTTGGCCGCTACCGGGGCACGGCGCGGCGCTGGCAGGCCACGCTGCTGCGGTGGCGCCTCGGTCTTCGATTCGGTGGGGTGGACGCGATCATCGAAGCCGTCGGCGTCCGCGTGGTCGTCGACTCTGTCCTTCAGTTCGTTGTCCTTGCCGGTCGCCGGGTTGTCGTCGGGATTGCGGTCGCCGTCCAGGCCGCCGCGCGGGTGGTCGTTGCCCTGGCCGTTGCCATCCTGGCCGGCGTGCTCACGCACTTCCTCGCGCACGGCCCGGGCCCGCTCGATTTCGCCGGGCTCGACCACGCCGTCGCCGTTGTGGTCCAACTTGCCTTCGCGCTGCCGGAACTCGGTCATCTTGGCGCGGAGCAACTCGTCGGCGTGACGCAACTCGTCGGGGCTCAACTTGCCGTCACCATCGGTGTCGGCCTGTTGCTTGAGCTTCTCGCGCAGCTCCGGGTGCGTCGCCAGGAAGCGGCGTGCGCGCAGGGCGAAGTCGGCGCCCTGGCCGGGGCGATCGGCGTCGGCCTGTGGTCCGGACTGCGGATGTTCGAGCTTGGGTTTCGGCTGCTGGCTGGCCGTGGGTGCCGCGTCCTGGGCCAGACCCAGGGCTGCGAGTACGGCGGCGGCGACGGCTGCATTGAGGATGTTCATGACCATGCCGTTCCTTGTTGCGGTTTCGTCGGTACTGCATCGGCCATGCGTCTGGCCCGGCTGAGGTTGCCGCGCGGCGATCGTCGCGGTTCGGGACCGCTGCACCGCCGGCGCCAAGCGCGATCACGGCGTGGCGCCGGCGCTCCAGGTCCGGCAAACTGCGTCGTGCGATGAAGCTGTTGGTCATGTGCGTCGTCGGCCTGCGGCCAAAGGACCTGGTGCACGCGCCAGCGCTGCGCGACCTGGGGCAGCGCGGGTTCGTCGCGCCGCTGCGAACGGTGTTTCCGGCGGTGACCGGCACGGTGCAGGCAACCTGGCTGACCGGGCTGCCGCCGTCCGGCCACGGCGCGGTCGGCAACGGCTGGTACTTCCGTGACCTGGCGCAGGTGTGGTTGTGGCGGCAATCGAACCGCCTGGTGCGCGGCGAAAAACTGTACAGCGTGGCGAAAGCGCGCCGGCCCGGCACCACCGTCGCCAAGCTGTTCTGGTGGTGGAACATGTATGCCGACGTCGACTGGAGCGTGACGCCGCGGCCCGAGTACCACGCCGACGGACTCAAGCGGCCGGGGCTCTACAGCGAGCCGCAGGATCTGCAGCAGACGCTGCAGCAGCAGTTGGGTCCGTTCCCGTTGTTCCAGTTCTGGGGTCCCGGCGCCGACATCCGCAGTACGCGGTGGATCGTCGACAGCGCCCTCGAAGTGCTGCGGCAACACGACCCTGACCTGCTGCTCGCCTACCTGCCGCATCTCGACTACGACCACCAGCGGTTCGGGCCGGATGATCCGCGCAGCGTGCAGGCGGTGCGTGACGTCGACCAGCAGGCGGCGCGGCTGCTGGCGGCGGCGCAGGCGCGCGGTGCGCGCGTGGTGGTCATGTCGGAGTACGGCATCGAACGGGCGGAGCACGCGGTGTTCGTGAACCGCATGCTGCGCGAACAGGGCCTGCTGCGCGTGCAGCTGACCAGCCACGGCGAACTGCTCGACTGCGGCGCCTGCCGCGCGTTCGCGGTCGCCGACCACCAATGCGCGCACGTCTATGTGCGCGAAGGCGGTGACCTCGGCAAGGTCGCAGCGGCGCTGCGCACGCTGCCCGGCGTCGCGCAGGTGCTCGATCGCCAGGGCCAACGTGCGCTCGGCATCGACCACGAGCGCAGCGGCGAACTCGTGTGCGTCGCCGCGCCCGGCTGCTGGTTCGCCTACCACTACTGGCTCGACGAAGCGCGGCGGCCCGACTTCGCGCCGACCGTCGACATCCACCGCAAACCCGGCTACGACCCGGCCGAGCTGTTCATCGATCCACGCCTGCGCCTGCCGAAGCTGAAGGTGG
>Ga0209488_10000205_pt1 | contig 46703 bp, 36 predicted proteins | sample Rivendell_Oct201_8_FD_188349 | JGI IMG/M metagenome (GOLD analysis project Ga0209488, IMG submission 188349) | Vadose zone soil microbial communities from the Eel River Critical Zone Observatory, Northern California, USA -... | ecosystem: Environmental > Terrestrial > Soil > Vadose zone >...
CCAGCGCCATGCGCTTTCTGTAGGTCTTGAGGTACAGCGCCGCTTCGCGGGCGTAGTCGGCGTAGCCGCGCACCTTCGGGTTGGCGCTCTTCCAGTAGCCCTCGTCGTAGATCTGCTCGAGGGCGCTGCCGAACAGCCGCGGCGTCAGGTACACGAGCCCGCAGTCGCAGCAGCGCAGCACCTGGAACGGCGGATCGGCGAACACCAGCGCGCGCGTGCTGCTGCCGCACAGCTGGCACTGGTCGATCGGCACGGTGCCCGGCGGCAGGGCGCCGGTGGTCGGACCGACGCGGGCCCGGTCCTGGCCCGGCATCAGCCGAAGTACTCCTTGCCGGTGGCCACCGCACCGTGGCCGGAGGCCGCACCGGTGGCGAGTTCCCAGGCCAGCTTGCGGCCCATCTCCACCGACTGGTCCATGTTGTTGTAGCGGAACGCGCCCTGGCGGCCGGTGCTGTGCAGGTTCTGCAGGCCGCGCACCCAGGTCATCATCGGCTCGAGCTGCCGTTCGTAGCCGACTTCGTACAGCGGGTAGGCGTACGGGATCTTCTTGACCACCGAGCCGAGCACCTCGCCCTTGCCGATCAGGCCGATCGTGATCAGGTCGTGCTCGGCGATCGCCGTCAGTTCGGCGACCGAGCCGCGCCAGATCTCGTCGCCGCGCTTGCAGGTGATCTCGCAGCAGACCAGCGTCTTGCCCTTCGGCGCGCACTGCTGGCTGAAGTTCTTGAACTCGCTGATCCGGTGCACGGTGATCCGCCGCTCCGGCAGGTAGACCCAGTTGTCGGCGGTCACCTGTTCGCGGTTCAACTTCAGGTAGACGAACACGATCGACAGGTGCTTGAGCGCCGAGGCGGCGGCCAGCGCGTCGGCCGGTGCCGCCGGCGACAGCGCCTTGACCAGGGCGGTGACCGGGATGGTGTTGACGTAGGTGTCGCCTTCGATGGTCTCGCGCTGGTGCTTGCCGTACTCGACGCCGGTGACGCGCATGCCGTCGCGGAACACGCGGATCGCCGGCGCATTGGTCAGCACCGTGCCGCCCATCGCCTCGATCTTGCGCGCGTAGCCGCGCGCCAGCTCGCCGATGCCGCCGAACTTGGGGTAGATGAACTCGCGCACCAGCGTGCGCGGACCTTCCTTGGTCGTCGGCGGGCGCAGCGTCTTCTTGATCGTGTCCCACAGGTTCAGCAGCGTGATCCGCTGGCTGGCCCAGGTGGCCGAGATCAGCTTCGGCGACATGCCCCAGGTCTTCTCGGTGTACTCGCCGAAGAAGATCCGGTACAGCGTCCAGCCGTAGCGCCGCACCACCCAGCTCTCGAAGTCGAGGTCAGAAAACTTCCGCAGCCGGAGCCGGTCCTGGACGCGCACCCACAGGTAGTCGAGCATCGCCCGCACCATCATCAGCTTCGGCATCTTCTTGAGCACGTCGCCGGCGACCAGCGGGTACTCGATCAGCTGGCCGAACAGGAAGATGCGCGACAGCCGTTTGGCCCACACCACGTTGTCGCCCAGGATCTCCTGGACGTGGGTCATCAGGTTCTCGTCCTTGGTGTGGAAGCGGTGCGGGCCGAAGTCGTAGGTCCAGTACTCGTCGCCGTCCTCGACGAACGACGACGCCATGCCGCCGACGTGGCTCTCGCGTTCGATCACGGTCACGCGCTGGCCGGCCTTCTGAAGCTCGTAGGCGCAGGACAGGCCGGCGAGACCGCCGCCGAGGATGACCACGTGCTTGTTCATGACGCAGGAAGCAGAAGGTGCAGGTCGCTGGTGACGGGACTGCGGCGGCGGGCGGCAGCTGGACGGGCGGTGACGGTCGGCTGTGGCAGCACAGTTGGCCGGACCGACGTACAGCAGGTTACCGCCATTGGACGAGGAGGGCGGACGAGGGAGCGGAAGTCTAGCGCGCGCCCGACGGCACCGGCGAGTCCCGTTTCCGGACCGGCAGGCTGCGCTCCAGGAAGCGCTTCCGGCAGATGACCCTGAACATCTTCCAGGCGGTCTTCGCCTGGCGGGCGAAGGTGTCGCTGTGCTTGGATTGGCCGCCGAGGCGCGGGCTGTAGGTGACCGGGATCTCGATGATGCGGCAGCGCTCCTGCAGCGCCGCGCACATCATCTCCGGCGAGAACGCCGGGCCGGTCTCGCGCAGGCGCGGGCGGATGCGGTCGAACGTGGCCCGGGTCAGCGCCCGGAACGTGCAGCCGACGTCGGTGAACCGCGGCTCGGCCGGGCGCAGCCAGCACAGCTGCAGGAACTTGGCCATGAACACGTTGCCCCAGCGCAGCACGAACCGCATGTTGGCGCCCTGCTCGAGCATCTGCCTGGTGGTGCGCGTGCCCATCACCATGCCGGCGTCTTCGAGGTACGGCAGCAGTTTCTTGACGTCGCGCGCGCGGAAGCTGCCGTCGGCCTCGACCAGCACCAGGATCTCGCCGGTGGCTGCGGTCATGCCGGCCAGCAGGGCAGCGCCGTAGCCGGGCTTCGGCTCGGCGACCACGCGCGCGCCCGCGGCCCGCGCCAGTTCGGCGGTGCGGTCGCGGCAGTTGTTGTCGACGACCAGGATCTCGTCGAGGTGCGGCTCCTGCTTGAACTCTTCGACCACGTGCTGGATCGTCGCTTCCTCGTTGTAGGCGGGGATCACCAGCGAGACGGTCCGGTCCTGGTACATGGGGGCGGCGAAGGATACCATCGCGCAGGGCGCGAACTCCTTCGTGCTGACCGGATACTCTCCGTGGCTCGCCGGATCACATCTTCATGTCATCGAGAAACTCAGACCTCGGCTCGACACTCGTCACCAGCAGATGATCCGTGGCTCGTGTGCAGGCGACGTAGAGCAGGTGGATCTCGGTTTCGTAGACCTCGTGCAGCTCCGCGTCGTCGCCGACGGTCTGGATCCGCTCCTGCAAAGGGGTGATCTCGTCGTCGCATGCCATCACAACCACCGCCCGGAACTCCAGTCCTTTGGCGAGGTGAAGCCTTTGGTCATGGGTGCTTGCGAGGGGAAGAAGAATAGACCTGGCTCGGCAGCCGTGGTCGTCGCGGATTCGATCCTCAACGCGACCGGCTCCAGCATGGCTTCACGCCGATGCAGAGGCTCCTGCTCGTCGGGCCGCCCGGCGGGGCTCGGGTCCGACTTCTTGGCTCCACCTGCAGTTTGCACATGACCAGCACATAAGAACCGCAGCGCCCGGAACGCCACAACTTATGTTGCCAGCGGCTCTTCACGAGCCGTCGCGATGGTCGGGCCGGCACGGTTTCCGACACTCAGCACATGAGCAGCACACCAGATCAGGCCCAGAACGGAACGTAGCGGGCGTACTTCTTCGACTTGCTGGCCGCGTCCGCGGGCTTGATGAGCTTGGCCGCCGCGGTCTCGCGGAGGATCTTCGAAGCGGTGGTGTAGTCCTTCTCCTCCAGTTTGAACCGCTCTCGCAGCGACGTGTTCGTCATCTCCTGGCCGGAAACGTAGCGCAAGCAGGCGTGGATGTAGCACGCGCGGACCCGAGCCGGCCTGTCACCCTTGGTCAGGTTGCGGTGCGCGAACAGCACCACGTGCGTGTGCGACGAGTCGAGCCGGATCTCAGGCGCTGGCAGTTGCGAGGTCTCGATGGCGATCATGGCCTTGTCGAATCCGCTGCCTCGTTCCTCGCAGATCCCAAGCCTTCGCATCAGGCCCGCAAGGCGCTCGTTCATGCAGGTCGGGCCCGCCGATCCGGTGCGCGATCGTGAACTTCAGGTTGGTGCCCTGAGTCGACGCGATCAACGGCCGAATTGGCGGCGATGGGCAGCGAGAGGTTGACGGCGGGAGAGGTGGAGAAGAGAAGAGTGTCCTGTCCATCCATCCGTCGCATGCTGCCAAGAACTCTGCGTGTCGTCGCTCTCGCGTGGTTGCTGTGTGCAAGCGGTTGCGTCAGCATGGTCGAATGCCGCGACCACCAGGCGGTCGTGTGGGACGACGGCGGCGCGGAGACCGTTGCGGTATGGCTGCGCGGTGGCAGCCTGGAGCGTGGCCAGCCATGGTTGTTCCTCGGCGAACTCGTGGCCACGCCGTTGCTGATCCCGATCGAGACCTGTCTCGCCGTCACCTGTGCCTTCAGCGACGACGCGCGCATCGCCTGGGGACCACTCGGGTACGTGGCGAGCCTGCTGCCCGGATTCACGTGCATGCCGGTCCAAGAACACCCCGGTGTGTGGCTTCACCTCGGCAATCCACTGCCTCTGCCGGCGAGCGAACGCGAGCGTCTGCGGCACGCGTCAACCAGCGAGTCGGTCGAATGGTTGGTCGAGCAGTACCAGCACCTCTTCCCCGACGACGCAATGCTGCCGGGCCGCGTTCGGCGCATCGTCGCCTCGGTGGAACTGGAAATGCCGCACTGACTCTGGTCGGGGCCGCCGCCTGCCGCACGACCGCGCGCAGGCGTTGGTGTCGGTGCGGGCGCGGTGGTGCTACCAGCCGATCGTTGCTGCGCCGCCGTTGGTGACCACGGCTCCCAGCGGATTGCCGGCTGCCGGGTCGACGACGAATGCCTGCAGGTGGGCCGTCTGACCGACGAGGAATGGCGCGGGCGGGACAGGGATGGTCCAGTCGACCTGGCCGCTGTAGGCGAACAGGAAAGTGTTCTGGTAGGGAACGACATGCAGCAGACAGCTGGGCATGCCGAAGGGCGTGAGGTTCAGCGGCGGCACCTGCGGACCGCCGAGGCAAGCTACGACCACCGTTGCCGTCTGGTTGTAGAGGTGCGCCAGTCGGACGACGAATGACTGACCGACCCGGGGCAGCGACGGTGGAACGGGGTTCAGCGTGGGCGTGCCGTTCGAACCGGGACAACCGGGGCCGGTGATCTGGAACGATGCGGGTGCCGCGCACTCCCACGTGTCGCCGAGCCACTGGCCGCTGCCGCTCGATTGCCCTTCGCCACCGAACATCACCAGCCGCGCACGCACGGTGTCGAACGCCATTGCCGGCCAGTTCCGCGCCGCTGGCGAAGTCGCGGTGTTGATCTGTTGCCACTGCCCTGATTGCAGCACCCAGGTGTCGCCGAACGGCGTCGGATCACCGCCACCGAACAGGAACGTCTGGTCGAGAGTGGGAAAATGGCTCATGGCGTGGCTGGCCCGCGGCGATGGTGACTGCGGCAGTGAGCGCTGTGCCCAGCTGTTGCCCGTCCAGTCCCACGTGTCGCTCAAGTACTCGTTCGGATGCGAGCCACCATGTGGACTGAATCCTCCGAACAAGGTCACGACCCCTTGGATGGGATCGGTCACCATTGCAGGCGATGTCCGGGCCGTCGGACTGGAAGCCGGCTGGAGCTGAGTCCACGTGTTGCTGTTCCACGCCCAAGTGTCACCGAGGACATTGCTGCTGGTGTTGCCGTCGTAGCCGCCGAACAGCAGGATCCGGGACCCGACCGTGTCGAAAGCCATGGCATGCCAGATCCGAGGCGATGGCGCCGGGGCACTCAGGGCGACCTGAGTCCAGTTCGTTCCACCCCACTCCCAGGTTTCGCCAGAGTAGATCGGCGTGTTCGGCGCCAACGCGCCCCCGAACAAGACGACCCGTCCACGCACCGGATCGACAGCCATGGCGTGGCTCCAGCGAGCGGAAGGGGAAGGTGTCGGCGTGAGCATCTGCCACCGTGTTCCGTTCCACGACCACGTGTCTGCTTGGGGAGTGGGGGGAGTGCCGGCGATGCCACCGAACAGAAGGGTCTCGCCGAGCGCCGGGTCGAAGACCATCGCCTGGCCCGCACGAGGACTCGGGCCGTTGGTACTCACCTGCGTCCAGTCCTGGGCGCCGAGCATGGGTGTGACGACGAGCAACGAGACGATTGCGCGCATGGTCTTCTTCTCCTGGGGTGCGTGTCGAGTCTACGGCCGAAGTCGCCGTGCCTTGCCCCTAACCCCAGGGATCCAGGCCTGTGACAAGAAGGCCGGCGTCGGATGTGAGAATGCCCTCTGCCAGGAGAATGAACTTACCGGGACCCGCATCTGCGTGCAGGGAGCGACGGTGACGTACGGCAGGCGCAGTGGCCGATCCTGGTGTCCGTGTGCGGTGAGCGTGCTGCGGCGCTGCGCGCGGACGGCGTTCGCTGACCTGGTGCCGTTTCCTCGATCGCTATCGTCCGCGCCGCTGGCTGGCGCGGTGCTACCAGCCGATCGTCGCTGCGCCGCCGTTGGTGACCACGGCTTCCAGCTGGTTGCCTGCGGCCGGGTCGACGACGAGTGCCTGCAGGTGCGCCGTCTGACCGACGAGGAATGGCGCGGGCGGGATCGGGATGGTCCAGTCGACCTGGCCGCTGTAGGCGAACAGGAAAGTGTTCTGGTAGGGAACGACATGCAGCAGACAGTTGGGCATGCCGAAGGGCGTGAGGTTCAGCGGCGGCACCTGCGGACCGCCGAGGCAACCTACGACGACCGTCGCAGCCTGGTTGTAGAGCTGTGCCAGATGCACGACGAATGACTGACCGATACGGGGCAGCGACAGCGGCGCAGCGTCCAGTGTGGGCGTGCCGTTCGAACCGGGACAACCGGGGCCGGTGACCTGGAACGATGCGGGTGCCGGCGCGCACTCCCAGGCGTCACCGAGGACGTGTTCGCTGGGAATCCCTACTGCGCCGTCCCTGCCGCCGAACAAGAACATCCGACCTCGGGCCGCATCATACGTCATGGCGGCCATGGCCCGCGGAGGGGTCACTCTCGGCCCGCCAAGGAGAATCCAGTCGGTGCCGTTCCACAGCCACGAGTCGTCACGAAGTCCGCCGCCCAAGTAACAGCCACCCTGCAACAGCGTGAGGTGATGGACCGTGTCATAGGTCAAGGTGTGGTGTTGACGAACGCTGGGGGTATTCGTGGTCGGAATCTGGCTCCACAGGACTCCGTTCCAAGACCAGAGATCGTTCATTTGCGAGCCGGGAAGCGGCGATCCACCGAAGAGCAAGGTGAGCTGGGCCTTCTGATCGTAGACCATGGCGTGTGCGTGGCGGGCAGGAGCACCGGCGGTTGCACGGAGATACCATGTGCTTCCGTCCCATTCCCACGTGTCACCGAACATGGTGGCTGGAGAATGACCACCGAACAGGACCGTGCATTGTCGAGAGGAATCGAATGCCATGGCGCTGTGGATTCGTGCGAGGGGAGCCGTTGCGGTCGTGGCCTGCAGCCAGTCGGTGCCGTCCCATTCCCACGTGTCCGCGAGCTCAGCCTGGCTGGTGTCGCGCCCACCGAACATGACGACGCGCTGCCGTGCGGAGTCGTAGGTCATCGCATGGCCATAGCGCGCCGGCGGATTGGTGACAGGCTGGCGCTGAAGCCAGAGTGAGCCGTTCCACTCCCATGTGTCACCGCGCGGATTCGAGTTGGCGTCGCATCCTCCGAACAACACCGTGCATTGGCGGTTGGAATCGTACGCCAGTGTGAGCGACTGGCGCGCGACTGGCGTGGTGCTGCCCTGTGACACACTCTGCCACGCCTGGGCCGATGCGGTTGCGAGGGGCAGTACGAGAAGCAAGAACAAGGAACGAGCAAGCATGGGGCCTCCGGGATGTGGGGAAACGCGGACTCGCAAAGCACCGGGTTTCGGGTGACAAGATCGGCACCCGATCCCAAGGCCGATGGGGCTTCGCCCCAGCCTGCCGAGCATGTTGAGAACAGGGCTCGGCTGGGCCGGCTGGAAAGGAGACGCCTCGCCAGGCATTCGCCGTGGGCGAAGATGGCAGGCATTTCGAGTCCACGGCCGACATCGCCGTGCCCTGACCATAACCCCAGGGATTCCGGCCCGTGACAAGAAGGTTGGCGCCGAATGCGAAGGCGCCAAGCAAGAGACTCGTGCTGTTGGATCCCCGGACTGGCTACGCTGCCCGCCCTCGTCCATGCAGTTCGTGTCACGCGCGACCGGCGCGCGGGTTGGAGGCATCGTGGAGGAACCCAGCGAATCGCAGCGCAAGCCTGACCCGGCCCAGGCGCAGAGCATTCGTACGCGCTTCCTCGAGGAATTGCTCGCCGACGAGGAGCATGGCCGTCTCCGACCGGTCGAGGACTACGTCGCCCGCTACGGCGAGGTCGCCGACTTCGTACGCACTGAGCACGATGCGCTGCTCCACCGCGACGCGCAGGATGCGGTCGAGGACTCGCCGGTGCTGCGGCCCGACGAATGCGTCGGCCGCTACGTCCTCCGGCAGCGACTGGGCGAGGGTGGCATGGGCACCGTGTTCGAAGCCTTCGACCCTGACGTGGGACGGCGCGTCGTGGTGAAGACGCTGCGTTGGAAGACCAATGCAGGCGATCCCGCGCAGGAACGCCTTCGCCGTGAAGCACGGGTGCTCGGTCGGCTGGCCCATCCCGCGCTCGCCAAGGTCCTCGATGTCGTCGAAGAAGTGGGTCGCGTGCACATCGTCCTGCCGTACCACGATGGCCGCACGCTGGCGGCGCACCTCGAGGATGCACGTGCAGTGGGCAGTGGTGACGGAATCCAGACGCAGTGGCCGATCCTGGTGTCCGCAGCCCATGAACGAGCTGCGGCGCTACGCGCACTGCTCCAGTACTTCATCCGCGTCGCGGAGGCATTGCACGCGGCGCACAAGGCTGGCGTCGTGCACCGCGACCTCAAGCCGCACAACCTGCTGGTGCAGCCGGACGGTACGCCGATCGTGCTCGACTTCGGCTTGGCGCTGCCCGACGGCGACGATCGCTTGACCCAGCAAGGCGAGATCATGGGCACGCCGCTCTACATGGCGCCGGAGCAGATCGAAGGTGGCGAGGTCGACGTTCGGGCCGATGTCTATGCGCTCGGCGTCACCCTCTACGAGGCGCTGACCCTGGTGCAGCCATTCGCCGGGTCTGGCGGCCGCGCCGCGACCTTCCAACGTGTACTGCGCGGCGATCCGGTGCCACTGCGCCGCCACCAGCCGCTGATCCCGCGCGATCTCGAAGCGGTCGTGTTGAAGGCGATGGAACGCGAGCCTGCGCGGCGCTACGCCGACGCGCCGGCACTGGCGAAGGAACTGCAACGGGTGATCGACCTTGAGCCGACCGACGCGCGGCCCGTCTCCGGGGTGACGCTGTGGATGCGGCGGGTGCAACGGCGGCCGAGGGCAGCGGCGGTGGTCGGATTGGTGATCGCGTTGGCGTGCTGGGCTGGGTGGTCGGAGTGGAAGGGTGCCAAGGACGCCGAAAGCTGGCGGGTCATGGCCTGCGTTGATGAGTGGCTAATGGATGGAATGGATGAGTTCGCTGGCCGGCCCGACAGTGTGCGGAGCGCGGCTCGCGCGTTCCTAAAGGAATGCGACTACGACAAGAAGAAGGTCAGGGCACGACGCGACAAACAGGCCCTCCGGAGCGCGGATGGCGCGAATGGTGTCTTCACTCCCATTCTCGAACCGCGTGGCTTGGTGCTCGATGCTCGGTTCCTCAAGTTCCACTTGCCGACCACGAAGGTCCGGCGCCCCAACCTGGATGGCGACGGCGTGGAGGATCTGCGCGTGCAGCGTGACTATCGCGTCACGCTCCGCGATGCATCTGGCAACGTGCTATTCGAACGGTCGGTGATTCAGAGGGCCGAGGACGACTCGTCGACTCTGAGAGAGATCGAGCTGTCGCATTTCCTTGCCCCTGGACAGAAGTACGAGGTGGTCATCGAACTCGTTCGCAGCAGCTTCGTTGACCAGCCAGCCGTCGCGGAGCCTGACCTCACTCAGGTTAGGGACGTCGCAAAGCAGGTCTTCCAACTCGCAGATGAAGCGATGCAGTCGGAGTTCCGCGCGCCGGTGCCGAGCGATCCGGAAGCCGTTCTGGCGCGTGCCACGCGGATGCTGGCCAGCGGCTTGGCGCAGGACGCTTTGTTGCTGCTCGATCTGCTGCGATCGATCGCTGACGTAGATCAGCGGCATGTTGCCGACCTGCAACGATGGGCCGCCATGCTGCTCGACGACGAACATCCGGCTCGCGGCGCACAAGCCCTGGTCCCGATCAGAGCGGAAGGAAAGTGACATGAAAGCACGTGACCTGAGGAGCCACCAACAGCGCCGCGCGGGCCTGCGCCGGCTCGTCGTCGTTGCAATGGGATGGATTGGCTGCGCGGTCGCAGCGCAATGCGGGGCGTCGCCCGCAGACAATCTGCTGGAGCGCCTGAAGGATTTCAGCAAGAGAGCTGAGAAAGGATCCGAGGCGGATCGGAGAAGGATACTTACCGAGGCTCAAACGACGGCCGCCGCACTGCGTGAGATCGATGATGGCCTGCCACCACAACAAGTCGCGGATCTCTGGTGCTACGTCGCGCGTCTGCAGGGCGCGTGTGGAGCCCCAGCAGATCAGCGCCTCGAAAGCCTCGATCGGGCGGAAGCGATCTGCCTTCGACACGAACCACCGCACGGCCTCGCCCGGCTGCTCGCCGAACGCACTTCGGTCTACTACGAGAGCGGGCGGATAGGGGACCTCGAGGCAAGGTACGAGAAGCTGCTCGAGAAGTGGCCGGACCACGGTCCTGATGCCCCGAAGAAGGCATGGCTCTACCGGGAGGCGGCGTGGGCCTGCGTCATGCGCATGCACCAGCCGGTGAGCGCGGAGCACTTCGCGGAGCAGGGCCTCCACTTGCTGGACCGCCTGGTTCGATGGCCAGCTGCAGTCGCGGCCTCGCTGCAAGGCGACCCGGATCTCTTCATCATGCAGCGTAAGCGCGAGCGCGGTGGCACCTGGGAGGACGCCAGGGGCGAGGGTCTGCTGGTTCGCGGCCTCGCGCGCTGGCGGCGGGGCGCCTTTCTGCCAGCGGTCGAGGACTATCAGGAGAGCCTCGAGCGGTTCAAGTGGACTGGCTACGAGCACCGCGTCGCCAACGTGTTCATGGACCGCGCCGAGGTTCTGCTGCAGCTCGGGCGCTTCGACCTTGCTCTCGAGGACTGCCATGCGGCACGAACTCTGTACCAGAAGCCCATCCCCGACCGCGGGGGCGCGGGCACGGACCTTCAGGGTCTTGATGCCACCGACAAGATCGAATCCCACACCTTGATGCTGCGAGGCGGGGACGACGACTGGCAGAAGGCCGAGGAGTTGTTGCGCGGCCTGCGGAAGCGTCAGCGTCCCGACCTGATCGGGGAATGGTTGAACGGCGACGCCACGCTGCTGCTCGCAGAATGCCTGCTGCGGCCTGGGAGGAAGCCCGAGGGTGACGCCGCCGAGATCCGACGCGAACTGGCACAGGCCCGCCGGTTCTACGGAACCAGGGACCAGCAGCGGATGGCCGAGACAGACCTGCTCGAGGCGATGCTGCTGGCGAGGGAGGGCAAGTCCGGCGTGGCGCTGGAACGGATCGCCAGCGCGGAGCAGATCTTCGCGGACAGCAGGTTCGGCAACCTGCCGCAACAGGTGCGTGCCATCTGCCTGCGCGCCAGGATCCAGCTCGATCTCGGACACGCGAAGGACGCGTTGGAAACGTACGGAATGGCCGCGCGTCGTCTCGAACAAGCCGTAGGCGAGCAGGGTCTGTGGCGGCTCGCGCCCGCGTCGGTGTCGTTCCGCGAGCTCAACGCCGAGGCACTCGATGGCGCCCTGCGGGCATTCCATGCATGCGGCCGCGACAACCGGCAGGCGCTCGAGGATCTGTACCACATCGTGCAACTGTTCCACGGCTATGGCGCGGCGTGTGAACTCGTCGGCGGCGGATTCACCCTCGATGCGCTGATCCCGGCGGAGCGTCGCCCGCAGTACGACAAACTCCAGGAAGCGTTGGCCAAGGCCATCGGCCAGCTCGACCAGTGGAGGGCGATGGCGCCGAACAATCCGGAGGAGAGTGCCTGCTTCGGGCGCAAGGTCAATGCGTGCGCGGAGCGGGTCGCGAAAGCTGAAGAAGAGTTGGGCCTGTTCGCCAAGTCGCTCCCTGACACGAGTGAGCACCGCGCGCCGGCGCCCCGCGGTGTCGATGATGTAACCCAGTGCATTCCCGATGGCGCGACCCTGCTCGAGTTCGTTGCTGACCGGCAGAGCATGTTGGTGTTCGTCCTCAGGAAAGGCAGTCTGCCTGAGATCCACGAGGTCGCATCGATCCGAGCGTTGCACGACGCGCTCCATGGGTTCGATCTGTCTGGCGCCAGCCAAGCGGAGTGTGAGGCAAGCCTCGCGAAGCTCGGCAGTTTGCTGTGCGACAACGCCGACAACGCCTGGTTTGCCGCAGCACTGCCGGCCGACCCCGGCGCACCGCTGTTGCTCTCGCCCGAGGGGGATCTCTGCCGGGTGTCGTTCGCTGCGCTGCCGTACCGCGGCAAGCGACTTATCGAGTACGCCGCCATCGCCTACGTCCCGTCGGGCACGGGGCTCTGCGAACTGCTGCAGCGCCCATCGACAGTCGTGCCCGACGGCCGGCACCTGCTCGCCGTGGCGAATCCGCGCTACGCGGCGGCAGGTGCCGCAGAGGCGGCGGGTTTGCGCTCGGTACTGGACGCAACGGAGCTCGGCCAATTGCCGGCGACGGCGAAGGAGGCGATCGCGATCGCCAAGCTTTTCGCGACGCCTAAGGAAATCGAGGGGCTCGCGCCGGTCGAGGACTCCGCGGCCGCGATCGATGGCGAGCTCGTTGGCGAACGCTTCCGACTCCTCCTCGGCAACAGGGCATCCGAGCGGCGACTGACTTCCGAACTGCTGCACCAGGTCTCGGTGCTGCACTTCGCCTGCCACGGTCATGCCGACGCTGCGGACCCGGCGTTCTCCTACCTTGCCCTGTCGGACAATGGCTTCCTCCGCGTACCAGATCTCGCGCGCCTGCATGGCGACTACGAGCTGATGACGCTGTCCGCCTGCGATACCGCCAAGGGTTCCACCATCGGCCACGACGGCCTCGCCGGTCTCGCCCGCGCCGGTCTCGCCGCTGGCGCGCGGCATGTGCTTGCCACACTCTGGCCGGTGCAGGACCAGTCGACCAGCGACTTCGTCGTCGATGTCTATCGTCGTTGGCTCCGCGACCACGAGTCGCTCGCGAACGCCCTGCGGTCAGCGCAGAGAGCCGCCATCGTCGCCGGCAAGGACTCGCGCACGTGGGCGGCGTTCGTGCTGTGGGGAGCTGACCGGTGAACGACGACGCTGCCACGCAGGCGTTGATCCGCGGTGTCCAGACCGGTGACCGCGATGCGGCCGAGGCGCTGTTCCAACGCTACCTGCCGCGCGTCGGGCGCATGGTGGCGCTGGCACTTGGCGTGCCACGCCACCAACTGCCGGCCGACGCCGAGGACGTGGTGCAGGACGCGATCCTGCGCGCGCTGCGGGCGCTGCCGACGTTCGAGGTGCGCAGCTCCGCCGCGTTCGCCGCCTGGCTCGCGCGCATCGTCGAGAACTGCGTGAGCAACCATCGCCGCGACCGCGCCGGCCCGAAGGCGCGCGCACTCTGGCAACGCTATGGCGATCTCGACCTGTCCGAGTCGTTCTTCCCCGGCCATGGCGACTCGCCGAGCCGACTCGTCGCCGGTGCCGAGGCAGACGCGCGCATCGAACAGACGCTGCTCGGACTGGCGGGCCTCTACCGGCGGGCGTTGTCGCTGCGGTTCGTCGGCGGACTCAGCCACGCCGAGATCGCGCAGGAGCTCGGCCGCACCGAGTCCAACGCCCGCAAGATCGTGCAACGCGGCGTCGACATGCTGCGCGCGGCAATCCCGGGAACGTGATGGCCTCTGGCCATGGGTCGCGGCCGTCGCGATCGGCTCGAACCTGCCACGCGGCTCGACCTGCCGCCGGTCACACTCGATGGCGAAGGCCGACGATCGGGCCAGAAGCAGGCAGCTGCCCGCGCCGGCGTCCGCCTCCACGCATCCGCCTGACGATCCGCGCGGCTGCACGGCCCGAGCACTTCAGGCTTCGCCGAGACAGCATCACAACTCCTCACGTGCGCACACGGCGTTGGCAAGCGTCACCTCTTCGAGACCACGCCAGCGTAGCACCAAGCCGACGAGGCCGAGGACGGCGCCGGCGAACGCTGCCGGCCACGACTGCAAGGGCGCCAAGTACGACAGAACCAACAGCGCAATCGTGGTCAAGAAGACCCAGGCGGGAGTCCATGCTCCTTCCGCCTGTCGTGCCAGGCCGCGCCAGCCGGCGCGCACCGCGAACGTCGCCGCGAGAATGGCCAGCACCAGGGCGCGACGGTCATCCCATCCCGCGATCGTGCCGGCGATGCCGCCGGCCAGCATCGTCGGCAGGACGGCCAGCCACAGCAACGCACGCAGGTTGTGGCGCACCTGGTCGACATAGTCGACACCGAGGCGGCGCAGGCTCGGGCTCAAGTTCACGGCCACGAACGTGGGCGCCGTCAGTCCAGCGAACACGCCGAGCGTCGCCGGCAGGCGCGATCCGCTCGGGTGGGCCAGCGCCAGCCATGCGAGCAGCACACCCCAGCCGTGGTACAGGACCATGGGCAGGATGCGGCCGAGATGTCGGACGACCTGCCGCGGCGTGCGGAGCTCTCCAGGCCGGAACCAGGAGCTGCGACGATGCAGGTAGAGCGCAGCGCGCATCAGGGACCGTGGCCCGCTGTGCGTCGAGGGCAGCGGTGCCTGCACTTCCTTGTCATCACCGAGACCATGCTGGTCGGCGGAATGGACCACACCGCCATCGGTGTCCTCCTCGGCCTGATGTACTGCCGCGACCAGCCGGACCAGGGTCACGAGTGACACGCACAGCAGGAACGGCAACGCGCACCAGGCGATGGGTACGAGGATCGGAGCTTCGCGGAGGCTGGCTGCAGGTGCCAGCAGGCTGAAGCAGAACGCTGCGCGCGGCAGGTTGGCGAGCTCGGGGCCAAGGACCTGCAGGTGCTGGCGCGGTTGTCGGATCCACTCGTAGATGAGTCGGATGGTCGCCAGCATGCCGAGGATCGCGACGCAAACGTCGACGACGATCTCGCCGGCTTCGAACCTGGCGCTGTGGTCCACGAGCTCCGAGTACAGGAACACGCCAGCCACCGTCGACACGAACAGCGGGCCGAGAGTCGACACTCGTTCTCCGATCAGGCGGATGTGCAGCTTGCCGATCGTGGCCGCCAAAGGGGCAAGGGTGACGGCGAGCAGCAGCATCGCGCCGCGCACCGGATGCCGCTGCACGAACTCACCGAGCACGATCGCGTAGCCTCCGGCCCAGGCCACACCGACGAAGATCAGGATCGGCAGCTGGTAAGACAGTCGGCGCAGCAGCAGCCCGGCTTTGGAAGGCAGTCGGAGGACATCGTTGGCCGAAAACCGCAGCGCCTGCGAGACGAACAGCAAACCGCTCGACAACGCCATCACCAGGGCGCCCAGCCGGCAGAGCCCGCCGTACTTCTGGGTCCCGTACCACAGCAGGAACGGCACCAGGAGCGCCGACAGCGGATGCGCGAACGGCGAGCACAACACACCTGCCACGAACAGGCGCCACCGCGGCGTCGCGACGCGGGCCTTCTTGGCGTAGCGCCGCCACACAGCGGCCCTTGCGCGCTGCACACGGCGCGTGTGGCGCGCGTCGCGGATCGCCGCGGCCAGGCTCACGCGACACCATCCGCCGGTTCCGTCACGTCGGCGTCGCCGCAGGTCGCGAAGAAGATCTCTTCGAGATTCAGGTCTTCGACGCGGGCCAGCGGGTGATCCCGCTTCAATTCGTCGCGCAGACCAACCGTGAAAGCACTCGTCACCACGACGACGTCGCGACCGTGCTGCGTCCGGCGCACTTCGCCGGCGATCGGCTGCGGCCGATGCGCTGCATCGGGCAGCACCAGTCGCTTGGTCCGCGCCAGCACCTCGTCGAGCGCCCCCTGCAGCCGGACCGTGCCGCGGTCGAGGATCACCACGTCGTCGACGATGCGTTCGACGTCCTGCAGGATGTGCGACGTGAACAGCACCGTGAGGCCTTCGTCGCGCACGGCCTCGAGCGTCGCCCACAGGATCTCGCGCCGCGCCAGCGCATCGAGACCGAGCGCCGGGTCGTCGAGGATCAGCAGGTCCGGCCGATGGGCGAGGGCGAGCAGCAACTCGGTCTTGCGCCGCTCGCCGGCGCTCATCGAGTACAGCGTGCGCGCCGGTGCCACGCCCATGCGGTCGATCAGCTGCCGGCACCACTGCCAATCCCAGGCGGCAAAGAAGTGGCTCTGGTATTCGAGCAGTTCGGTGATCGGCAGGTCCGGCAACTCGCTGTCGGTGCTCTCCGACAGGTAGCCGATGCGCTGGCGGTCGGCGGGCGCGAGCTCCATCGGCAGGGTGCCGAACACCTCGGCACGCCCCGAGTCGGGCCGCAGCAAACCGATCAGGATCTTGATGGTCGTGGTCTTGCCGGCGCCATTCGGGCCGATGAGCCCGAGCACGCGCCCGCGCGGAATGCTGAACGACACGCCGTCGAGGGCCTGCTGCTTGCCGCGCTTCTTGCGCAGCTGCTCGACGCAAACGATGGTGTCGCCGGGTTGGCCGTGGTTCATGTCTTCTTCTCCGGACTGGCCGTCAAGCGTTCGAGTTCGGCGCGTACCAGTTCGGCGAGCGCGTCGCTGTCGATTGCGACCCCGGCGAGATCCTCGACCAGGGCTTCGAGGTGCGAGCGCACGAGACGCCGCAGCTCGGCGGCACGCGCCTGCCGCGCCGCAGTCACGAACGTTCCGAGGCCGCGGCGGAACTCGAGCACACCCTCGGCCTCGAGGTCACCGTAGGCCTTGCGCACGGTGTGGAAGTTGACGCGCAGGTCGGCGGCCAGGGCGCGCGCTGACGGCAGCTGCTCGCCAGGGTGCAGCCGTTGGGCGAGGATCGCGAGGCGCAGGCCGTTGGCGATCTGCATGCCGAGGGGAATGCCGTTGTTCGGGTCGACGCGGAGGTACACGACGTCAGCTTGTGATCTAGATGGCTATATCACATGGGTGCCTCATCTCCGAGTCTGCATCGCAGCGAGTTCGGCACTTCGCACGGGACCTCGAGTCAGCAGGCGAGCCGCCGAGCCCATGTGACGGGAGGAACAGCGGGGAGGCACAGTATATAGGTGTAGTTTGAACTGGTAGGACCGGTCCACACAGGTTGACTCAGCTGCCAGCGAGCCGATACTCCGCGCCATGAGATCCGACACCAACGCCGCCGGCTCGACCGTCGGCGCGCACGACGCCAAGACCAACCTCGCCAGGCTGCTCGATCGGGTCGAGAACGGCGAAGTGATCGTGATCACACGGCACGGCGCGCCGATCGCGAGACTGGTCCCCTTCGTCGAGCCCATCGACCAGGACCGGGTCAAGCAGGCCATCGACGGCATCCGTCATCTGCAGCGCGGTCTGAGCCTCGACGGCCACAAAGTCGAAGACCTGATCCACGAAGGTCGCAAGTCGTGACCTTCGTCCTCGATGCAGCGCTCGCCCTGGCGTTCTGCTTCCGCGACGAAGCCACGCCGTTCACCGAGTCCGTGCTCGACTCGTTGCAGAAGACGCGCGCGGTCGTGCCGGCGATCTGGATCTACGAGGTCGCCAACGGGCTGGTGATGGGCGAACGCCGAAAGCGCGTCAAGGGCCGTGAAGTGCGCGAACTGCTCGCCTTCCTGCAGGCGTTGCCGGTCGACGTGCAGCCGCTGCCTGGAGCACTTGACGCGGCCGCAGGCGCGCTGCAGAGCATCGCCAGCGAGCACGGCATCACCGCCTACGACGCCGCCTACCTCGAACTTGCCGCGCGGCTCGACCTGCCGCTGGCGACGCTCGACGGCGAAGACCGTCGGTCGGCCCTCAAGCAGGCAGCTGCCAGCGCCGGCGTCCGCCTGCACGCATCCGGCTAAGTCGTCGCGCATCCACAGCCAGAGAGTCGCGAGCAGCCAGTGCGCCGATGGCGATCGGCAGGGCGGTCTTCTTCATGGCGAGCAATCCGGTAAACGTCGAGACACCAGCAGCCGAGGCGCCCGTGCATCGCATCACCGCGCGCCGGGTGGCGGGCAGCCCGCGACCCGCGCACAGCGCCACCGCGGTGCCGAACGCGAGGCCGCGCGGCAGGCTGGCGGCGAGCTTGCGCACGCCGCGGTTCAGGCGGGTTTTCACCGTCGGCAGAGGCAATGCGATCGCGGCGGCGATGCGTCCAGGTCGCGTGTCGTGCAGGTAGCGCAGGGCAACGACATCGCAGTAGGGCGGGCGGCAGCTGCGCGAGGGCTGCGTGCAAGGCGGCCGCGGCCTCGTGGCGTTCGGCGGTGAGCGAGGGCTCCTCGCTCATGGACTGTGGCAAGCGATCGGGATCCGGCATGCGGCGGCGTCGCAGTTCCATCCGCGCCTCGTTGGCGAGGATCGTCGTCAGCCACGGCATCAGCTGTCGATCGGGCGCGAACGTGGCCGCGCGCTCGATCGCCCGCAGGAAGGTCTGTTGGACCAGGTCCTCCGCCGCCGCGGCGTCGCGGGTGAACCGGTGGGCGAACAGCAGCAGGTCGGCGGCAGTTCGGTCGAACACCTCGGCCATGGCGCGCGGGCTGCGGCTACGGATCAGGCCCCGTCGGACGGTGTCGTCGCTCGCGTTCGTCTCGCTCGGCTCGAGCCGCACTGCCTACGGTCCATTCCCGCCCCGCTCACGCTGGCGGGATTCGGCATGCCCGGCTGCGACCTGCTGCAATCCGCGGAGGCTGCCGCCCAGCCCGTGTCGTCCACCGGCCCGGGCGCCGCGACCCTCAGCCTGCCGCTGCCCAACATAGGGGCGCTTGTCGGCCTGCAGGTCTACCTGCAAGCATGGGCTCTCGCACCCGGAGCGAACCCGGGCAACACTGTCGTCAGCAACGGCCTCGACTGGTTCATCGGTTCGTAGCCGTCGCCTGCACCGCGACGAAGCGACGCGAGCCGTCCCACGCGAGTGCGACGGCTCGTCTTGCGCTGACCGTCCCGCCGGGAGCCGAAAAGGTGCGGGCACATTCGTTATCGCTGCTGTGCCGGAGACTCGCGTGCCCGACAGCTACAAGTTCACGACGCGGCCGATCAGGTTGACCTCGAAGGGCGCAGGATTGCTACCGCCGGATATCAGATTCTGGACCGACACCTGGAGCGACGACCCGATTGGCAGGACGATGGGCGAGGAAAGCGACACGTGCTGTACAGGCACGGGCATGACCCCTCCGCCAATGCTCGCCCCGCCCACGCCAACGCTGTAGCGCTTGCCTGTGCCGTCGCTGATCGTGGCGATCCCACCCGCGAATTGTGGAGAAACCAACTCGAGGTCCGTGATCATGACCCGGAGCCAGGAGTGCTCCGTGTCCATCATGCCATTCCCGTCGAAGTCGACGAGAACGTTGGCACTCACAGGCGCCCCCTGTGGCGATACATTCAGGAACTCATGGTGCCAGGACCAGACATCTGCCGGATCCTGAGCCACCTTCAGGCCGGAGCCGAAGGGGATGTCCAACTGGAACGGCGAACTGATCACCGTTCGACCTGCATAGACGAGCGTCGTCGTAGCGGTGACAACTGAGCAGCCGAGAGCAATCAGAGTCGTCTTGAGCATGAGCAGCCTCCTGCCTCGAAAGTGAAGCATCCGGAAAGCTGGAACGATACCAGCAACCTCCCCCGCTCCCTGCACATCGCTGGCTCCAGTCGCAGCAGGCCCGGCCCGGCAAGTGACCGTTGTGCTGTAGCCCCGTCCCCTCGGTCACCGCATTCGTGTGGCGGTGGCGGTGTTTGGCGGTGGATCACCGGAACTCTGACCGGGCTGCACTGGTCGAGGAGTCACTCCTGGGCAAGCGGCGCCCATCCGGATACTTCGATCCCGTCACCCCGCCACCGGAATCGAACAGTTCGGGTCGCTGCTGCGTCTCCGGCGGCAGCATTCGAACGAAGCGCACGGTAGTTTGATCTGCTGGCCCCGTGCGCGCCCGAGTGCACGCGCGAGGGAACCCCGACCTCCTGCGGACCAGGAGGCCTGATCAGGAGCCACCGATGTCGCGATTCCCACTGTTGCCGTTGTTCCTGTTCGTCGCCGTGGTCGGTTGCGGTGACCACGCTCCAAGCGCGCCTTCGCCTGCGCCGGCGCGGCAGGCAGTGCCAACGCCACCGCCCGCGGCCGCGACCGAAACAAAGCGGACAGACACACCGCCAGCCGTCGCGCCGGCGTCACCGCCGGCCGCGCCTGCGCCCAGCGAGGTGCCGAAGGCGGAAGTGCCTGCGACGGTGCCGCCGAAAGCAGATGCAGCCGAGACCACCGCGCCACCGCCCGCGGCCGTCTCCAAGAGTGCGCCGGCGCTGTACGTGATCGGCGCCAGCGTCAGCGGCGGTTTCGTCGACGGCCCGCTGACCGGCGGTGAATCCGGCAACTCGACGATCTCGCTGGTGCGCCTGCTGCGCGCGTGGTTGCGCGATGCCGGCGGCAAGGTCAGCAGCCAGCCGGAAATGCTGATGATCGGCATGTTCGAAGCACCCGAGGAAACGGGCGCGCGCCAGGTGGCGGCAGCGAACAAGCAGCACGCGGCCCAGGTCGTCGCCATCGACTTCCTGTTCTGGTACCTGTACGGCCGGCGCAGCGGTACCGGCGACGAACGCACCGAGCGGCTGGAGAAGTTCGAGCGCGGCCTCGAACAGCTCGCCCTGCTGGACGCCGACCTGCTGGTCGGCGACGTGGCCGACATGCACGGCGCCGCGGCGCGCATGCTGTCGCCGAGCTGGATCCCCGATGCAGCGATCTTGCAGGCGGCCAACGACCGGTTGCGCGCCTGGGCCAAGGTGCTCCCGCGCGTGCACGTGTTCCCGCTGGCCGAGCAGGTGGCGCGCATGCGCAAGGACGGCGTCAAGCTCGGCCTGCAGCATGGCGAAGTCAAAGCCGCGCCGGCGCAGCTGCTGCAGGGCGATCACCTGCACGCGACCCGGCTCGGCATGGCCTACCTCGGCTTCGAGCTGCAGCAGTTCTGCGACCGTGAACTGCAGGCCGGGCAGCCGCTGCACGGCCGCGGCTGGAAGCTCGAGGACTTCGTCACCGCGGCCGGGGCCGATGACGAAGTGGCGGCGCTGCCCGGCGCGGCAGTCACGGTGCCGGGCAAGGACAAGTAGGCGGCGACCCGCGCGCCGGGCTGGCGCGCCGGCTCGGCGTTTCCGGACCGCCAACGGGTCACGGCACCGCGAGGAACTGCCACTCCGCGAGTTGCTGCAGCGGCGGCAGCCGATCGCCGAACGGCACGCGCTGCCACGGTTCGAGCCGCAGGCCGAGGTTGCCGGCCCTGCGGCCCCATTCCGCGGCGCTCTTGGCGTCGCCGCTCTCGAGCGCGAGCAGACCGGTGGCGACCCACGGCCGCAGGTCGGTGCGCATCGCTCCAGCGGCCTGGAAGTTCTGCAGCATCAGCGGCACCAGCTCGGCGGCCTTCGCCGCCGTCTGCGTGTCGCCGAGGCGGAGCGCCAGCACCGTGAGCAACGACCGTTCGCAGGCGTAACGCAGCTCGCCGGCCTGGTCGTGTTGCGCGCGCGCCAGTTCTTCGAGCGAGCGGAAGTGTTGTTCGAGCTGCGCCCGCAAGCTCGGGTGCGGCTCCTCATAGACGATGCGCACCGCGCCTTCGTGGTTGCGTTCCTTGAAGTAGATGACGCTGAGCAGCACGCGCGCCTCCGCGTCGCCGGGGTCGACCTGCAGCGCCGCCTGCACCTCGGTCTTGGCTTCGGCGGTGCGGCCGGCCTTCTGCAGCAGGTTGGCGAGCTGCAGGTGCACCGCGGGATCGTACGGCATGAGCCGCAGGGCGGTCGCGAACAGCGGCATGGCCGCGGCCAACTTGGACAGCGGATCGGCAGCTGCGGCGTGGCGTTCCTGCGCCAGCAGCACCTGGAAGCGCGGCTCGAACGGTGCCTGCGCCGCGGCTTTGGCCAGCGCGTCGATTGCGTGTGGCGGCGGACCGGCGCGGCTGTGGTTGTAGGGCGCGAACGTCTGGCAGGCGCGCGCCACGTACAGACCGAAGCCGGACAGCAGCAGGCCGAACGGCAGTGACAGCCAGAGGACCTTCATGGACGCCGGGCCCACGGTCGCGCGGCCGGGCCCGATCGTCAGCAGCGCGGCCGCCAGCGCCGGCGCGTTGCCAAGCGGCGCGCGCACCGCCATCAACACGAGGAACGCGAGCAGCGGCGCCAGGGCGGTGCGGTCATGCCAGCGTTCGCGCACCAGCAGCAGCAGGAACAGCAGCCACAGCAGCAGCGCCGGCGTGCCACCTTCGACCAGGAGCTCGAGATAGTCGTCATGGGCGGTGCGCGCCTCGGTGCGGAACCGACGGTGGAAGCTGCTGTTTTCGATCTCCTCCTGGCTGCGGTAGCGCGGGTACTGCACCTTGAACTGCCCCGGGCCGCAGCCGAGCAGCGGCGCGTCCGCGGCCATCCGCAGACAGCTGGCGGCGATCTGCAGCCGCACTTCTTCGGTCGCGGCGTTGCGCGGCAGGTCCGCGGTCCCTGCCGCCGCATCGGTCGCCGTGGCGGGGACCGGCGCGGTCGGGCCGACAGCTTTGGTGACGAGGCCCAGGGCAGCGCTGCCGCCGAGCACCAGGAGCAGCAGCACACGCCGGCGCAGCGGCTCGGTGCCGGCGATCACGAGCCACAACGCTGCCAGCGCCATCGCCAGCAGGCCCGAGCGCGAGCCGTTCACCCACAGGTAGGCGCCGCCGAGCAGCAGCGGCGCACTCGCGAGCGTTCGCCCCCGCACGAACAGCAAGGCACTCGCCGCCGTCGCGACGGCGGTGAACTCACTGGCGACGTTCAGGTTGCCGAACACGCTGACCGGCGAGCCGACGTCGTCGTAGTGCAGGAACGCTTGGAAGCCGAGCCGCTGCGCGAGGCCGTAGACCGAAGTCAGCACCAGCACCGCGGCGAACGCAGTGGCCCAGCGCGCGGCAGCGACAGCGGCGCCGGCGCGCAGCAGCACGAACATGCTGGCCAGCTGCAGCAGGCGGAACGTCGCCTCCCAACCATTGCCGCCCGGGTGGGCGAGCCACGACACGGCGTTCCACGACAGCAGCAGCAGCAGCGCGTGCTGCGCCGGACCGCGCTGGCCGGCGAGCAGCCGCGGGAACAGCAGCAGCAGCGTGCCGCAGCACAGCCACAGCTGCGCGCGCCGCACCATTTCGAAGTCGAGCCAATCGGGTGCGAACGGCAGCACCAGCAGCGCCGGCAGCAGCGCCGGCAAGAGACTCGGCAGCGCCCGAGGCGCCGGCGCGCCGTTCATGCGCTGGTACCGGCCCGGTCGAAGTCGAGGATCGCGTCCACGAACGCTTCGAGCTGGAACGGTTCGAGATCGTCCAGGGCTTCGCCGACGCCGAGGAACTTGACCGGCAGCGGCAGCAGTTCGCGGATGCCGAACAACGCCCCGCCCTTGGCGGTGCCGTCCATCTTGGCGAGGATCAGGCCGGTGACCTGGGCCGCGCGCGTGAACTCGCTGGCCTGGCGGATCGCGTTCTGGCCGGTGGTGGCGTCGAGCACCAGCAATGTCTCGTGCGGCGCCGTGGGCAGCTGTTTCCTGACCACGCGCACGACCTTCTCGAGCTCGGCCATCAGGTTCTTCTGCGTGTGCAGGCGGCCGGCGGTGTCGAGCACCAGGTAATCGACCTTGCGCGCGATCGCCGCGGCAGTGGCGTCGAATGCGACCGCGGCCGGATCGGCCCCGGACGGTTGCCGGATGATCGGCACCGCCATGCGCTCGGCCCACTTGCTCAGCTGCTCGACCGCTGCGGCGCGGAACGTGTCGCCGGCGCCGAGCAGCACCGACTTGCCCTGGCCCTTGAGCCAGTGCGCCAGCTTGGCGACCTGTGTGGTCTTGCCGGAGCCGTTGACGCCGACCACCAGCACGACGGTCGGCGGTTGCGCCGCCACGGCCAGCGTGCCTTCGCTGCCGGCCAGCAGCGCCAGCAGCTGCTGGCGCAGGAACAGAGGCACCTGCTGCACTTCCTGCACGACGCGCCGCTTCCAGGCGTCCTTCAGGGCGAGGACCACCTTGGTGCCGACCGGGCCGAGGTCGGCGCGGTAGAGCAGGTCTTCGAGTTCGTCGAGGAACGCCTCGTCGAGCTTGCGCCCGAACGCGAACAGCCGGCCGAGCCCGGCGGTCAACACGTCGCGCGTCTTCTTCAGCGCGCCCAGCAGCTTGCCCAGCACTGTTTGCCTCCCTCGGCTCCGCCTAGGCCTCTGGCGCCTGCTGCTCGGGCAACGGTCCGTTCGCCGCCGCCTCGGCCGCCGTCGCCCCGGCTTTCGCCACGCCGCTGGCGAGTCCGCTGGCAACCGCCCGTTCCTGTTCGAGGTCGATGCGCACGCGGTCGAGGATGCCGTTGATGAAGCCGCCGGAGTTGCCGGTCGAGAACTTCTTGCCGAGCTCGATCGCCTCGTTGATCGTCACCTTCGGCGGCACGTCAGCGCAGTGCATCAGCTCGTAGATCGCCATGCGCAGCACGTTGCGGTCGACGGCGGCCATGCGCTTCAGGTCCCAGTTGCGGGTGACGCCGCGCAGCCGCTGATCGAGGGCAAGGCGCTGCTCGAGCGTGCCGGTCAGCAGGCGCAGCGCATAGCTCCGCACCTGTTCGTCGTCACCGCTCGAATCGGCCACCAGCTGCGCCAGCGAACTGCCGACCTCGGCCTCGTAGCGTTCACCGCGCAGGTCGCACTGGAACAGCAACTGCAGCGCGATCTCGCGGGCGCGCGTGCGGCGGCGGACGGGTTGGGTCATGGTCGAGAGCGTGAGAGGATCCCGTGACGGGAAGCACGCAGGGTACTGCCCGGCGCCGATCCCTCAACTGCCGGCGTGCGCTTTTTCGCTATCGCCGCCGCGGATCGCATCGCGCAGCGCCGCCATCGCCAGCGCTGCCACCGCGACATCGGCACCCTTGTTGCCTTCGCTGCCTCCGGCGCGGGCCATCGCCTGCGGTTCGCTGTCGCAGGTCAGCACGCCGAACGCGACCGGCACGCCGGTGTCGAGGCTGACGCGCAGCACGCCGTCGGTGGTCGCGCGGCAGACATGGTCGTAGTGATCGGTGTCGCCGCGGATCACCGCGCCGAGCGCCAGCACCGCGTCGAAGCGGCCGGTCTGCGCCAGCCAGCGACAGCACAGCGGCAGCTCGAACGCGCCCGGCACCCAGGCCACGGTCACGCTGTCGTCGGCGACGCCCGCTTCGCGCAGCGCCACCAGGGCACCCTGCAGCAAGCGCTCGGTCACTTTTTCGTTGAAGCGGGCGACGGCCACGGCGATGTGGCGACCGCGGCCGGACGGGTTCTGCCGCAGCACGGAAGGCATGCGCAGAAGCTAGCCGGTGCGCTGCTGCGACGGAAGCCGGCGCCGCGCATGCAACGGCCTGGCCGCCGCAGTGGGCGTGGGGGACGCGCGGTTCCGGCCAGCGGCATCGAGCCGGGGCGGGAAGAATCACGCGCCTTGTCAGACCCGGGCCGGACCGGACACTGGACCAGACCGACCCCGAGACCCGCCTTCCCGTTCGAGACCATGAAGCAGCTCACGCGCGCGTTCCTGCCGGTGTTGTTCACCGGCTTCTGTGCCGCCCAGGAATGGCTGCCGCTGCGCAGCCAACCGCGCTACCGCTTCGCGGCGAACATGGCGATCGATCCGCGCGACGGCCGCGCCACGCTGTTCGGCGGCTACCTGCACCGGTGGCAGATCCCCGACGCGCCGCTGACCGACGACTTCTGGAAGTGGGCCGACAGCGGCTGGCAACTGCTCGGCGGCGCCACGCCGCCGGCCCGGGTGTACCCGGCGATGGCCACCGACCTGCTGCGCGGGCGGCTGTTGCTGTTCGGCGGCGAGGATCAGTTCGGCAACGCGTTGCGCGACACCTGGGAATGGGACGGCGCCACCTGGACGCAGTTCTCGCCGACGACGAGGCCGCCGGTGTTCCTGGGCCCGCCGGTGATGGTCTGCGACTTCAACCGCAGTCGCGCGGTGCTGTACGGCAGCACCAACGTGCCGGTCAGCAGTACCTGGGAATGGGACGGCAGCAACTGGACGCAGACCGGCCCGGGCACGCCGCCGGCGCGCCTGCTGCCGTCGATGGCATTCGATTGGCGACGCTCCCGCGTGGTGATGTTCGGCGGCCTGCAGGGCGGCCGCGCGCCGGTGTTCAGCAACGAGACCTGGGAGTACGACGGTACGCAGTGGCAGCAGTCGTTGGTCGGCGGGCCGGCCGGGCGCTACTGCGCGGCGATGGCCTACGACGTGGGGCGCCAGCGCACGGTGCTGTTCGGCGGCACCAACGGCAATGCCGACTTCGCCGACACCTGGGAGTTCGATGGCGCGGCCTGGTCATCGTCGAATCCACCGGTGGCGCCGCCGGCCCAGAACTGCGCGGCGATGGCCTACGACCTGGCCCGGGCGCGCGTGGTCCTGTTCGGCAGGCGACCGTCCAGCGGCGGCACCTGCGCGCCGAGCACCTGGGAATACGACGGCGCCCAATGGCTGGAGCAGGCGACGCCGGCGGCGCCGCCGGCGCGCATCCTGCACACCTTCGGCGCCGACGCGGTCCCCGGCCGCCAGCTGCTGTTCGGCGGCGCCAGGGACGGCGGCGTCACCACGGCCCTGAGTCTGGGCGACACCTGGCTGTTCGACGGTTCCCGTTGGCAGGCCGTGGCCGCGGCAGTGGCACCGCCGGCGCGCGCCAACCACGCCGTGGCCCTCGACACGGCGCGCCGGCGCGCCGTGTTGTTCGGTGGCAATGCCGACCTCACGGTGTTCGGCGACACCTGGGAGTGGGACGGGACCGCGTGGAGCCAGCGCCAGCCGGCACAGTCGCCGCCGGCGCGCTTCGCGCACGCCATGGCATTCGACGCGGCCCGCGGCAACACCCTGCTGTACGGCGGCGCCGACTTCAGCCAGACGATGGGCGACGCGTGGCTGTGGGACGGCAGCAACTGGTCGAGCGTGCTCGCGAGCGGCCCCGGCCTGCGGGCGCAGCACGGCATGGTCTGGGATGGCAACCGCCAGGTCGTTTCCATGTTCGGCGGCGCGCTGCAGAACGACCTGTGGGAATGGAACGGCGTCGCCTGGTCGCAGCGGCCCGGCGGTGCGACGCTGCCGCCGCCGCGCTCCGGCCACGCCATGGTCCACGATCCGGTGCGCGCGCGCACCATCGTGCACGGCGGGCTGTCGTTCCTGTCGCAGGCGAACTCGTGGGAATGGAACGGCGCCGCCGGCGCGTGGCTGCAGACCGTCAGCGACACGCCGCTGCGCACTTCGGCGGGTGGCACGGCCGCGTACGACCCGCTGCGCCAGCGCGTGCTGCTGTTCGACGGCTTCGAGCTGTGGAGCTACAGCTACCTGCCGAGCGCCGCGAGCGCGTTCGGCCACGGCTGCGCCGGTCTCGCCGGCGTGCCGGCACTCGCCGCCATGGGCCGTCCGTTCCAGGGCAACCACGGCTTCCACGCCGAGACGCGCAACTGCAGGACTGCGGCCCCGGCGGTGCTGTGCGCGAGCTTCGCCAGCACCAGCGTCGCACTGCCCGGCGGTTGCACGCTCTACCTGCAGCAACCGCTGGTGGTGGCGATCGGGGTCTGCGACGCGGCGGGCACGTTCGACCTGTCGCTGCCGATCCCGGCCACGGCCGCCGCCCGCGGCGTGTCGTTCGTGGTGCAGACGGCGGCCATCGACGCGCAGGCGCCGCTCGGCCTGGTGCTCGCCAATGCGCTGCAGCTGCTGATCGGCGATTGAGCGGGGCCGGCCACGCGGGACCTGCCACGCTCACAGATCGAGGTCAAGGAGCAGTTGCGCCGGCAGCCGTTGCCGCAGGCGCGCGCAGGCGCGGTGATAACCGACGATCGCCGCGCTGCTGGCGATGCCGAGCAGCTCGGCGATCTCGCGGAACGGATTCTGTTCGAGGCCGCGCAGGATGATCAGCGCCTGGTCGCGCTCGCCGAGCTGCCGCAGCCCGGCCCACAGGATCCCCGCGCGTTCACTGGTCGCTGCCTGCGCGAAGCCGCTGACGACGCTCGCCGTCAGCTGCAGGTCGTCGGCCAGCGGTTGGTGCGGCCGCCGCGCCAGTTCACGTTCGAGCAGCGCCTGCAGCCGGCGCCGCAGCACAGTCGACAGGAAGCGCACCAGCACCGGCGTGACCCGGCCAAAGCGTGGCCTGAGCGTCGGCAGCCGCGGCAGCGCGATCAGCCAGGTGTCCTGCACCAGGTCCTCGGGCTCGGCCACGGCCGCGAGCCGGCCCGCCAGGCGGAACCGCGCCTGCGCCAGCAGCCAGGGCGTGAAGCGGGCGACCAGCCCCTCGACCGCCGCCGCATCGCCCTGGCGCGCGGCGCGCACGCAGGCGGTGGTCTCGAACGCCGGCGCGGTCATCGTCCGGGCTCCGCCGTCAGCAGTCCGGCATAGCGGGTGCGTTCCGCCGCGGTGAAGTCGCGGCCGCAGACTGAGCGTAGGCGCTGCAGCAGCGTCGCCTGCTGCAGCGGCAGCAGCGTGACCGACTGGCCGTTGCCCGACAGCAGCAGCAGCCGGCCGTCCGGCGACAGCCCGAGGTCGATGGCCTGGCGCTCGCCGTTGGCCAGATGGGCGCACCAGCGACCGTCCGGCTGCCACAGATCGACGTGGCCCGTCGCCGTCAACGTGACCATTCCGCCGTCCGGCAGCAGCACGGCGCGCAGCAGCGGTCCGGCGGCCGGCTCGAGCCGCGCCAGTTCGCGACCGGCGCGATCGTGCAGCGCGGCGGTGCCGTCCGTGCCCGCGGTCAGGATGCGTGCCGCCCCTGCCGTCAGTTCGAGGTCGGCGATCGCGCCGCGATGGGCGCAAAAGCCCGGGCCTTGGTGCGCGTCGGCGTCGCAACAGGTGACGATGCCGCCGTCGTCCGTGGCGACGAGGCTGCCGTCGCTGGCGAACACCAGCTGGCCGATGCGCGCCGCCAGTTCGATCCGATGCAGTTCATGGCCCTGCTGATCGAACCACGCGACCTGGCCGGCTTCGTCGCCGACGGCGAAGCGGTCGCCGGCCGGGGCCGCGGCGAGGCACACCAGGCGGCGCGTGGAACGGCCGGTCGAGCCGACCTGCCGGCCGGTGACGTCGAACAGCCGCGCGGTGTCGGTCTGCAGCGCGACTACGAGGTCGTCGCCGAGGAACTGGGCGATCGCCAGCGGCGCGGCCTCGGGCACGGATGCGAGCGCGCTGCCGTCACGGTCGAACACCTGCAGGCGGTGATCATGGTGCGTGACCAGGAGGCGCCTGCCGCTGGCCGAGAACCGGGCGGCGAGCGCTGCGTGCGGCGCCGGCGCGGCCAGCATGCGCACCTCGCCGCCCGGGGCCGTGAGCGCTACGCCGCTGTGCACGACCATCGCGAAGTCGCCGAGCGCGCCGAAACCTGCCCGACCACAGCAGCCGCCCGCAGCGGGCAGCACTTCGCCGGCGTCGTGCAGGGTCCAAGCCAGCGCGGCGCCGTCCCGGGTGACGGCGACCAGCCGGTCCCAGGCGTCGAACTGCAGGCCGCGGATGCCGGCCGCGCCGCCTGCGTTCCGTCGCCGGCGCTGTTCTTGCAGCTGCACCCACAGCGCGCCATCGATGTCGGCGCCGGCGAGCACGCCGTCGCGGCGCAACGCGATCGCGGTGGTGACGCGCTCGCTCGGGTGCGGCACGACCGGCGCCGTGCCGGCCAGCGACACGGTGCAGGCGACGCCCTGCGCCGCCAGCACGAACAGCTGGCTGCCGTCGTCGGCGAGTTCGAACCAGGCGAGGTCGATGCCGATGCTGACGTTGCGCGAGCTGCCGGTGTCGCAGTCGTGGATGCGCACTGCATGGTCGCTGGCCGCGGGCTCGCCGCTCGGGCCGTCGCGCTGCGCGAAGGTGGCGAGCAGCCGGCCGTCGGCCGTACAGACGGCGTGCGGCGGCAGGTCGCCGGGCACCGCCCACTGCTGCAGCTGCGTACCGTCGCTGCGCAGCAGGTGCGCCTGCCGGCGCTGCGTCAACACCAGCAGCAGGTCGCGCCCCGGCACCGGCATCACGCGGAACACCGGCGTATCGCCCCGCATGATCGTGCGCGGCGGCAGAGCATCGGCGAGCAGCTGCACGCTGCCGTCGACGCTGCCGACCAGCAGCTCGTCGTCGGTGCGGAACGCCGCCGCCATGACGGTCGCCGGCAGCGGCAGCCGCCGTTGCAGCGCGCCGTGTCCATCCCACACCGACAGCACGTTGCCGGCTGCGGCGGCCACGCGCGTGCCCGTTGCCGACAGCGCGGCGGCCGTGATCGGACCGGGGCCCGCCGGCAGAAGGAGCACCGAGTTGTCGCCGAGGCGCCACAGGCGCAGCGTGCCGTCGTCGGCGCCGAGCAGCAGGCTGCGGCGATCGCCCGCGAACTCACACTGCGACAGCGCGCCGCCGGCGGCCGGCAGCGCGATGCGGTCGGGGTGGTGGCTCCAGGTCGCATACAGCAGCGACAGCGAGTCGGCGCCGGGCTCCAGCGCGTGCGCCCGTTCGGCCAGCAGCAGCGCCAGCGTCGGGTCGATGGCCTGGATCCGACCGGCTTCGGCGCGCAGCGCCATGGCGCGCGTCTGCAGCAGCGCCGTCTGCGTCAGCGTCTGTTGCCGGTGCAGGCGCAGCAGCAGCACCGTGGTCACGGCGAGCCCCGCGGTCAGCACGAACAGCGCGGCGAACAGGCCGGTCGCGGCCAGCGGCTCGCGCCGCGCCCAGCGGCGCAGCTGCCCGAGCGCGCCTGTGCGGCGGGCCCGCACCGGTGCGCCCGCGAGCCAGCGCTGCAGATCGTCGGCGAACGCGGCCGCCGTGGCGTAGCGGCCCTGCGGTTCCTTCGCCATCGCGGTGGCGAGCACGGCGTCGAGGTCGCCGTCGGCGCCGGCGTCCGGCGCGCAGCGCGACGGCGATGCCGGCGCCCGGGTCAGGATCGCCTGGAACAGCGCCGCCCGCGCCAGCTGCGCCGGGTCGGTACCGTGCTCGACGAGCGGGTGAGCCAGCGTGATCGCTTCGTGCAGCAGCACGCCGATCGCGTGCAGATCGGCGCGTCGGTCGACCGCCTGCCCGCGCACCTGCTCGGGCGCCATGTAGGCCGGCGTGCCGAGCGTGTCACCGGATCGGGTGACGTCCTGGGCCGCATCGAGGGCCGTGGCCAGCCCGAGGTCGAGCACCACCGGCAGGCCGGTCTCGTCGAACGACACGTTGCTGGGCTTGAGGTCGCGGTGCACGATGCCGGCCTGGTGCAACCGATGCAGCGTGCGCAGCAGCTGCACGGCCATCGCCACCGCGGCGCGCGTGCTGGCCGGAGTCGGCAGCTCGCGCTGCTCGCGCCGAAGCGCCAATGCCTGGGCCAGCGTCGGCCCCGGCAGCAACCGCATCGCGATCCACCAGTGGTCACGATCGCTGCCGGTGGCGTGGATCGGGCAAAGACCGGGATCGCACAGCCGCGCGCTGAGCGCCGCTTCGCGGGCGAACCGGGCCAGCGCCCCGGGCCGCAGCGTGGCCCCCGGCTGCAGCACCTTGAGCGCTATGCGCCGGCCCAGCTGCGGGTCTTCGGCCTCGAACACGACGCCTTGACCGCCGCGCGCGATCTCGCGCAGCAGGCGATAGGGGCCGATCTGCTGCACCGGTCCTGCGCTTGCCAGCGCCAGCACGCGCTCGTGCTCCTGCCGCAGCAGCGGCGCCAACCCGGGAAAACGCGTGCAGTATGCCGTCAGGTCGAAGTCGCGACCGGCGGCGCGATCGGCGTAGATCGTGGCGAGCAGATCGAGCCGGATCGCGTCGGGCAACGATGCGGACGAACCCTGGTCCTGTGGTGATCGCGCGAGCAAGGGCTGCAAGTCTGCCTCGGACGGGCAAGGGTGATAAGCGGCATCCGCGCGGTTGCGGAACTCCGCCCGGATGTGTTCGCCGGTCCCGGCCACGGCAATCTGGCATGGGCCTCGACTCGTGTTTCATCCTGCAGTGACTGCGGACAGTTCCAGCTCGTCGGAATCCTCGGCAAACCACCTGACGACAGGCCACGCTGGCAAACACCCGGACTCGGCTGCCGGTGCGGCCGGAGGACCAGGACGCTGCGAACCGGCTGCGCGGCGATGATTGCGGGCCGCCTGCGCTGGCGAGTAGAAGCCGGCTTTCCTATCCCACCATTGACTCGATGGTGTGGGAGATGGTATAAGGCCGAGGTATGTGGATGTCCGACCGGGCCATTCGATGGCGACGCCGATGTCCCGGTCGCGCGCCACGTAAGTCGAGAGTGCCCAGTGCCCGCATCACTTGAGAAGTTCAAGTACAGACTGCCGTACGCGAGCGAGCTCTTCGGCGTGTACCAGCCGATCCTCGGCTGGCGGTCCGCACGGACCGTCAAACGGGTCTTGTCCGGTTTGCGGGAACAGGACGCGTCCCTGTTCCGCGCCGCGTCTCTACAGATCCGTGCGCAGGCGACGTTCAACGCGGACCATGAACTCGAATCCCTGAACGCTGGAACAATCGGAGATCCAAGTCGTGGGCCATACGATTCCTCGATCCAAAGCATGCTCGCCGACGCCGTATACAAGAGGGTACAAGGCCGGAACCTGAACGACGTCGAGCACTGGGGCACAATTCTCGCACCGGATAGCCTAGCAAAGCTGTACGCGGAGATTCAGCCGGCGCTCAACGCACAGTTCCGCCAAGCCCGCCTGCCACAAGAAGCACGGGCCAAAGCGTTCGAAGCGGCCGCGAAACGGGAATCCGTCGTCGGTGGACTCCTTTCATCCCTGTACATCAACAAGCAGTACGTCCAACTGGCCAACCTCTTCTCGCCCCCACGGCCCACCGCCGGTCTCTCCGCGATTTCTCTCTTTTTCGAACAAGTCGCCGATCCGCTGGAAACGCTCGATCCGACGACAGGCCTCGGCAACGCCGGCCTCTCCCCGGTCGGCCTCGTCCACCTGTTTCGTCAGTACTTCTTTGAATTCGAAACGTTTCTCGGCCCGTCCGTGCAGCACATCTGGTTGAGTCCCGGCGGCACGGCCGAACTCATCGAGATCAGCACGCGCAAGACCACGATCGAACGCGTCGTGGAGAGTTCGACAGAGACGAGCAGGAAGTCCGAGAAGTCCAGTACTCAAGAAGACGAGATCTCAGACGCGGTGAAGCAGGACAACGAGAACAATACCAAATTCGGCGCTTCGGTGTCAGCCAACGAGCGCTGGGTGTGGGGCGACGCCAACGAAACAGCGACCGTGGAATTCGGCAACACGCAGAAGCAGGCGCGCGAAGAAACGCACAAGCACATGCGACAGCAGACCGAGAAGTTGTCGACGGAGATCAAGCAGAACTTCAAGACGACATTCAGGACCATCACGGAAACGCAGGACACCACCAGTCGCCGATACGTTCTTCAAAACAACACGGGCGACCTGATCAATTATGAACTTCGGAGAAAGATGCGCCAAGTCGGCGTCCAGGTGCAGGACTTGGGGACGCAATTATGCTGGCAGACGTACGTCGACGATCCCGGCCGCGAATTAGGCGTGGCGAAGCTTGTCCACCTGGCTCCGCCACCGGACTTCTCTGGTCTCGGACCGATCAGTGAACTGCCGCTCCCAGATGAGTACACCGAGGATATCGTAGGGTCCTTCAACCTGCCGCCGGGTGAACACACCTACGCTGGCTGGCGTCAATGGATGGCGGACATTCAACTGAGACCGAAGGACGGATTCGAGTACCTTGGGTGTGGCGCGCTGCGCTTCTTGACCGGAGGATCGGTCGATCTGAAGGTCGTAGAGAATCGGATCACTGCCGGACAAGGCGAGCCCATTGCACCGGCTCCTCCGTGCCTGTCAGTCTATCTGACGGGAGGGCACAGCGATCGTGGGGGCGAGTTGATGCAGTTCACAATCCCCATCAGGTTCGGCCCGTCGGCGTCGAAGGTGACAGAGGTACAGGGACGAAACAGCGAACTGCTGAAGGCGCGCGACGTGGAGAAGGACCGGCTGACACGCGAGGCATATGTCAACGCTGCCAGCGCCCGGATCAAGGCGGCGAGCAACATAGAGCCCCGTAGGTATGACGAACTTCGCGAGGAGGAGCGGATCGTCGTATACCGAAGCCTCCTGCGCATGCTGATGGACGTCGGCGTAGACATGATTTCGGACCTCCGAGTACTTCACAAGGTCTCCGAGCTGCTTGCGTCGATGTTCGACATTGACAAGATGCTGTACTTCGTAGCCCCGGAATGGTGGCGGCCGAGAATGCACCAAAGTCAGCAGACTCTCGCGCCCGAACTTGGGTCAGACCCGCAAGGCTCTAATGTCCCCACCATGGCAATCGCGGAGGCCATGAACTTCACTTCCAGTCGTAAGCCCTCGATGCTGGACGGCATGGTGATCGGTTGGGGCGGAACAGGCGACGCGGCCCGCGACAACTACTACATCACGGAGGACTCGGTGCCCGCACGGCTCGGAAGCTCCCTCGGATGGTTGCTGGAGCTGGATGGCGACAACCTCCGAAACGCGTTCCTGAACGCGCCCTGGGTGAAGGCGGTGATCCCGATTCGTCCCGGGAAGGAAGTGGCGGCACTGAATTGGCTCACTCACGCGCAAGTAGAAGGAGACGCCGGTTTGGACGACTTGTACCAGGCGTCGAATGCGGGCGAGCGCGGGACCATCCTCGGCGCGCTGAAGAACTACCAATGGAACGATCCTCAGATCGATGGGCGGTATGTGAACTTGATGCCAGAGAACTTGAGCGTGAGAGACGCGCTCCGGTACGTCGCGGTCAAGGTGAAGGAGAAGCATCTGCAAGGGTTGGAGAAGGTGTCGGAGGATCTCGGCAACGGCGTCGAGTTGAACTATCTACCCTCCGACAAGGTCTTCGAGCACGGCTTCTATCCCCTGAGCGGCGGGTTTACCGCTCAGGCGCAGGAGCCTTACGAAATCTTCGACCAATGGGTCGAGGTGCTCCCGACTGACCAGGTCGTTGCGGTGGAGGTGGAGTACGACGCGAAGACAGGAAAGCAGCTTTGACCGCCGGCCGGGCCATACGCCGCTCATCGAGCCCTCTCGACTTCACACGGGTCGTGGATCTTGGAGAGAAAGCGGAGTCCGGAATTGACGTGAAGGCATGTCGAGTCCTTTATGGTTCGTCGGCACAACCTGCCGTCGCGGTGCGCTATGAAGGCCGCCGGCCGATCAGCCCTACTTTGATTCGTCAGCGGCCGAGCACCGCGAGGTCGTGATCGGAGTGGGGACGATTGTCCGTGCACCGATGGCCTTGACCGGCTTACCGCGCCGAGCAGGTTCTGGCCGAGGAACTGAATCGCCCGCAGGGACCGGCCGCGAAGCGTGTCGCGGACGTGCCCGCCGTTGGCGCATGTCCGCCTCGAGTCGGGGATGGCACGTAGGACCGTTGAATTCTGGGAATGGGTCTTTCGAGCTTCAACGCGAGACACTTGGACTTGTCACGGAGAGACCGGACACAAGGCTGGTCTCCGCGGTAGGAAGGCCCCGCTGTCTTGTCAGGACCCGGCGCGGTGTGCCGCCTCCCCGAGCGAGCTTGGTGCTGCCGGCTCGCCGACTCGAGCCAAGAATAATGCAGACAGCCCGGAGCCATTGCACTTGAGGAATACATGGATCTGACCGTGCAAGTCTGGGATGCGGCCGGCGCCCCGGTCGCAGGCGCGGACGTTACGGTCATTCTGCCATCGGGCACGGTGAGCGGAAAGTCGGACGCACAGGGGAACTTCACACCAGGCGCTCTACCAGTGACTCCATTTCACGTGACGTGTTCCCACCGCGCCTATCTAAGTGAAGAAGTGGACGTCGTTCCACCGGCAGGAGACGGTTCATTCGTCTGGGATAATCCGGTATGCGGCGTCATCGCGCCAGCAAACCTTGTACTGCGACTGGGGCGGCTCCAGGCAAGCCCCACTTTCCCGATATCGAATGCCGATTTGGAAAGACTAGAGCCGTTCAACCCTAACGGAGTCTTCACATGGATTGACAACGCTGGAAATCGCAAAGCGCGCTACCTTGCAATGTTCAATGACAGCGTACCAATAGTTTCGGTCCGCCACCCTCTGCTGCCAGATTCTCCAGGCGAGGGATGGGAGCGGCTAAGGCACGGTGACCCTGAACCGCGAGATCCCAGCCGAGACGGTGACATGGTCTGGTTGGAATGGGGCCTGGGCGAGAGAGAGCCTCGAATGCTCGTGGCGGCGTGGATCCCGCGGTTTCGCGGGCCTTCGCCTTCGGAGCTCGACTTCGTAGTGTTCTTCTCACCGACTACCGCGCCCGAGCGCGGTTACCCGGCGGACAAGTTCCCGTGGAGGGATCCGTATCCGTACATGGCTGTCAAGCGGAATCCGCTTCGCGACAAAGGCTCGCCAGCTCTTGCGCAGCCGTATCCTGGGCTCGGACAGCGCTACTTGTTTGAATTGAAGTGGCTCGTCTATCAACAGTTGGCCGCCCGGCGCGAGGCAACTCTGATATTCCCAATCCAGCCTTCCGGGGATTGGGGACCGTTCGCGTACGCTTCGGGGCTGGCTCGACTGATTGCCGAGATCACGCACTTCATGCGTCGGACCGCCCGAACGGACGGACTTCAAAGCGACCGCGAGCAGGATCAGGCCGCAAGGCCGCGATACAGGGTCAGCCGCCCGGGCATTCACTTGCCGCTGCCACAACGTAGGCAGAACATTCTCAAGCCTCGACGAATTATTCTGAGCGGCTTCAGTGCGGGTGTCGGCCCAATTGTCGGGATGTTGGGAACATCAAGCGGTCAGAAGATGGATGACGGCCGATTCGAAAATGGGCATGACCGCTTCGGAGCCGATGTAACCCCTTTCCTCGACGCGTGGATGGAAGTCTGGGACCATGATGCTCCAAGTGAGGTACGCGCCATGCTGGAACAGGCCGGACCCGGGTGGATGAACCGGAATTCACGGCGAATGCTGCGTTGCTACCAATCGCAATTCACGAGCACTCCCCGCAACTGGATCCATACGACACCCCTAGCGCAGTTCGCCCCCGGTTCCGTGAAGCCTCCGGTATCGGCTGCTGGGGTGGTTGCAGATGAGCGCCATGCGGATGATCGCTGCTCTTTGGTCTACTTCGATATCGGATTCCTTAACCACAGCGCTTCCGCTCATCGAGTAGCCCCAGTATTCTGGAAGTGGACAGAATCTGACCCGAATGATCCGAAGAAGATGATAGTACGCGGAGTCGCTGACGAACATCAGGCAGTTCCCATGGTTACATTTGGTCACGCCGCATTGCTGAGCGGCCTCAAGAAGACGGAGTAGATTACCTCCTGCTTCGTGAGTACGACTGTTCTGCGGATTGAGAAGCTGGCACGTTGTTCGGAAATGGCGATTGCGGCAGGTAGCGACGATTGCTGGCAGCAGAACAAGCAGACCTGAAGGAAGCGCTCGCCTGCCGACACCCACTCCGCACCACCCACCGCACTCACCTGCGTACGCACCTCGAGCCTGCAGCAGATGGCCATCGATACCACGGTCGTGGCCACCGACACGTACTTCGTACTTCGGTGAGTCGCCGCCCCTGACGTCACCCGTTGCAGCCTTGGAGACTATGTTCGTGCAGCCCTGCAGACTGTACCTGGTCGATTGCACCGTAATCGGCGGTGACGGCGGTCTCCCCAACATCTACGGTTTGCCAGCCATTAGGGCCTGCAACTCGCACATGCACTTGGCTGGATCCTGCAGTGTTCAGGGCGCTACATGTACCAAAGCGGCGTCCAGAACTTTGGGATCGGTCTTTTTCAGAGCGTGGAATGTTTGGCCGGACTCGGGGCGCCCCCTCCAATCCTCGATCTTGACCCACACAGTTACGTCTCAGGATACTGGCCTCCGCCCAATTTCATCACCAACATCGGGCCCGTACCCGCCGTTCGCTGGGATCTTTCGCCAACGCAGGCATCCCTCGGCACGACGCAGTACACCGCGCCTTCGTCCCTGACCATCCTCGCCGCCGGCAACGTGGCCACCAGTCCACTGTTGACTGGAATTGGTCCCGTGTTCCTGGACCCGGGTGCGCTCTTCGCGGTGGATGTTGGCACCGCCAGTGCCGCTGGCATCCGCAACTGGAGCATCGCCATTCCGCCGGGGGTCCCACCCGGAACTTCGATCGCGCTCCAGGCCTTGCAGCTCGACACGAGTGGAAACCTCGGCTTGACCAACGTCGTAACACCGTCTGTCCACTGAGTTGGTCAGTTCTGCTGGCGGTGAGTATCGATGCGGATGGGCCATCCGACCCGATGCCGACGACGAGGGCGTATGTCAGTGGCCCTGCAACCGCTTGGCGGAATCGTGTGCGGCTGGCAGACGCTTACCACATGTTCGATGGATGGTGCAGGAAACATGGAGATCACGACTGCTGGCCTGCCTGAAAGCTGAAGCCGGCTCGTCATCGGAGATCGCCATGCATCGGACTCAGCGGCGTAGTGTCGACCGAGATCAGCCGGTCCTGTGCCGCGCTGTTGCTCGCGGACGCCTTGCCGCGCATGGTTCTCCCTGCGATGGACGTGACCACTTCGTTCTGGCTGCTGCTCGCGATCACCTTGACTCTGCTGGGGGTGGCGCTGGTCTCCGGCCTGCGCCGCAAGCGGCGGCTGCACCTGTGGGCCGGACCGGCGACGCTGCTGAGCCTCACCGTCACCATCTGGCTCGCCGAACAGCTCGGCCGCCGCTACCTGTTCCCGCCGGAGCCGATGCGCATCCACCTGGTGTTCGCGATCAGCGGCGGCTGCCTCGCCGCGCTGGTCGGCATCACCGGGCTGCTGCTGTGGCGCAGCGGCCGCTGGCGCCGGCTGCACCGCTGGACCGTGTTCACGTTCGTCGCCGTGGCGCTGGTCGCGACCGGCACCGGCGTGTGGATCTGGTCGCTGGCCGTGCCGCGCTGAGACGGCGGAACGCGCCGCTCGGCGACCGGCTCAGCGCACCTTGATGATCGACAGCGACACGTCGTCGTCCTGGCGGGCGCGGCCGCTGAAGCTCTGCAGTTCCGCCAGCACGCGATCGAGGATCTCGTCGGCCGTGCCGCGCGCGCTGCTCGCCAGCAGCCGTTCGAGCCGTTCGTCGCCGAACAGCTCCAGCTCGCGGTCGGCGGCTTCGGTGACGCCATCGGTGTAGAGCAGCAGGATGTCGCCGCGTTCGAGCACCAGCTGCTCGCTGCCGAACCCGGCCTCGGCCATGAAGCCGAGCGGCGGGCCGTGCGCCGCGATCCGTTCGACGGTGCCGGTGGCGGCGCGGTACCAGAGCGGCGGGTTGTGGCCGGCATTGGCGACGCAGAAGTGCAGCGTCGCCGGCTCGAGCCGCAACGTCGCCGCGGTGATGAACATGCCGGTGGCGCCGACCTCGTGGTGCACTTCGCGGTTGAGCAGGCTCAGCAGCTCGTGCGGTTCGACCCACGGCGCCTCGCCACGCCAGGCCGCGCGGAACGCGCTCATCAGCAGTGCCGAGTTGATGCCGTGGCCCGACGCGTCGGCGATCAGCGCGTGCACCTGGCCCGACTCGGCGGTCAGCAGGTCGAGGTAGTCGCCGCCGATCGTCTGCGCCGCCAGCGAGCGCCAGGCGAAGTCGAACGCCGGCGTCGCCGGCGCCCGGCTCGGCAGCAGCCGCTTCTGGATCGTCTCGGCGATCGCCAGCTCCTGCTCGATCGCGCGGTTCCTGGCACTGGTCGCTTCGAGCGACAGGCGATGCAGCAGCGCCGCACCGAGCTGGCACAGGCTGTCCATGCCCTCGAGCTGGTCGGTCATCGTCGTCGCCTCGGCGGCGACGTTGAACACCATGCAGACGCCGGCATCGATGCCGTGGTAGCGCAGCGGCAGCGACACCACGTTCTGCAGGATCGGCGGCAGCAGCGAGGGTTCGAGCCCGCCGAGCGTCGGGTCACAGCGGCGCTGGGCGAAAAACGCGTGGCCGCGCAGCCAGCTGCGCGGCCAATCGCTGCCGTCCTGGCCACGGAACGTCTGCAGCAGCGCGTCCGGGACCCCGAGCGTCTGGCTCAGGCGCAGCGGCGAATCGCTCTTGCCGACCTCGTCGAGCACGTAGAGCGCGCCGGCGGTGGCGCGCAGCATCGTCGTCGCGAGACCCATCAGCCGGGCCATCACCGTCTCCGGATCGCTCTCCTGGAACAGCACGATGCCCTGTTCGAGCGCCTGCAGGCTGGCGCAGTAGTGGTCGGTCGCGCGCCGCGACTCGTGGTTCAGCGTCAGGTTCACCAGCGCCACGCCGTAGTGGGTCAGCGTGGTGGTCAGCGCGCGCCGCAGTCTGGCCGCGGGTGGCGCGCCGAGCAGCAGCACGCCGAGTTCGTGGTCGAGGTAGTGCAGGACGAAGCGCTGCTCCGGCGGCACGTTCCAGCGCGCGACGTCGACCTGATCGCCGCGGCGCCACGGACCGGCGGTGCCGATCGTCAGTGCCACTCTGTGGCGGTCGGGATCCTCGTCGGCGAGGCACAGCGCCATGTCGGTGGCGGGGAACCAGCGCACCAGCCGGCTCGTCAGGGCGCGGTCGAGGTCGCCCTTGGTGCGGCAGGCGTGCAGGCCGGCGAGGTCCAGGGCATCCTGGCAGCAGTCGATCGGGTCTGCCGTGCGCAATGCCGTCACCGCCGAAGCTCCCGGAAAAACCGTCGGTTCAGGAAGCGAAGCTGTCCAGCGCAGCCACGGCCTCGGTCATGATCGGCCGGAGTTCCTGGCGCAGCGCGTCCCACGCCGCCGGCAGCAGGCCGAGCGTGGCCAGGTCGTTCGGCAGGAACACCGGCGCCGGCGCCCGGCCCGGCAGGTAGCCGATGCCGCGTTCGTGCGCCGCCGCATCCGCCAGCCGCACGATGGCGATCGATTGCGGATGACCCATCGCCGTCGCGTCGTGGTGGGCCTTCAGCACTTCCTGGATCTCGGTGCTCAGGTTCCACTTGGCAGCCACCAGCGATCCGGCTTCGGTGTGGTCGATGCCGATCAGCCTGGCCTCGAGTTCGGTGGTGGGCATCGTCGCCGTGGTCGTGCGCCCGCGCAGCGCATCGTTCAGGTACGGCACCAGCAGCAGCTTGCCGATGTCGTGCAGCAGGCCGGCGACGAACAGCGCCTCGGCCGCGTCGGGGCCGAGCTTGCAGGTGCGGGCCAGGTGCTTGGCGGCAGCGGCGACGCAGGCGGCGTGGGCCCACAGGCCTTTCTGGTCGTGGCCGTAGCAGCCGTAGTCGCGCTGCAGGAACCTGGCGGTGCTGGTGGCGAGCACCAGGCTGCGCACGCCGCGGAAGCCGAGCACCATGACGGCATCCTTGATCGTGCGCACGCTGCGGTTCAGGCCGTAGAACGGCGAGTTCACCATCGCCAGCATCTTGGCGACCAGCACCTGGTCGCTCTGCAGTTGGCGTTCGAGATCCTGCGGCTCGGTCTCCGGCCGGTTGAGCAGCGCCAGCAGCCGCACGACGAAATCGGGCAGCGGAGGAATCAGGTCGCTCTTGTGCAGGATCTCGCGGCGGGTTTTCTCCTGCAGGGCCAGATTCGAAAGCGTCGAGTTGCTCATGGCGACCTTTGGCCCGGGCACGGCGGCGCGGGCCGCAGGCCTCTTCGACGCCGTTTCGCGCCGGCCTTGAACGAGATCCTGGGACAATCCCTGAGTTGCCGCAGCACCGTCGATGGCATCGGCGGCGCCGGCCGGTGGTCGCCGACGCCGTGCATGGCCGGCCGCGTGCGCGGCCTGCCGGACGCGGCGGCTGGCCGTCAAGGACCAGGGTGGGCGCTACCGATAGCCGCGGCATGGTCGCAGGCGATGATCACGGTGGTGGAGCTGCAGCCCGGTCGCTGCTCGCCTTGGTGCGCAGGTTCGGCCAGCGCCTGCAGCGCCATCGGTTCGTGCTCGACATGGCGCTCGGCGCCACGGCGATGGTGCTGGTGCACCTGTTCGTCGTGCAGATCTCGGTGGTCCGCGGCCACTCGATGGAGCCGTCGCTGCACGACGGCGACCGGCTGGTGGTCGACCGCGTGTCGTACAACCTGGTCGATGCGCAGCGCGGTGACGTCGTGGTGCTGCGCTACCCGCGCAATCCGGCGGTCGATTTCGTCAAGCGGATCATCGGCCTGCCCGGCGACCGGGTGGCGCTGCGCGACGGCCAGGTGCTGCTCAACGGCGCGCCGATCGTGCTGCAGTTCGACTGGGTCGCCGACCACCAGGACATGGCCGAGGTGGCGGTGCCCGACGGCAACTACTTCGTGCTCGGCGACAACCGGCCGATCAGCTGCGACTCGCGCGAGTTCGGGCTGGTGGCGCAGGAACTGCTCAAGGGTCGCGTGCGCGCGCGGTTCTGGCCGCTGGACCGGCTGGCGGTGTTCTAGCGCTGCGGCGGCGGGCGCCGGCCGTGCTATCCTGCCGCCGGTGAGCGCAGGCAAGGTGTTGGTGGTCGGCGGCAGCGGCGGCATCGGCAAGGCGATCGCCGGCTGCTATGGCGAGCGCGCGGTGGTGTGGTCGCGGCGGACCGGCGTCGACGCCACCGATCCGCACAGTCTGGCGGCGGCGGCACACGCGCTGTTCGCCGCGCACGGCGCGCCGTGGGCGCTGGTGCACACGGTCGGCGACTTCGCGGAACAACCGCTGCTCGCCACTTCGGCAGCCAGTTTCTCGCAGCTGCTGCGCAGCAACCTCGATTCGACGTTCCATGCCCTGCAGGCGGTGGTGCCGGCGATGGTGCAGGCCGGTCGCGGCCGCGTCGTGCTGTTCGCCGCGGCCGGCGTCGAGCGCGGCCGGGCGATGAGCCGGGCGCCGGTGTACTTCGCCAGCAAGGCGGCGGTGGTGCAGCTCGGCCGCTCGCTGGCGGCGGAAGTGGCCAAGGCTGGAGTGCTGGTCAACGTCGTGGCGCCGGGGTTGATCCGGCACGCGGACAGCCACCAGGACAGCCAGCAACGCCTGCTGCCGCGCGTGCGGGTCGGCCGCATCGGCACGGTGCGCGACGTCACCGGACTGGTGCAGTGGCTGCTCGAGCCGGCCAACGACTACGTCACCGGCGAGCTGTTCACGGTCGACGGCGGGCTGCAGCTGTGAGCTGCAGCGGTGCTCATGGCGCCGCTGTTTCGCGCACCACCGGGTTGGTCAGCGCGCCGAGCTGCTCGATCGCCAGCGCGCTCAGCGGCAGCGCTCGAGGGCCAGCATCGCGTAGGCAGTGGCGATCAGCGGCATGCCTTCGTACCAGCGGCTGTTCTTGCCGTTGGTCCAGGTGCCGTCCTGCTGCTGCAGGCCCTCGAGGTGGGTGCGCAACGCCTTGCGCCACGCGACGGCCACCGGTTTGCCGTCCTTGTCGGCGGTCGCCAGCTCCTGCATGCCGACGCTGTCGAGCGCCTGCGCCAGCACCATGTAGTAGTAGTAGAGGCCCTGGTACTTGATCTTCTCGCCGACCTTGGGATCGGCGATCAACACAGGATCGGCGCCGGGATTCTCGCCGAGCGTCCAGTTGCCCTGGATCCACTTGACCGCCGCCTGGATGCGCGCGTCGTCGGGTTTGACGCCGGCCATCGTGTACGACTTCAGCAGCGCGTAGGTCATCGAGCCGTAGCTGCGCGGCACCTTGGTGCCGTCGGGCAGATCGATGTAGCCCATCGGCGAGTTGCCGGGGTAGTAGGCCGAACCGCCGTCGTCGCCGCTGGCGACTTCGATCAGCTTGCCGTCGTCGTCCGGCACCTTGCCCTTGAAGTCGTTCACCGATTTCAGGTTCTGGGTGCGCTGCAGGAACACGATCGCCTTGGCGAACGCCTCGTGGTTCTCCGGCAGGCCGCTCGCGCGCAGCGCTTCGAGCGCGAACTGCAGGTTGCTGAGGTCGCCGCGCTGGCTGCTGCCGTAGCCGATCGAGCCGTACTCGCGGTCCTCGCGCTTGTAGCCCTGGCTCTCGACGTTCTGGATCGCCAGGATGTAGGCCTGCGCCTTCAGCAGTGCCGGCTTCACTTCCGGGTTGTCCCAGCGCGCCAGCGCGCCGACCACGACGCAGGTGACGTAGTTGACGACATCCTTGCCGAACGAGCCGTCCTTGCTCTGGCCGGCCAGCAGCCATTGCAGCCCCTTTTCGATCGTCTCTTGTTCCTGCTTGGTGCGCAGCGCCTTCGGCTTGGTCTGCAGCGCCTGCAAGGCGAGACCGGTGAAGCCCGGGTCGGGGAAGCTCTTGTCGCCCATCTTCACCAGGAACTTGCCGTCCTGCTGCTGGCTCAGCAGCCAGTCGAAGCCCTTCTGCTGCGCCGGGCTGAACGTCGCCTCCGCCGTGCCCTGCGCCGCGTCGAGTGCTATGTTGGCGGCCTGGCAGGCGACCAGCTGCAGCAGCACGGTCCCCGCGGCGGCGTCCAGCGTGCCCGGATCGGCGGCGTAGTTGCGCGCCGCCTGCAGCCAGTTGTTGCCGAGGTCCTGTGGGAACACGTCGCCGCGCACCTGCGCCAGCACCGTGGACAACTGCTGCTGCCACGGCGAACCGGTGGCCTTGTGGTCGGTGAGCCACTTGCGCGTCGCTTCGACGTCGCCGGCGAAACCCTCCGGGTCGGACAGCGCCAGCGCGTCCGCGACCCACGCGGTCACCATCGCGTGGCCGGGGTCGCCCGCGGGGCCGAAGCTGCCGTCCGCCTGCCGCTGTTTGAACAGGAACTCGACCGTCGAGCGCACCAGCGGTGGATCGCTGAAGCGGTAGTAGTGGCGGTGGCAGGCGGCCATCGCCAGCAGGATCTGTGCGTTGCCGATCAGCGAGTCGCCGCCGAGCGGCGCGTTGTGTTCACTGCGCGCGTGCAGGCGCAGCGCCGCGATCATCTGGTCGATCTCGCTCCGGAAGATGTTGCCCCTGGCCCGGGTCGGCTGCGCCGGGGCGCTGGCCTCCGCCTTCTGTGTGGTCGCGGCGCCGGCGGTGCTGGCGGTCTGGCAGCAGGGCAGTGCGGACAGGAGAATGGAACTGGCGAAAGCGCTGCTCAGGATCCTGTTCATGGCGAAGCGGTGAGGGTAGATCGGCGCCGGCAGGGCGACAAACGGAAACGGACGGCATCGGTTCAAGTCGGGCGGCGGTTCGGCGCCGGAACGCGGTCCGGGTCGTTCGGCGGCGGTCCGTTGGCCAGGGTCTGCGTGCGCGCGGTAACCTCTGCGGCATGCCCAGGCAACCGACGCGCGCGCGTTCGACCGGTCTGGCCGCGGCCCTGGCCTTCGCGCCCGCCTGCCCCGGCAGCTGCGCGTTCGCAATCGCAACGGCAAGTTGAGCTGGTCCGTGCGCCGCATCCTGCTGTCGCTGCTGGTCACCGTGCTGTCGCTCGGCGGTCTCGCCGGCGCGTTGCTGTTCGCCAACTTCGGCGCCGAGCTGTTCTGGTACGGCCTGCTGCTGGCGGTGCCGCTGTCGATCGGTCTGCCGAGCACGGCAGCGGTGCTTGCCTGCATCGCCCTGTGGCCCGGCGGTGCGCTGCCGTGGTTCGCGGCGATCGCGGTGGCGGCGGCGGCAGCCAGCCAGATCGCGGTGACGCTGCTGGTCGTGCGCGTGCGGGCCCGGAGGGCACCATCGTGCTGACGCGCCGCGCGTTCCTGCAAGCGCTCGGCGTCACCGCTGCGGCGCCGCTCGCCGGCTGTGGCGCGTCGCTGCCGCCGCTGCCGGCCGGACCGCTGGTCGACTTCCACGTGCACCTGTTCGGCAAGGGCGACGGCGGCAGTGGCTGCTTCCTGTCGGAGCGCCAGCAGCAGCACGTGAACTACGGCTTCCTGCGCCGGCTGCTCGACCTTGGCCCTGGTGACGTGCTCGACGAACGCTACGTCGAACGGCTGTTGCAGCAGTTGTCGGGCAGTTCGCTGCAGGCGGTGCTGCTGCTGGCGCAGGACGGCCGCTACGACCACCGCGGCGAACTCGATCGCGACCATACCGACTGCTTCGTGCCCAACGACTGGCTGTTCACGGTCTGCGCGCGCGCGCCGCGGCAACTGTTGCCGTGCTGCTCGATCAACCCGCGCCGCCGCGATGCGCTCGCCGAACTCGAGCGCTGCCATGCGCGCGGCGCCAGGGCATGCAAGGTGCATCCGCCGACGATGGAGGTCGATCCTGCCGAGCCGCGCTTCCGGCCGTTCTGGCGCCGGCTGGCCGAACTCGACGTGCTGCTGATGGTGCACACCGGCACCGAACACGCAGCACCGGTGGTCGGCTTCGAGGTCTGCGATCCGGAGCGGCTCGAGCCGGCGCTGCAGGAAGGCTGCACGGTGGTGGCGGCGCACAGCGGCTTCGGTTCGTTCCAGGACGGCGTGGACCAGTTCGCCTCATTGCAGCGGCTGGTGGCGCAGTACCCGAGGCTCTACTGCGACACCGCGGTGCTCGGCTCGATGTTCCGCTGGCGCAACCTGCCGGCGCTGCTCGCCGATCCTCTGGTGCTGGCGCGCGCCGTGCACGCCAGCGACTGGCCGTTCCCGAGCAACGCGCTGGTGCACTGGCAACACCTGCGGCCGTCGGCGATGGCGTCGCTGCTGTCGGAACGCAACCTGCTCGAACGCGATCTGCGGCTCGAGCAGGCGCTCGGCTTCCCGGCGGAATTCTTTCAGCGGGGCGCGCGGCTGCTCGGGCTCGCGTGAATTGCTAGACTGCAAGCGTGAACTCGCGGCTCCATCACGCGATCCCAGTGCTGCCGGTGCTCGGCATCCCGGCGACGCTGTTTCAGACGAGCTGCAGCTCGGCTTCACGCCGACCCTCGACGACTACGGCGGGGCGGAGCGTGATGGCGTCGCCGTGCACTTGTGGCGCTGCGACGATCCCGACCTGCCGAAGGTCAGCAGTTGCCGCTTCGAGGTCGACGGCATCGATGCGTTGTTGTCCGAGCTGCAGGAGAAAGGCGTGCTGCTTCCGGCCGCACGGCGGTCGTGCTTCAGCCCTCAGGCGCGCGCGAACTCGATGCCGTGGACCAGGACGGCAACCC
>Ga0209488_10000206_pt1 | contig 46505 bp, 39 predicted proteins | sample Rivendell_Oct201_8_FD_188349 | JGI IMG/M metagenome (GOLD analysis project Ga0209488, IMG submission 188349) | Vadose zone soil microbial communities from the Eel River Critical Zone Observatory, Northern California, USA -... | ecosystem: Environmental > Terrestrial > Soil > Vadose zone >...
AGTGACGTGGTCGGCGTCGGCGTCGGTGGCCGTCACGGTGAAGGTGAGCGCCGCGCCCTCGTTGACGCTGAGCGACGGAGCGACCGTGACGACGGGAGCGTGGTTCCCGCCCCCCGACACCGCCATCACATCGATGTGCGTGGCCGCCGATCCTTCCAGCCCGTTCGCGGCCACGAAGACAACGTCATAGTGCCCCGCCTGGGTCAAAGTGGGTGTCCAGGAAAACGTACCTGCCGTATTCGAGGAGTTGGTGGTGAAGGTGGCGCCGGTCGGGAGTCCCGAGGCGCTGAGAAACGTGATGGCGTCACCGTTCGCGTCGCTTGCGTTCACGACAAAGTGGACCAACCCGCCCGTGTTCACCGTCTCTACCGCGGGAGCGACAACGACCGGCGCCAGGTTCGAGCCGATCGCGTTCACGTGGACCAGGAACGTTTCGGTGTCGGTCTGGCCAGCCGCAGTCGCCGTGACGGTGATCGTATGGGTCCCGGCGTCGGTCACGGTTGGTATCAAGGTCAGCGTGGTAACGACGATGCCCGTGCCGGTGGTGGGAGCGTTGAGCGTCGCGAACGCTCCACCGGAGGCCGAGAGGGTGATCGGGTCCAGACTCGGATCGGTCGCGACCACGTTCACGACGGCCGTGGCTCCGACGTTCAGCGTGACATCGCCGATGGCGGTTATGGATGGGGCCTGGGCAAACGCCGCAGAGGCGGGCAGGAACAGAAGCAGGCCCAGGGTGAGAACCTTGGATGCGAATTTCATTTAAGCCTCCTTGATTCGCGGGTTGTCTCGAAGGCAAACGAGGCCCGCGACAAGCTGGAACAGCTAGGAACGATGTTGGGCCTGACGCCGGTGCGGGGGCGTCGAGAGAGGGCTGGAGTGCCCGAGGAGGGTCCACTCGACGATGACCTCCGCGTGAGCGCGGCCGTCCCGGCCGGTCACCGGACCGTTCGAGACGAGAAAAGCATCCTCAAGAAGCACTCCCCCGCGCAAGCGGAAAGTGACGCTTGGGGCTTGCGGACCGCCGCGACACGCCGTTACTCTGCCCCCTGATGAATACTGCCCCCGCCACGCTCCCGCGGCGCCGGTTCCTCGAGACGGCGCGCCGCGATCTCTGGTGGCTCGAGCCTCTCCTGGTCCTCGTGGTCCTCTCCGGCTTCCTCGTCTACGCGACCTGGGCCGCCTTCCAGAACGCGCATTACCGGCTTGGCCCCTATCTGTCGCCGTTTTACTCCCCCGAGATCTTCGGCTCGGAGCGCGCGTGGTTCGGCCCCAAGCCGTCCTGGTGGCCGGTGCTTCTTCCCTTCTCGCCCGCGCTCCTGATTCTCTGGATTCCAGGCGGTTTCCGGTTCACCTGCTTCTATTACCGCGGCGCCTACTACAAGGCGTTCTGGGGGGATCCGCCATCGTGCGCGGTCGGGGAGCCCCGCTCGAAGTATCGCGGCGAGAACTCCTTGCCGCTGATCCTTCAGAACTTGCATCGCTATTTTCTCTACCTCTCGCTCGCGTTCATCCTGGTCTTGGCCTACGACGTGTGGGAGGCGCTCTGGTTCCCCGATCCGGCCACCGGCGCCGCGCATTTCGGCATCGGCGTCGGCACCCTGGTGCTCGCGATCAACGTCGTCCTGCTCGGCTCGTACACCCTGGGTTGCCACTCCTTCCGGCATCTCGCTGGCGGGCGCTACGACGAGATCGCCCGGAAGCCCGCGCTCCACGCCTGCTACCAGTGCGTGAGCGGGCTGAACAAGCGCCATATGCGCTTCGCGTGGATGAGCCTCTTCTGGGTCGCCTTCTCCGATCTCTACGTCCGGCTCTGCTCCATGGGCGTCTGGACCGACTTCCGCCTCTTCTGATGCCTGCCCGCTGATGCACTCCTTCGAGGTCCACGAGTACGACGTGCTGGTGATCGGGGCGGGCGGCGCGGGCCTGCGCGCGGCGATCGAGGCCTCCGCCGCTGGCGTCTCGGTCGGCGTGCTTTCCAAGTCGCTCCTCGGGAAGGCGCACACCGTCATGGCCGAGGGGGGCGTGGCGGCGGCGCTGGGGAACGTGGACGACCGCGACAGCTGGCGCGTCCACTTTGCCGACACCATGCGCGGCGGCCAATACCTGAACAACTGGCGCATGGCCGAGCTCCACGCCAAGGAGGCGCCCGACCGCGTGCGCGAGCTGGAGGCCTGGGGCGCCCTCTTCGACCGCACCCCCGACGGGCGAATCCTCCAGCGGAATTTCGGCGGACACCGTTATCCCCGGCTGGCCCACGTGGGCGATCGGACGGGGCTGGAGATGATCCGCACGCTCCAAGACCACGGGATCCACAAGGGGATCGGGTTCCACATGGAGCACACGGCGATCCTTCTCCTGCGCGACGGTGAGCGCGTCGCGGGCGCCTTCGCCTACGACCGCGAGCGCGGGCGCTTCTCGGTCTTCCCCGCGAAGGCCGTGGTCCTGGCCACGGGCGGAATCGGACGCGCGTTCCGGATAACCAGCAACAGCTGGGAGTACACGGGCGACGGCATCGCCCTCGCCTACGAGGCGGGCGCCGACCTCATCGACATGGAGTTCGTCCAGTTCCACCCGACCGGGATGGTCTGGCCGCCCAGCGTCCGCGGCATCCTGGTCACCGAGGGGGTCCGCGGCGAGGGGGGCGTGCTGCGGAACAAGGAAGGGCGCCGATTCATGTTCGACGACATCCCGGCGAACTACCGGCCGCAGACCGCGGACAGCGAGGACGAGGGGTGGCGGTACACGCAGGGCGACAAGAACGCGAGGCGTCCACCCGAGCTCTTGACGCGCGACCACGTGGCGCGCTGCATCATGCGCGAGGTCAAAGAGGGGCGCGGGAGCCCCCACGGCGGCGTCTTCCTCGACATCGCGTGGATCAAGGAGCGGCTCCCCAAGGCGGCCGAGCACATCCGGAAGAAGCTCCCCGGCATGTACCACCAGTTCAAGCAGCTCGCCGACATCGACATCACCGCGGTGCCGATGGAGGTGGGCCCGACGACCCACTACATGATGGGCGGGATCCGCGTCGACGCCGAGACGCAGATGTCCACCCTTCCGGGGCTCTTTGCCGCCGGCGAGTGCGCGGCCGGATTGCACGGGGCGAACCGCCTGGGGGGCAATTCCCTCTCCGACCTCCTCGTGTTCGGAAAGCGCGCGGGTGAGTTCGCGGCGCAGTGGGCGGGGCGCCACGGGAAGGGCGCCGTGGACGACGCCCGGGTGACGGAGGCGGCCCGCGACGCGCTCGAGCCGTTCGAGAGAACAGCCGCTCCCGAGGTCTCGCCTTACCAGATCCAGTCCGAGCTTCAAGATTGCATGCAGGATCGCGTGGGGATCGTCCGCCGCGAGGAGGAGATGGTCCAAGCGCTCCAGACGATCGCGACGTTGGAGGCTCGCGCCGCGCGCGCGGCCGTTCCGGGGAGCCGCGAGTACAATCCGGGATGGCACACCGCGCTCGACCTGCGTAGCATGCTCACCGTGTCGCGCGCCGTCACGCTGGCCGCGATGCGCCGGAAAGAGAGCCGCGGGGCCCATTTCCGCGACGACTACCCCGGCCCGAATCCCGAAGAGGGGCGCCGGAACATCGTGGTCCGCCGCGGTGCGGACGGCTCGATGCGGATCGAGGAAGAGCCGGTTCGCGAGATTCCCCCCGAGCTGAAACAGGTCATCGAGGAGATGAAATGACGCAGGAGGCGAAGGCGACCTTCCGGATCTGGCGCGGCGGGCCGCAGGGCGCGTTCGCCGAGTACGCGACGCCGGTGTCGGAAGGAATGGTGGTGCTCGACGCCGTGCTCGACATCCAGGCGCGCCAGGCGAACGACTTGGCCGTGCGCTGGAACTGCAAGGCCGGCCGCTGCGGCTCCTGCTCCGCCGAGATCAACGGGATGCCCAAGCTGATGTGCATGACGCGCCTGAGCGACCTGCCGCTGGACAAGCCGGTCCAGGTCGAGCCCATGCGCACCTTCCCCCCCGTGAAAGACCTGGTGACCGACGTGTCGTGGAACTATGCGGCGAAGCGGCGGGTGAAGCCGTTCAAGCCGCGCCCGCCCGACGCTCCCGACGGCACGTGGCGCATGGACCAGAGGGACGTGGACCGCGCCATGGAGTTCCGCACCTGCATCGAGTGCTTCCTGTGCCAGGACACCTGCCACGTACTGCGGGACCACGCGAAGTTCGACGGCTTCATCGGGCCGCGGGTCCTGATTCACTCCGCGGCGCTCGAGATGCACCCGCTCGACGTGGAGGACCGCCGCGAGGACCTGCGCCGGCACCAGGGGCTGGGCTACTGCAACATCACCAAGTGCTGCACGCGGGTTTGCCCCGAGGGGATCAAGATCACCGACAACGCGATCATCCCGTTGAAGGAGCGCGTCGCCGACGACGCCTACGATCCTCTGCGGCTGGCGGCACGGTGGATCGGCCAGCGATTCAAGGAAGACACGAAGCGGGAGTGACGATGTTCGAGAAGAAGCGGCTCTCGAAGGAGGCGGTGGACGCGGCGCTGGCGAAGGCCGAGCGCTACCGGCTCTTGAACGAGCCGTCCGAGGCCGAGAGCATCTGCCGCGACGTGCTGGACGTGGATCCCGCGAGCGCGGCGGCTCGGGTGATGCTGCTCCTGTCGCTGACCGACCAGTTCGGCGCCGAGTCTGGCGACGCGTTCGCGGCCGCCCGGGCTCTGGTTCCCCAGCTGGCCGACGACTACCAGCGCGCCTACTACGCCGGGATCATCTTCGAGCGCTGGGGCAAGGCGCTCTTCCACCGCCACTCCCACGGCTCCGGCGCCGCCGTCCATCACTGGCTCACCGAGGCGATGAAGAAGTACGAGGCGGCCGAGGCGTTGCGGAAGCCGGGCGACGACGACGCGCTGTTGCGGTGGAACGCGTGCGCGCGGATGCTCGAGCGGCATCCGGAGCTTGCGGCGTCCCACCAAGCGGGCGTCGAGGGCCCGATCACGTCGGAGTAGTGGGATGGTGGGCTACCTTCCCCTCGCCCGTTAAGGAGGCCCACGAGCTTATGCTTAAGTCTTGGTTGGAAAAGCCCGACCCAGAGGTCGCCGCGTCGGAGCGCGAAGTACCTAGCGACCTAGAAATCATCTTCGTCCCAGGGAGGTGCAATGCGAGCACCTAACCCATCGCACGCACTAGTGGGGCTGGCCCTCGTCCTCGGGTGCGCGGCAACCAGCATGTCCTCGTTCCGGGATCCCGATTACAACACTCGCTCGTTCAAGCGGGTTCTTGTACTCGCCAACGTGCGTGACCTCTACTGGCGGGGGCAGATCGAGGGCGCTATCGTGAGCCGGCTCCGGGCGAATGGGGTGCAGGCGCAGGGATCAATGCTCTTATTGCCACCCACCAGGGAGCTGTCCCAGGAACAAACCGACTCTACCTTCAAGGCTAACGGGATCGAGGGGTTTTTGGTGGTCAGCGTAGGGGATACTGGCAGCCAGACGGTGCATGTGCCAGTTCTCGGAACGACCTCCGTCTCGGAGGGAAGCGCACGTCGCTCGGGAAGCTCTGTCACCTTTGATGTGACAACCCGAACAAGCGCCCAGGGTGGCTATGACGTAAAAAAGCCTTGGGCTTACATCTGCACCAATCTCTTCGACACCGAGAACGGCAGGATGGCCTGGATCGCCACATCCATGAGCGGCGGCAACGCGTACTCCAGCATGGTCAACGTGGTGAATTCTTACTGTGGAAAGGTCGCGGGCAGGCTCTTAGGGGAGCGACTGGTTATCCCGTCGCTACCCGATGCCGCCGTCCTCCTTGCCCCAATATCCCCGTACGTCATCCAGCTTAAGGATGGGAGGCTGATCGGAGCGAGTGCCCTGCACCCGAGTGCGACCGGCACGCTCAGATACACAGGCGCCGAGGGCCAAGAGGTCTTCGTCTCGATGGGTAAGGTCAAGTCTATATGGGATAGGTACGGGGTCGATTGGACCCGCAGCGTCCTCGATGGCTTGAGGGATCTCCCTTAGAGGCGCCGTTGGCAGCCCCACTCCTGGGAGAGGTGCCGGGGTATCATGCTGCTCGCGGATGGAGCCAAACTCCATGTACCGCTCCATCGCGTCGAGCACCGCCCGCTGCTCAACGACCTCACCCTGGCTGTCGACCACCTCATCTGAAATCAACCCGCCAACGACGCCGCTCTGCGTCTCTCGCTTCTGAAACTCACCGTACAGCGAAATCTTGCTCCCCACAGCCGCCTCCCGTTTTCCGCTCGGCCCGCCGAGCATCTTGATTGCCTCTATCCCACGTCGCCGCGCCTGGCCGCTCATGACTCGATCGCATCCGATGATTACGTCGAGCGCGGCGCGGTACTCCTCCTCACTACACGATCCAAACGGTGGGAGCTGCCCCTCTCGCTCCAGTTGCCGAAGGCGGCTCTCATCCTGTTTCGTCGCCGATGCGACGCGCAATCGGCTCAACAGCCCACCTCCGGAAAAAGGAAAAGGGCCCCCTCATGGCAAGGGAGCCCTCCTGAATTTTCTGCTAGGCTGCCACGCGTAACCTTCAACCCACCGCCCAAAACCCCGCGTTGCTCACTTCGTACCCGAGCGGCTCGCCACTATTCCGCTGGGGGGGTGTTCGCTGCTTTCATGCGCAACTTATACGAACTCCCCCAGCGGCGTCAAACAGAAAATCCGAGTCTATTGTGGTCGCCCGTCTCCCCTGGCGGCGTGCCCCTTCTGCAAGCGTCCTGAAGGCCCGATCAGGGCTTTTCAGGAACACGAATACCCAAAGGATCAGGAACAAGCTTGCCTTTACCGTCGGCTGTCGGCACATATCGCCAGACCGTGTCCGTGTCCTCAGCGACCGGCGCCCACTTCTGAGCATCCGTGAGATCCCGAAGGATCCACGCTCTGCCCGTCGCGGTATCAAGCTTCACCACGGTCTCAGCGCTACCGGAGGCCACGATCTCGTATCGCCCAAGCTGAGGCTTTGGACGATTGGCGCGCCGCCATTGGTCATAGCCGATTCCAACCGGGATCATGAGCGCCAGCATCAGGAGGAATCCGAGAATGGTCCAGATGCCTTGCTTTAGGTTTGCGTTCACCGGCTGCTCGCCTCCCATTCACGGTTCGTCTCCGTTGCGTCGGCGGTGGACGCGCGTATGTTCGGCGATGGTGTCGGGTGCGGTCAACGGCGGGTTTCTGCCGAGCGAGGGATCTACCGCTTCATCAGCGAAACGAACCCGATAGCGACGCCGATCAGCCCCGCGAGCGCGGTCACGAGCCCCGTTACCGCGGGCGCCCACGCGATGAGCGCCTCCCGCTCCTCACGCTCCCGCGCATACACCCTGGAGCGCACGTGCTCCATCCCCTTGTCGGTGAGCACCCGCGCCCGGAAGAACTCGCCTACCGCCCAGAACTCGCTCTCCTCGCCTTCGGGAGGCAGGGCCGGCCCCTCGATGTAGAGCCGCGCAGCGCGCTCGATCAGATCGACCGACTTGAAGTTGCGGAGCCGCTCGAACTGGTACCCCGTGTCCAGAGCGAGCTGGTCGAGGCGCTTTCGGTGTGCCGGATTGTTCGGCTCCTTACGTGCCCGGTCGCCGGTCGCCCCGGTGTCGCCCTTGAGCGCCTTAAGCTGGAGATGGGCCGCGGCGCCGTTGAACCCCAGCCAGTTCGCCGAGTCCGACAGCCGGTACCACATCCACGTCAGCAGCGTGCGCCCGGCCCCTTCACGGCCGCACCTTCACGATTCGCCCCGTCCACCAACCGGAAACAGCACCACGATCCCGACGAGTGCCGCGACCGCGGCGAGTCCGAGGATAGCGCCGAGGCGTCGGGCGATGGTCATGGCCGGGACGGTAGACCAAGCGGGATCGGGCGTCAAACGGCTGACGGTGACGGCGAGCCGACGCCGCCCCTCGGGCACTTGACGGCTCGGCTGCTTGGGCCGATGCTCCCCGGCATTCAACGGCCATTTAGGGAACGAGGGGGGTCGGGTATGCGCTGGAGTTTTGCGTCTGCAGTGCTCGTCGCGCTCTCGCTCGGCTGCGCTCCGCAGCCTCCGCCCAAGTCCGAGATCGCACCCGCGATAGAGCGTGCTCTTCAGCGTGATCTGGACAGCACCTTAACCGGGCGACTCGGGTACGTCTTGCAGACGTGTGGCGCGCGAGTGCAGAAGATCGGCATATCCGACAGGCACCGCCACTCGTGGCCGGTACGAGCTATAACATGCTGCTCCAGGGTCTGGTTGACCCCGGACAGGGATTCGCTCGACGACCGCGCTGACAGCATCACGGCCATCTATCGCGTCACAAAGAACGAGTTTGGAGAGTGGGTTGCGGAGGTTCAGCGTTGGGAGGAGTTTCCGTGACGTTGACCTCCCAGGAAGCCGCAAACCTCGGCTCGTTTCTCTCGGGCGTCGCCGGCGTACTGGCCGTGCTCGTCGCCAGCCTCGTCGGATGGCGGGGCTTCAAGACGTGGAAGGACCAGCTACGCGGAACGGCCAAGTTCCAAGTCGCGCGCAAGGTGCTGCGGGCTGCCTATGAGTTCGAGACGCAGCTACGCGCGACACGCTCGGCCGGATTCACCTTGGACACGATGCCCAACGAAACGCCCGCCGGAATCGCCATCGCGCTCCGCTGGGCAGGGCAGATCGAGCGCGAGTACTACCGACGGCTCGCTCGCCTCGGTCGTGCCGCCGCCCGACTGCGGGTGGCCCAGACGGAGGCGCGCGTCCTCTTGTCTCGGGACGATGCCGACCTGATCGACCCGCTCCAGCGGCTCCATCTACGCCTCGAGCTAGTCGCCGGCACCTATTTCCCCGACGAGCGGAGACGCCTGACGAACCGCGAGTCCCGCGAGAGCAAGCCTGGGCTCGCCGACGAGCACGCCGAGCTCTTCGAGACCAGGGAGAACGACGAAATCTCGGGCATCGCCGCCGAGGCCATGACGCATATCGCCGAGCGCTTTAGCGCGCACCTGAAATAGCCGCCGCGTCAAACGGCTGACTGCGACGGACGGTCGACGCGGGCTGCGCCTTCCAGGGCAACCGAGCGACCCGAACGTCCGGCGACCCGGCACGTTCTGAATCAAGCGGGCCCGGTCACGTCGCCGCGCCGGGCCCCTTACCGCCCTACGATGTTTTCGGGCCCTCCCGCGGCGTAGATCGCTGAGCCGCCGCTTAGACCCAGCCACCCTAGTTCACATCCCAATCGCCCTGGTACTCCTCGATGTCGCTGTAGCGGCTATTGGCGATGCGGTCGCGTCGTTCAAGTGGATCCTTGATAAGGTCCTTCCAGTCAGCCGCCTTCTGCAAGCTGCGAATTAGAGAGTCGCCGTCGGAGAGGGAGTCCACGGCGGCGTACGCAGTGATTCCGTCCTCATATTTGGTCTGCACGGTGTTCATGAACTTTGCGAGCGCTTTCAGCACGTCGTTAATCATTGCGATTGAGATGCCGGGGAGGACCGACCCGACGACAGCCGCGTGATGCTGGTAGTCGGCATGGGCGATCCTCTTGTGTCTGTGCTTCCGAAGAGGCTTTCCCAATTTGTCGATGATCTCGAGTAACGTCTCCAGTTCAGACTTAGCCGCCTTCGGGCCGGCTGGCTCGACGGCTGGTGCCTCGACGCGCTCAAGCAGAAGGCGCAGGGTCATGTTCTCGTCGCCCTTGCTACGCGCCGGATCCATAAGGCGGGCCACTGAGAGCACGACATCGTCGAGCATGAGGAATTGCAGTTGGTAAAAGTACCCCTGTGCCATCTCGTTCAGAAGATCGACGCGCCTCTGGCCCGTACCGTAGAGCTGCTTCCAGAGCTTCCACCGGAAATGGATCCGTGTCAGCTCGCCCCAGAGCGCACCGAAGGGCTCGCGGACCTGTTTGGGCATCTTTTCCCAGGTCGGTTGTGGCATTTTCAGAAGAGGCGCCTCCACGCGCCGCCCAGGCCGCCATGGTCGCCAAACACGATCGGGCACACCCAGGTCGACCACGCGTGGGCGAGGAGAGCTATGAGAGAAACGACGCCGATCGCAAAGAAGATCCACGTCACGGATTCCGCGACCGCCACGTGAAACGGCGGTAGTCGCCGACGGGAGCGGGCGGAGGTCGCGGCGGCACCTGCCCTCGACCGCGCGTCAGGCACTGTCGCGCGTAGGCTGCCTGGCGTTGTTCCGGTACCGATCCCCCGGACATGCGCGTCCTGATTCAATCGGTACAAGGATTCTGCCCAGTCCTTGTCACTTGGACTCACGGCCTTCCACCTCTCGGGATTCTTTTGGAGGACGCGGGGGCCAATTGGTGTGACCATGAAGTCGAGCGCCGCTGCGATTCGCCCAGCGACATCGGGGATGGCCTGAGCGAGAGCGACCGGGGCGGCGATGAGAGACCTGAGCTGCCGAACCGAGACCGCGAGAGCGTCGGTAGCAGCAACCATCTCAGTACCGTACTCCTCCGCATTCGAGATACGCGCGAATTCGTCAATTCACGCAGACGGAGGATCCAGTACAGACCAGAAAGGATTCCACCAGTTCAGATCGTCCGACGCGGGCGTATAGTCTCGCTCCGCCCAGTCCGCAATAGTGATGATCTCCCGTTGTAGCGCCGAGAGTACGTCGATACGTTTCGCCGCTAGCTCGTCCTGCTTGGTGTCCCAATTGAGCCGGTAAGCCCGCCACGCGATGAATGGCGTCAGGCACCAGAACGTCACGCTCACGAGATCTTTGAAGTCCACGATGCCCGGAGCAGACCACGCGGACGGCGCGGGCGTCAACCTCCGCGCGGCGGGTTCGGCGGTTTGATCTCCCAATGCCGAGCCTGGCTTTCAAGGAGATCGGCGGCTCGGGCGTAGGGCGCAGCGTAGGTCAGGGTCTGCTTCGATTTAGGCTTCATGGTCACGTAGCTAACGGCGGTTCCGCGAAAGTCCCGGATCATGAGATTGCCCAACCTCCTCCAACCGCGTTCGCCTAGCGTACCAGTGAGTGCCCGTCGGTAGGCGCTCGCTACGATGTCCACGAGCTGCAGCCCGGGATTCGTCTTGGAATCATCGAATCGCAGATCCGCAAATATTTTCCTGATATCAAGCGGGCGGAACACGCCTCCATCGTAGAGAGGGGGATTTGCCTTCGCCAGGTGGGGCGGCATCTTCTCCTTTACCGGATTCTCGAACGGCGCCAGAGCAGAGTAATCAAAGCGAGGATCTGCGACCGAGATAAGGCCGTTCTCCAGAGACATGGTCTGGTGCAGCGGCTTTACGACGTCTGTCCAGAGTAGCTCGTATTCGGTTGGCTTCTTGTCCTTGGCATCGATACGCCAAACGAGCGCCCCCAGGGCGGTGGGCTGCGTTTGGGCGTAGTGAGTCTTCGCAGCTTGGAGTATGCGCCACGTCGCAAGCGTCAGGAGCCTTAGCTCGACGTAGAGTGGATCTGGCACCGTCGCCACGCGATCCGCCTGGGCTCGGAGATCCTGGCGCAATGTCTCCTTGAACTCGGCCCATCGGCGCTCGTTCGAATCAAATCTGCCTGCCCCGTCCTGTGTGCCTCTATGTCCGCCTGCGAATGCTGCCCCATATCGATTGTGGCAATGGCAAGCACAACATTGAAGTTGCCGAGTTCGGTGAGGACCTTGTCCATCTGGCGCTCCGACAATCGGCTGCCTTTGGGTTCCGTTCCCCCGAGCTGCCACCCGGAGACGATGCGGTTGAATCTAGTCAGGAGCGCCGGCAAGTCTGCATCGGGCACCGCAAGGGCTGCAACGCAGGAGATGGATGATGATTGACCCTTCGGGACCGCGAACGGGCCGGATTCGTCCAGGAAGATGTGCATCGGTCGATCTACTGCGGCTCACCCGATTCGGGAGGGTATCTAGGTGCCCATCCGTCCTTGAACGACGGATCTAGAGAGATCTTCTCAAATCGAATCTCCTCAATCGTCTTTCCGATCGATAGCGAGAATGTTGCCAGGGCAATCGGGAAGTCGTCCGATATCACCGCGTACGTGAGGTGTACAAATGAAGGCGAATCGACGGGAGGGATACCGAATTCGGAAGAGGTCGCGAAACCCTGGAACTCTGCCCGCCTAGGTTTATTGTGATCAACGACGAAGGCGTCGAAGGGTCGCCACCACCGCGGCGCGAGTAGCACATTGGGAAAGGGATGTCCCGCCCATCTGATTTCCATGGGTGTGAAATAGAGGGCCGTGTCTTCAAGGTGAGGATAGCGGATGAGAGCTAGATAGACATAGCAATTCCGAGCTGGCTTCGCGCGATGCTGATTCATCACGCCCACGAGAAAATGTCTCTCGGGTCGCCCCGACGCGCCCTCGCGGTCAGTATGGTACATGTAATCGAGTAGGAGTGTCCCCTTCCAAATCGGACTCCAGCCCTGCGTCTTAACCTCTGCTTCGACGAGTGCGGGAAGGTCCGCCCGCTTGGAAAAGGGAATGCAATTGGTTTGAAGGTAGGCAAGAAGACCGTCCTGCTTTCGTACACCCTCCTCTTGGAATGCGAGCACATCTATATCGAGATAAGCGGCAACCGCGAGTTCCTGGTGCGAGAAGAGAGACCCGCGACACTCATCAGAGTCCCGGAAAGCCTCGCGCTTGAAATCAATGAAGAGGAAGTATTCCGAGGAGGCGAGCTGCGCAAAGATATTCTCTTTCACGCCCCGAAGCACTTGCTCACGGACGGCAATGTAACCCTCGAACCCAAGCCCCTCGAGCACCTTGAGGATCTTGTGTGCGAGCTCTACCTCGTCCGACCGTTTGTTCTGGCCACAGCTAATGAACACCTTGGCCCTGAGAGTTGTTGCCCCCGGTTCACCCACTACCGCACCTTCGCGAATCGCGCCAGATTCCTCCAGCCGCTTGTGGTAGTTGTTCCGCGGGGTTGGATCCTCCCGCCGAGGGCGCGATTATCCCCCCGCGGGCGCAGCGGCACAGCGCAAGTCTGCTCCGCCGATGGGACCCAGCCGCTAGATGGGACCCGGTCCTTCTCAGATGGGACCCAAGCGCCCCACGCGGCCGAGTCGGATCGTTGGATGGGACCCAGCGCGCGTGCATGGGGGGCCCTGACCCCCTCGCACCAGCCGCTTCGCTTGGAACCCCCGCGCCGGGTGGGAATGGCCTAAGGCGGCCCATAGATGCGCCCGGTCATCGTCCTACTCGTCGTCGGCGCCGGAGCGACAGACCCCTGGCGCCCGTCACCGCGGAAAGTCGAACTCGAAGTAGATGTCACCGCGCTCGAGGAGAAGGTTACCGGCCAAGATCCACCGCGACAGCTGGTCGTCCATCGCGATCAGGCAGTAGAGCGCGCCGACCTCCATCCTGGGGAAGTCCACGCCCTGAAACGGGTACTTCCCGTCCATTCGCAACGAGACCGCGACCTCCAACTCGGGCGAGCGCGGATACTTCATCGCAACTCGCGCCAGCCCCTCAGAAAGCGTCCGCTTGCTAAGGATCTGGTCCCGGAACTGCTTCACCTGAACCGGCTTCAAGTTGAGATGGACGCCGTCATCGCACCAGCGGATACCGTCACCCTCCCGCTGGTCAGTTTCGCCGTGGGAGTAGAGGTGTCGCCCCTCGTACTTCTGGCTGAGCGCGTAGACATATAGCGCGCCGACGAACTCCTCGGAGACATCTTCAGCCGTCCTCTGGTCAGGGGCGAATGCCGTCGCTTCCTTGCCGGCAGCGAACATGTATGGCCAGAGCTCCCGGAGCCGAGCCTTAGGATCTCGGTACCTACGGCTGTACCAGCGCCGATAGCGCTCACGCTCGTCCGGCATGATCTGACCCCAATCGACGTCGAAATCGGTCGGCTTGTCATCCTCACTCAAGGTCGAGCCGCCTCCCGCTTCTGATCTGGCCGGTCGATCCGCGCGGTCACCACCGAAGGTCGCCCGATCCCGTGCTGGCAGGCGGTCGGCTTCTTTCGCTTGATTCGCTTCTTTCGCGTCTCCCCTACCGAAGCCGAGCGAGGGTTTGCGGACCGGGAAGTCCCCATAAAAGTCCCCACCGCTAATACCTGAAAACAGGCAGGTCACCAAGTCGTTGCGGTACAAGTGCCCCCGGGGTGACTCGAACACCCGGCAAACGGTTTAGGAAACCGCTGCTCTATCCACCTGAGCTACGGGGGCAGGGAACGGACTTTACCAGTTCCCCGCTCAGGCGTGCACGCGCTCCGGCGACGATGGGCGTATCATGGGTTCGATGGCTGCCCTCCGCTTAGCTCTGGGTGCAATCGGCGTGGCGTCGCTCGTCGCGTGTGCCCCGGACTCTCGCGCCCAGGACGCCGGCACCACCCCCGACATCCCCGGCGTGAAGTACGGGCCGACCGCGTTCGGGTACTCCTTCCTCGGCACCGCCGTCCCGATTGCGGTCGGCGCCTCGCTGGGCACCCCCTACAGCTCCGACGCGGCCGTGGGCCTCCCCATCCTGGCCGGCTTCTGGTTCGGGCCCTCGGCGGGTCATTTCTATGCCGGCAGGCCGAAGCGGGCTTTGATCGGCATCGGGATCCGGGCGGCGGCGCTCGCGGGGATGCTCATCGGAACCGAATCGAACCATACAAGCGACTTCAACGTGAACACCCTGGCGGTTGTGGGTTTCCTGGTGGGCGTCGGCTCGATGGCCGCCGACATCTGCGAGGCGCCGCACTCCGTGCGCATTCACAACGAGGAATTGCTACGCGGCCACGCGGCGCTCACGCCCACCGTGGTCGGAGAAGCGCGCGCGCCGGGCCTGCGCGTGGACTGCACCTTCTAGGCTGGCGCACCCATCGATTCCTTCCCCACAAACCCACGATCCAGCCGACCGTGCCGTTCCGGGTCGCAGTCGCGGGACGAGCCCGTTCCTGTCGGCTCCGGCCAAGCGTGCGCCCGGCTGGATCGTGGATTCCGCGGGGCCAAACTCGAAACCCCGGAAAGCATCCTGACGGTCAGGTGATGGTCTTGCGGGAACTGTAGCTCGCTTGCGGTGCGGGAGCGGACCTCGGGCCGCTCCTGCCTGGATGTTTACCACATCCCGTAGCCCAAATGGCGCACAAACAAGACCAACCGAGGCTGTGCCCCGCCGCCGCCCAGCAGTCCCGCTACCTTCGACCTCGTCCAACTGATACCGTCGATGTGCGCCCGCACGCCGGGGCGGACAATAATCGCAATGATCCAGGCGCCAATGTCGCGCCCACGGAGGAACCATGATTTATCGCGATCTAGGCGCCACCGGGGAGAAGGTCTCGGCCATCGGCGTCGGCGGGTGGCATCTCGGGCTGAGCCACGTCGACGAGAACCTCGCGATCCGAATCGTGCGCTCGGCTATCGACCGCGGCATCACGTTTCTCGACAATTGCTGGGACTACAACGAGGGCGCGAGCGAGACGCGCATGGGGAAGGCCCTCCGCGACGGCTATCGGGACCGCGCGTTTCTCATGACGAAGATCGACGGCCGGTCGAAGAAGGAGGCCTCCAAGCAGCTCCAGGAGTCCCTGCGACGGTTCGGGGTCGATCACATTGATCTCGTGCAGCATCACGAGATTCTCCGCTACGAGGACCCGCACCGGATCTTCCATGAGGACGGCGCCAACGCCGCCCTGGTCGAGGCCCGCGAGGCGGGCGTGATCCGCTACATCGGATTCACTGGGCACAAGGACCCGCACATCCACCTGTACATGCTCGACGTCGCGGCCAGCCACGGCTTCACGTTCGACACGGTCCAAATGCCGCTGAATCTCTTCGACGCCCATTACCGGAGCTTCGCCAAGCTGGTGGTTCCCGGACTCGTCCAGCAGAAGGTCGGCATTCTCGGAATGAAGAGCATGGCGAACGGCATCCTGCTCCGATCCAACACGGTCACGGCCACAGAATGCCTCCATTACGCGCTGAACCTACCGACGTCCGTCGTCATCACCGGAATCGACAGCATGGGGATCCTGGATCAGGCTGTGGAAGCCATCGAGACGTTCCGCCCCCTGAGCGACCAGGACCTTCAACGCCTCCTGGCGAAGACCGCGGGGGCCGCGGCGGGAGGAGCCTACGAGCCCTTCAAGACCACCTCGATCTTCGACGGCACCGCGAGCCATCCGGAGTGGCTCGGGGAGGAGCCGCGGCAAGTGCGGGAGCTCGTGCCCGAATGACCCGGGCGGCTACAGCGTGCGTTTGAACAGCGTCGACGCCAGCACCAGCATCACGGTGGCGAACGTGATGAGGATCAGGAAGTCCGGCAGAACCGCTCCGAGGCCGACGCCCTTCAGCAGGAGATTCCGCAGCGCGTGCACCGCGTAGCGCATGGGGTTGACCATCGAGATCGCCTGCAGCCACCCCGGGTAGCTCTCCGTCGGATACAGCGCTCCGCTCGGAAAGAAGGTGACCACGTTCAAAATCCCGAAGAGCGCCCGGGGCGTCATGGGGTTGGAGACACGGGCCATCAGCGTGAACATCATCAACACCAGTCCCAGTCCCAATAACAGGATGGTGAACTCGACCAGGAGGAGCGTCTTCAGCCCTCCGATCAGGGGGAGCTGCGCGATCAGGATCGCCGACAGGGTCACCACCGATCCCATCATCAAGGCGAGGGTGGTCGCGGACAGCGTCAGACCCGCGACCAGATCCATGGAGGTGAGCGGAGTCACGAAGTAGCCTTCGTGGATTCCCCGGGCGCGGTCGTCCACCAGGATGATCCCGCCCGCCACCATGGCGACGAAGAAGAGCGACAGCGCGATCACCCCGGGAACCAGGTACTGCATGTAATTCTTGTGTCCGTAGACGTCCACGCGCTCGACGCTGACGCCCACGGCGGATCGCGTGACCGGCCGGCCCTCCACGCGCAGGTCCGCGATCGCGCGGCGCATTTCCCCTTCGATCGTGTTGGCCGACGTGGCATCGGTGTTGTCCAGGGCCAGACCCAGCTCGGCGCGCTCCCCCCGGGCGAACTCTTCGCTGAAATTGGGCGGCACGATGATCACGGCGCGGTACTGTCCCTGCCGCAGACGATCGACCGCGGTCCGCACGTCCACCTCGTCGCGGACCTCGAAGAGCTGCTTCGTCGCGGCCAGCGTCATCACCTGCTTCCGGATGGCGGCGGAGGCCGCCCCCTCGTCCTGCACGACCACCGCGACGGGCATGTGATGCAGGTCGCCGCCCATCGACTTGCCCAGGATCAGCAGGTAGATGATCGGCATCATGACCATGGGGACCACGAGCTGGATGTTCCGCCGGAACCGGCGCAGGTCGCGCTCGGCCACGGCCAGGACGCGGCTCAGGCTGAACGGGAGGGTCATGGTTGGGCTACCGCATCATGGGGGGCAGCGGCCGCACGTATTCGGTCGATACCGTGTCGCGGAGGCCGCGCCCCGTGTAGTGGAGGAAGACGTCTTCCAGCGTCGGCTCCTGGACCGAGACGCTCTTCACCTTGTTCTCCAGCCGGCGCGTCGCGTCGAGGATCGCCTCCAGCGGCACCACCTCTCCCGTCAGCACCATCCGCACCGCGTGATCCCCTTCCACCGCCGCGTCGGAGACGTCGGGGATGGCGCGCAGCGCCTCCCGCATCGCCTCCCCCACTTCCCGGAAGAATTGAACCACGACTGTGTCCTGCCCCGGGACGGAGGCCTTCAGCTCGCGCGGCGTGCCGAGCACGGCGATCTTCCCGTGGTCGATGATCGCGAGGCGGTCGCAGAGCCGGTCGGCTTCGTCCATGTAGTGGGTGCAGATGAGCACGGTCAAGTCGCCCTCCGCGCGCAGCTTCTCGAGCAGGTCCCAGATGACCCGCCGGCTCTGCGGGTCCAGTCCCGTGGTCGGCTCGTCCAGGAAGAACACGTGCGGGCGATGGACCAGCCCCCGGGCGATCTCCAGCCGCCGTCGCATCCCGCCCGAGTAGGTGCCCGCCGCCTTGTCCTTCCATTCCCACAGCCCGACCGCCTGGAGCAGGTCGGTCGAGCGATCGCGCCGCTCCGCCCGCGACATGCCGTAGAACTTTCCGTAGATGTCCAGACTCTCCCAGGCGGTCAGGTCGGAATCGACGGTGTTGGCCTGCGGGATCACTCCGATCGCGCGTCGCACGGACCGCGGCCGCCGCGCCACGTCCAATCCCGTGACCAGCGCGCGCCCCGACGTCGGCCGGATCAGCGTGGTGAGCATGCGGATCAACGTGCTCTTCCCTGCCCCGTTGGGGCCCAAAATCCCAAAAATCTCGCCCTTCTCGACGCTGAACGTCAGGTCGTCGTCCGCGACGAACTCCCCGAATTTCTTGGTGAGGTGCTCGACGACGATCGCGGCAGCGGCGTCCGAAGCGGCGTCCGGCCCGGCGTCCGGGGTCATGGTCCGCGCTCCGCCACCCGGCGGGCCGCGGGAGCGACCTGGATCGTCACTTCCGCGGTCATGCCGTCCTTGAGGAGCCCCTCCGGGTTCGGCACCCGGGCTGTGACGTCGAAGGTTCGAATGTCGCGCCGCTGGGCTCCCCAGTCCTTCCGCGTGGCGAAGTCTCCCGCCGGGGACACGTCGGTCACGACGCCGGGGAAGTTGCGCTTGTCGAACGTGTAGACGCGCACCAGCACGCGGTCCCCGGGGCGCACCGCGCCCACGCGCGTCTCGTCCACCGCGGCGTGCACCTTGAGCGTGTCCAGATCGGCGATCGTCACGACCGGAGTCGCCACCACTACCATCTCGCCCGGATGATGGATCACCTCCGTCACTTGCCCCGACTGGGGCGACTGGATGACGGCGTAGGAAAGCTGGAGCTGGGCCTGGGCCAGGGCGCTCTCCGCCTGATGCACCTGGGCGGACGCGGCCGCCACCTGCGCGCGGGCGACGTCGGAGGCGGCGACCGCCGCATCCAGCTGCTGCTGCGTGGCGGCGCCCTCGGCCGCGAGGGAGCGGATGCGCACCAGATCCCGCGCGGTCTTCTCCCGCGTCGCCACCGCCTGGACCTGCGCGGCGCGCGCCGACTCCATGGCGGCGCGGGCGCTCTGTACCTCGACCTCGAGGTCCTGCGCCTCCAGGCGGGCGACGACCTGGCCGGGCCGGACCCGGTCCCCCTCGGAGACCGAGATCTCGGCCAGCTTCCCCGGCACCTTGAATCCAAGGCTCACCTGCACCGCCTCGATGGTGCCCGTGGTGGTCACGTCTCCGCCCTGGTAGCCCTCGCGCCGGTGCTGGTACTTCCAGATCGCGAAGGCGACCCCCGCGACCACCAGGAACAGCACGATCACCCGGATCCGCCGCGCGTGCGAGGGCGCCGCCGTTTCGGCCATGTCGTTACCTTTCTCCGGGCATGACGACCAACCCCACCGCGTGCGACACCTCGGCGCGCGCGATCCACGTGTCCATGAGCGACTGCGCTTCCTGCGCGCGCGCCTCGGCCAGCGCGCTCTCGGCATCCCGCACCTGCGATGCCGTCGCGGTCCCGCCGCGATAGCCCGTCTCCGCCAGACGCAGCGCCTCGCGCGCGGCGGTGACGCGCGAGGAATCCGACTGCCAGATGGCCAGAGCGACGCGGAGGTCCGACAGGGCGCGCTGCACGTCGCGCTTCACGTCCAGCTCGGCCTGCCGGCGGCGCGCCTCGATCGCCGCCCGGTCGGCCCGCAATTCCCCCGCCCGGGCGGCGGCCAGCCCTCCGTCGAACAAGGAGAGGCTCAGGTCCACGCCAGCGTAGAGGTTGTACGTCTTGAGGCCCGGATCGTTGAAATTGAAGAACTCCTCCTGGCGGTTGGGGCCCAGGTACTGGGCGGTCCCGCTCAGCCCCATCTGCGGCCCCCGTCCCGCGCGCGCGGCGCGCGTCCGCTCCGCGTTTTCCCGGAGCGCCTCGTCGTAGGCCTTCAGTTCGGGGCGCGCCGCAAGGGCGGCCGTCTCGAGAACGGCGCCGTCGGGCAGCTTCATCGGCGGGGGCCCCGGGGCCGTCAGCGTTTCCGTGGAATCGATCCCCGTCCCCACCGCGGTCGCCAGCTCGACCCGGGCCACGCGAACGGCCTCGCGCGCGCGGAGGAGCCCCGACTCGCGCCCGATCAGGTCCACGCGCGCCTGGAGCGAGTCGAAGCGCTGCGCCACGCCCGCCCGCACCTGCGCCGACGCCAGGCGCCGGCGCGCCCCGGCGGCGTCGAGAGCCTCGCCGGCCGCCGTCTCCAGGCGCTCCGCCGCCACCGCAAGGTAGTACGCCCGCGACACGTTGAAGAGGAGGTCGGAGTCGGCCTGTTCGCGGACATGGAGCTGGCCGCGATGGGCCGCTTCCGCCGCGCGCACCAGGGCGCGGTCGCGGCCGCTCGCGTCGATCGGCAGCCGGCCCTCGGCCCGCACGTCCACGCTGGTGGCGCTTCCCACCTTCACCGTCTGCGGATTCGGCGAGCCCGGGATCGGAAACGCCGTCCGGATCGGCTCGCTCCGCTCGACTGCCGACCCCGCCACCCGGAGCGTCGGTGAGAGCGCGGCCCGCGCTTCGCGGATCGCCTCCTCGGCGCGCAAGACGCCCGCATCCGAGACGTGGATCGCCGGCGCGTTCTGGCGCGCCAGCGCCAGGGCCTCCTCCAGCGTCAGGGCGCGCGCCGGCGACGGCGCCATCGCCACGCACAGAGCCGCGACCGCCACCGCGGCCGGGAGGATCTCCCGAAACGTGACCATTCGGCGCATCCGGTTTACCATACCCGATGGGCTTCCGGCGGGATACCTGGGCATCGGAGAGCCAACTCTTCCACGGACGCAGGAGGATTCATGGTACGCAAGGCATCGGCCGAGTGGCGCGGCGGCCTCAAGGATGGCAAAGGGACAGTTTCCACGGAGAGCGGCGTCCTCGCCGACTCGCCGTATTCGTTCAGCACCCGCTTCGAGAACGGCAAGGGCACCAACCCCGAGGAGCTGATCGCCGCGGCGCACGCGGGGTGCTTCTCCATGGCGCTCTCCGCGCAGCTTGGAGCCGCCGGGATGACCGCGCAGAGCATCCGGACCACGGCCAGCGTGACGATGGAGAAGGTCGGCGACGGCTTCTCGGTCACCGCGAGCCACCTCGACGTGACGGCGAACATTCCGGGCGCGGACCGCGGCGCGTTCCAGAAGGCCGCCGAGGCCGCGAAGTCGGGCTGCCCCATCTCCAAGCTCCTGAACGCGAAGATCACGATGGACGCGAAATTGGAGTCATAGCCGGCATTCAGTGATCCCCGTGGTGCTCGCCGGTGAACAGGGCCGTGGTTTTCCAGTTGAACCGGGCCTTCTCCGGCGGCAGCCAGGCGGGCAGAGACATGAGCAGATATCGGGAGAGCTCGATCAGGTAGGGAGAGTAGAGGGCGCGCAGCTCGCCGAGCACCCGCTCGGACTCGGGGGTCACCTCGATCGGCACACCGCCCTGCGCCAGCCAGGAGCGAAGCTCGCGGAGGCGCTCCCTCGCCGGCGCCTCCGCCTCGGGCGCTCCAGGCCGGAGCCGGAAGATCTGGCTCACGTCCACCAGCGTGTGGCGGCACATCGCGAACGTGAGTCGCGCCTGGAACGGGTTCAGCCCCCGGATCCCGGCCGACACCAGCGCGGAGGTATCGAGCACCGCGCACAACGACCCCAGCCACGACTGGTTGTCGTGCTGCGACCGGAAGAAGGCGAGCGTGGGATAGGAGAGGTGGCTCTCCAAGATCTCCGCCGAGGTCACTTCCCAATCGCGGAAGAGACGGTCGAGCGTTTCCCCCGGATTGCCGCTCTCGAAGGCGCGCTTCAAGATCAGCCCCGCCGCGGGCGGCGATCCGCCCCACTCGTCCAGCATCGTGATGCGCGCCTCGCGGCGCGAGAAGGACTGGTAGAGGACCGGGACGTACGCGATCACGAGCGCGAGGAACCCGAATCCCAGGCCCGCCTCCATCACGGTGAGGAGCCGCGACATTCCGGACATCGGGATGACATCGCCCAGCCCCAGGGTGAAGAACGTGGTCCCGCTGAGGTACAGGTCCGCGGGAAAGCCGGCCACCCCTTCCGGCGCCACCATTCGCGATCCCACCGACCAATGCAAGAGCGCGAACCCCACGATCAGCCCCAGTGCCCACACCGCGAGCAGCACGATCAGCGAGAGCTGGGCGTAGAAGCTGAGGAAAAGCTCGCGGTGGTTCTTGGCCCGGATCTTCCCGCTCGCCGCCCTCCACGCCTTCCACATGTTCCGCAGCACCAGCCGCGAGATGCGGATGTCGCCCGGAAGCCGCCGCGGGAGAAGGATGGTCTCGTAGGCGTCCCACAGCGGGACCGTGACCATGAGGATGCCGAGGATCGCGGCGAGCGCGTTCATGCGCGGGCCCTCGGGAGGGACCCCGCCGTCAATGCACCGATGGCTGGGATTCCTGCGAGTCGGATTCGAGGAGGGTGCGCAGCTTGACGAGCGCCCGCTGCTCCAACTGGCGGATGCGCTCGCGCGACAGCCCGAACTGCTCGCCGGTCTCGGCCAGGGTGCGCGGCCGGTCGTCGTAGAAGCCGTAGCGGAAGCGAAGGATCGCCTCCTCGCGCCCGGAGAGGCGCTTCAGCACTTCGTTCAGCTGCTGGTCCCGAAGCTGCAAGTCCACGATCTCGTCCAGGGTCGGCGGCTGCTCCACGGCTTCGCTCTCGACCAGCCCGTGGAAGGCCTCGTTCGAGAGGTCCACGTCCAGGGAACGGATCGAATGCACCAGGGTGTCCAGCCGCTTCGCGCGCGTCATCGGGATGCCCATCACGCTGGCGATCTCGTCCAGGTCGGGGGGATGGCGCTGCTCGGACTCCAGCCGCCGCTGGGTCGCGATGAAGCGGCGCATCATCTGGAGCACGTGGATCGGGATGCGCACGGTGCGCGACTGGTTCGCCACGCCCCGTGCCAGCGCCTGGCGGATCCACCACGTCGCGTACGTCGCGAAGTGGATCCCGCGATCCACGTCGTAGCGGTCGACCGCGGTGATCAGCCCCAGATTCCCCTCCTCCACGAGGTCCAGGAATTCGACGCCCCGGTTCCGGTAGGCACGCGCCTGCGAGACGACGAGGCGAAGGTACGAGAGGATCAGCCGCTTCCGCGCGCCTTCGGAGCCGCTCCGCATGGCGGCCCAGAGCGCGTGCTCCTCCTCGCGCTCGAGGATTGGGTACCGCTGGATCTCCTTTAGGTACCGGTTTTCCAGACTGCCAACGCCGCGTCCCGTTTCCTCGGGCGCGGGGGCTTCGGGAACGCTGGTCCCCTCGGGCAGGACCACGCCCTGGCGGCGGGCCTCGGCGAGGAACAGGTCGAAGGCGGTGGGGTCGAAGTCGGGCGAGTGGAGCAGCTTGTCGAGCGCGGACTCGTCCAGGGAGCCGTGCTCCATCCCTTCCCGGAGCGCGTCCGAGAGGTCGGAGACGAATCGGCGGGGTCCCATGGTCGTTGTCCTCTCAGGAAAACCGGATCACGAAGTCCCGGGCGCCCTGCGCGGAGAGCCAGCGCACGGCAACGTCGCTCACGCGCGCGGCGGGGGGACCTTGACGCAACTCCAGAAGATAGGCTTCCAGGGCCGGACGGGCCCCTTCGGCCACCACCTCGACGGCACCGGAGGGGAGATTCCGGACCGAGCCGCCGAGGGCGTGTACGTGGGCCCGCTCCTGGGCGAAAAAGCGGTACCCCACGCCTTGCACGTGCCCCGTGACAACCGCGTGGAAACGGGCGCGGTCATCCACGGGGGTCGCCGACAAAAAAATCGGGGCGAGAGGATTTGAACCTCCGACCCCCTGGTCCCGAACCAGGTGCTCTACCAGGCTGAGCCACGCCCCGATCGAATCGAGCGAAAGGACAAGGGTTCCCCACCCAGAACCGGCCCTTGCGGCGGCAGTGTATCAACGCCACAGCCCGGGGGTCAACGGGACTCGCGGCGCTCCCAGGCGTCCTTTCCGATCAGGGGGACGAACGCGCATCCGCACAGCTCGCGCTGCTGCCACCCCGCGCCGGTGCGCGTCGCCTTCACCAGCATCTGGTTTTCCCCCATCCCGATCGGCATCACCGCGATCCCTCCCTCCCGGAGCTGCTCCGAGAGAAACGCCGGCACCCGAGGCGCTCCCGCCGCGATCAGCACGCGGTCGAAGGGGGCCATCTCCCGCCACCCCACCGAGCCGTCGGCGATCCGGAAGACCACGTTGGTGTAGCCCATCCGCGTCAGCCGGTCGCGCGCGGACACGCCCACGTCCGGGATCCGCTCGACCGTGAAGACGCGGTCGGACAGCTCGGCCAGGATTGCCGTCTGATAGCCCGATCCGGTCCCGATCTCGAGCACCTTCTCCTCCCCCGTCAGCTCCAGGGCCTGCGTCATCAGCGCCACCATGTACGGCTGCGAGATCGTCTGCGACGCGCCGATCGGGAGCGCGCTGTCGCTGTACGCCTTGGCCTCCAGCGCGTCGTCCACGAAGAGATGCCGCGGCATCGCCTCCATGATCCGGAGCACGTGCGGGTCGTGGATCCCCCGCTCCCGGAGCTGCACCTGCACCATGCGGCGCCGCGCGGCGCCCTGCTCGTCACGAGTCATGTATCGTCAACCCCATCGTCTCCAGCTCGACGATCGCCTTGTAGTCGGTCAGCTCGAACGAGAGCGGCGTCACCGCCACGTAGCCGTTCGAGACGGCGTGGAAGTCGCTCGCTTCGTCCGGCTCCCACGTCGGGTTCTCCCCACCGATCCAATAGTACGACTTCCCGCGCGGGTCGGTCTTCTCCACGATCACGTCCCGAAAGACGCGCTTCCCCAGCCGCGCGACCCGCACCCCCCGGATCTCCGCGAACGGAAGGGGCGGAATGTTCACGTTGAGGCAGGTCCCGGGCCGAAGCCCTCGCGTAAGGAGCAGCCGAACCAGCGCGGCGGCCACCTGCCCCGCGGGCGCGAAGTCGGCCGGCTCCCAGGTGGCGAGGGAGAACGCGATCGAGGGGATGCCCAGGAACGCTCCCTCGCTGGCCGCGGCCACGGTCCCCGAATAGAGAACGTCGTTTCCCATGTTGGGCCCGTGGTTGATTCCGGACACCACCAGGGTCGGCGGCTGTTTCGAGAACCCGTGCACCCCGAGGAGCACGCAATCGGTCGGGGTGCCGTCCACGCTGAGGATGCCCTCGGCGACCTTTCGGATCCGGAGCGGACGGTGGAGCGTGAGCGAATGGCTGGTGGCGCTCTGCTCCCGGTCCGGCGCGATGACGGTCACCTCGCCGAGGGGCCGGATCGCGTCCGCCAAGGCGCGCAGCCCGTCAGCGTGAATCCCGTCGTCGTTGGTGGCCAGGATCACGGTCATCGGGCGCTCAGCGAAAGAGGTGGCGGAGAACGAAGCCGACGAAGCGAACCGTGTCGCGGACGGGCCGGATGTGGCTTCCGGGCGCGTTGTACAGGGTCGGGATCGGCGCCGCGGCGATCCGGAATCCGGCGCGGGCGGCGGCCACCAGGAACTCGGACTCGTAGTCGAAGCGTCGCGCCACGGGTCGCACCCGGCGGAGCACCGGGGAGCGAATGGCGCGGTAGCCCGATTGCGAATCCTCGATCGGAGTGCGCGCGAGCCGCGAGACCCACCAGCTCGTCACGTCGTTGGTGACCCGGCGGAGCCAGGGCATTCCCGCGCGGGAGAGGATGCGCGAGCCGACCACGACGTCGGCATCGGCGAGCGCCGCGAGGAGCCGGGGCGCCCAGGCCGGATCGTGCTGTCCGTCGGCATCCAGGGCGATGGCCGCGTCCGCCCCGAGCCGGATCGCCTCGTCGAAGCCGGTCTGGAGCGCGGCCCCCTTTCCCTGATTCACCACGTGGCGCAGCACGACCGCCCCGGCCTCGGCGGCACGGGCGCCAGTTTGGTCGGTGGATCCGTCGTCCACGACGATCACCGTCGCCTCGGGAAGGGTCTCGCGCAGCCCTCGTACGACGGCGGGCACGGTATCGGCGGCGTTCCGCGCGGGGATCACCGCGCAGACGCGCATCAGCGGGAGGATCCGCGCGGCGCCCGCACGCTCCAGTGAAACCACTGGGTCGGGTGGGCGCGCACGTGGTCGTCGAAGAAGCGGCGGACCGTGGCCGCGCCCTGGTCGATCGAGAGCCCCCCTGTGGAGGGGGAGGAGGAGTCGAGCGTGAAGGGCGCGTGGAACCGGACCGCGATCATTCCGTCCGGCGCGCGCCAGGCCACGCCGGGAAGCACCTGGGCGTGGGCCCGCTGGGCGAGAATGAGGGGTGCCGTGTCCACCCGGACCAGGCCCCCGGGCGCGACCGCGCGAGAGGCGCGGCCGCCCCACGACCGGTCGGCCAGCGCGGCCACCCATCCCCCTCCACGGAGCTTCCGCACCGCTTCGGCGGTCGGGCTCCTCCCGCCCAGCGTTCGCACGCCGAAGGCGGCCCGGCGCGCCCGGAAGAAGCGCTCGATCGGCTCCAGCCGATGCGGCGCGGTGATCGCGTCCATGGGGCCCACCTCACGCGCCAGCCACCACAGCGCCATCTCCCAGGGGCCGAAATGGCCGCTGACCACCAGGGTGGGGAGTGCGGCGGCGCGGGCGGCCGCGAGATGCGCGGCGGCTTCCTCGTCCATCCGGACGGCAGGAACCCGCGCTCCGCCGCCGCGGGCGGCCAGGAAGTCGCGGAATGCCCAGGCGAAGGCGCGGAAGGTCTCGCGGGCGGGCGGGGGCTGCCCGACCCGCCCCGCCTCGCGCCAGATGCGCGCGACGCGGAGGTCGGCGTCCTTGGCGCGCGTCGGATGCGTGGAGACGTAGGCGTCGGCGAGCCACGTGGCCATGCGATCGGTCAGCCAGACCGGCAGACGCCGGGCGGCGAGCGATGCGATGTGGTAGCCCAGTTCCGTCATCTTCCCCCGCGGCTCCCGAAACACGTACGCCCCGGAGACTCGCGCCGGGGCGAATAGAGCGGAGAATCAAAATGGTCGGGGCGACAGGATTTGAACCTGCGACCACCTCCACCCCAAGGAGGTGCGCTACCGGGCTGCGCTACGCCCCGACCCGAAGCCGGTGGCGACGATCGGCCTCCGGTCCATGCTACACGAGGGGGAGCCGCGGGAACAAGCGCCGGTCAGCGAGTCAGGACGAATCGCCCCGTCGCGAACTCGCCCGCGACGTCCACCCGGTAGAAATACACCCCCGACGCAGGGCGACTCCCTGAGGCGTCCCGCACGTCAAAGGGCAGGTCATGGCGGCCAGCGGCGAGCGGCGCTTCGGCCAGGGTCCGGACGAGGCGGCCCGACGCATCGAAGATGCGGACCCGCCCCACACCCGCGCTCGGGGCCGTGAACGAGATCGTCCCCGACGGGTTCAGCGGATTGGGCGAAATGGACGCCGCAAGAGAGTTGCCGCCGGCGATCACATCGATCTGAATCGAAGCGCTGAACGGGGTGAGGTTCATGAGCCTCCCCGCTATCGTGGCATTCACCGTGTTCCGTGCATTCAGGTTGCCGAACAGAAGCCGCAGATTGTCCTTCGTGAAACAGAACTCGACGTCCTGGATATCGTTATTGTCCGCGTCGCTCACCACAACGGACTTGAGGATATTCGCCGGGATTTCGGGTACCGAGCCCGTGCCGGTCGACCGGAGAACCACCGAGGCCAAGTCGATGTCGAGGACGCTGAACGATCCGCCCAGCGGCTCCACGAACGCGCACCAGAGCGGCTTGCTGGAATTCAGGCGGATTGTCTTGTTGGACCCCAGGGTGAACGCCCGGGCCAAGGGATTGGGCGAGACGTAGATTTGGGTCGAAGCCGTGCCCTGGAGCGCGTTCGTGGCGCGGAATGTCGCGATGAAGGTTCCGGACTGCCCACTGGCTGGCGTCCAGGTAAAGGTCCCCGACGTGTTCCCCGCGCCGGCGGTGAAGGTCCCGCCGGCGTCGACCGCGCTCCCCGACGCCGTCAGCGCCGTGATCGCGTCCCCGTCGGGATCGGACGCACTCACGGTGAAGGTTAGGAGCGAGCCCGCGCTGGCGGAAACGGATGAGGGCGTCGAGACGACAGGAGCGCGATCGCCGGACCCGATCGTGATCTGGGTTGTCGCCGAGCCCGACAGGTCGTTCGCCGCGGTAAAGGTCACGTTGAACGTACCGTTCTGAGTGGGTGTCCAGTCGAATGTGCCGAACGTGTTGGACCCGTTCGCTGTGAACGTCGCACCCGATGGCAGGGGTGCAGCCGTCAGCGACGTGATCGCGGTCCCGTCCGGATCGGTCGCCGACACCGTGAATGTGATTAATAGATTTCGAGAGCCCTGCACCGTGGCCGGCGCCGTGACGACCGGAGCCCGGGAACATCCCAGGCAAACGGAGATGCTCGTCGTGGCCGTTCCGGAAAGGGCATTGCTCGCCGTGAACGTGACGCTGTAGACGCCCGCGTCGTTGAACCCGGGCGTCCAGCTGAATGTTCCCGACGTATGGGTCGCGTCGGCCGAGAAGGTTCCTCCCGCGGTGATCGCGGTACCGGAGGCGATGAAGGAGGTGATTGCGTCCCCATCCGGATCGGAAGCGAATACGGTGAAGGTGAGAAGAACGTTTTGGAGGCCGGACGCGGTCGCGGGCGCGGTGACCACGGGCGCCCGGTCGCAGGCGCAGACCGTAATCGAGGTCGTCGCCGACCCCGAGAGCGCATTGGCCGCCGTGAAGACCGCGGAATACGACCCTCCCTGGCCGAACCCCGCCGTCCAGGCGAACGTCCCGGCCGTGTGCGTGGCGTTCGAGGTGAACGTGCCCCCGGCGGTTATGGCGGTGCCCGAAGCCGTGAGGGATGCGATCGCGTCCCCGTCCGGATCGCCGGCCGAGACCGTGAAGGACATCGGCACTCTGATGATCGCCTGCGCCGTCGAGGGCGTATTCACGACGGGGGCCCGATCAGGGCCTCCCACAGTGATCATCGTGGTGGCCGTCCCGGTAAGGGTGTTCCGCGCGGCAAAGGTCACATCCCACGATCCCGCCTGCGCGAAGCTCGGGGTCCAGCTGAACGTGCCCGACGTGTTGGTCGCGTTCGACGTGAACGTGCCGCCTGCGGTGATGGCCGAGCCCGAGGCCGTGAAGGAAGTGATCGCGTCGCCGTCCGGATCGGCCGCCGAGGCGAGGATCGTCAGGAGGGTGTTTTCCGCCGTGCTGGCCGTCGCCGGGGCCGTGACCACCGGCGCCCGGTCCGTCTGCGCCGCGCCCGTGGCCGGGAGCGCCAGGATCGCGATGGCCGTGGCGGCAAGAGCCAGGAGAGAAACGGGAATCAGTCTCCGGGGGGTGCGCATGGGACCTCCGAGTCGCGCCCGAGAGGCGGGCGCACGGGTGCAACGGCGGGTCATCCTTCTTGCGTCCCCGGAGCGTAGACCTCGGCCGCCGGCGATACAACTACGGTTCAGCGGACCCCGCTACCGTCCCCGGGCGCGCTTGGCCGAGTCCCCCCTCAGCATGGCGAGCAGCGCCTCCATCTCCTTCTTGAGCGAGCGGATCGTCTCCTCGCGGTCGAGCTTGGAGAATGGAAGCTCGATCTGGTCCCGGCCGTCCTGGCGGTCGTCCAGGATCTTCCGGCGGGCGCCGGCGATCGTGAAGCGCTGGTCGTAGAGGAGCTGCTTGATGTCGAACAGCACCTCGATGTCCCGCTTCCGGTACATGCGGGCGCCGCCGCGTCCCTTCCGGGGCCGGAGCATCTTGAACTGCGTCTCCCAGTACCGGAGGACGTGCGGCTTGACGCCCACCAAGTCGCTCACTTCGCTGATCGAGTAGTAGAGTTTTCCGGTCGGAAGCGACTTCACGGGTTCACCTCCTCGAAACGGAACGGGCTTCCGGCTTCAGGTCGCGCGTGAACAGCTGGCGCATGGCCTCCCGCGCGCTTTTCCCATCGAACAAGATCGCGCACACCTGCTCCGCGATCGGGAGCTCCACGCCGCAGCGCACCGCCAGCTCAACGGCCGCCTTCGCGGTTCCGACACCCTCGGCCACCATGGGCGACGAAGCGACGGCCGCCTCCAGCGTCGCGCCCCGCCCGATCGCTTCTCCCAACCGCCGGTTCCGGCTGTGGCGGCTGGTCGCGGTCGCGATCAGGTCCCCCATCCCGGCCAGGCCGGCGAACGTCTCGGGGCGCGCGCCCAGGGCCTCCCCTAATCGTGCCATCTCGGCAAGCCCCCGAGTCAAGAGCGCACCTTTGGTCGAGTCGCCGAATCCCAGGCCGTCGCTGATCCCCGCCGCGATCGCGACCACGTTCTTGAGCGCGACGGCGATTTCCACGCCGATCACGTCGTCGTTGGTGTACACGCGGAACGCTTCATTGGAAAACATCTCCTGCACGATCCCGGCTCGCGCGCGATCCTCGCAGGCCGCCACCACGGCGGTCGGGATCCCGCGTGCCACCTCCTCGGCATGGCTGGGCCCCGCGAGCACCACCGGGTTCTTCCGGAGCGGGCTGGGCAGGGTCTCGTCCACCACCTCGCTCATCCGGTGGTGGCTCTCCCTCTCGAGCCCCTTGGTCGCGATCACGGCCACGCGCGCCGCTTGAAGCGCCGGATCCCCCGAGCGCGCCAGGAGCGTCGCGGTCGCGCGGAGCGCGTGGGAGGGAGTCGCGAGCAGGATCGTCTCCGCGCCCGTCGCCGCCTCGGCGAGCGCGGAGGTGATGGGAATCCCATGGGGAATCGGGACGCCGGGCAGGAACGTCTCGTTCACGCGATCGCGGCGCATCCGATCCGCGAGGTCGGCCTCGTACACCCAGAGGCGCACCGCGTGCCCGTTCTTCGAGAGAAGGATCGCGAGCGCGGTCCCCCACCCGCCTCCGCCGATCACCGCCACCGTCACGGCTTCGCCCCCTTGGGGCCGAACGAGGTCCTGCCCTCGGTGCCCGCGATCAGCCGGCGGATGTTCGGGATGTGGCGGACCACCACAAGTGCCGCGACCAGGGCGCCCGCGATCAGGTACGCGGTGCGGTACGGGCCGTGCGGGGCCCTCCACGCGACGAGGAACGGATAGGCGATCGCCGCGCCCAAAGACCCCACGGAAACCCGCCGCGTGGTGAGGAAGAGGAGGATCCAGACGCCCAGCGCGAGGAGCGCGGGGACGGGGAGGATCGCGAGAAAGACGCCCAGGCTGGTCGCCACCCCGCGTCCGCCGCGAAACCGGGCCCACGGCGAGAAGACGTGCCCCAGGATGGCCGCGGCCCCGGCGGCGAGCTGCGTGGGGACGTGGGTGGAGAGGAGCGCCGCCCCGGCTCCCTTCGCGGTGTCCATCAGGAAGACCAGCCCGCCCCACCGGGGGCCGAGCGCGCGGATGGCGTTCGTCGCGCCGATGTTCCCGCTCCCGATGGAGCGAAGGTCGACGCCGCGGGCGCGGGCGATCCAGAGACCCGAGGGGATCGAGCCGAGGAAAAATCCCAGCAGAACGGGCAGCGGCTGGAACGGAATCGGTAGGCCTCCCAGCGTGGACGGCTGACGATTACTCGCTTCGCTTCCACTCCAAGACGATCGGCGTACCCTGGAACCCAAAACGGGTGCGCAGGCCCGACTCCAGATAACTTACATAATTCTTCGCGCGGTAGCGAGGATTGTTCACGAACAGCGCGAATGCCGGCGGGCGCGTCCCGGTCTGGGCGGCGTAGTAGAACTTGAGGTGCCGTCCTTCGGCCGTGGCGGGAGGGCTGACGCGGCCCAGGATCTGCCCGATCGCGTTGTTCAGGAGCGGCGTCGGGATCTTCCGCGTGAATTCCTCGAACACCGTCATCACGGTCGGAAGGATCTTGGCGACTCCCTTCCCCGTGAGCGCCGAGACGTAGAGCCTCGGGACGTGGTCCAGAAACGGATAGACCTTTGTGAACTCCTCTTCGATGAGCTTCCGCGCCTCGGTCGGCTCGGGGACCTGGTCCCACTTGTTGAAGACCACCACCAGCCCCCTCCCCTGCTCCTCGGCCAGCGCGGCCAGCTTCGCGTCCTGGCGGGCGGGCTCCCGCTCCACGTCCACGACCAGGAGCACGATGTCGGAGCGCGAGACGGCGCGGAGCGCGCGCGTCACGCTGTAGAACTCGACGGGATCGGTGACCTGCCGCTCGCGGCGTAGGCCCGCGGTGTCGACCAGGAGGAATTTCCGCCCGTGGGCCTCGAGGGTGGTGTCCACGGCATCTCGCGTGGTTCCCGCCACCGAATCGACCACCATCCGTTCTTTCCCGGCGAGGCGGTTCACCAGGGAGGACTTCCCCACGTTCGGCCGTCCCAGGACGGCGACGCGGATCGACGAGGGATCCTCGGGCGCCCCTTCCGTCCCCGGCAGCCGGCGCACCACCTCGTCGAGCAGATCCCCCGACTGGTAGCCGTGGAGCGCGGAGACCGGGACCGGTTCGCCCAGCCCCAGAGAGAAGAAGTCCGCGATCAGCTCTTCCCGACGCGGCTGGTCCGCCTTGTTCACGACCAGGATCGTGGGCCGGCCGCGGCGCCGCACGCGATCGGCCACCTCGCGGTCCAGCGGCGTCACCCCCTGCTGCGCGTCCACGACCACCAAGGCGACGTCCGCCTCGTCCAGCGCCACGTTCGTCTGGAGGATGATCTGCTTCTGGATCGGGTGCGCGCTCCCCGGATCGATGCCCCCCGTGTCCACGAGGAGGAATTTATGGCCGCTCCACTCTCCCTCGGCGTAGTGCCGGTCGCGCGTCAGACCCGGCAGCTCGTCAACGATGGCGCGCCGCTGCCCCAGGATCCGGTTGAAGAGGGTGGATTTTCCGACGTTGGGTCGGCCGACGATCGCGACGATCGGGAGCACGGAAGCCTAGGCCGCCGCGGATTGATCGAAGCCGATCTGTACCGGGGCCCCGATCGTCCGCTCCAGGTCGGTGCGGGTGCGGTCGTCGAGGAAGATCTCGCGCTCCTTGAGACAATTGGGAGGAAGGAGGACGCGGTCGACCGGGCCGTGGAGTTTCAGGGCCGCCTCGATGTCGGCGCCCACCAGAAGTCCGCTCACCGTGACCGTATCGCCGAAGTAATCGTTCGCCACCACGCAGAGGGAGAGGTCCACGCCGTCGGGCGGACGCTCGTCGATCAGGCGGCGCAGGGTCGGCGCCGCGCTGGTCCCGGTCACGACGGCGACGCGCTCGCGCGAGCCGTTCCGCGGCACCACGTCCGTCGCGCCCTTCCGCCACGCATCGATCGTCTGCCGGAGCATCCCGATGCCGTTCTCGAGCTGCGGAAAGCCCTCGTAGGCGCGCGCGGGAGGCACCTCTTCGCCCGCCAGCACGTACATCTCGTCCGCGGCGAAGGCGATCCGCGTCTGGTGCTCCTTCCGGGACTTAGCCTGGAACGCGTGCACCTGGGCCAATGCGCCCACGGCGTCGTCGCGCGTGAAGGTGCGGAGGTCGGGCAAGCGGCCGCGGTGCTTGGTCAGCCCGACCGGGACCACCGCGATCGTGCGCACGCTGGGAAAGCGCGCGGCCAGGTCGCGGAGCGATTGGGCCAGCACGTCGCCGTCGTTCATGCCGGGCACGATCACGAGCTGAGTGTGCAGCTCGATCCCGCCGGCCGCCAGGCGGTCGATGTCGGCCAGGATCCGTCCCGACTTGGGATTTTTCATCATCCGCACGCGCACCTCGGGATCGGTGGCGTGCACCGAGACGTAGAGCGGCGAGAGGCGCTCGTCCAGGATGCGCTGGAACTCCGCCTCTCCCAGGTTGGTCAGGGTGATGAAATTGCCGTGGACGAACGAGAAGACGTAGTCGTCGTCCTTGATCAGAAGCTCGCGCCGCACGCCCTTGGGGTGCTGATAGACGAAGCAGAAGACGCAGTTGTTGTGGCAGCGCTTGGGCTGGCGGGCCTCGAACTCGGCCCCGAAGGGAACGCCGTACTCGCGCAACCCCTCCACCTCGCGGACGTGGCCGTCCTCGGCCTGGACGCGCAGGAGCAGCCGCTCTTCGGAGATCTGGGTCCCGAAGTCGATCTCGTCCTGGAGCGGGACGCCGTTGATCTCGAGGATCCGCTCGCGCGGCTTGAGGCCCAGGCGCTCGGCCAGTCCCCCCGGCTCCAGGCGCGAAATGGTGAACGGATCGCTCAAGCCGATCATGGACGGCTCCTTGGGCGGGCACGCAAACAACTCTTATTCATCAGGTTACTGCGCATAGCTCATCTGTTTCACGAGGTGAACGCCGGGCGGGCGAAGAAAACTGGAGCGGGCAACGGGATTTGAACCCGCGACCTTCAGCTTGGGAAGCTGACACTCTACCACTGAGTTATGCCCGCTCCCAAAACCAGATGACGCCCGGGATCGTACGGGGTTTCCCACCCCCGGTCAAGGTGCATCTCCCGCCGCATGCCGCTCGATCGCCAGCGCCACCTCCGGAAACTGCGCCGGGGATTCGAGATCGAACCAGCGCACCTCGGCGACCCGGCGGAACCAGGTCTCCTGCCGCTTCGCGAGCTGGCGGGTGCGCAGGGCGATCCCGGCCACCGCCTCTTGCAGCGTCGCCTCCCCGCGCAGGTGCCCGATCAGCTCCCGGTAGCCCAGCGTGTGGAGGCCGGGCGCCTCGGGCGGGGGGCCGGCCGCGAGGAGCGCGCGAGCCTCGTCCAGGAAGCCATCCCGGAGCTGCTGGGCGATCCGGTCGGCGATCCGGACCGCCAGCGCCGCGCGGCTCCAGCGGATCCCGTAGCGCATGGCTGGCGTGGGCTCGTTCCGCCGCGCCCGGCGGAGCACGCTGATCGGGGATCCCGTGAGCTGGTAGACCTCGAGGGCGCGGATCACGCGCACCGAATCTCCCGGCGAGATGCGCGCCAGCGCCTCGGGATCCACCCGGCCCAGATCGGAGCGGAGCGCGTCCAGACCCTCCGCGGCCAATCGCGCCAGAAGCTCCGCGCGCACCGCGTCGTCGCGCTCGGGACCCGCGAACAGCCCGTCGAGGAGGGCGCGCAGATAGAGCCCGGAGCCCCCGACGATGACCGGAGTGACGCTCCGCGCTTCGACCGCGGCGATCGCTTCCCGCGCCTCGCGCGCGTAGCGGCCCGCGCTGTAGGTCTCCGCCGACGGCAGGAAGGCGGCCATGTGGTGCGGCACGCGGAGGCGGTCGGCGGCGGTGGGAGCCGCGGTCCCGATCTCGAGCCCGCGATAGATCTGCCGCGAGTCGGCGCCGACGATCTCGCCGCGAAGGCTCTCGGCCAGGTGGAGCGCGATCTCGCTCTTTCCCCCGGCGGTCGGGCCGAGGAGAACGATGCGTAGGCTCATCGGAAGTGGGAGGGAACGGCGGGCGCGGTCGGCGGCCGGTCAGCGGCGGCCGAAGCGGCGGTCCAGCTCCTCCAGCGACACGCGAACGTAGGTCGCGCGGCCGTGCGGGTCGCCGTGGGGCACGTCGGTGGCGAAGAGGCGATCGATCAGCGCGCGCCGCTCTTCCTGGCCCAGCGCCTGCCCGGAGCGCACGGCGGCGTGGCACGCGAAGGACTTCGCCACGCGCTCCTCGGGTGGGTCGCCCGCGCCGCCGTGCTCGTCGCCGCCGGCAAGCAGGCTTCGCAGCGCTTCCACGGCCGCCTCCTCGGGCACCGACGCCGGGACCGCGCGCACGGCGATCTGCTTGTCGCCGAAGAGAGAGATCTCATACCCCAGGCGGCGGACGTGCGGCTCCACGAGTAGAAGCCGATCCAGCTCCTCGGACGTCACGTCCACCACGCGCGGGAAAAGGAGGTGCTGGCTCCCCGCCTCGTCACCGTAGAGACGGGTTCGGGCCTCCTCGTAGAGCACCCGTTCGTGGGCCGCGTGCTGATCCACGATCACCAGACCGCCCCGGATGGGCGCGAGGAGGTAGCGGTCGTGGAGCTGCCAGATCGGGATCTCCGGCTCGAGCAGGTTCTCGCGCACCGCGGCGGAGTTCCCCTCGGCCACGCGCTCCGGCAAGAATCCCGGAGCGGGCGCGTACTCCTCGATCGCGGTCTGCGCGGAAGCCTCCACGCGGGCCGCGGGCTCGATCCCGGGCGAGGGGCCGGCCGGGGCGAAGTGCGCGCCGGGTGCGCCAGGCCCTCCGGCCGCGCCGGCCTCGGTCACGCCCGCGAAGGGCACCCCCATCCCCGCGGGGGACGCGATCCGCCCGCCGCCGTCGTCGCTCCCCAGCGAAACAGGAACGTGGCGCCGCATCGCGGTGTCCACCGCCCGCCGCACAGCCTGGAAGACGCGCCCCTCGTCGCGAAAGCGCACCTCTCGCTTCGTCGGGTGGACGTTCACGTCCACCAGCGAGGGATCGATCTCGATCGATAGAACCGCCATGGGATGCCGGTCCCCCGGGATCAGGTTTCCGTAGCCCTGGCGAAGCGCGGCCCCCAACGCCGGGGAGAAGACGAGCCGCCCGTTGACCGCGATCACCTGCTGCTCGCGGCTGGAGCGAGCCTGCTCCGGAGCGCCCAGAACCCCGCGAACGGTGACCTCCCCCTCCTCGGCGAACGCCTCCGCGCCTTCGGAGGCGCCGCGTCCGTAAAGGACCTGCCAGCGCTCGAGGAGGTCATCGGCCGCGGGCAGATCGACGTCCTCGCGGCCGGCCGCGCTGAACCGCCAGTGCACGGCCGGATAGGTCAGGATGTAGCCCCAGGCGGCGCGAGCGACGGCGCGGCTCTCGGAGTCGCGCGATTTGAGGAAGCGGAGACGGGCCGGCGTGTTGAAGAAGAGATCCTCCACGATCACCGTGGTTCCGACCGAGCGCCCCACGCCTGAGACGCCGATCACGGTGCCCCCGAGCACCTCGATCTGCGTGCCGGTCAGCTCCGCCGCGCCGCGGGTGGACAGGGTGACGCGGGCCACCTCCGCGATGGAGGCGAGCGCCTCGCCGCGGAAGCCCAGCGTGCGGATCGCTTCCAGGTCTTCTTCATGGGCCAGCTTCGAGGTTGCGTGGCGGCGGACGGAAAGAAGCGCGTCTTCGCGCGTCATCCCCAGGCCGTCGTCCTGAACGCGGATCATGCGCTCGGGCCCGGCTCCCACCTGCACGGCGATGAGCCGGCTCCCCGCGTCGATCGCGTTTTCGATCAGCTCCTTCGCCACCGCGGCGGGGCGGTCGATGACCTCCCCCGCCCGGATCTTCGCGGCGACCTCCGGGCTCAGGATCCGGATGGAAGGCATCGGTCAGGCGAGGCGCAGGATGGGGAGCTGGCGCGGGAAGCGGGAGAGAAAGCGCGCGCCATCGGGACCTACGACCACGTCCTCCTCCAGGGAGACGAGTCCGTGCCCCTCGACGTAGACGCTGGGCTCGAGCGTGAAGACGTTCCCGACGCGGACCGGCTCCATCGGCTCCTTCCCGTAGCGCTCCCAGCGGGGGCCCAGCACGCCGCCGCCGTCGTGGACCGCGCGGCCCAGATGGTGCCCCAATGCGTGGCCGTATTCCGGGATGCCCTGGGAGACCAGGTGCGCGCGCGCCACCTGGTCCACCTGCCACCCGGGAACGCCGGGGCGCAGCGCCTGCGCCGCGCTCTCGATCGCGCCGACCACCGCGGCGTGGGCCTTCTTCACTTCGGGAGGCACGTCGGCCGAGCCGGCCGCCACGTACCAGAGGCGCTGGAGGTCCGAGCAGTACCCGTCGAGCACGATTCCAAAGTCCACGTGCACCACGCAGCCGGGGGTGATCTTCTCCTCGCCCGGGGCCACGTGCCCCACGGCGGCGTGCGGTCCCACCGTGACGGTCGGGCAGTGCCGCCGCGGCCACGCGGTCCGCGTCCCCAACCGATCCGCCTCGGCGTGGGCGCGGGCCGCGATCTCGCGCGCGGTGATCCCGATGGCCAGCGAGTCGCGGATCGCGTCGAAGATCGCCTCGGTCTTCTCGACGGCGCGCGCGACGCGGTCCCGCTCCTCGTCCAGCTTGACCGCGCGCAGGTGCGCCACGAAATCGCCGGCGGGCGTGAGGCGGGACGCGTGCGGCGTCCCGGCCAGGGTCGTCTGGAGATAGTCGCGAAGACCCGCGGTCAAGCCGTCGGCCAGGGCGTCGTCCTCGGAAACGTTGATCCCGATCCGGCCGGGCGCCGCAGCGTCCAGGATCTGGAGCAGCGCGGCCTTCGGCCCCTCCTTGTACGTGCGGACGTCGTCGAAGATCCGGGCGCTCACCACGTCGGGCGCGTCATGCACGGCGACCAGCGCGACCGCCGAGCGCTGCGTCACGACGAAGAATGTGGTCCAGGTGAAATCGACGTCGAGAAAGAAGCGGAGGACGGGGTCGGGCCGCTCGGAGGATTCCCGGACGACCGTCATCCAGGCGTCCAGGTCGTGCTCGGCGAGGAGCGATTGGGCTTGGGCCAGCTTCCGCGCCCCCAGGGACGGGGCGCGTGCTTCCACGGCGGGAGAGCGCATGCGCCTACGATAATCCCGGCGCCGCGGAGCGGCAACCGGAGACTCAGTCGCCGCGGATCAGGGCGATCAGCTCGCCGCCGGTGGGAATCTCGTCGGGATAGGCGTACTGCCGGCCCGTCAAGCGGATCTCGCTGGGGCTGTCCAGCGTCTGCACGCATTCCACGCGCGACAAGAGCTGGTCCATCCGCTTCAGGAGGGCGCCGGAATCCTTGTCGGTCTCCGGCGAGAGCACGGCGAAGCGCCCTTCCCCCACGCGGGCGACCGCGTCCACCTCGCGCACGTTCCGCGTCAGGGCCAGACCGAACTCGCGGAGCAGCCGCTCGGAGAATTCGTCGCCGTGGCGCTCGGCGACGCGCATGAAGTCGTTGATCGAGCACAGGGTGAGCAGGAAGCCCTCGTGGTAGCGCTCGGCGCGCTTCACCTCTTCCTGGATCCGCGCCTCCAGCCCGGCTCCCGTCAAGAGCCCGGTCAGCCGGTCGTGAGTCTCCCGCTCCTCGCCGCCCAGGCCGCGTACGTGCTCCCAGGCGATCGAGACGTACAGCGCGAGCTTCCGGAGCGCGTCCAGCTCGTGCTCTCCGATCGCGCTCCCGCGCGCCCCCCGCACCGGAAGGACCACGCCCAGCGTTCCCGCCACCCGGTCCGAGGTGCGCACCGGAACGACGGCGGCGTCTCCCTCGTCGGGTCCGACCGGCCGGCCGCGGTGATCCGTCGCGTCCATCGTGGCCGAGGAAAGCTCCACGCCCTCCGCGATCGCCTTCGAGGCCAAGGACGCCTCGCGATCCTGGGCCGCGTCGCGCTCCTCCTCCGTACCCTCGAAGGCGGTGCGGAGCACCACGTCGCCCGCCCGTCCCACCAGGCGCACGGCCGCTAGGCCGCTGGGGAACAGGGCCCGGAGGGCGGCGATCGTCTCCAGCGCCAGCCCTTCGGTCTCGCGCGTCACCATCAGGCGCGGCGCGATGTCGGAGAGAAGGGACACGAGATTTCCGCGGCGCGACGACGCCGCCTCGTCCCCGCGGCTCGCTTCGAGCAGCGTGGCCAGGTGGGCGGCGACATGGTCGAGGACGTGCGCCAGGGCCTCGGGATCGAAGTCGCCGGAGCCCGCGAATTCCGCCGCCAGGACGCCGTGCGCCTGCTTCCCGCGGATGGGGGCGAGGAACAGAAGCGCTGGCCGGCGTGACGTATCGTCTCCCGTGCGCCAGGCTTCCCCCGTCAAGCAAACGCTCTCTCCCTCGCGGTGGACGCGCGCGATGAAACTCCCGGGGTGCACCGGGACGGTTCCGGTCTCGCCGGCTCCGGAGCCCGACGGGAGGACCACGAAGTCGCGGCTTTCCTTCTCGGCGGAATAGAGAGTGACCGCCTGGGCGTTCAGCCTTCCCGCCAGGCGCGTCGCCGCGACCCGAAGGCGCTCGGTCCGCGATCCGCTCTCCGCGCGGAAGACGCGGTCGACCGATTCCCGCGCGCGGAACTCCAGCGCCTCGAGATCGCTCCGGGAGCGCCGCACCACGCGGTCGAGGATCGCCGAGATCTGCGTGCCGATCTCGGTGAGCCGGTCCAGATCCTCGTCCTTGAACCGCTTCCCCTGGCGGTCGCTGGATACGTTCAGCACGCCGATCACGCGGCCGTCGAGGAGAATGGGCGAGGACATCGCCGAGGCGATGCGCGGCCGCTCGCGCCCGTCCTTGTAGCGGGGATCGAAGACGCGCTCGTTCACGATCAGCGGCTTCCCGTTCTGGGCCACCGTGCCCGCGATCCCCTCGCCGATCTTCTGCCGGACGCTCCGGACCGTGTCGCGCGACAGGCCATCCGCGAACGCGATGCGCAGCTCTCCCTCGTCCTCGTCCACGATCATCAGCGACCCGGCGTCCGCGCCAGTCTCGGCGATGGCCAGCGCGAGCACCTCGCGGAAGAGGCGCTGCCGGTCGTCGGAGAGCGCGAGGGCCTCCCGGATCTCTCCCAGCCGCCGCCCCGCGCCAGCGGCTTCATCGAATTCCCGCTCCCACTCCTCGATGGGCGCCATCTCGACCGCGACGGGCTCGGGCTCGGTCACGCTCACGAGCGGGAGCAGATCCGAAAGCGACACGAAGATCGCCGGGGAGATACCGGAGCGCAGCAGGGCTGCCGCGCCGGGCGATTCCAGGGAAGGCAGGGCGACGCGGTCGGGCTTCAGGGAGAGGAGGTCGAGCGGCTCGGTCGAGCGGGGGATCTGGAGCACCTCGGCAATCCGGAGCGCGAGTGCCTCGGGATCGGCGCTCGCAACCAGGACCAGATCGACCCCGGGCGCGCGGCGCGCGGTCGAAATGAGGTCCACCCGATCGTCGGGCAGGTCGAGGAACGCGAGTCTCATTGGTTGTCGTGGCCCCGTTCGAGGGAGGCGGATTGGTCCGGAGCCGTAAACGCAAGGAGTGTACCACCCGCCTGGCCGACTGCCCCGGGATCGTTCCGCGAGGGAGAACGGGAGCGCCGGCACCGGCGGAAGTGCCGGCGTCGCCTCGCGCTTGGCGCGTGCGACCAGGGGGGCGCGGGCCTGGGGCTCGACATGCGAAAGACCGCTCCCGCCGCGGGAAGCGTGCAAAACGCCCGGCCGTGAAGGCCCCTGCCGGTGGTCGGCTAGCGCGCGACCGTGAGGACCTTGGCCACAGCCAAATTCCGATCCTGGTCCGAGGCCCGCACGGTGATGGTGTGCTCGCCCGGCGTCAGGTCGGAAACGGAGATGCGAAACGACTCCGAGGACTGGTCGTAGAGGCCGTCCTCCGGGAAGATCTGGATCCAGTCGGCGCCGTCGACGGAGTATTCGATCAGCGCGATGCGTGAATCGGCGTCCACCGCCGTTCCGGTGACGACCGCGCCGCGGCTGCCCGTAGCACCGCTCGAGGACGCGATCTTCAGCCCCTCGATGCGCGGCGGGACGTTGTCGATGTGCACGGGAGGGCCGGTCCGCTCCGTGGAGAGGGCGATGTCGGGCGGATTGTCCGAGCGGTCCGAGGCGACGACCTTGATCCGATACGTCCCGTTCGCGTACGACTCCGCGTCCCACGAGACCACGCGGTCTTTCCGGTCGGTCGCCAGCTTGCGCCACTCCCGCTCGTCGTCGCCGCGGATGAGCACGTCGTAAAGGAGATCGTCGCCGTTGGGATCGGCCGCGTCCCAGGTGACCGTGCGCACTCCGCGGGCCCACGCCGCGCTGGCGTCCGACACCGGGCGCGGGCCGACCTTGGGGACCGAATATTCAACCTTCAAGCCGTTCGGGAAGCTCTGCGAGATCTGCGGAGGCCGGTATTCGGGCCCGCCTTCCATGAACGGCATGTCCGGCCCGAACACCTGGATGTTCCCGACCTCCGGCGGCAAATTCCGCTGCCGGTACGAGACCTCGATGGACGGAACGACCGGCGGCTCGTTCCCCGCCCGCTTCAGCCGGAGGCGGAACTGGAGGAAGCGCGCCGCGGGGCTCTTGATCGAAGCACCTCCCGCGCCGACGGGAGCCTCCGGGCTCCATTCGCTCCACCCCTCGTCCGGCGCCTGGCTCAAGCCGCTCCGGGACGACCACGTGGCCGAGCCGTTCTGGAGCGGCACGGTCGCCCTCCCCCACGACGCGACCGACCGGAGGTCGTGCGCATCGGAGAGGTACGTCCCCTCGTTCGCCGGGCCCGAACCCAGCGCATACAGCACCGCGGGGTTCCCGGTCGCGGCGAACGTCTCTCCGCCGGAGCGCGTCAGCGCCAGGATCTGCTTCTCGTCGGGCGCGCCGAGCAGCGCGTACTTGCGATTGGTCGACACCCGGAAGAGCGCGCCGGGATCCCCCGTGGATACCCACACCGACTGATCGTCCGCGGGAATCATCGAATAGATGTAATCCGCCGGCGGGGCGTAGAGAAGCCGCGCGCTGCCGTCGGGCTGCACCAGGAATACGCCGCTTCGCCCGCCGCTCGTCGGGGTGACCTCGACGGCGAACGATGGCGTGTCGCCCCCATCGCGCGCGGTCCCGCTGGGCCGCGCCGGCTGACCCTTGCTCGCCCCCACGGCGATCGAGCCGTCGGCAAAGACCACGATCGCGCGGAGCTCGCCCGCGTCGCTGTCATAGATCACGCGCTGGTGGCCCGCGGATTCGATGCGCACCAAAAGCCCCTTCGCGCCTGTGCCCGCGAGGAGCGCCCCGTCCTTGGCCCAGGCGAGAGCCAGCACGTTCACGTCCTTCGTCTCCGAATAGACGGCGCCCTGCGTCGGGCCCGTCACGCGGTACACCCGCCCGTGCGGGCCGGTCCCCGCGTAGAGGGAACCATCCTTCCCCGCCAGGAGGGACCACACCGACTCCTCTCCCGTGCGGTAGATGCGCGACGTGTCGCCCGCCGCGGTGACCCGGAAGATCTCGCCGCCCGGAGCCGACCCCGCGTACACGTTGTCCTTGGCGTCGACCGCCATGCAGGTGATCTCGGTGGCGCCGGTCTTCCAGATCAGTTTGGCTCCCTGCCCCCGGGTCCACCGGTAGATCCCGCCGTTGTCGCCGGTCCCGAAGTAGACCCGCCCCTTCGAATCCCGCGCGAGACTCCAGATGTAGCCCACGTCCGGAAGACGCGACGCCACCGAGTCCCACGCGGGCCCCAGCGTGAGGAAGCCGTCGCTGTCGATGGCGATTCCCAGGACCTGCTCTCCCTGGAGGAACTCGCCCGCGCTGTCCATCCTCCAGAACGAGGTGGTGACCGCGGAGGCCGGAGGGGCGAACAGCACGAGGGCGGCGAGGAGCGCCGCGGCGAACCCGCACGGTCGAGTCGTCAGGGTCCTTCTCCTTTAGTCAGGGGGTCGGGATTGCGTCATGAATGCCGGGCCCGCGCGATTCTCAGCGGTTCCCGGGGATGACCGAAACGGTGGCGGTCTCGCAGCCGCGCACGACGTGGCCCAGCGGCAGCGCGATCTCGGCCAGCGTGGCTCCCTTGGTTGTCGCGGATTCGCCCGACTTGGGCGACGAACCCAGCACCTGGAGCACCGACGAGGGCGCTTGGGAAATCTCCCGGCCCCCCACGATGGCGCCCCCCGCGGCACGGTAGAGCTGCACGTAGATCCGGTCCGCGCTGCGCTCGGACTCGATGAGGTTGGCCAGCTGGTCGAAGGTCTCGGGCTGGAAGAGCTCCGGCGCCCGCTGCGTCTCCCATCGGTCGGTCTCGGCGGCGTCGCAGACGCGCACCGTCAGGTCCCCTTGGGGAGCCGAGGGCGGGATCCGGACCCGCACGCGCCGGGTCTCGATCAGCTTGCTCGAGCGGCGAAGGGAAAGGTCCACGTCGATCGAGTCCCCCGCCGCGACCGAAGCGGGCGAGACGCGGATCCCGATCAGCGCCGCCTCGTCGATCCCCTCTTCCACGCGCACGTTCACGCGCGTGGAGTCGAGCCGCGAGGGACGAAACCGGTCTCCCAGGAGCAGCGTCAGCGACTGTCCGACGGTCTCGCCCACGCCGGAGACGGGAGCGGTGCTCAGGATCACGTCCTCGTGGCGGATGGTGCGCGCGCCCCCGTTCATGTAGAGAGAATAGTCGTAGCGCACGGTGGTGACGCCGGCGTCGTAGAGCGCCTCGGAGATGGAGTTCACGACGGTGGCGCTGACCAGGGCGGGCGTGAGATAGCGGCTCCGGGCCACCTCGAAGTGGTATTGCTTCGCGCGCCCACCGCTTCCGACTATGGAGACGCTCACCGGGATCATCGAGGGCCCGGGGCCCACGACGCCGGCGATCCCCGTGCTCCGGTCGGCGATGACCGTTCCACAAGTGTTCGTGGGGGAGCCGATCTTGTTCGAGATCTGCTGGCTCGACATGATCGTGTGGATGGTCGCTCCCGTCAGCGGCAGCTCCATCCACCCCATGGCGAGGAAGGGGTGGCCGAACGCGAGAATCCTGTCCTTGTCGCGGTAGGTCACCGTGCCGATCGCCGCGGCCGACCAGTCGCCCCGGATGAGCTGGACGCCCACCGCGGAGCCGGGGCGGAGCGAGTCGCACGGCTCTCCCGGCTCGTTCGCGCCCCCCGGGCTCGCGACGAAGCCGCGCTCCGAGAGCCACGGCTCGAGATAGCGGAGCGCCTCGCTCGTGAACCCGGCGAGGGAGATCGGCGTGGCGATCGGCTTCGCGGCGCCGGCGTCGCCCGCTCCGTCCGGCGCCCCCAGCTTGCCGAACGTGTCCTCCACGTCGGGAAGGCGGGCCCCCTCGACCGGCAGCAGGCTCAGCATCTGGTCGATCGGCGTGATCCCCGCCATAGGCTCCTTCAGGAAGGACCACGTGTAGGAGACGGCGCCGATCAACCGGCCGTTGATGTACACCGGGCTGCCGCTCATTCCCGCGATGATGCCGGTCTTGTCCACGATCGGGCTGGAAGCGCGCGCCATGATGAGATCGAAGCCGGGGCGGTAGGAGTGGAGAACGCCCAGGATGGTCACCGAGAAGGTATCGATCGTGGTGCCCGCGAACACCGTGTACCCGACCCCGGTCATCCCCTGTTTCAATTCGGAAACCGGAAACGTGGCCGAGGCGGGAATCCGCGGCGTGGCCGCCAGCGAATTCCCGACGCCCCACGAGGTTCCCCCGGTCAGGAGGAGGGCGAGGAGAACGCGGCGCAGCGCGCGGTCGAGATTCATTGATAGAGCAACAATACGGACTGCCTGGAGGTTCCGTCAACGGGTCCCGCGGCCGCGGGCTTTCCGGGCCCGGTCGCGAAGGGAGGCGAGCCGCTGGAGCGCGTCGAGCGGGGTGAGGTTGTCGACCGGGATCTCCGCGAGGTCCCCGAGGAGGGCCGCCCGCTCCTCTGCGCCGACGCCGTCCCGGCCGGGGCGCGTCCGCCCCTCGCCGTCCGCTCCCACGCCGATGGGGCCGCCGGAGCCCGCCGCCGCGACGTGCTCGCGCTCCAGCTTCGCGAGGATCTCCCGCGCGCGAGCCAACACCCCGTCGGGAACCCCCGCCAGCTGGGCCACGTGAATCCCGTACGAGCGGTCCGCGCGTCCCGCGGCGATCACGTGCAGGAAGACGACCCGGCCATCGGTCTCCGACACGCGCACGTTCCGGTTTCGAAGCCTGGGGAGCGTCGCCTCCAGATCGGTCAGCTCGTGATAGTGCGTGGCGAAGAGCGTGCGCGGGCGCGCGCGGGGCCCCTCGTGCAGGGCCTCGGTGACGGCCCAGGCCAGGGAGAGCCCGTCGTACGTGCTGGTCCCGCGTCCCACCTCGTCCAGCAGTACCAGGCTCGCGTCGGTCGCCTGGCGGAGGATGGTCGCGGTCTCCTCCATCTCGACGAAGAAGGTCGAGGCGCCGCGCGCGATCTGGTCGGAGGCGCCGACGCGCGTGAAGATGCGGTCGGCCATCCCGATCCGTGCCGACGCGGCCGGGACGTACGAGCCGATCTGGGCCAGGTACACGCACAGCCCCACCTGGCGCAGGAACGTCGACTTCCCGCCCATGTTCGGGCCGGTGATCAGCCAGAGCTGCTCGGTGTCGCCGTCCAGGGAACAGTCGTTCGGCACGAAAGCGCCGCCGTCGAGCGCCCGCTCCACCATGGGGTGGCGCGCCTGGCGGAGAACCAGGCTCCGGTCGTCGGTCATGACGGGGCGCGTCCACCGCTCGCGCGCCGCCGTCTCCCCCAGCGCGCGGTAGAGGTCCAGCTCGGCCACGACGCGGGCCGCGTCGTGCAGCTTCCCGATCGATTCCAGGCAGCGCTCACGCAGGCGATGGAAGTGCGCGGCCTCGCAGCGCCGGCTCTCGACGCTCGCGGCCTCGATCCGCTCTTCCATGCGCTTCAGCTCGGGCGTGAGGTAGCGCTCGGCGCCGGCCAAGGTCTGCTTTCGGATGTAGTCCTCGGGGACGCGGCCCAGCTGCGAGCGGGTGACTTCCAGGTAGTAGCCGAAGACGCGGTTGTAACCGACCCTCAAGTTCGGGATGCCCGTCCGCGCGCGCTCCCGGGCCTCCAGCGCCAGCACCTGTTCGCGGCCGTCGCCGGCGTCCCCGCGCATTGCGTCGAGGTCGGGATCGAACCCGGGCCGCACGATCCCTCCCTGGGCGGCGGTCAGCGGCAGCTCGTCCAGGAGCGCCTCCTCGAGCAGCGCGGTCAGGGGCGAGAGGTCCGGGATCGCGGAGCGCCACTGGGTGAAGGCCTCCCCCGCCCGCGCCTCCAGCGACAGGCGAAGCGCGGGCAAGCGCCGCAGGGCGTCGCGCACCGTCCCCAGGTCGCGGGGACCCGCGCGCCCCGATCCCAACAGTCCGAGCGTGCGCTCGAGATCCGGGAAGCGGTGGAGCCGCTCCGCGAGATCGGCGCGAAGGGGGGCCGACTCCGCGAAGCACGCCGTACGCGTCAGGCGGGCCTCGACCACGCCGCGGTCGCGCGCCGGAGCCCGGAGCAGTCCCCGGAGCGCCCGCGCGCCCATCGCCGTCTCGGTGCGGTCGAGGAGTCG
>Ga0209488_10000207_pt1 | contig 46497 bp, 31 predicted proteins | sample Rivendell_Oct201_8_FD_188349 | JGI IMG/M metagenome (GOLD analysis project Ga0209488, IMG submission 188349) | Vadose zone soil microbial communities from the Eel River Critical Zone Observatory, Northern California, USA -... | ecosystem: Environmental > Terrestrial > Soil > Vadose zone >...
TTTCGTCGCCAGTGGCACCGGTCTGGACCTCACGCCCTTCGGCCTGCCCGGCTGCAGGGACTACGTGACCCCGGTCACCAACATCCTGGGCCCGGTGGTGACGGGCCAGGCGTCGTTCGGCCTGAACATCCCGAACAATCCGGCGCTGCAGAACGTGCAGGTGTTCGCGCAGGCGGCGCCGCTGACGCCGGGTCTGAACCCGGCGGGCATCCTGACCTCCAATGCGATCTGCATGAAGGTCGGCCAGTAAGCGCCGAGACCAGCGATCGCCCGCGTGCTTGCGGGTGATGCGCCGAGCGGGCCGGTCGCAGGTGATGAACTGCGGCCGGCCCGCGCTGTTGCCGCACGGCGTGCTGCCGCTGGGAGCCGCCTACGGCGCTTCGCCCCCGGAGCCGCCGCCGAGCACGGCGAGCAGCGCCACGACCGACAGCACATCGAGCCGGTTGTGCTCGAGCACCCGGTCCACCGGCCCGGTGCGATCGCGGATCCAGTCGAGGAATGCCGCCGGCGCTTCGCTGCCGGGCAGGTCCGAGCAGCGTTGCAGCCCGAGGCGCAGCTGTTCGACGGTCCGCAGCCGGCAGTCCGGCAGCTCGCGCTGCCACCGCCGCCGCGCCAGGTGGTACAGATCGAGGTGCGGCGCCCCGAGGATCGTGGTCCCGAGCCGATGCACCGCGCAGCGCGCGGCGAGCCGGTGGCGGTCGAAGCTCTTGCCGACGTAGGACACCGGCACCGGTCGTTCGTCCAGGCGCCGCACCACGTGCTGCAGCATCGCCAGCTCCTCGCCGAAGTCGCGCAGGAACAACTGTTCGAACACCAACTCCTCGGCGGCGAAGAACGCCAGGCCGATCGTGAACACGATCGTGCCGGCGCCACCGCTGAGCCCGGTGGTCTCGGTGTCGAGGAACAGACACTGCTCGAGCTCGAGCGAGGCGAACTCGGAGCTGCGGCACAGGGCGGCGAGCCGGGCGCGGTCGAACGCGCGGGCATCGCCGAGCACCACAGAGCCGTGGCGATGGTCCAGCGGATAGCGCAGCGTCCGGCACCAGAACGGGCCATGGTCGCCGCAAAGCTCCTCGCCGGCCGGCAACGCCACGACCGATCGGGGCGCCGCGAACGCCGACTGCCGCCGCTGCAGGAACGCCCGCAGCGACGCGGTCGCCGCCGACGCGACCGCCGCTTCGCGGTCGAGCCCGAACGCCCGCCGCAGCCGTTGCCGGTCGGGTGCGACCATCAGCCCACGGCGCCTTGGCCGAGCATCGCCTGCAGGATCGCCAGCGCCACCGCCTTGCTGCGCGCACCGAGACTGCTGCCGGGCCCGACACAGCCCGGACAACCCGACCGGCAGCCGCACTTCTGCAGCACCGACAGCGCCGCCGCCAGCACTTCGCGGTGCGTGGTGAAGATCCGTTCCGCCAGCCCGACGCCGCCGGGCACGCGGTCGTAGAGGATCAGCGCCGGTGCCTTGAAGTGCGGGTGCTGCACCTCGGCGAGCACGCGCACGTCGCCGGGATCGACGCGCAGGAACAGCGGCACCAGCCCCTGCACCAGTTCGCCGACGCCATGCAGACAACTGGCCTCGGCGCCACGGCGCAAGCCGACCTGCTCGACCAGTGCCGGCTGCAGCACCAGCGCGCAGGCCTCGGTCTCGAACTCTTCCGGCGGCAGCTCGATGCTGCCGACGCCGACGTTCTCGCGGCTGTAGAACTTGATCTTCTTGAACGCCTTGGCCAGCGTGCTGACGTGCACGCCGCCGCGGTGCGCCTGGTAGCTGCCGTGGTCCTTGCTGTCGTCGATGTGCAGCACGCGCACCTCGGTCTCGGTGTCGACCTCGGTGTAGTAGTCGGCGTCGACGCGGCGCACGAACGCGCGCCGGTCGCCGTAGTCGAAGCGTTCGACCAGCCAGGTGTCGCCCTGATGGCCGTAGATCGCGCCCTGGTGCACTTCGACGACCGCCGCCGGACGATCGATCTCCGCCAGCACCGTGCGGGTCTCGACGTCCTGGATCACGACGTTGTCCATGTCGGCGGCCGACAGGCTGACGCCTTCGGCCGGATAGGTCTGGTCGGCGTAGTGGTACTTGCCGCCCTGCCGCACCAGGACGCGCAGATCCTGGCACAGGAACTCCAGCACCGCATCGACGCCGGCCGCCTGGCCGAAACCCTCGCCCTCGGCGAACGGCAGCTCGAACGCGCCGCAGCGCACGTGGTTGGTCAGGATGATCGGGTTGTCGGGGTCGATCGACACCTGGTCGCGGCCGCCGTCGAACAGGTAGCCGGGGTGCTGCACCAGGAACTGGTCCATCGCGCTGCCCCTGGCGACGAACACCACGGCGCTCTCCTGCGTGCGCCGGCCGACGCGCCCGGCGCGCTGGAACGTGCTGCTGACGGTGCCGGGGTAGCCGACCAGCACGCAGACGTCGAGACTGCCGATGTCGACGCCGAGCTCGAGCGCGCTGGTCGACACCACGGTGCGGATCGAGCCGTCGCGCAGTCCGCGTTCGATCCGCCGCCGCAGCTCCGGCAGATAGCCGCCGCGGTAGCCGGCGATGCGCCCCTGGTCGAGCTGCCGCCTGTTGGCCTCGTCGCGCAGGTACTTGAGCAGCACCTCGGACTGGTTGCGCGAACGGGCGAAGAAGATCGTCTGCAGATCGCCCTGCAGCAGCTCGCCGCCGAGCTGCCGCGCCGCTTCGCCGGCCGGCACGCGCAGCCCCTGCGCCGGGCTCAGCAAGGTCGGGTTGAGGAACAGGAAGTGTTTCCTGCCGCGCGGGCTGCCGTCCTGGTCGACCACTTCGACCGGCCGTTCGAACAGCCGCCGCGCGTGCTCGCCGGCGTTGCCGATCGTGGCGCTGGCGCCGCAGAACACCGGCCGGCTGCCGTAGTGCGCGCAGATGCGCAAGAGGCGCCGCAGCACGTTGGCGACGTGCGAGCCGTAGATGCCCGACAGCGTGTGCAGTTCGTCGACGACGACGTAGCGCAGGCCGGTGAACAGCCCCTGCCACCGGGTGTGGTTCGGCAGGATGCCGGTGTGCAGCATGTGCGGGTTGGTCAGCACCAGGCTGCCGCGCTCGCGCAGCAGGGCGCGGGTCGGCGGCGGCGTGTCGCCGTCGTACACCGCGACGGTGACGTCCTGCTGGCCGATCGTGCCGAGCAGCGTCTCCAGTTCGCTCATCTGGTCGCGCGCCAGGGCCTTGGTCGGGAACAGGTAGAGCGCCCGCGCATCGAGCCCCTGCCGCAACAGCGCGTCCAGCACCGGCAGGTGGTAGCACAGCGACTTGCCGGACGCCGTCGCGGTGGCGACCACGACATCACGGCCGCCGTGCAGATGGTCGGCGGCCGCGCGTTGATGGCGGTACAGCTCTTGGATGCCGCGCGCCTGCAACGCCGTGCGCAGCCGCGGCTCGACCCAGTCGGGATAGGGCGCGGTCACCGCCGCGCGCGGCTCCTGCGCATGGTGCGCCTCCACCACGCCCGGCGCCTCGGCGGCGTTGCTGCGCAGCTTCCGTACGAAAGCGCTCAGGTCCACGACCGGACCGCCGCCGCGTCAGTACCACCCATGACGGCGATGGTAGGCGGAGACGGCGGCGGTTGCCAAGCCAGGATGCAGACCGCCCGCCGCCACGACGGGCGGCAGACGGTCGGCACGTCAGGCGGTGCTCGCGATCAGAAGGTGTTCAGCCGGCTCTTGAGGCCGTTGGACGAGATCACGCCCGACGGGGTGTCGAGCGGCGCCAGGCTGACGGCTTGGGTGTACACGTCCGCACCCGCCCAGATCGCGCCGGTGGGCATCGTCACCGCGAACGTCGCCGCGGGGTTGGTGAACAGCAGCGACGAGAACTGGCCGAAGCCGAGCCCCTGATTGAGCAGCGAGAAGCAGCCCGGGCTGTTCAGCCCGAGGTTGATCAGCGGCACCGGCACCGTCTGACCGAAGCTGAAGAAGATCGCCGACACCGAGGCGTTGACGCGCACGTTGCTGACGGTCCAGGTCACCGACGCGCCGAGCACCGGCGCCGGCGCGGCGCCGAGCGTCAGTGGCCCGAGCCCTTCGGGGAACTGGGTCGAGAAACTGCCGGCCGTGAGGTCGCGGTTGCCCGGATTCAGCGAGGCGCCGCCGGTGGAGAACCCGACGATGGCGCCGGAGCTGTTGGAGTCCTGCAGCTGTGTGTAGCGGAACTGCACGCTGTCGCTGGTGCCATTGTCGATCAAGGCCACCTGCATGGTGGTGACGCCGGTGCCGCCGAAGCACGGGACGTTCAGCCAGGTGATGTCCACCTCGGTGGCGCTGATCACGTCATAGAACACGTTGTTGACGTTGAGTGCGCCGTCCGGGAGCTCGTCCTGCCACGCCGGGCACAGCGTTGCCGTGGCCGAAGTCAGCAGCTCGGGGACCGTCGGGCTGAAATCGGAGAGACCGGCTCCCGCCAGGTGGATGCGACCGTTCGAATCGACGGTGATGCTGCCGGTGCTGCCGCCCGGATAGTCGAAGGTGAAGGGCAGCGGGATCGTCACGGTCGAGTCATCGGTCAGGCCGAGGCCGATCGACGCCGGCGCGTTGAAGGTGCCGAGCGGGCCGGTGCTGACGTCGTAGCCGCCGATCAGGTTCTGCGTGGCGGTGATGGTCTTGCCGGTGAGGTCGGCGGCGCCCGCCGCGAAGTTCTCGTACCACGACCGCATTTCCGGCACGCAGCCGATGCCGTAGGCCGCGTGGTTCGCCGGCACGCAAGCCGCCGCCGACTCGTCATAGCCGCCACCGCCGTTCGGTACGAAGGACACCGTCTGGCCCGCCAGGTCGAACGTCACCGGCGAAATCAGGAAGGTCTCGAACATCAGCTGCGTGCTGGACGAGTTCGGACCGGGGACCAGATTGACGGCCGGCACCGCGGTGATCGCGTTGCCCGACGACACACCGGCGATGGCCGCGCTGGAGTTGAGCGCTATCGTCGGGCTGTAGAAGAACCGCACCTCGCCGCTGCTGAACAGCTGCGCCTGGATGGTGAACACCGGACTCGTGCTGCCGAAGTACACCGTGTTCTTCCAGGTGACGACGAACTTGCCGGGGATCGTGTTGTTGAAGAACACGCCGCCGCCGTTGGCGGCCAGGTTGTTCAGGTCCTTCCAGTAGGCTGCGATGCGCGGCGGTTGCCCGGCCGTGCCCTGCAGGTTGGCGATCAACGTGGCCGCGCTGGACGAGTAGCCGGTCGTCGTGGCACCCGAAGCGGCACCGTTGGTCAGGAAGATGACGCCGTTGGTCGACACGTGGGCATGCGTGTAGGATGCGGCGACGCCGCCCATCGGAAAGCTGGTGATGCCACCGCCGGCGCCGTCGGTCATTGGCTGGAGGGTGAACAGGTTGTCGTCACCGAGACCCGCTGTCGGGCTGCCGCCCGGCATCAGGACGCCGAGGCTGGCTTCGAAGCATTGGGCGTGGGCATACGCGCCCAGTGTCAGGATGAACAGGCAGGCGAGAGAACTCTTCATGGTGCTCATGTGGGAACAAACTCCGAGGGATGTGCAATGCGGCAACGCTGCCGCGCATGGAAAACGGGCCCGCAACGCTAGACGCCGGATCCCGCCGCGTCCAGCCCACTCGTCGAACCGGAGCGTCGATGCGCGCGTCGCCCGGGTGGGGACAGACTATTTCTGCCATGCCAATGGAATCGCCGGTTCGTTCTGTGCTCCGTACCATCAGCAAGATTGGCAAGAAGCATGCGGTTCCGGCCGAGTCGCCACGACACCGATCTCTTGGCGACGACTCCGACTCGCCGACAATGAAGCGTGTTTGCCGGATGCCGGGCCCGGATTGCGCAGGTCAGCCGATCATTGCGCCGCTGTCATCAGCATTTCGACGCCTGCCGGGGTGACGACGAGTTGTTCCTTCTCGGCCTTCGTCAGTCGCTTGATCCGCAACTCGACGCGCAGTGCCTGGCCGCGGTCGCCGACCTGCCGCTGGAAGACGAGTGCGAGTGGTCCCCGGCGCCGCAGCGCCTTGGCCCCCCGGCCGTCACGGTGCTGCTGCAGGCGCCGCGCGACATCGGTGGAGATCCCGGCATAGAGCGCGCCGTCGCGGCAGCGGATCAGGTACACCGACCATGATCGCGGCGCCGGCTTTCTGCGGGAGCGCTGGGGCGTCATCCTGGTTGGTATACAGCCGGCGCTCGCAGAGGGCGAAACGCCCGCTGCAGCGCCTGACCGCGGCCGCAGCCGAAGGCGACCGCTGATCGCGCGACCGTCAGCGCCCGGGCGCGGCCGGCGGGGTCGGCACCGGCGCCGCCGGGACCGCCGGCCGGGTGCCGCCGCTCGGGTCGAAGTCGAGCGGCACGCCGCTGCGACTGACGTTGCTGCCATCGAGACCGCTGACCAGCCGCGCGACGGTCGTGCGCAGCGCGCGCCCGGCGATGATGAACGAGCTCATCGGCAGCATCGCCACGGTCGACATCTGCCGATCGGAATACATCTGATCGTGCAGCAGCGGCCGCTTGCCATCTTCCTCGGCGCCGTACACCTGCACGCGGATGCCGACTTCGGCCATCGACCTGCCGCCCTCGTCGCTCTCCATCGAACCGCTGGCGAACACCACCAGCGACGGCTTGAGCACCAGGGCCGCGGGTTCGGCGCGGCCGGCGAGGCCGGCGAAGATCGCGCTGTCGCCGAGTTCGTCGTGCAGCACGTCGCTGACCATGTCGCGCACCGGCCGCGCCCACTTGCTGTCGTCGTCGTAGACGATCGGCCAGCCGCCCTGGGCGGCCGGCAGCACGTCGAACCGCCGGGCGTCGGCCAGCGGCGTGACGAACACCGGGCGATCCCCGGGCGTCTTGCTGGTGAACCCGACCGGCTGGTAGATCGCCGGGTTGTGCGCCAGGTCGGCGGAGCGGTGCAGCGCCTGACAGGAGGCCAGCAGCGAGACCGCGGCGACTGCCGCGAAGTTCGACGTCGATCTTGCGTTTGCCATGCGACCATGCCATCGGCAGACGCGGCCGAAAACCTGAGCCGGTGTCGATTTTGCCCGCAGCCGTGGCGTCGGATAGAAGTGCGGCGATGGCGGCACGGAATCCGTTCGCATCACGCAGCACCCTGAAGGTCGCGGGCAAGACCTACACCTACTTCGCCCTGCCGGCGCTCGAACGCCAAGGTCTCGGCAAGCTCGATCGCCTGCCCTGTTCGATCCGCATCCTGCTCGAGCAGGCGCTGCGCAACCTCGACGAGTACGTGGTGACGTCGAAGGACGTCAAGGCGATCGCCGGCTGGGGACCGAAGTCGGGGCCGGTAGAGATCCCGTTCCTGCCGGGGCGCGTGGTGCTGCAGGACTTCACCGGCGTGCCATGCGTGGTCGACCTCGCGGCGATGCGCTCGGCGATGCGGCGGCTCGGCGGCGACCCGGGCAAGATCAACCCGCTGGTGCCGTGCGATCTGGTGATCGACCACTCGGTGCAGGTCGACTTCTTCGGCAGCAAGGACGCGCTGCAGCAGAACCTCGAGACCGAGTTCCGCCGCAACCAGGAACGCTACGAGTTCCTGAAGTGGGGCCAGCAGTCGCTCGACAACTTCCGCGTGGTGCCGCCGGGCATGGGCATCGTGCACCAGGTCAACCTCGAGTACCTGGCGACCGGCGTGCTGACCCGCGAGGACGGCGGCGACACGCTGGTCTACCCCGACACCGTGGTCGGCACCGACTCGCACACGACGATGATCAACGGCCTCGGCGTGCTCGGCTGGGGCGTCGGCGGCATCGAGGCCGAGGCGGTGATGCTCGGCCAGCCGACCTACATGCTGCTGCCCGAAGTGGTCGGCGTCGAACTGCGCGGCCGGCTGCGCGCCGGCGCCACCGCCACCGATCTGGTGCTGACGGTGACGCAGCTGCTGCGCAAGCACGGCGTGGTCAACAAGTTCGTCGAGTTCTGCGGCGACGGGGCGCTGGCGATGTCGGTCGCCGACCGCGCCACGATCGCCAACATGGCGCCCGAGTACGGCGCGACGATCGGCTTCTTCCCGGTCGACGAGGAAACCTGCCAGTACCTGCTGCGCACCGGCCGCGAGCCGCAGCAGGTCGATCTGGTGCGCGCCTACTACGAGGCGCAGGGGATGTTCTGGACCCGGCAGACGCCGGTGCCCGAGTTCAGCACCCGGCTCCTGCTCGACCTCGCCACCGTGGTGCCGAGTCTCGCCGGGCCGAAGCGGCCGCAGGACCGCGTGCCGCTGTCGGCGATGAAGGAAGAGTTCCGCCGCGACCTGGTGAAAGAACCGCAGCAGCGCGGCTTCGGCCTCAGTGCTCAGCAGGTGGCGATGACGGCGACCGTCGACGACCAGAGCCAGGCGCCGCTCGGTCATGGCGCGGTGGTGATCGCGGCGATCACTTCGTGCACCAACACCAGCAACCCGTCGGTGATGCTCGGCGCCGGCATCCTGGCGCGCAAGGCCGCCGCCCGCGGGCTCGCGCGCAAGCCGTGGGTCAAGACCTCGCTGGCGCCGGGCTCGCGCGTGGTCACCGACTACCTGCAGAAGGCCGGGCTGCTGCAGGCGCTCGAGGCGGTCGGCTTCCACACCGTCGGCTACGGCTGTACGACCTGCATCGGCAACAGCGGGCCGCTGCCTCTGCCGGTGTCGGCGGCGATCAAGCAGGGCAACCTGGTCGCCGCCGCGGTGCTGTCCGGCAACCGCAACTTCGAAGGCCGCATCAACCCCGAGGTCAAGGCCAACTACCTGGCCTCGCCGCCGCTGGTGGTCGCCTACGCGCTCGCCGGCACGGTCGACCGCGACCTGACCAAGGAGCCGATCGGCATCGGCCGGGACGGCAACGCGGTGTTCCTCGACGAGCTGTGGCCGTCGACCGAGGAGATCCAGGCGGCGATGCAGCAGAGCATGTCGCCGGCGGCGTTCCGCCGCGAGTACGGCAGCATCGACCAGGGCCCGCCGCAGTGGCGCAAGATCACCGCCGAGAAGACCGACCTCTACGCCTTCGAGCCGCACAGCACCTACATCCAGGAACCGCCGTTCTTCCTGTCGATGACGCCCAACGTCGGCGCGATCACCAAGATCGCCGGCGCGCGCGCGCTGTGCGTGGTCGGCGACTCGGTGACGACCGACCACATCTCGCCCGCCGGCAACATCAAGCAGGACACGCCGGCCGGCCGCTACCTGCTCGAGCAGGGCGTGCAACCCGCCGACTTCAACCAGTACGGCGCCCGCCGCGGCAACGATCGGGTGATGACGCGCGGCACGTTCGCCAACATCCGCCTGCGCAACCTGCTGGTCGAGGTCGAGGGCGGATATACGCGGCATCTGCCGAGCAACGACAAGATGTTCCTGTACGACGCGGCGATGCGCTACCAGGAGGAAGGCACGCCGCTGTGCGTGCTCGCCGGCAAGGAGTACGGCACCGGCAGTTCGCGCGACTGGGCGGCGAAGGGCACGTTCCTGCTCGGCGTCAGGTTCGTGCTGGCCGAGAGCTACGAGCGCATCCACCGCAGCAACCTGGTCGGCATGGGTGTCTTGCCGCTGCAGTACCTCGATGGTGAGTCGGCGCAGACGCTCGGGCTGACCGGTGAAGAAGTGTTCGCCGTCGCACTCGACGGCAACCTGCAGCCGCGGCAGCAGCTGCAGGTCACCGCAGCCAACGCCAAGACCGGTAGGAAGCAGGCGTTCGCCGTGCAGTGCCGCATCGACACACCGGTCGAGGTCGAGTACTTCCGCAACGGCGGCATCCTGCAGACCGTGCTGCGCAAGCTGCTCAGCGAAGCCAAGCCGGCGGCCAAGGGTGCTGCGGTGGCGGCCGTCGCGAAGCAGAAGGTCGCGGCGAAGGCGAAGGCGAAGCCGGCGACGAAGAAGACCGCGAAGAAGCCGGCGAAGAAGCCGGCCGCCAAGAAGCCGGTGGCCAAGGGCAAGCGGCCAGCGGCCAGGAAGCCGACGCCGAAGAAGCCCAAGAAAACCGGCCGCGCTGCTGCCCGACCCAAGCAAGTGCGCGGCAAGAAGGCGCGGTAGCGCTCTGCACTGACGCGCGCGTCACCGCAGCGAACAGCTACCCGCCGTTGCCGCCGCCGTTGCCGTTGCCGTTGCCGTTGCCAGCACGACCGCCACCCCCCTGCTGGCCACCACCGTTGCCGCCACCATTGCCGCCACCACCATAGCCGCCACCACCGCCTTGCTTGCCGCCGCCGAGCCGATGCGCCTTCGCATCGCGCGCCGGCAACCGGTTCTTCTCCACCAGCTCCTTCTCCTGCGCCAGCAGCTTCTGCTCCTCGCCATCGAGCGCCTTCAGATCCTTCTCCGCCGTCGCCCGCTTGGCCTTCGCGCTCGGGTCCTCGCCCTTGGCCTGCGTCTTCCGGTCCTGCAGCAGCTTCCTGCGGTTGATCAGCTGCTCGAGGTCGCGCACGAACGCCGTGTAGTCCTTGACGAACGCTTCGAGCGACGGCTTGACCACCGGACTCGCGGCCTTCTCCAGCAGCTTCAGCAGCGCACCACCGCTCGCCTTGTAGCCGGCCATCGACAGCTCGCCGACCGGCTTGCCGTCCTTGCCGAACGCGACCAGCAGCGGCTCCTGCTTGCCGTACTTCGCCTTCGCCGCCGGCGCCTTGGCGAGGTCGAGCCGGCCGCACTGGAACACGCGCAGGTGGATGCCGATCTCGTCGATGCCGAACAGCGTGTGCTCGAACTGCTCGCGCTGGTCGGCGTCGTCGGCGCCGTCGTAGAGGTAGAGCAGGCTGAGCTGGCTGGCGGTCGAGGCGGCGTGCACGAGGTCGGTGTTCGCCAGATCGACCTGCTGGTCGCCCTCGACGGGCGGCAGCGTCGCGTCGGTGAAAAAGCAGCCGACGCGGTTGGTGATCTCGTCCGGCCGGCCGCGGCCGCCGCGTTGGGCATGGGCGGTGTCGACGATGCCGAGCGCGGCGACGGTGAACGACACGAGCGACACGGCGATGGTCCGCATGGGATTCCTCGAGGGCGCGGGACGGGACGTGGCAGGCGCGTTCCGTCGGCGCGCGGATCATCCGTCGCTCATGGCCGGGAAGGCAATGCGCTGCCTGGGCCGGACCCGGATTCTCGTGCACCAGATTGGTACCGCAACCGACGCTTCAGCGGGGACCGGTGGTCGGCTGCTGGCCCGGCTCCCAGCTGCGACCGGTGATCAGCCGCGCGCCGCGCGAGAACGCGAAGTACTGCCACGCCCAGCCGAGCATCACGACGATGCGGTTGCGGAAGCCGATCAGGTAGGCGATGTGGATGCACCACCACATCCACCAGGCGAGGAAGCCGGAGAACTTCAGCTTGCCGACCTGGCCGACCGCCGCCGAACGGCCGATCGTCGCCAGCGAACCCTTGTCGAAGTAGCGGAACGGCTGGGTTTCCTGGCCGGCGAGCCGGCGCAGGATGTTCTTCGCCGCGCGCCGGCCGGCCTGGATCGCCGCCGGCGCGACGCCGGGCACCGGCTTGCCGTCCTGCTGCAGGCTCATCAGGTCGCCGGTGACGAACACTTCGGCATGGCCCGGGATGCTGAGGTCGGGTTGCACCAGCACGCGGCCGGCGCGGTCGAGCGGCGCGCCGAGCGCCTTGCCGAGCGGCGACGCGGCGACACCGGCGGCCCACAGCACGGTGCGCGCCGCGACCTGCTCGCTGCCGAGCCACACGCCTTCGGCGTCGATCGCGGTCACGCGCGCCAGCAGGCGCACTTCGACGCCGAGCCGTTCGAGCTGCGCCTTCGCCTTCACCGACAGCGACGGGTCGTACGGCGGCAGCACGCGGTCGGCGCCCTCGAGCAGCAGCACCCGCAGGCTGCGCGGATCGAAGCTGCGGAAGTCCTTGGCCACCGTCAGCCGGCCGATCTCCGCCAGCGCACCCGCGAGTTCGACGCCGGTCGGTCCGGCGCCGACCACGACGAACGTCAGCATCGCGCGCAGCCTGGCCGGATCGCTTTCGCGTTCCGCCGCTTCGAACGCACTCAGCACGCGGCGGCGGATCTCCAGCGCGTCTTCGATGGTCTTCAACCCGGGCGCCCACGCCTCCCAGCCGTCGTTGCCGAAGTAGCTGTGCGTGGCACCGGTGGCGACGATCAGCGCGTCGTACGGCAGCTCGCCGTCGGCGAGCGTCACCACGCGCCGCGCCACGTCGATGCCGGTGACGCGACCGAGGATCGTGCGCGCGTTCAACTGCCGGCGCAGCACCGAACGGATCGGATAGGCGATGTCGGCCGGATTGAGTGCGGCGGTGGCGACCTGGTACAGCAGCGGCTGGAACAGGTGGTGGTTGCGGCGGTCGATCAGGGTGATGCTGACGGCCGCCTTGCGCAGCGTGCGCACGGCGCTGAGGCCGGCGAAGCCGCCGCCGATGATGACGACGTGGGGAACGTTCATGCGTGTCTGCGAGTACGGCGTCGGCTCGCGACCGCGCAGCGCTCGCCGCCGCGAGTATGGAGCAAGCCGCGGCCGCGCGCATTTCCTTCCTGCGACGACGCCGTGCGGCGGCGCTACTTCGTTCGAACAGCTGGCTTCGCTGGCAGCCGCACGGTGATCTCGGGGTTGAGACCGGGCAGGATCGTCACGTGCTGCTCGAGCAACGGCTTGTCGCCGCCAGCGAAAAGTAGCAGGCGGTGCACGCCAGGCATGCGTTGCGGCAGGACTGTCCTGCCTTCCCCGTCGACGTGCTGCGTCAGCTGGCCGAAGCCCTGAGGAGCAACCGGCCATGAGCCGATAGCTACGCTGCGCGCGGGCAATCCATCGGCCGCGACAACTCGCACCGGCAGCTCACCCCAGGCGTCGACGCGCACTTCGAGAACGACGCCGTCCTTCTGCGTGACAAACGGATCGACATTCGCCGGTGCAAGCGGGCCAAGCAACGTCGGCAGACCACCTGGTCCGAAACGGGGGGTCACGCGCAGGCCGTAGCTGTGTCCGAGCGGTAACGGCGCCAGCTCGAAGTGATTCCCTTCGACCAGGACCTTGACACCCCCGGTGAGCTGCCTGCCGCCCCTACCAACAGCAACGACTTCTACGCCACAGTTCTCGACCGGTTTGCCGTCCGAAGCGGTCACGATCGTTCCGCGCACAACGCAACCTGTGAGATCATCGGCCGTGATGCGCATCAGCACGTCGTCGTTGCCCGGCGCAATTCCCTCGAGCCGCGTGCCGAGGCTCGCGTTGTCGACGAGGGGTCGCGACATGATCGTCCACGTCGTGCCACCATGAACGGTCAATGCGAAGTTGCCATCGTCAGCCGTCGTGGCCGGAGACACCCCTGGGAACAGATCGTCGCGGCTGGGAACTGCCGAGTAGTGAGTCTCCTCGCCTGACTCCGCCCTCGCGTAGATCTTGACGCCTGCGAACGGCGAGTCGTCGTCATGCACGACGCGGCCGCGGATCGTGGTGAACCGCTGCAGATCGAGCCTGGTCTCGGAATGCGGACGCACGGGTGTCGTCTCCGCCCAGACCAGTCGGCTGGTTGCATGCCCCTTGGCGCTCGCGAGCAGTTGGTAGCGCGCGAACCGCTGCACGGCGATGGTGAAGCGACCCTCCTGATCCGCTTCGCCGGAGACCGCCTCGAAGTCATTGACATCCTGCTCTGGGTCCCTGAGGTGGTATTCGCGCCATGCCCTTACGTCGGCCTTGGCAACAGGCCGCCCTTCCGCATCGACGACCGTGCCGGTCAGGGTGATCGCGCCGGGGAATGCAATCCTGACGGCAGGCGGATGGTCGTCGACGACGCTCGCCGGTGTGCACAGCGAATGCTCGCTCCCCAGTCTGGCGCGAAAGATCCAATTGCCACGGCCGTGCAGGCAGATGGAGAACCGGCCATCGGCATCGGCCAGGACCGGCTCGGGCGCCACCTGCGGGGTAGGCATCGATGCTGGGTCGGCAGTGACCATGGCGCCCGCGGCTGGCGTCCCATCCGCGCGAGTGACCGTACCGGCCGCAACGGACTCGGCAGGCAACACGAGCTTCAACTCGACTGTGCGTGTGTGCCACAGGGTCTCTTCTCCGGTTTCACCGACTCCCTCCTTGCGGGCTGCGACGGTGTAGCACTCCAGATCCAGCACCACCCGCACGCGGCCGTTCGCATCGGTTTGCACCTGCTCCCGCGGCAGGTCCTCGTGGTTCGCATAGGCGTGACGCGGCCCGCCAACGCTCTTGCGCAGGTCAGCCGATCGTTCGACCTTCTTGACGGCCCAGATCGTGATCGTTGCGCCGGCGATCGGTTCTTCGCCTTCGTCGACGACGAGCAGGTTCGAGGTCCAGGGCTCGACGTGCACTGGCGACGGATCGAATGGCTCTTCGGTTGCCGGTGCCTCGCTTTGGGCGCGAGGCAGATCCACGGTTTGTCGCTCGAGCTGGTTCGAACTCGCTGGTCGCTCGGCACTCGCCACCAGCTGCATGGGCGACATCCCCGGCGCGGATGCCGGCGTGTCCGCTGCGTTGCCGGGACTCCAGAACAACGACATCGCGAGCGCAGCGACCACCACCGCGACCGCGCCGACGAGCAGTTTCGTTTTCATCAACAGCCCCACCATCACCAACGACGCCCCGCTGGCCGCCACCGCCGTCCCCTCGCGCACACCCGCGACGGTCAGCAACGGCACACTCCAGCGTTCCCTCTTCCCGTACTTCGCATCGAGCCGCGCCCGCAACCGTTCGAGCCCGCGCTGCAGGCGCGAGCGCACCGTGTTGCGCGGCACCTGCAGCTCCGCGGCGATCGCTTCGGGCAGCAGCCCGCGCCAGAAGCGCAGCACGATCGTCGTGCGGAACGGTTCTTCGAGCTGCTGCACCGCGACGCCGATGTCGGCGATCAGCTCGGCCTGCACAGCGATCGCTGCCGGATCGCTGCCGGCCTGCAGTTCATCCTTCGCCGCCGCCCGCTCGCGCGCCGAGCGCCGCGCCTCCGACCGCCGCAGCATCGCCGCCAGATTGCGCACGGTGACCAGCAGCCATGGCCGCAGCAGCGCGCGGACGGGTGCAGCAGTCTCCTGTGCGGCTACGTAGGCGCCTTGCACGACATCCTCGGCATCGTCCTTGCTGCCGAGCAGGCTACGCGCCAGCGCGCGCAGGGCACGGTAATCGGCCAGCAGCAGTCGTTCGTGGTCCAGCGGGTTCGCGTCCATGCTGCAGAAGACAATTGCCGTGGCGCGGCAGGAGGACTCCGCCGCTGCGGTGTAACGCGACGCACGATACCGCCCGCGAGGTCGTCACCGGTGATCACGATCTGCCGACGAACCGGCCGCATCGCGGTTACCGGCCGCCACGACCCCTCATACTCCACGCATGCGAGGCTTCTCTCCGGCAGCCATCCTGTTCGCCACCGCCCTCGCCACCACCGCCGCGGCGCAGGACCTGCGCCTGCGCGACGGACCCTGGTGCGCGCCCGGCTCCATGGCCACCGACACGAGCCGCGGACGCATCGTCGCGCTCGGCACCGCCGGTGACACCCATGAATGGGATGGCCAGCGCTGGCTGCATCGCCCCGCCAATGGCCCGGCATTGTCGCGCTTGTCCACCGTCTACGACCCGGTGGCCCGGCGGACCCTTGCGCTCAGTGCCTACCTGGTCGCCGAGACCTGGGACTACGACGGCGCCCTGTGGCGGCAACGCCACCCCGCGGCAACACCCCTGGGGGCTTACTACTTCCCGGCACTGACGTTCGACGCCGGTCGCGGGCGACCGCTGTTGTTCGGCGGCTCCTCGCCGGGCCAGCCCCTTGCGGAGACCTGGGAATGGACCGGCACCGGCTGGCTGCAGTTGCATCCACCGGTTTCGCCGCCACCGCGCGATCGCGCCGCGATGGCGTTCGACAGCGGTCGCGGGCGCGCGGTGCTGTTCGGCGGCGGCGGCCCTGCCGGGGCGCTCGACGACACCTGGGAATGGGACGGCCTCACCTGGCAGCAGCGCCTGCTGACCGTGCGTCCGGGCGCGCGCTACGGTCAGGCGATGGCCTTCGACGGCGGCCGGCAGCGCATCGTCCTGTTCGGCGGCCAGAGCACCACGGCGCTCGGCGACCTCTGGGAGTACGACGGCACGGCGTGGCAGCAGATCATCGCCACCGGTCCAGCGCCCGCCGCGCGACGCTTCGCGCACCTGCTGCCCGAACCGGGCAGCAGTGAACTGCTGCTGCTCGGCGGCGCCGACGACGGCCGCGACCTGCGCGATGGCTTCCGCTGGAACGGCGTGCGCTGGCAACCGCACGCCGGCATGCCGGTGATGCCGCACTGGCGCGCGAGCATGGGCACCGCCTACGAGCCGGGCACGGGCGGCGCGCTGATGTTCGGCGGCGAGGTCGGCTCACTAGGGACTCTGAGTGGCGAGACCTGGCGGTGGAACGGTACGGCCTGGGCGCTCGCGAGCGCGACCGGACCCTCGGCTCGCTCCCGAACCACCATGTGGACCGATTTCGCCGGTGTCTACCTGTTCGGCGGTTCGCAGACCAACGTCCCCTCCTTCCTCGGCGACACCTGGCGCTGGAACGGCAACACCTGGACGCAGGTGACGACCGCCGTGGCACCGCCGCCGCGTCGCTTCGCCGCGGTCACCTACGACATTGCCCGCGGCCGGGCCGTGCTGTTCGGCGGCGGCGACAACTCGGGTGCGCTCGACGACACCTGGACCTTCGACGGCACCAACTGGCGGCAGGAGAACCCGGCGTCGAGCCCGCCGGGGCGCCTCTGGCACGGCCTGGCCGGTGATCTGCTGCGCGGTCGCGTCGTGCTGTTCGGGGGCGCGGACACGCGCAGCAATACGCCGTGGTTCGACGACACCTGGGAGTGGGACGGCGTGACCTGGATCCCGATCTTCCCGGTTGCGCGTCCGGCTGCGGCCGGCGGCGTGGCGATGGACTTCGATCTCCGGCTCGGCCGCGTCGTGCTCGTCCAACCCGACGCCACCAGGCCGGGCCTCGCCGTCTTCGGCTACGACGGCGCTACCTGGACGCCGATCCCGCTCGCCTCGAACTTCCCATTCACCCTGGACCACGACGTCGTCTACCGGTTTGCATCACAACGGCTCGAAGTGTTCACTGGCAGCCAGGTGATCGAAGTGAGCCGGGCCCCGGCGCTCGCCGAAGTGGTCGGCAACGGCTGCGGTGCCGATGTGCCGACGCTCGCTGCGCGCAGTTGGCCGCGAGTGGGTGCGACCGACTTCGGCCTCGAGATGTCGCGCACACCGGCCGGCGCTGCGTGCGCGATCGTCGGTGGCACCACCAGGGCGAGTCTGCCGATCGGCCCGTGCACCCTGCTGGTGTCGCCGGTGCTGGCCAGCGTGTTCGTGCTCGCGAACGCCGATGGCTTTGCGCCGCTCGCAGTGCCGATCCCCGGCAACACGGCGCTGCTCGGTGCCACGCCGTTGTTCCAGGCGGCTGCGCTGGACGCAACGGCACCGGCGGGGTTCACGATGACTGCGGGTCTGCGCGTGATGGTCGGCGACTGATCGAGCAGGCTCCGTTCGCGATCGAACTCGCGGTCCTCCGCGGTTTGCAGAAACGCGGTTCGCATCCGACCGGGAAGGTGCTCGAGATCGCGCTCGTGGAGTGGCGCAGGCGCGCGCAGGACCCGGACATCCTCCTGAGTCTCCTGCACCACCACCGCTCGGGCGTGCGCGAGCTCGCGCGGAAGCTAGCCAAGCGGCCGGACGCCGGGATCGCGAGCAAGTGAAAGAGCCCGGTCCGCCGCGGCAACCACGCCGGACCCGGCACCTCTCGATCACCGCACGGCCTGGCCCAGGAGCCGCTCAGTAGTTTTCCATCGGTGGCTGCCACCGTCCCCGCGGGATGAAGCGCGCGGTGTTGACGGCCATGGGGTTACGTCGAGCTTCCTAGTAGCGGTAGTGGCTCGGCTTGTACGGCCCGTCGACCGGCACGCTCAGGTACTCCGCCTGCTTCTTGCTGAGCTTCGTCAGCCGGGCGCCGAGCTTGCCGAGGTGCAGGCGCGCGACCTTCTCGTCGAGGTGCTTCGGCAGCGTGTAGACGCCGTTCTCGTACTTGTCGTGGTTGTTGAACAGCTCGATCTGCGCGATCACCTGGTTGCTGAAACTGTTCGACATCACGAAGCTCGGGTGGCCGGTGGCGCAGCCGAGGTTCAGCAGCCGGCCTTCGGCCAGCACCACGACGCCGTGGCCGTCGGCGAACACCCAGCGGTCGGTCTGCGGCTTGATGTTCTCGCGGCGGATGCCCGGCAGCCTGGCGAGACCCTGCATGTCGATCTCGTTGTCGAAGTGACCGATGTTGCCGACGATCGCGTTGTTCTTCATCCGCTTCATGTGCTCGACCGTGATCACGCCGAAGTTGCCGGTGGCGCTGATGAAGATGTCGGCCGACTCGACCACGTCGTCGAGCGTCAGCACCTGGTAGCCCTCCATGCACGCCTGCAGCGCGCAGATCGGATCGATCTCGGTGATGATCACGCGCGCACCCTGGCCGCGCAGCGACTGCGCGCAGCCCTTGCCGACGTCGCCGTAGCCGCAGACCACCGCCACCTTGCCGGCCAGCATGACGTCGGTCGCGCGCATGATGCCGTCGACCAGCGAATGGCGGCAGCCGTAGACGTTGTCGAACTTCGACTTGGTCACCGAGTCGTTCACGTTCATCGCCGGGAACGGCAGCTTGCCGTCCTTGTGCAGCTGGTAGAGCCGGTGCACGCCGGTCGTGGTCTCCTCGGACACGCCGCGGATATCGGGCAGCATGCGCGTCCACTTCTCGGCGTCGGTCTGCAGCGACTGCTTGAGACACTTCAACAGTTCGACCCAGTCGTCGCCGTCGTCGGACTTGGCGGCAGGGACCTTGCCGGCCTTCTCCCATTCGGCGCCCTTCATCACCATCATCGTCGCGTCGCCGCCGTCGTCGAGGATCATGTTGGGGCCATCGTGCCCGGGCCAGGTCAGCGCCTGCTCGGTGCACCACCAGTACTCGGACAAGGTCTCGCCCTTCCAGGCGAACACCGGCACGCCGGCCGGCGCCTTCGCCGTGCCGCGTGGCCCGACCGCGACCGCGGCGGCGGCGTGGTCCTGCGTGCTGAAGATGTTGCACGACGCCCAGCGCACCTCGGCGCCGAGCTCCTGCAGCGTCTCGATCAGCACCGCGGTCTGGATCGTCATGTGCAGCGAGCCGGTGATGCGCGCGCCCTTCAGCGGCTGCTTCTTGCGGTACTCGTCGCGGAACGCCATCAGCCCGGGCATCTCGACTTCGGCGAGCCGGATCTCCTTGCGGCCGAACTCGGCCAGCGCGAGGTCCTTGACCTTGAAATCGGGGGTGGCGGAGGTGGCGGCTTTGCTGCCGGCTTTCTTGCTCTTCGGGGCGTTGGTCGCGGTCATGGCGGGCTCTCTCGGTGCTTGGATCGCTTGCGGCGATCGACGACGTGGACAGTGGGAACGCGGTGGTGCGCCGGCTTCTGCCCGCGCACCAGGAACATCGGTAGCTCACGGCTGTCGCCGCCCGGGGCGCGGACGCAGTAGCGATCGACGGCGGCCTCGCTGCGCAGCTCGACGAAGCCGGCGCGCGCCAGCGCCGCCACCACCTGGTCGGGCTTGAGCCCGAGCCGCAGATCGCCCATCGCTTCGCGCATCCACTCGGCGTCGTGCGGCAGCAGATCGGCCACCACCAGCGCACCGCCGGGCTTCAGCACGCGGAACACTTCGGCGGCGGCGGCGCCGAAACTCGGCAGGTGGTGCCACACCAGGTTGGCGAACGCGGCGTCGACCTCGCCGTCCTGCAGCGGCAGCGCGTCGAGTTCGCCGCGACGGAACTCGACGCTGCCCGATGGCCGCTTGCGTCGCGCCGCCTGCAGCATGCGTTCGCTGTGGTCGACGGCGATCACGTGCGCGCCGCGCTGCGCCAGCAACGAGGTGAGGAAGCCGGCGCCGCAGCCGAGGTCGGCCACCACCAAGCCGCCGGGCCAGGCGTGCGCCAGCATCTCGGCGCGCAGCGAGCCGGCGGCGAACTCCTGCCCGACCTCGACCCAGCGGTCGGCGAGGCGGTCGTGCGCCTGGCGGCTCTTCTGCCGCCGCTGCTCGAGCACCGCCGCCAGCGCCTTGCCCTCGGCCAGACCCTGGTCGCTGTCGAGGTACGGCTGCAGCACGGCGGCGTGCAGCTCGGGTGACAGCGGGCCGTCGTCGCCGGGCTCCGACAGCGAATGGAACGACCAAGTGCCCTCGCGGCGGTCCTTGACCAGGCCGGCGCGTTTCAGCAGCGTCAACTGGTTGCTGATCCGGCTCTGCTGCAGGCCGGTGATCGCCACCAGTTCCTGCACCGCCAGTTCGGCGCGGGCCAGCAGGCCGCACAACCGCAGCCGGACCGGGTCCGACAGCAGCTTCAGCGTGGTCTGCAGACTCGCAAGCGCGGTTGCCATGGGCTGGATCAATATATCACGGAGCCGTGATATTTCGACAGTCTGCCGCCCCGACCTTGAGCCGCCGTCGCCACCGGGTCGATGCAGCCCGCATGGCCGCCACCGGGCCCACCCCCCCGCCCGAGTTCAGCATCGTCGTCGTCACCTGCCAGCGGCCGGTGGATCTGGCGCACTGCCTTCTCCAACTGCGGTCCCACCTCGACGGCGCCGGCATGCCTGCTGCCGAAGTGCTGACCGTGCACGCACCCGGCGACCAGGCCAGCATCGCCATGGTGCAGAACGACCATCCGTGGGTGCGCGTGCTGTGTGCACCGGTGCGCCGGCTGACGACGCAGCGCAACCTCGGTGCCCGTGCTGCCAACGGCACCATCGTGGTCTACCTCGACGACGACGCCTGGCCGCAGGCCGGGTGGCTGACGGCGTTCGCCGCCGCATTCCAGGACCCGCAGGTGCTGGCGGTCTCGGGCCAGGTGTTCCGTCGCGACGGCACCCGCCAGTACGGACGGATGGCGGTGACCGCGCTGGGACGGCCGTTCGCGCTCGCCGACGCTGCGCCCGCGCCCGCGGTACTGTCGCCGACGCTGCCCGGCTGCTGCCTGGCAATCCGCCGCAGCGCGCTGTTTTCGATCGGCGGCTTCGACGAACGGCTGTCGATCCACTTCGACGATGTCGACTGCTGCCGGCGGTTGTGGCTGTTCGCCGGCCAACGGCCCGGGGCGCTGCACCATGAACCCGCGGTGCGTGCGTTCCATGAGCCGGCACCCGGTCCATACCGGCGCACGCTGTACGACCGCGCCTGGTACGTCGTCGCCCGTGACTCGATCTACTTCGCCTTGCGCCACGGCCGCGCCACACCGCTGCGCGCGCTGCTGGTCGCTGGCATGTTGCAGGTGCCGAAGACGGCACGGTTCTGCGGCTGGATGCTGCGCGGCAAGCTGTCGCCGATTGCGTTGCTGCGCTGCCTCGTCAAGCAGTTCGCCGGCATCGCCGCCGGCTACCTCAAGGGCCTGTGCCAGCGGCCGCTGCTGCCGTTGCTGCCGCTGCCGGCGGCGCAACGCCTCGCGGAGCAGCCCGCCACCGCCACGGCCACAGCCACGACCGAGCCGGAACACGCCGGCGCCGATCGATGACTGCCACCGCGACCGCCAGTACGGCACCGATCACCGCAGCCGCCACGGCGGCCGCGCACTGCTGCGTGGTCATCGTGCACTACCGCGGCGCGGCCGACACGCTGGCCGCGGTCGCCAGTGTGCGGGCGCATGCGCGGGGGATCGCGATCGTCGTCATCGACAACGATTCGCCCGACGGCTCGGGAACCGAGCTGGCAGCGGCATTCGCCGACGCCGGCGACGTCTCGCTGTTGCGCGAACCCGGCAACGGCGGCTTCGGCGCCGGCTGCAACCGTGGCATCGACTTCGCCCTGCAGGCGTTCCCGGCGCTGCAGCAGCTGCTGCTGCTCAATCCCGACGCCGAGCTGACCGCCGGCGCGCTCGCCGCCATGCAGGACACGGCACGGCGCCATACCGATGCCGGCGTCGTCGGTTGCCGTATCGTCCGACCCGACGGTTCGGTGTGGTTCGAGAATGGCCGCTTCCGGCGCTGGACCTCGAGCCGCTGCCACTGCCGCGCGCCGGCCGGCGGTCGCGAATTCGCCAGCGACTTCGTCACCGCCTGCTGCATGCTGCTCGACGCCGCGCTGCTGCGCCAAGGCCTGCGTTTCGACGAGCGCTTCTTCCTCTATTCCGAGGATGTCGACCTCTGCCAGCAAGTGCGTCACCGCGGCCGCACGCTGTGGATCACGCCGGCGGCCACCGTCGTGCATCGCGGCGGCGGCTCGCAGTCGGGGCCGCCGGTGCTCGGCGAGCTGACTGCCGACCAGGTCCATTGGCTGACGCGCAGCAAGGTGCTGCTCGCCCGGAAGCACCTGCGCTGGCCGGAGCGACTGCTGTTCCTGCTGCTCGCTGCGTTGGCCAAACCGCTGGTCGGACTGTGCATCGCGCCGCGCGGCCGCTGGCTGCTGCCGTACGGGCGCGGGTTGTGGCACGGACTGCGGGCCGATTCGACCGCTGGCGGACCGCGCGGCGTGTCGCCGCCACCGAGCCCTTCAGCCTGACGCCCTCGGGCTTTGAGCACGGGCGCGAGCGCACACGGCGTCCGCCAGCAGGCGCCAACGCGCAGCTCCCACCGTTGCGCGTCGATTCCCCTGTCGGCCTCTGACACTTTCACCGGCAGTCCCCGTGCCTGTCGCCGCGCTCGCCCCTGCAACTGCTCGGGCGCCGCCGACCGTTCCTGCCGACCGGAGCCCTGGAAAAGTCCGCGCGCCGGTGCATACTCTTCCAGCGTCTTCCCAGACGTCCACCGCATCGAGCCTTCCCAGAGGTCGGCCGCAGTCAGCAGCGGTTGGAAATGTGACGAACGACAGCAATCCGCCGGCGCCCGTGCTCGAGTTCGGAGCGGAACTGCTGCGCACGGTGGTCGAGGCCGCACCCAACGCCGTCCTGCTGGTCGGCGTCGAGGGCCGCATCCTGCTGGTCAACGCCCAGACCGAGGCGATGTTCGGCCATGGCCGCCGCGAGTTGCTCGGCCAGCCGGTCGAGATGCTGGTGCCGACGCGGTTCCGCGGCCAGCATCCGTTGCATCGCAGCGCGTTCTTCGCCGCGCCGACGACCCGCGCGATGGGTGCCGGCCGCGACCTGTTCGGCCTGCGCCAGGACGGCAGTGAACTGCCGATCGAGATCGGCCTCAACCCGATCCACACCGCCGAAGGCTCGTTCGTGCTGGCGGCGATCATCGACATCACGCAGCGCAAGCGCGGCGAAGCGCTGTTGCGCGCGTCGCTGGCCGAGAAGGAGACGCTGCTGCGCGAAGTGCACCACCGCGTCAAGAACAACATGCAGATCATCTCCAGCATGTTGAGTCTGCAGACCAGCTACGTCGACGAGCCGCGCTACCGGACGATGTTCGAGGAATGCCAGGGCCGGGTGCGCGCGATGGCGCTGATCCACGAGAAGCTGTACGGCGCCGCCAACCTGACGACGATCGAGTTGGGGGACTACGTCCGCGACCTGGCGGTCATGCTGATCCGCTCCTACGCGCGCGCCGATCGCACGGTCCGACTCGACATCCACACCGGCACGGTCAAGCTCGACATCGAGACCGCGATCCCGATCGGGCTGATCGTCAACGAGCTGGTCACCAACTCGCTGAAGCACGCGTTCCCCGGCCGTGGCGGCGGCACGATCCGCATCGTCTGCCAGGACGCGGCCGCGGGCCAGGTGCTGCTCGAAGCGGCCGACGACGGTGTCGGACTGCCCGCCGACCTCGACATCGACCGCAGCCGCACACTCGGCCTCAAGATGATCCGCAGCCTGGTCCAGCAGGTCGGCGGCCGGCTCGAAGTCCAGCGCACCCGCGGCACGACCTTCCGGATCCGCTTTCCCGCGCCGCTCGCGCGCGCGCACTGATTGCCGCCATGTTCAACGCCCGCATCCTGATCGCCGAAGACGAAGGCCTGGTCGCCGAGGACCTGCGACAGCTGCTGCAGCGGCTCGGCTACGCCGTGGCCGGCATCGTCGACACCGCAGCCCAGGCCGTCACCATGGCGGCCGCGCTGCGACCCGACCTCGTGCTGATGGACATCCGCCTCGAGGGCGAAGGCGACGGCATCGATGCCGCGATCCAGCTGAAGCAGCAGCACGCGATCCCGTTCGTGTTCGTCACTGCGCATGCCGACCCGGCGACGCTGGCCCGCGCCACCCGGGCCGAGCCGCTCGGCTACGTCGTCAAGCCGTTCAACGAGCGCGAGCTCGGCGCCGCGATCGAGACCGCGTTGTACCGCCACCAGGCCGAGGACCGGCTGCAGCGCATGGAGCGCTGGCTGTCGACCACGCTGCACAGCATCGGCGACGCCGTGATCGTCGCCGACCAGGACCAGCGCGTGACCTTCCTCAATGGCGTCGCCGAACAGATGACCCGCTGGCCGATCAACGAGGCGCTCGGCCAGCGCTTCGATCTGGTGTTCAAGGTCCTGCAGGGCAAGGACCGGCTGCCGATGACGAGCCAGGCCAGCACCGCGCTGCACACCGGTGTCACCGTGCGCGTCGACGACGACAGCCTGTTGGTCGCGCGTGACGGCACGGTGATCCCGATCGACGATTCGGCGGCACCGATCCGTGACGACCACGGCCAGGCCATCGGCGTGGTGGTCGTGTTCCGCGACTGCACCGAGCGCAAACGCATGCGCGACGAACAGCAGCGCATGGAGCGGCGGCTGCAGGACGCGGCCAGGCTCGAGAGTCTCGGTGTGCTCGCCGGCGGTCTGGCGCACGACCTCAACAACATCCTGACCGCGATCCTCGGCAACGCATCGCTGTGCCGCCGCGAACTGGCCGCCGGATCGCCGCAGCAGCAGCACCTGCAGGTGATCGAGACCAGCGTGCACGCGGCCGCCGACCTGTGCCGGCAGATGCTGACCTGCGCCGGCATCGGGCCGCTGGCAACAGGCCCGGTCGACCTCAACAAGATCGTCGGCGACGGCATCGACCTGGTGCGTGGATCGCTCGGCCCGGGCGTGCAGGTGCAGACCAGACTGGCCGCAGCGCCGGTGGCGAGCAGGGGCGACCCTGGCCAGCTGGCACAGGTGGTGATGAACCTGCTGCTCAATGCCGCCGAGGCGCTGCCGGACGGCAACGGCACGGTGACGGTCGCCACCGGTACCATGCCGGTGACCGCGGCCAGGCTGGCGACGATGGTCGGCACGCCGACGTTGCCGGCGGGCGACTACGCCTTCCTCGAGGTCACCGACACCGGCGCCGGCATGTCCGCCGCGACGCAGGCCAGGATCTTCGAGCCGTTCTTCAGCACCAAGTCGCTGGGCCGCGGCCTCGGCCTGCCCGGCGTGCTCGGCATCGTCCGCAGGCATGGTGGCGCGATCCGCGTCGATTCGGTGCCGGGCACCGGCACTATGATCCGTGCGCTGCTGCCGCAGGCGGAGCCGCCGCCGGCCGCGCGCGCTACTTGACCACCCAGGTCTCGCCCTGCAGCAACAGCTCCTGCAGCGTCTCCTGTTTGCTCGCCTTGGCCTGCTCGAGCTGCGCGTTGACCAGCGTCTCGAACGCCGGCCGCACCCGGCGGCGGAACACCCCGATCGGCACCGGCATATCGGCTTCGCTCATCGACGCCAGCGCCATCGCCGGCGCCGGATTGTCGAGCGTCTCGTCCCAGACGTAGGCCGCGCCGAGGTCGCCGGTCGCCGACGACACCAGCTGCGGCCGGAAGTCCTGGTCGAACCTGATGCCGCGATCCTGCTTGCTGCCGAACAACAGCGGCTTGCCGTGCTCGAGGTACAGCACCCGCTCGGTGCGCACGTCCTTGTCGGTGAAACCGTCGTAGGCGCCGTCGTTGAAGATGTTGCAGTTCTGATAGATCTCGACCATCGCCGTGCCGGTGTGCGCCGACGCCTTGACGATCACTTCCTCGAGGTGCGGGCCGAACACGTCGACGCCGCGGGCGATGAACGACGCGCCGGCGCCGATCGCCAGCGCGATCGGCACGAACGGATAGTCGACCGAGCCCATCGGCGTCGACTTGGTGACCTTGCCCTGCTCGCTGGTCGGCGAGTACTGGCCCTTGGTCAGCCCGTAGATGCGGTTGTTGAACATCAGGATCTTGAGCCCGACGTTGCGCCGCATCGCGTGGATGAAGTGGTTGCCGCCGATCGACATCGCGTCGCCGTCGCCGGTCACCACCCAGACGTCGAGTTCCGGATGCGCCACCTTGACGCCGGTGGCGACCGCCGGCGCGCGGCCGTGGATGGTGTGGAAGCCGTAGGTCTCCATGTAGTACGGAAACCGCGAGCTGCAGCCGATGCCGGAGATGATCACCGTCTCGTGCAGCTGCTTCTGCAGCCTGGCGAACGCGCCCTGCACGGCGTTGAGGATCGCGTAGTCGCCGCAGCCGGGGCACCAGCGGACCTCCTGGTCGGTCTTGTAGTCCTTCTTGCTGAGCGGCGGACGTTCGGCGGTGGTCATGGCTCGATCTCCTGCAGCGCGCGCTGCAAGTGGGTCAGGATCTCTTCGCTGTGGAACGGCTGGCCGTTCACCTTCGAGAAACTCTCGACGTCGATCAGGTACCTGGCGCGCAGCAACATTGCCAGCTGACCCTTGTTCATCTCCGGCAGGATCACCCGCTTGAAGCCCCTGAGCAGCGTGCCGACGTTCTGCGGCCACGGATTCAGGTGGCGCAGGAAAGCCGCGCTGACCTTGTGGCCCCGCGCCTGCAGCTTCAGCACCGAACTGGTGATCGGACCGCGCGTGCTGCCCCAGCCGAGCACCAGCAGATCGCCGGTTGCGGCACCGAGCGGCACCAGCGGCGGGATGTCGTTCTGGATGTTGGCCACCTTCTGCGCGCGCGTGTCCACCATGTGCTGGTGGTTGTCCGGGTCGTAGCAGATGTTGCCGGTGACGTCGGCCTTCTCGATGCCGCCGATGCGGTGCACCAGCCCGGGCGTGCCCGGCCGCGCCCACGGCCGCGCCAGCGTCTCCGGGTCGCGCGCATACGGCATGAACTTCTGGCCCGGCTGGCCCGGCTTGGCGAACGTGACCGGGACCGCTGGCAGCTGGTCGACATCGGGCAGCAGCCACGGTTCGCTGCCGTTGGCGATGTAGCCGTCCGACAGCACCACCACCGGCACCATGTACTTGACCGCGAGCCGTACCGCCTCGTAGCCGACCTCGAACGCATCGGCCGGCGTCGACGCCGCCAGCACGCAGACCGGCGACTCGCCATTGCGGCCGTACATCGCCTGCAACAGATCGGCCTGCTGCGTCTTGGTCGGCATGCCGGTGCTCGGTCCGGCGCGCTGCACGTTGAGGATCACCAGCGGCAGTTCGGCCATGACCGCGAGGCCGATCGCTTCCGCCTTGAGCGCCATGCCCGGCCCCGACGTCGAAGTGATGCCGAGGCAGCCCGAGTACGACGCGCCGATCGCGCTGGTCACCGCCGCGATCTCGTCCTCGGCCTGGAAGGTCACCACGCCCATGTGCTTGTAGCTGCTCAGCTGGTGCAGGATGTCGGACGCCGGGGTGATCGGGTAGCTGCCGAGGAACAGCTTGAGCCCGGACTTCTGGCCGGCGGCGACCAGGCCGAGGCACAGGGCCTGGTTGCCCATGATGTTGCGGTAGGTGCCCGGCCGCATCGGCGCCGGCGCCACGCGGTATGCGGTCTGGAACACCTCGGTGGCCTCCGCGAACGTGAAGCCGGCCCGGAGCACCGTCAGGTTCGCCGCCACCACGTCCGGCTTCTTCGCGAACTTGCCGGTGATCATCTTGATCGTCGGCTCCATGTCGCGCTGGTACATCCAGTACAGGATGCCGAGCGCGAACATGTTCTTGCTGCGGTCCTTGCTGCGCTGGTCCAGCGGGCTGTCCTTGAGCGCATCGCGGGTCAGCTGCTCGAGATCGACCTCGATCACGTGCAGCTCGTCGAGGCTGCCGTCGGTGCGCGGATCCTTGTCGTACTTCGCCTTCTTCAGGTCGAGCGGCGCGAACGACGCCGTGTTGAGGATCAAGATGCCGCCCTTCTTGATCTCCTTCACATGCATCTTCAGCGCCGCCGGGTTCATCGCCACCAACACGTCGGGCGCATCGCCGGGGGTGTGGATGTCGAAACTGGAGAACCGCAGCTGGAACGCCGACACGCCGGGCAGCGTGCCGGCCGGCGCGCGGATCTCGGCCGGGAAGTCCGGGAAGGTGGCGATGTCGTTGCCCATCAGCGCGGTGGTGCGCGTGAACTGGTCGCCGGTGAGCTGCATGCCGTCGCCGGAGTCGCCGGCGAAGCGGATCACGACCTGGTCCAGGTCCTGGAGGTGCTTGTGGACCAGGGCGCCGCTTGCGTCTTGTTGCATTCCGTTCTTGCTCCGACTGGATCGCGCCGCCGGTCGAACTGCGGCGAACCAAACATGGTCAGCCCTGGGCCGAGCCAGGGCAAGGGTCAAGTCGGCGGTGCCGCTGCGCCGACGAGTCCCCCATGCGCTCTTCGGCATGCGCGCCCCTTCTCCTGCTGTCGGCACTCGCCGCACAGCAAGGCAGCAGCCTCCCACCGGGCGAAACGACCGCTCCGAACAAGAGCTCGCCGCCAGCGGTGCACCGGCCACGACCCGAACTGCCGCCCGAGCTGGCGCTCGAACATCTGCGCCAGGGCAATGTCGCATTCACCGCCAGCAGGAAGGCCGGTGGCCGCCTGCCGACGCCGGGCGAGCGTCCGGCCGGTGCCGGCCGCTACCTCGCCGCGGTGGTCGTCTGTGCCGACGCTGGCATCGACGTGCCGGCATTGCTGTCGCAATGGCCCGAAGACCTGCTGCTGCTGTCGCTGCCGAGCACCCAGGTCTCGGCCGAGGCGATCGCCGTGCTCGAACGGGCGGTCACCGCCGAGCGGTTGTCGCTGTGCCTCGTGCTGACCCACGCCGCATGTCCAGGCCTGCAGGCCGGCAAGGCGACGACGCCGGCGCAGGAACTGCTCGAGCGGCGCACGCAGCCCGCCCGCGCGCTGGCGCAGCGCCGCAATCTGGCGGTCGACAAGGCGCAGGCGCTGCTGCAGCGCGAATGCCTGCTGGCCGGCTCCGAACTGCTGCGCCAGCGCAGCGACGACGGCAAGTTCCGCGTCGTGCCGGCGTCCGTCGACGGCAAGGCCGGCACGATCACCTGGCACACGACCCACGCCGAAGAGCTCGAGGTCGCGCCGGTCAAGTGATCGTGAGCGGATGCTCTCGGTGGGCATGATGCTTCGGGCAACGGTCACGCGCAGATCCACCGAAAGCATCGGCCCCCTGGTGATCGCGCGCTGCCCCCGCGAGGCATCGACCCGTCAGTGCGGCGCGCCGATGCCGTGCCGGAGCCGCCGTTCGATGGCCCGCAGTTCCTCGGCGGTCAGCGGCAGCGCGCGCGGCTCGACCACGGCGCCGGCCGGCGTGATCCGCACGTTGGGCCGGAAGGCCGCGACATAGCCGGCCGGTGGCTGCCGTTCGTGCGCCATCAGCCGGTCCGGTTGCAGACTCGCCGCGACGCCGGCGAACTCGGCCGCCGACAGCGCGCCGTCGTCGTCGCCGTCGTGGATCGCGAGCAGGATCGCCACCCAGGTGTCGGCGTCCAGGTACGAGCCGTTCATCGCCAGCCCGCAGGCGACCACGGCGGCGTGCAGTTCGGCCCGGTCGAGGCGGCCATCGTGGTTGCCATCGAACCGCGCGAACACCGCCGGCAGCGCGTCGGCGAGCGGCAGCGGCAAGGGCCGCGGCGGCGGCGTGCGCGCCACCACCCAGTCGTTCAGGCCGCAGCGATCGATGACCGCCACGTTCGGCAGCGCCCACGCCAGCAGCCCGACGTTGACGCTGTCGATGACCGGCAGACCATCGCCGGGGATGCGTCGACCCTGCTCGCGGTCCGGCAACGAGCGCCGCAGACCGTCGAGGAACGCCGCATGCAGGCCGCGGGGCAGGCCGACGAAGTGCAGGCACAGCCACGCCTGGCAGCGGTCGAACTCGCGCACCAGCGGCCGGACGATCGCGGGCACGCGGCTGGCCAACGGCGCGAACGTGGTCCCGTACTGCTCGGCCAACGCCGACTCGTGCAGCCATGACCAGCCGTTGGCGAGCAGCACGAAGCCGGCGAGCAGCAGCGCCACGCCGCCACTGTGCCGGCACAGCCGCTGCACGAACAGCAGCGCCGATCCGTACAGCAGCGGCACCAGGTGGCAGAACACGCGGTAGCCGAAGTGGTCGCCGCCGACCTGCAGCGTGTAGCAGGCGACCTGCGCCAGCACGACGGCGGCGGCCACGCCCGGCGCGAGCCACGCCTGCTGCCCGGGTGCCGCGCAGCGGCGCCACGGCCGCGTGCCGACCCAGCCGGCCGCCAGCAGCGCCCACGGGAACACGCCGTGCTCGCAGGCGAAGCAGAACAGGTAGCGCAGTCCGCTCTCGGGCCAGGCGGTCACCACCTTGGCGTACCAGGTGTTCGGCAGCCAGTCGCCGTAGTACGCGTGGCGCCACAGCAGATGGACGAACGGCAGCAACAGCGACCATGCCGCGCGCCAACGGCCACCGCGCAGCAGCACGACGCCCGGACTGGCCAGCACCATCAGCAGGCCGTCGGGCCGGCTCAGGGCGGCGAGCGCCGCCGCGCCACACAGGCGCACGGTCCAGCTGGCATCGCGCCGCTGCGGCGAAGCCGCGAGCAGCACCCAGGCGACGACGAAGAACGTGAACATCGCCGTCTCCAGCCCCGAGCTCAGCCAGGTCACGAACGTCGGCTGGCTGGCGATGCCCGCGAGCACCAGCACGGCAGTGATGCTGCGCCAGCGGCTCGCGGCGATCCGCGGGCGCAACCAGTGGGCACACAGGGCCAGGGTGCCGAGTCCGAAGCACAGCGACAGCACGTTGCTGGCCACCGGCGGCTCGACGCCGGTCGTGGCCCACACCAGCCACAGCAGCACCGCCCACAGGAAACACGAGTAGCCCTCGACCGGCAGGAACGGCGGCCGGTTCCAGCACAGGCCATGCCCCGCCATCGCGTTGTCGACGTAGCGGAACACGATGTAGGCGTCGTCGACCAGGAACCGGGTATGCCACCACAGCGCCACGGCGATGCCGCCGGCGAGCAGCAGCGGCAGCCACAGGCTGCGCGGTTGCACGGTCACAGCCACCTCGGTTCGGAACGTAGGGTCCACTCGGAGCGGGCGCCAAACTAACCGGGTCCGGACCCGGACACACGCGCACGTGGCGCCGGGGGCGCGGCGGAGAGCCCGTCGGATGGGCTCGGAGCCGCGGATGCCGAGCGGGAGAAGGGTGCGGCCGATGGACGAGGGTTCGATCGCAGTGCGGAAGGCGCGGGTCGCTGGCACGCAGGCGTCCACGGCTGTCGTGTAAGGTTCTGCTTGGTCGCGGGTCTCTCCTGCGGCCGGCGGAGTCCGGCCACGGAGTCCACCATGAACCAGATCCAGCGTTTGTTCCTCGCCACCGCCGCCGGTGCCGCCACGGTCGCCCTGCCGGCTCAGGATGGCGCCTCTTCGTTCGGCGATGCCCGCACCCGCGAGTTGGCCGAGCTCGGCCGCCTGCCGACACCGGCCGACGTCGTCGTCGCCGACATCGTCAACTACCACCGCCACCGCCTGCCGCTGCCGCGCGCCGGCGACCTGGTCGCGCTCGATCTGCGCTTCGGCGCCGCCACCATCGGCCCGCACGGCGAAGCCGTGCTGCAGATCGGCTACACCACGACGCCAACCGCCGACCGCCAGGACCTGCCGCCGCTCAACCTCGGGCTGGTGATCGACTGCAGCGGCTCGATGCAAGACCAGGGCAAGATGGACCAGGTGCAGCGCGGGCTGGCACTGATGGTCGATCGCCTGCGCCCAGGCGACCGCGTGGCGCTGGTCGCCTACGACGACGAAGCACGGCTCGAGCGCGCGAGCCAGGTGCTCGGTGACGGTCGCTGGCTGCGCCGGGCGATCCAGGACCTGCACCCCGGCGGCAGCACCAACCTGCACGCGGGGCTGATGCTCGGCCTGCACGAGGTGCAGGAACACCAGCGCCAGGGCGGCAGCAACCGCGTGATCCTGCTGACCGACGGCATCGCCAACCGCGGCGTCGTCGATCCCGAGCGGATCCTCGACGATGCGCGCACCGTCGTCGGCCACGGCATCGACCTGTCGACGATCGGCGTCGGCCGCGATCTCAACACCGACCTGCTCGACAAGCTGGCGCGCGGCGGCCACGGTCTGTTCCACTTCGTCGCCGACGGCAAGGACCTGCAGAAGGTGTTCGTCGACGAACTCGATGCGTTGATGGCGCCGGTGGCGCGCAACGTCCGCCTCAGCGTCGTGCTGCCGAGCGGCCTGCGGCTGCAGCGCGTCTACGGCCACCAGGTCGTGCCCGGCGCCGGTGACGACAGCCGCCGCCAGCAACACGCGTTCACGATCGAACTGCCCGACCTCAACCGCGGCCTCACCGCCGTGGTGATGGCCACCTGCACCGTCGACCCGGAGCTGCGCGCCGGCACGGTGCTGCAGGTGCATGCCGAACTCGACTACCGTGACGCCGCGCGCGGCCAGAACCACGACTGCAGCGGCGAAGCCAGCATCACTGTCGACCCGCGCGGCGAGGAACTGCTGACCGACGGCGAGGTGCGCAAGAACTTCACCATCGCCACGCTGGCACAGGCGCTGCGCGACATGGCCGACCGCAGCCAGCAGCAGCGCTGGGCCGACGCCGACCGCGTGCTGCGCGCGGCGCTGCGGTTCGCGCAGGCGCAGTTCCCCAACGCCGAGGATGCCGATCTGCGCCGCGTGGTCGAGATGGCCGAAGGTCACCTGCGGACGCTGCAGCGCTACGTCGACCGCCACCGCGACTTCTGAGACACTGCCGCCGATGCAGATCCGGTGCGCAGGCTGCGGGCGGACGGTGACCGTGGCCGCCACCGGCGAACTGCCGGCGCGCTGCCCGCACTGCCAGGCGCCGCCGGCGCCCGAGCGGCTCGGCAAGTGGCGCATCGACCGGCTGCTGGCCGCCGGCGGCATGGGCGAGGTCTACCTCGCGCACCACGAGCAGCTCGGTTCGCCGGTGGCGATCAAGCTGCTGCCGCCGCAGCCGGCCGGCGATGCCGCGGCGCTGCGCGAGCGCTTCCTGCGCGAAGCGAAACTGACGGCCAAGGTCGCGCATCCGGGCGTCGTGCACGTGCTCGACTTCGCCAGCGAGGGCGACCGGCTGTTCCTGGTGCTCGAGTACGTCGACGGCCGCAGCCTGCGCTCGGTGCTGCGCGACGGGCCGCTGGCGGTCGCCGAAGCGCTGCGCATCGCCGCGGCGGTCGCCGACGTGCTGGCCGCCGCGCACGCGCGCGGCGTCGTGCACCGCGACATCAAGCCGGAGAACGTGATCGTCGCCGCCGGTGGAACGGTGCGCGTACTCGACTTCGGCATCGCCAAGGCGCTGCAGGACCAGGAGCCGATCACGCGCACCGGCGAGATCCTCGGCACGCCGGAGTACATGGCGCCGGAGCAGCTGCTCGAAGGTCCCGACGCAGTGCTGCCGCACACCGACGTGCATGCACTCGGCGTGCTGCTGTACGAGATGCTGACCGGCCGCTCGCCGTTCGCCGGCAGCAACCTGTTCCAGGCGCTCAAGCTCGTCGAGTCGCTGCTGCCGCCGCCGCCGTCGTCGCTGCGAGAAAGTGTGCCGCCGCCGATCGACGCCCTGGTGCTGCGCGCGCTGGCGAAGGAACCGGGTGAGCGCCCGGCTTCGGCCGCCGAGTTCGCCACAGCACTGGCGGCCGCTGTGGTGAACGCTGCGCCGCAGCCGGCAGGGCCGGCGGCGGTGATCGGCCGGCTGCGTCAGTTGTGGCCCGTGCACCTGCTGCTCGCGTCGCTGCTGCTGCTCGGTGCGGTGCTGTTGCTGCTGCAGGGCAGCCTGCCGCCGCTGCCGGCACCGACGCTGGCGCTCGACGCCGAGGCGCGCGCGACGGCGGCGCGCACGATCCACGACACGTTGCGGCAGACGCACCTGCGCCCGGACCAGCTCGAGCTGCTGCGCGCGGCGATCCGCCAACTCGACGATGCCAGCTCGGCGCGCGAGCAGTTCGCCCGCGGCCGCGCCGAGCTGCGGCTCGGTGCCTGTGCTGCGGCGCTGAGCGACCTGGACGCAGCGCTGCGCGGCGGCGTCGCCGAGGCCCGCGATCTCGCCGCCGTCGCCTGGCTCGGCATGCACGTGCTGCTGCCGGCAACCGTCGCGGCGCCGGCCTGGCTGCTGCCGGGCGACTGCCGCCGGCGCGATCGCATCTTCGCCACCGGCACGGGCACGGACGGTCCCGCGGTCAACGGCTCGCGCCTGTGGACCGCAGCCAGCCAGCTCGCCGCCGGCGATGCGCGCGCCGCCTGGAACACCGTGCATGCCGAGCAGGGCAGAGCCGTCGACCTCGAGCCGATGGCCGAAGCGCTGGTGGCTCTGCTCAGCGCGCGGCAGCTGTGCGCCGAGGACGCCGCGTTTGCGCGCATCGCCGCGGGCCTGAGCGCCAACCTGCCCGACTGGCCGCTGCTCGAACTGCTCGGCCGTCAGTCCACCGCGGCGCGCGCCCGCAGCTTCGCCGACGCGATCGCGCAGCTCGCGCCGGAGACGCCGGACCGGTGGCTGCTCGAGCTGCTGCGCACGTTCGACGCGGCACTGCGCGGCAGCACGCCCGACGCCCTGCTGTCGGCGCCGGCGGAACTGGCGTGGCTGACCGGCGCCGGCCCGGCGGCGCTGGTCTGGCATGCGGCGCTGCAGCTGCAGCTCGCGCAGCGAAGCCCGGCGCACGCCGTCGAAGCCGCGACCGCCGGGTCGCTGCTGTCGTTGCTGCAGGGCCAGGACGCCGGCGACTGGCCGGCTGTCGTGCCGGCGCGCGCACTGCTGTCGCTCGCCGACTCCGGCATCGCCGCTGCCGAAGCCGTGCTTGCTGTGCTCCCTGCCACGCCGGCGCCACCGCTGGCCATGTTCGCCTGCTGGCGCGATGCCGTGGGCAAGGGTGGCGCGCCTCTGCAGCTGGCGCGCGGCACTGCCTGGTTCCTGCTGGCGCGGTCCGATCAGGCGCGCAGCTGCCTCGACCGCTGCGAGCAGGCCGAGCCGGAGGTGCGCGCCGGCGCGCACTTCCTGCGCGCGCTGCTGCAGGACACCCCGGTGCCGCTCGCACCGGCAGAAGTTGCCGCGGTGCCGGCGGCCGTGCTGGCGGTCGCCGCGGCACCCGCGTGGCCAGCGCGCGCCGATGCCCTGGCTGGCCTGGTGGAGCACCTGCTCGGTGCCGGTGCCGAGCCGCGCAGCCTGCTGCCGCTGCTGCGCGCGGCCGCGATCGCCGGCGCCGACGTTGCGGCGCTGCTGGCGGGCTCGTTGCGCGTGTTCGAGGATGGCGGACTGCACGCGGCGTACCTGCAGGAGGTGTGCGGTGGCATCCACTGATGCGGACCTGGTGGTCGCCGCCCGGGCCGGCGACCGTGCGGCGTTCGCCGAACTGGCCGAGCGCCACGGCGAACGGCTGCGCCGCTTCCTCGCCACCATGACCGGCGACGATGCCGCGGCCGAGGATCTGCGCCAGGACACGCTGCGCCTGGCCCTCGAACGCAGGGACCAGCTCGCCGACCCGGCGCGCTTTCCCGGCTGGCTGCTGGCGATCGCCGTCAACCGCTGCCGCACGCACTTGCGCCAGAAAGTGCAGCGCCGTGCCGCTGGCGACGAAGTGCTGGAGCAACTGCCCGACCACGGACGCCGCAGCGCACTCAGCAGCATCGTCCGCCGTGAATCCGCCGAGCTGCTGGCACTCGCGATCGACCGCCTGCCGATCCTGCTGCGCGAGGCGTTCGTGCTGTTCCACCAGGAACAACTGCCGTACGCCGACATCGCCGCGCTGTCCGGCGCCAGCGAAGGCACGCTGCAGGTGCGCGTGCACCGGGCCCGGGCGCTGCTGCGGCAGCAGCTCGGCAGCGTCGTCGACACCTTCTGGCAGCGCGCAAACTGACGGATCCGACCCGCGTGTGCGTCCCATGACCGGACCGGAGTGCGCCGACCGGGTCGCGGCGCAGGTGGTCGTGGAGAACGCTCCACGAGCTGTGCAGAACGCGGCTGCTCGTGGCCGCAGGAAAGTTTGCAGCTGCCTCTCCCATGGCCCGGTCCGCTCGCTCCAATCTCCGCCCTGCTCGGGCCTCACCGCGCACCCACTCTCCTGTCTCCGTGCTGCTGCCCGCTCGGCAGCGACCTGTCCCGTTCGCGCATGCGCACCCAGCTCCGTGATTTCTGCCTGCAGTTCGACGGCGTGGTACGACCGGTACTGGCGCCGGTCGCCGCCGTGCTGGCCGCACTCGACGCCGCCGGCCGCACCACACCCGGCACCGCGCACAAACTCGCGTTCACCGACCTGCAGCATCACCTGCAGACGCTGTGCGACAAGGTCAGCTCGCAGGAAGCCTATGTGCTGATCTTCGGCCCGTTGAAGAGCGGCAAGTCGACGCTGATGAACGCGATCGCCGCGGCCTACGTCAGCGAGGTCAGCAGCCTGCCGGCGTACCCGTGCCTGGTGTTCGTCAGCGCCGGCGAACGCCGCGACTACGGCGTACAGCGCTACGACGGCAGCACGCAGCCGTTCACCGACTCGATCCTGCTGCACCAGCACATCCACGAAGCGCACACGCGTCTGGCCGCGGCGATCCGCACCGCCGAGAGCAACGGCCAGGAGTTCGACCCACAGGAGCACTTTCCGCAGGCGGTGCGCCGCGTCGACGTCCACGTCGACGGCAGTGCTCTCGCCGCCACCGGCGCGGTGCTGGTCGACACCCCCGGCCTCTACACGCGCATGCGCTTCGGCTACGACCGCATGACGCGCGACTTCCGCGACGCCGCCGCCTGCGCGATCTTCGTCGTCAAGAGCGACACGCTGTTCCTCGAGCAGGTGTTTGCCGAGTTCCAGCAGCTGCTGAACCTGTTCTCGCGCATCTTCCTGGTGGTCAACGTCGACGCGCAGAAGCGCGACGTCACGCCGGACGGCAAGCTGGTGCCGGCACTCGAGCAGTCGCAGCCGGAGCTGGTGCTGCAGGCGTTCACCGATCTGGCGATGTCGGCGCCGCTCAAGCGCGCCGCCGCCGAGGGCCGCGTGCGCATGTATCCGGTCGACCTGCTGCACGCCGCCAGCGCCGTGCTGCAGCAGCAGCCGGTCGACCAGCAGCCGGCCGGGTTCGTCAAGTTCCGCACCGAGCTGACCGACTATCTGGCCAGCACCGAGTACCTGCGCGCATTCCTGCGCGACAGCCTGCAGCGCGCCAACAGCCTGATGGCCGAACTGGGCGCACTGTGCGGCGCCAGCGAGTTCGGCCGGCTGCGGGCCCGGCAGCAGGACGCGACCGGGCAACTCGAGTCGGTGCGCCAGGAGCAGCAGCGGCTGCAGCAGCTGCTGCGGCACGACTGGTCCAAGGCGTTCGCGGCGGCGGCGGCGCAGGTGCAGCTGGAGATCGAACGCAGCGCCCGCGACGAGGGCGCCAACCTGCTGCGCACGCTCGGCGCCAGCATCGACACCTGGTTCCTCAGCAGCCACAGCCTGGACTGGCTGCTGACCTCGCAGTGGACGCCGCTGCTGCAGGAGTACCGCAACTGCGTGCTCGCCGCCGGTCGCGCGGCCGCCGAGCAGACGATCCAGCAGGCCGATGCCGGTCTCGACCTGCCGGCCGAGCTGGCGGAGCTGCTGCAGGACTGCGACATCGACCTGCGGCGGTTGCGCAGCCAGGCATTGGCCGGACTCGCGGCGCCGCCGTGGCGCGGCAAGCCGGTGGTGCCGGTCGACGTGCACGCCATCCCGATCAAACGCGGCGTGCTCGACGTCGTCGCCTTCCGCTCGGTCGACAAGGTGCGGCACCGGTTGTTCGGCGACAAGGACAAGCCGGACGTGAAGGTCCAGGCCCGCGACAAGGCGGCCCGCATGGGCGAGCCGGGGCGGCTGTACCTGCACCAGCAGGTCGTGCAGTTCCGTGCCGAGCTGGCACCGGCGTCCTGTGCGGCGCTGCAGCAGCACTTCGGTGCCGGTCTGCTAGCCGCCACCACCGCGGCACTGCGGCAGGCGCTGACAGCGCAGCAACCGCGACTGGCGAGCAAGGCCGCCGAACTGCAGCAGGAGCTGGACCGGCTGCAGGCCGTGCTCGAACCGCTGGCCCGCCTGCAGGCCGCGATCACCACGGTGCCGCCGAAGACCGCGGCACTGGCCAGCCAGTTCGGCGCGCAACTCGCCGCGGCCGACAGGACCGGCCCGGTGCTGCAGCCGCAGCCGCGCCCGACGGCGCCGCCGGCGCGCAACCCCGAGTCGCGGCGCGAACGGCGCTGACGCGGCAGCGCCGCCGAAACGCGCGCACCCCGCCACCGGCGCAACCGGCGGCGGGGCGCAGGACCGCGGGCCGCCGGTCTCGCGGTTGCTTGTCGATCGCTACAGGCGGATGCCCATCTTGGCGTACAGCTTGTGGCCGCCGAACAGGATGGTCAACGTCGCCTCGGTGTTGTTGTCGCCGTTCAGGATGCTGATCTGCAGCTCGTCGGCCTTGGTGGTGCCCTTCTCGTACTCGAGCGGCACTTCCTTGCCGCCCTGCACCTTGTCCGCGGCCGACGCGTCGAGGTGCTGCTTCTTGACCTCGGCGGCGTCGTGCACGTTGAGCACGAACTTCTTGTCACCCTTGTTGGTGAGCGTCAGGAAGTAGTAGCCGGCCGGGAACTCGACGCCACCGATCGTGACCGGCATCGAGCTGTCGAGGCTGGTCCAGTAGTCCTTGCCGAAGCGCCACTTCTTGCCGACCATCTTCGGCGAGTCGATCGCCTGGTCGTAGCCGTCCTTCCAGCCGACCGGGGCGTAGTCGAGCGCCAGTTGGCCGGGCGAGCCGCTGCCGCCGAAGTACGCCAGGCGCGCGCATTTCCGCTCGGTGGTGGTCGCGAACGCCTGCGCCGGGGCACCGCCGCGGGCCGCGGGTGCCGCCTTCATCCTGGCGACCAGGTCCTTGAACCGCTGGTCGGACTTGATCGAGTCGAAGTCGGTGTCGTCCTCGGCGTGGGCGGCGTCGCCGAAGCCGAACTCGATCGCCTTCTTCAGCCACTCGATGGCCTTGTCCTTGTCGCCCTTCAGGGCGTAGACGCAGGCGACGTTGTAGGCCGCCGTATCACGCACGGTCGGGAACTCGGTCGCCTTGATGTGGATCGGCAGCGCTTCGTCGAGCTTCTTGTCGGCGTGCAGCGCGTAGCCGAGCATCAACCACGCCTGGCCGTTCCTGGGTTGGACCTCGGTCAACGCCTTGAACTTGGCGGTGGCCTCGACCCAGTTCTCCTTGTCCACCGCGGCCCGGCCCTCGCGCATCAGCACCGCCGGGTCGGCCTTCTGGACCTTCGTGTCCTGGACGCCTTTCTCGGCCTTGTCCTGGGCGATGCCCGACAGCGCGAACAGACCACACAACACCGGTAGCGACAACCTCAGCATGACGATCACTCCTTGGGAAGAAACCACGCCAGCGCCGCATCCGGCAAGTCCTGGCGACGGGAGAACGCGATCCTCGACGTCGGGCGAGCGTGTCGCCACGACCGGGACCCGAAGACCACCAATGCAGGCGACGGCGCTACTCGGGTGAGTGACTCCGCCCCCGCAACGCCGCCGGCATTCGAACACCGCCGTTCCCCGCCCGCAAGCTCGTAATGCCCGGGCCCGCGCCCACCGCCTCACCGCGGCTGGTTCACCGCGGCTTGATGCGCAGATCGCGGAACTCCACCGGGTCGTTGTGGCCGCAAAAGCCGAAGTGGCCGTCCTTGCGGTCCTTGCCCGGGTGCGGGTGCCCGTCCATCGGTTCGGCGATGGCGGCGAGGTCGGCATCGACGATGGTCGTGCCGTTGAGGGTGACGGTGACGTGCGTACCCTGCAGCACGACTTCTTCGAAGTTCCACTCGCCCTGCGGCCGCAGGTAGCCGCGCTGGGCCGGCACCAGGCCGTAGATCGAACCATGGAACTGCCACGGCTTCAGGTTGGCGTACTGCGGATCGGAGTCGTCGAGCACCTGGATCTCCATCGCCGCGTAGGCGGCATCGCCCTGGCCGCCGTAGCGGACCGCGAGGCCGTTGTTGCCACCCTTCGGCAGCCGGAACTGCAGGCGCGCGGCGAAGTCGGCGTAGGTCGCGGCGGTGAACACGTTGCCGCCCTTGCCCGGCCGGCAGCGGATCGCGCCGTCCACGATCTCGTAGCTGTCGGTGTCGCCCTGCCAGCCGCTGAACGTCTTGCCGTCGAACACCGGCGCGAAGCCCTTGGCGTCGAGTGCGGCGAGCCGCGCGTTCGCCTCGGCCGGCGGGATGTCGCGCGCCTGCAGGTTGCGGAACCGGATCTCGCCGCCGTGGGTCTGCAGCTGCAGTGGTCCGCGCGGAAAGTGCGGTCGCTTGCGGTCCCAGTAGTTCTCCATCACCACGCCGTCGACCGTCAGCTGGTCGTTGAACCACACCCAGGTGCGCTCGCCGAGTTGCTCGATGCGCAGCGTGTTCCATTCGCCGAACGGTCTGTCGGCGCGCACCAGCGGCCAGCGCAGGTGCTGCTCGTTGTTCCACAGCCCGCCGCTGCCCTTGTCGGCACCGCTACCCCACTTGCCGCCGGCCTCGGTGCAGTCCCAGATCTGCACCTGCGGCGTGGCGCGCAGGTAGATGCCGGAGTCGGCCTTGGCGACGGTGCGGTACTCGAGCCGGTACTCCGCGTCGCCGAACTCACGGTCGGTCGTCAGGTACGGACCCTGGCCGTCGTTGACCAGGGCACCGTCCACCACCTGCCAGTGCTGCGCCGCGGCGGCGGCGTCGTCGGCGAGGAACCGCGTGCGCTCGGCCACCGGCAGCGCCGCCCACTTCGCCGGGTCGAACTCGCGCTGGCCATGCCAGCCGGCGAGGTCCTTGCCGTTGCACAGCGGCTGCAGCCCCGCGGCCTGTGACTGCTGCGCGGTGAGCGCGCCGGGGAACACGGCGAGGGCGGTGGCGAAGGCGACGCGGGCAGGCAAGGCGGCCATGGGCGCGGAGACTACGGCCCGGCACCGCCACCGACCAGCGCGCAGGCACTGCCGCGGCCCGGCGGCTTCAGGCGACCTGCAGCGCCAAGGTGCGCACCGACCACTTCGGGCCGCGGCAGGCGAGCGCGCCGACGAAGTCGGCGGCCGGCGACACGTCGGCGAGGAACCACTGCTCGGGTCGTTCGTCGCCGTGCCGGATCGCGGCGAACGCGGCCTCCGGCCCGATGGCGACGTCGAACACGTCGAGCGGCAGCGACAAGCCGGCACCGAGCGCCTTGATGTAGGCCTCCTTGCGCGTCCAGCAGCGATAGAACGCGTGCAGGTGTTCGGCGGCCGGCTGTGACTCGAGCGCCGCGAACTCCGACGGACTGAAGTGCCTTCTGGCGATGTCGCGCAGGCTCTCCAGATGGCGCAGCTTCTCGACGTCGACGCCGACTTCGACCGCGGCCACCGCGACCAAAGCCAGCTGGCCGCTGTGGGTCAGGTTGAAGAACGGCATGCGCGCGCCGCGCAGGTACGGTTTGCCGCGCGGACCGAAGTCGAACTCGAGGTCCACGGCGTCGGCGCCGAGGTAGCCGGCGAGGATCGCGCGCAGCGCGCCATGGGCGATCGCGTAGCGGCGGCGGTGGTCGATGACCAGGAAGCGCCCGATTTTCTGTTGCTCGTAGCTGGACAGCAGCGGCATGAACGCCTCGGCATCGCCCTGCAGCGGCACGGCCCAGACGTGGATCTCGCCAGCACCCAGCGCCAGCGCACCCGCGGACTCGGGTCGGTAGCGCGCGTTCAGGAGTTCGTCCATCGAGGACCCGACAGCCTAGCAGGTGGCGGGCCGGTGCGCAGGTCGCTGCATCGGACCGTCGCCCGCCGCCGTCGGCCCATGCCCCCCGCCCGGTCCGATTCGAGGCGTCAGTGACCAGGCGCCGAGCAGACCCCGATCGGCTCGACCTCGCCGGACCCCGAGCGCGCGCAAGTCGCCGCGGCAGCACGGCGACGATCGCCGCTGCGGCCCGCGTTGTCGGACGGCTGAGTCTCAGCGACCGGCGCTGATCAGTTCGAGCCGTTCGCGGTACTTCGCCGCGAACGTCGCCGCGAAGTCGAAGCCGTCGACGAAGTCGCGCCGCGAATCCTGCGGCCGGCGGCTCAGCAGTTCGGCGTCGATCAGGTTGAACACGATCTCGCCGAAGTCTTCGGTGCTGGTCACGCCCCAGCGCTCGAACACCACCGACGCCATCGGGCCGAACTGGTCGGCGGCGTACTCGCGCAAACAGCGCAACAGATCGCGACCGCCGACGTGGCGCTCCTCACCGGTCAACTCGTCCTTGCCGAGCTCGGACATGGTGTAGTCGAGCGCGTCGAGCACGAAGTAGTAGGCTTGGCGCGAGAAGCGGCGATCACGACGGCGGACCGACTGGATCCGGTCTTCGAGCAGGTCTGGTTCGGAAGCAGAAGCCATGGTTGGCGTTCCTCCACGGACGGCGAGCACCGACGCAGGACGGTGCCGTTATCGACCATCGAGAAACCACCCTTGAGAACGCGTCGTCGACCGGTGACAGCTCGCTCCCAACCAATGCGCGCCCCCGCGCGCCGTCGTTGCCGTGCGGCATCACCGGGTCGGCTGCATCTGCAACAAGCAGCCGACGAGCGCCTGCTCCGGCGGGATCTTCAGATCGAGATCCTGCACCGCAGCGACGGCGAGTTCCTGGTATGCACTCCATGGCTCGGACGGCGAGGCAGCGTAGACGGTGTCGGCGTGCGCCTCAAGGTGCGCGCGCAGACGGATCGCCAGTTCCGCGCGCAGCAGCAACAGGAAGCCGCGCGCCTGCGCCTGCTTCATCGGCGCGTCGCCGGCCGCGGCCAGCACCGCGCGCGCGGTGCTGAGGACCCGCAATCCCTGGCTGCTGTCGAGCAACGACAACACCAGATCATGCAGTTGTACCGCCTGTTCGGTCACGTACTCGAGGGCGAGGCCGAGGCTGCCACGCGCGAGTGCCGTGGCGCGATCGAAGTACTGCTTCCGTTCGGGCACGCGCCGCGACAGTTCGCCAAGCAACGATTCCGGCGGCAGCGGCAGCACCGGCAACCGCTGGAGCCGCGAGCGCACGGTCGGCAACAGCGCCTCCGGTTGGCTGGTGACCAGCAGCACGAACGTGTCGGCGCCGGGTTCCTCCAGGGTCTTCAGCAGCGCGTTCTGCGGCTCCTCTTCCAGGTGCTCGGCATGGTCGATGACCAGCACGCGTGCCCGCCCCTCGACCGCGTGGTGCGCCAGCACTTCCTGCATCGCCCGCACCTGATCGATCTTGATCACGTAGCGGCTCTTGTTGAACTCGAGGACCTCGTGCTGGTCCCTGGCGCGATCGAGCACGTGCAGGTCCGGGTGCTGCGCGCTCGCCACCTTGCGGCAGGTGCGGCAGGCACCGCACGGTCCGTCGGGGTCCAGCTCGGATCGGCACAGCAGCGCCGCGCAGAGCCAGCGCGCCACCGTGCTCTTGCCGCCGCCGCGCGCGCCGGTGATCAGCACGCCGTGGTGCAGGCGCAGGCTGCGCGCCTGCTGCAGCGCACGGCCGAGCTGGGCACCCTGGCCGAGCGGGCGGCACAGCACTGCCGGTGGCGGTGGCGGCGGCGGTTCGGCTGCGGCGGCGCGCGGTTGCGGCGGCGGTTTCATCGCAGCAGCTCCTGCACCCGCGCGCGCAGCTGCTGCTGCACCGCGCTGCTGCTGCCGCTGGCATCGACGATCTGCGCCGCCGGTTCGTGCCGCGCCACTTCGAGGAACGCCGCGCGCACGCGCGCGTGGTAGTCGATGCCGCGCAGCTCGATGCGGTCGCCGGCGCGCGCCTGCCGCCGCGCCGCCGCCACCGCCGCCGGCACGTCGAGCACGAACACCGCGTGCGGCAGGCAGTCGCCGTGCGCCTGCCGCGTCAGTTCCAGCAGCAATTCGCGATCGACGCCCGGCCGGGCCGCCAGTCCCTGGTAGGCGAGCGTCGACAGGTAGCAGCGTTCGGCCACCACCACCTGCCCCTGCGCCAGCGCCGGCGCGATCACCTGCGCCACCAGCTCGGCGCGCGCGGCGGTGAACAACAGCGCCTCGGTCAACGGCCGCAGTTCCCCGGTGCCCGGCTGCAGCAGCAGCGTGCGCAGCGCCTCGCCGAGCGGGGTCGAACCCGGTTCGCGCAGGTGCAGCACCGTGCGCCCGGCCGCGCGCAGCCACTCGCACAGCGCCCGCGCCTGCGTGCTCTTGCCGGCGCCGTCGGGGCCGTCGAGGACCAGGTAGCGACTCACCAGGGCTCCCGTGCGGCCGCACTCCTCACAGCAGGTCCTCGACCATCGTCCGGGTCGCCGGCGAGCTGGCCATCGCCCGCTCGAGGCTGCGCGTCATGTAGCTGACCGCGGCGCGCGACCGCTGGCCGAGGAAGCGCCCGACTTCGGCGCGGCTCAACCCTTCCTGCACGCACAGGAACGCCAGCACCTTGCGGCCGAGGCTGGTGGTGCGGCTCTGGCTCGGGCCCATCAGTTCCTGCGGCGTGATCTGCAGCTGCATGGCGACGCGATCGCGCACGCGCGCGAACACCTTGCCGGGATCGATCAGCTCGAGGTACTTGCTGCCGGTGCCGTCGCGGCTCCGGGCCCACGCCGCGCGCAGATCGGGGAAGCCGCCCTGCGACCTCTGCGCCAGCGCTTCGATCGCCGCCTGCCGGCCGTTGCGCGACGGCGCGCCTTCGAGCGCGCGCAGGTAGCGCAACCGCCCGAGAGCCCCGGGCGGATCGATCTGCGCGACGAAGCCGGACAGCAACACCGTGCACAGGCTGGCGTCGAGGTCGCGGATGTCCTTCGGATGCCAGCGCGACGCCAGGATCGTCGGCTGCGGCAATGCCTCGCGCTGGCGCAGCACCTGCAGCAGCAACTGTTGCAGGCCCTCCTTGCCGGCGATGCGGTGCAATTCGTCGAGCACCAGCGGCCGGTCGCGCACCAGTTCGTCGCGGAAGCCGTCGACGCGGCGCTCGAGGTTGACCGCCTGCCACACCTTGGTCAGCGCCGGCAGGTCGAACACCATTGCCGGCCCCGGCAGCAACGCCTGCCACCAGCGCAGCAGGAACGTCTTGCCAACCCCCGGCGCCCCGTGGAACACGAACAGGTTGCCCGGCAGCGACCGCGGCGCCTGCAGCAGGTTCTTCAGCACCAGGAACGCCGTGCGGTTGCCGTCGTCGAGGATCGGGTTCTGCGGCCCGACTTCGAGCGCACCGAGCGGCACGATCTCCGGCGGCGCCTGCACTTCGACGCCGACCTGCGTGCCGATCTCGGCCGACAGCACTTCCTGCAGCAGCGGCCGGAACAGCCGCCGCACGCGATCGCACACCATCCGGCTCTTGCCTTCGAGGTAGGCGACGCCGCGCTCGAGCAGCACCGGCCGCAGGCCCTCGAGCCACGCCGAGTAGGCGGCCTCGCCGGCACGCCGGCGCAGCTCGCCTTGCACGGCGGTCCAACTGATCTTCAGCATCTCCAACATGGCGCGAACGATTCCCAAGTCGAGGCGCGCGGCAGCCAGCGCAGCACCGAGAGCGCGGGCAACGGTAGCGTCCGCCTAGCGACCTCGCCACTGCTCGAGCAGCTCGCTTGCACCGGCCGCGGCAGTGCTGCCAGCCGCTTCCTTCAGCACGCGCTCCAGCAACGCGCGTGCCCGCTGGTGGTCACCGAGTTCCTGGCGCAGCTTGCCGGCGGCCAGCCACGACTCGGCGCGGGCCTGCAGCTCCTCGGGCGCATCCGCCTTCGGCACTTCGGCACCGCGCCGCGCATACTGCCGGTCCATCGCCGGCGGCACCGCGGCCGCCATCTCGTACTCGAGCGCCGCACCGGCCTTGTTGCCGAGCGCCACGTAGGCCGCGGCCAGGCGTTCGTGCAATTGCCGCGCGAACGGATCGATGCGGTTGCACTCCTCGAGGTAGCGCGCCTCGAGCTCGCGGTGACCGGCCTGCTGTTCGAACTCGGCCAGCTGCCAGCGCGGCTCGTAGGCCCGGCCCGAACGCCGGCAGTACGACTTCAGCTCCATCAACGCCTGCTCGTTCTGATCCTGGGCGCGGTAGAGCCGCGCCAGCAACAGCTCCGGCGCGTTGGCCTGCTCGGTGCAGCCGGGCCAGCAGGCCTTGGCGCGCTGGAACTGCGCCTCGGCACCGGCCTGGTCGCCGGCGGCCAGCAGACTGCGGCCGTAGGCGATGCGCGAGTCGAAGTCGTCGGCACCACTCCGGAAGCCCTGCTCCCAGCACTGCCGCGCCTCGTCGTCGGCCTTGCGCGCGGCCAGCAGCGCCGCCCGCACCAGCTGCGCCGAGCCGTTCTGCGGGTCGGCGCGCAGCGCCTCGGCCAGGTAGCGGCCGGCATCGATCGGGTCGCCGTGCTGGATGCAGGCCCACGCCAGCTGCACGCGGCAATGCACGTTGTCGGGCTCGGCCGCCGCCTTGTGCCGCAGCCGCACCAGCGTGCCTTTGATCGGAATCACCTTGCCGCGGAATTTGTTCGGCGTGGTCATCAAGTGGGCAATCGTCACGTGCTTGTTTGCCTCCGCGCTTTTCTTGAAGGCGTCGAGCGGCGCGTCGAACGATCGGACCAGCGCCTCGGAAAAGGCCCGGTAAAAGGCCACATCCGCCGGCGGAATTTTCT
>Ga0209488_10000208_pt1 | contig 46446 bp, 48 predicted proteins | sample Rivendell_Oct201_8_FD_188349 | JGI IMG/M metagenome (GOLD analysis project Ga0209488, IMG submission 188349) | Vadose zone soil microbial communities from the Eel River Critical Zone Observatory, Northern California, USA -... | ecosystem: Environmental > Terrestrial > Soil > Vadose zone >...
AATCTCCTTTCCATTTTTTGGCTCTGTTAACTCCAGAGCCAATTGTGAGATTGGCCTTTTTTTCTTACATAGTGAACTCCTGGGACAGGAGGGGTGGCGTGAAGCGCCGGGGTGGTAGCCAAATCGAAAAATTTCCCTTGGCCATAGCTACCACCCCTCGCGGGATCCGCTTCGCGATCCCGCTGCCCTCCTATCCTAGGAGGGCAATCTGTGGGCGCGATTACGATTTCCGCGGCAATCCGGAAATGGGGCATCCCTCGATCTGGAATGCCCCGATTCCCTTCGCTACTGTTTGTCGAAAACTACTGTGGAGGATATCGGTTTGCCGTCGGCGTCAGTCCCCTTGGCAGTTTGCGTCATCGTCTTGCCGTCAGCAGAAACGACGTTTTGACCCGTCACCTGGTATTTCCCACCGGTCTTTTTAACTTCAAAGCTCGTCGTATTCGCATCGATTCGCTTGACCTTGAGTACGTCGAATGCCAGGCCGGTGGCCGGATATTCCTTGCCATCGTATTTGTAGGCAAACGAGCCTTTGACCGCAGTACCGTCCGCGAGTTGTCCTGTCCTTGTCACTTTTATTCCACCGTCCGGTGTTGTCTCCCGCACATCGGTTTGACTCTTGATCACGTATGAACCCGTGAACTTGGACTTGGCGGCGTTGAATTTCCAGGTTCCCGCCGAACTATCCGCAGCGACCATTACAACAGCCGAGAATGCGAGGACGCTCAATAGCAAAAAGAGATTAGCAACGATTCTTTTCATGTTCTTCCTTTCAATTGATCAACCGGCTGGAACGTTTGCGAAAGCGGGCTGGAGAATACGCGAGATTGGAGAGGGGTCGCAATGGCTTATCACTTCATCATTCAATGGCATTCAAACTTCTGGTCCGTCAAGCGACTGGGTTAATATGCGTTCGTCCGTATTCTCGGCGTCAGTGAGAGGTCCTATGAGTGAAGGCGGATCGGCCTGGTCAAACTTTGCGAAAGCTGCACTTGTGGTGGGAGGGATTTCGGTAGGACTGCTCATTATCGCTGTGGTGATCGGAGTCATCTGGTGGAATCGGCACGGGCATGAGTTTGTCAGCGGAGTAGAGGATGCCGTGAAACAGGGTCAGATCGAGGGCCAGGGAATTGCCGAAGAAACCTGCCTTGAGCGCTCCATCGAAAGCATCCGAAGCGATCGCGGAATTGACATGAGCCTGATGGTACAGAGGAGTCTCCATCTTCAAGGCTGTCTGTCGACAGCAAGGTTCAGCCCGAATTTCTGCATGAAAGTTCCACGAGTCAGTGAATTCATCGCGTCGGCAAGATGGAAGATTGAAAAGTGCAACGACCTGAAAATGAATGACAACAGTTGCCAGTCGCTTTTTGCGATTCAGCAGACATACTGCGATTCCCCGGAGCGTCGTGCGAAAGTGGATTCACCGTCAAACGTGAATTAAAAGGCCTCTGCTACGGATCCTTTCGGTGACGAACCGGCCGCGCTGGCGCGTCTGAAAGCCAATGCCAACGCTGTCCTTCTGGCTAACCACGACTTCCAGCATTGAAGTGCCTCATAACGGAAACAATCGCCACAAAAGCCGCACATAAACTCACAGAGATAACTTGTTGGTCCAGTTTCGGAGGCACGACGAGAAAGTAACCGCGCCCTTTGATGAGTGCGGAGAAGCTCGACACACAAAATGGCATGGCGAACAGTCGAAACGTCTGCCAGGCGAAGGCGGCACGCACGGACTTCGTCCCCACGCTAAGAAGTAAAGCCACCCCAATTACTGCGCTGATGCCCAGCGAATTCAGCCAGATTGATGGCGACGGGTCGAAGTAATTCACAACGGTGACCAAATACCAGATGACGTAGCACCAAAGGACAATTTTCCCGTTGCTCAAGTTTGCGAAATACCTGTACACCCTTTTGCCCTTCAATGAATCGACAACGCGAATGGCGCTACGGCGTTGAATCCGAATAAGCAGCACGTATTGGGGATGTGCAACTGCCTGGCACAGATTCGGCTACTTCACAGCAAATCCACTGCGTGGCTCGAGCTTCTTTCCATCATCCCGAACGGCGGAAAGCCAGATCGCGGCCTTTTGACCATCTTTCATCGGATGTCCGCTGATGGTCAGCTTCGTGCCCGCTTTGAGATCGCTGGGTTTGATGCCGGCCCTCAGAAGCGTGCTGGGACCTTCGGCTTCAAATCCCCACACCGTGACTTTGCCATTTTTTTCCGTGACCGCCACCAGCAGCCAGGAATGAGGATTGGTCAGCTGCCACTCCTTAACCACACCGGTCAGAGTTATGGTTTTCGTCTCGTCGAACATGGCGGCCGAATGATGAGCGAGCGCCGATACGGTTGAGAAGACAATGATGCCGAGACCCATCAGAGCAGCGATAAAATTCCGTTTCATGGCTTGCCTTTCTCCTTGTTGTCTTTTGTGTCGAAATTGAGATTTTTGAATTGCGTGGTGCCATCCTTGGTCTGGAACACGCTGTTGTTTGGATTCTCACCGCAGTTCCAGTAGCGGATCCTCAGGCTCTTATCCGCATCGCTGACTTTCAGATAGTTCTGACGGACGTACCACGCCTCGACCAGCACCGGCGGGTCGTAGACCCACACATCGACGCCCATGGTCTTGTCGTCCTTCTTCTGCCAGATCTCGACGGTTTCCACTTGATCCGTGTAGTCGGGATTCGAGCGCTGATAAATGCCGGACTGCAATTGATTGGTGTGAATGACCAGCTTCGAACCATCCCAGAATCCGATCGAGTCGCCATCGGGAATCGGAAGCCGGTCCTCTTCCGGAATATGTTCGCGTCCATCGGTGTACACCCGGCGGACGTCATTGACCATCTCGTTCATCAGCCAGGTCTGGTTCGGCGTCACGATGAATTCCCGCAGGAAGGGTTCGGTCAGCCAGCGCGGCATTCCGGGCGGCGCGCACGTCGAGATCGGATCCCATTCAATGCCATGCTTCACGTCATTGATTCGCTTTTCCAGCTTCTTCTGATACTCCGGCGTCAGCTTTGCGGTGGGCGGGCCACCTTCGGGCTGATCCGGATCGAATGTAAAGCCTTTGATCGCCGGGCGTGTGTACACACCGCTCCAGTCGGGAATCGCTGTCGCCGTCAGCGGTTGACCGCCTTTGGCCTCGTCGCGGAGAGCCTGATAGAGCCTGGATGCCGAGTTGTATTTGCGCCCAAGTTCGATGTTCTGTTCCCTGGTTCGCTCCGGTATTTGCGAGGCCGGAGGACCTGCGGTCGAGGTATTCGACGGAGAGCAGGCTGACAGCAACACTCCAATCGCCAAAACCGACAGGCTTCCTCGGAATATCTTCGATCGATACGTCATGTTCATCCTCCCGGCGGATTTCAAGAGACATTCAAGGTCAGCGGTTTTGTACCACCTTCACTGAAACCGATGCAAGCACCGCAATACATGTTCGGGTATCATGTCCTCTCGTGCGAATACTTCTGGTTGAAGACAAAGACAGCCTCCGGCAGATGTTGGCGACCGCGATCAAGAAATCGGGATACAGCGTCGATGAGGCCGACGACGGCAATTCTGCGGTTGAAAAGATTCGCAAACGTCCCTATCACCTCGTCATCACGGATCTTCGGCTGCCGACTCTTTCGGGACTGGAGGTGCTGCGCGCGCAACGCGATGTCGACCCCACCATTCCCGTCCTGATCATGACGGCATTCGGCACGATTGAAGAAGCCGTGGAGGCCATCAAGGATGGTGCCTTCGACTTTATACCCAAGCCTATCGACATCGCGCATCTGTCGCTGCTGGTCGAACGCGCATTGCAACAGCGCATCCTGCGGCTCGAAAACAATCTCCTCAAGGAAGAAGCGCAGGAACGCTACGGCATACCGAAAATCATCGGCGAGAGCGCGGCAATTCAAACCGTGAGCCGCGACATCCAGCGCGTCGCGCCCACGGATGCGACAGTGCTTCTGACCGGCGAAAGCGGAACCGGCAAGGAAGTGTTCTCACGCGCGATCCATCAATTGAGCCCGCGTCGAGATAAGCCTTTTGTCACGGTCAATTGCGCTGCGATTCCCGACACTTTGATTGAAAACGAACTGTTCGGACACGAGAAGGGTTCCTATACGGGAGCCAATGCGCGAAAGGCCGGCAAGTTTGAACTCGCGGATCAGGGGACCATATTCCTCGACGAAATTGGAGAGTTGCACGTGTCCGTGCAGGCGAAGGTTTTGAGAGTCATCGAAGAGCAATCCTTCGAAAGAATCGGCGGTCTGGAAACGCTTCGCATCAACACCAGAGTCATTGCAGCTACAAACCGGAATCTGCAGGAGCAGGTGGAACGGAAGGAATTCCGGCAGGATCTGTTCTTCCGCCTTTCGGTTTTTCCCATTCACATTCCGCCTCTTCGGGATCGGATGTCGGATGTGCGTCTGCTGGCGCAGTTCTTTGTTGAGAAATTTACGCGTGAAATTCATCGTCAGGGACTGAAGCTCAGCCCGGAATCCGCGCGGGCTCTCGAGGAATACTCGTGGCCTGGAAATGTCCGCGAACTTCAAAACACGATTGAGCGTGCCGTCATATTGTCCGATGGCAAGGAAATCCAGCTCGGCGATTTGAATTTCGCATTTCAGCGGCGCGCGATATCCGACGATAACGCCCACATGTTCGATCTCTCCGGTTCGCTTTCTGACGTTGCCGGCCGCGCGGCCCGAACCGCGGAACGCGCGAAAATCCGGCAGGCGCTCGAGCTGACAAACTGGAACAGGACGAAGGCTGCCGAACTGCTGGATGTGTCTTACAAAACCCTGCTGACCAAAATGAAGGATTACGAACTGGAGTAAGTCCGACCGCGGCGATCACCCCTCCTGGCCAGGCGGCGCTGTCCAAATTACGAAACCCGCCGATGTTGAAATCCAAAATCAGACGAGTGTTTTCGTGCGTCCCTCTCCCTCAGGGAGAGGGTGCCGCGAAGCGGCGGGTGAGGGGATCAATATCGCGCCAATCCGGATTCCCTCATCCGGCCCTTCGGGCCACCTTCTCCCTGAGGGAGAAGGATTCGACCCAAACTTCTCCCGAGCTTGGACAGCGCAGGACGCCCTATTCCTTGACTCCCCAGTGCAGAGCCGCAATTCCACCGGACAGATTCTGATAGGCCACTTCCTTGAAGCCAACATCCGCCATGATGGCAGCCAATTCCTGTTGCGCTGGAAATCGTCGCACGGAGGTCGGAAGATAGCGGTAGGCACTGCTTTGCCCGGAGATCAGCGCACCAAGGTGCGGAAGTATATGGTGGAAATAAAATTCAAATACTTCCCGAAACAGGGGAACAGCAGGGCGCGAAAATTCCAGTACGATCGCGGCGCCGCCACGTTTTAAGGCTCTCTTCATTTCGCGAAGTCCCTGGACCGGGTCCTGCAGGTTTCGAAGTCCGAAGGCAACAGTAGCCAGATCAAAGGTCTGATCCGCAAACGGCAGCACCAGCGAGTCCGCTTCAATGACGGGGATGGATTCGCCGGCTTGTGCGCTGCGCACTTTGGCAAGCGAACGTACAAGCATCGGATGGCAGAAATCCGCAGCGATGACGGGGACGCGAAGCTGGTGATTCAGTTCCAGCGCAAGGTCGCCGGTACCACTGCACAGATCGAGACACAATGGTTCAACGGCATTCTCCAAAAGCTGAGAGGCGCGGGCGACGGCGATTCTTCTCCAGCGGCGGTCGATGGATGCGGAAAGCAAGTGATTGAGGAAATCATATCGTGGCGCGATTTCCGCAAACATCTGCTGGACAGCTTTGCCATCAGGTCCGGAAGGAGTCCTTTCGGACGGAGTATCACCGCCTGGGTTTGCTTTCATGGATCAATGCAGCGACGGTCTCCCGAACCAGAGGCAATGGAACATCACGGGTAATCTCCACCCGTCCTATTTCCCGGGGAAGAATGAAATGCACGGCGCCATCACGGACTTTCTTGTCCTGCTGAAGCGCCTTGACCAATGGAGCCATCTTCACGTCTTTCAGTGAAGGCAAATCTCCTATGGCACGCACGGCCGATTCGACTCTTGCCGCATCGGGCCCGCTCATCCGTCCAAGTGCAGCACTGATGCGCGACGCAGCAATCATGCCGTAGCCCACGGCTTCGCCGTGCTTGAGCAGACGGAAGTTTGTGGCCGATTCCAATGCGTGCCCAACGGTATGCCCCAGATTCAGAACGCGGCGCAAATCCCCTTCCCTTTCATCGGCGGACACGATTCCAGCTTTGATTTCGGCGCACCGCGCGACCATGGACTCGACCGCATCGGGATCGCGTCGACGCAACGAATCAATGTGGGTCACAAAGGACTCGAACAGTTCCGGATCGGAAATGACGCCGTACTTCAGCGATTCGTAGAGGCCACTGGAGTATTCGCGATCGGACAGGAATTTCAGCGGATGTGGATCCGAAAGCACCAGGCTGGGCTGATAGAACGTACCGACCAGGTTCTTCACGGAGCGATGATTGACTCCGGTCTTCCCGCCGATGCTGGAATCGACCTGAGCCAGCAGCGTCGTTGGCACCTGAACGACGGCAATGCCCCGCATGTAAATCGAACCGACGAATCCGGCAACGTCACCCACCACCCCACCACCCAGCGCGATGAGAGTGGACTGCCGTGTCATTCCTGAAGCGGCGACGCGATCCAGAAGACGCGACACAGTGCCGAGTGTTTTGGCCTTCTCGCCGTCGGGTATCAATATGACGGGAAGGCGTTTCGAAATACTTCGGCCAAGGGCCTTAACGATTCGTGGTTGGGAGACCACCAGAAACGGGCCATTCATGCCCGCCTGTTGCAAGTGGTCGTCGAGATGAGTCAACAAACCCGGCCCAACAAGAACGCTGTAAGCCGTGTGGGCCAGCTTGACCGGAATGGTATGCAGGAATTGCTCCTAACGCTGAGCGACTTGCCGACGTGCCTTGTTCAGATTCAACGCCTTAGCTTCCGGCATGAAGTTCAGAGCCGCAAGCACCTGCGGATCGGCATCGAGCAAAACGCGGGCGGCCTCGGTAACACCAAGGCGATCCTGGTAGACCTCGTACTTGATCATCCGCTTCAGATAGTCCCGGTTGGCTTCGAAGTCTGCATCGGTAAATTCGATGCTGCGGGATTTGAGGTACTTCTTGAAGTCTGCAAGCATGCCATCGGATATCTGAAACGACGTCGTTATCGTTGGATTCGATCCAAGAAACTTCGTGACGAAACCGAAGTAGGCATACTTCCGCGCCATCAGTTCCTGAAAATCATTCGTCTTTGGAATCGAAACGATGTGATCCGGAGTAATTCCGCCGCCACCGTAAAGCGGTCGGCCGATATCCGAATACTTCGTATCGGGGTTTGTCGCCGGATTTGTCGGAGTGTCGCGGTGGTTGTAGTAATCGAATTGAGAGATCTGGGAATAGTCGCGCTGAATCAGGCGGCCGCTGGGCGTCAGCCATTTCTGCGTCGTCAACGCCAATCCCGTTTCTCCCTTGTTACCCAGCCGATAAACGGATTGTACCAGCCCTTTGCCGAAACTCGTTTCGCCGATGATTAACCCACGATCGTGATCCTGCAGTGCACCGGCCACGATCTCCGAAGCGCTGGCGCTTCCCTGATTGACCAGAACAACAAGAGGATACGTATTGTCGACATTCGTGGTCACCGAAGGGTAATTCTTGGTCGAACCTGCAAGCCGCCCAACGGTTTTCAAAACAACCTGGTCGCGTTGAAGAAATGTGGAACCAACTTCGATAGCCTGAGTCAGAAGCCCGCCCGGATTGCCGCGAAGGTCGAAGATCAATCCATCCAGATGCTTTGCATCCAGCTGTTTCAAGGCTTCTTTCAATTCTGTTCCGGAAGTCTCGGCAAAGCTGTCGAGCTTGATGTACCCAATGCCCGGCCGGACCATGTAGGTATTGTTGATCGTGTACTTTGAAATCGCGTCCCGAGTCACGGTGTAAGGAATGGGCTGTGCGACTCCAGGACGAACAATGGTGATGTGGACCTGTGTTCCCTGGGGGCCCCTCAGACGATTCACCACCGAGTTGACGTCCAGATTACTCGTCGATTGCCCCTCGACGGTGTTGATCACATCTCCCACGCGTAGTCCGGCCTTTTCGGCCGGTGAACCCTTGTAGGGAGGAGAGATAATCGTGACTTTGCCAAACCGTGTGGTGATCAGGATACCCAGTCCGAAGAAGCGGCCGGTCTGATCTTCCTGCAGAGAAGCAAAGGCTTTTGGATCAAAGAATTTGGAGTGTGGATCCAGAGTCCGCAACATCCCGTCGATGGCGCCGTAAATCGCCTTGTCGGAATCGATGGGAGTCGCGTAGTTTTCTTCAACGGTCACCAGCAGGTTGTTGAACAACGCCAGTGTAGGCTGATAATCGCTGTCCGATTTGGCGACAGTTCTGGACTGACCATGTATCGCCCCGCCCAGTATGGCGCCAAGCAGCAGAATGACCACCAGGTTGAAAGCTCGTGATTCCGTTAACTTCATCGACGCACTCCTGTTCGTATCGAACCTGTTTCTCGGGGCAGTATAGCAGATGCGCGTTCAATTTCAGACGGATCAAAACGAAGGACGATTCACCTAACTGATGCTATCATTACGCCCATCGGAGGTTGTCCATGGGTCCGTTAGGAATCCCTGAACTTATAATGATTTTCATCGTCGCTCTGGTGGTCTTTGGGCCCAAAAAGCTGCCGGAGCTCGGCAAGTCCCTTGGACGAGGTCTTCGGGAGTTCAACAAGGCCAAGAACGAGTTGAAGGCGACGTGGGACGAACAAATCCGGGAAGCCGAGAACTCCATCCAGACCGTAAAAGAGACGGTCCACGAACCTTTGCGGGAAACCATCGCAGCCGTCGGTTCGGTCAGCGAACCGGACGCTGCAAACCATGAGTTGACTCACGAACCGCACGGTGAAACGCCCAAGGGGGCCGCCGGCGGTGACCACACCCAGGAACCGCCGATCCCGCCCGCAGCCAGCGTGAATTGAGGTCTGATGGCCCGCCCAACCGATAACGAAGAAGAACTCGCAGGCCAGGAAGAACTTCAGGGACAAATGTCGTTTCTCGATCACCTCGAGGAACTGCGCAAACGGCTCATCCGGATGCTCCTCGCCGTGGGTGTGGCATTTGGCGTTTGCTGGTATTACGCAGGCAAGCTTTCCAAAATCATTCAGATCCCGATTGCGGCCGCCGGAGCCGACACGAAAATCAGTCTGTGGAAGGAACTGCAACAGATAAAAGAAGTAATCCTCCACGACACCAGTCCACTGATTGGCTCCGCGATTCAACTCAACATGCTGAAGCCCACGGATGGATTCAATCTGGCCATCAAAGTGGCGTTTCTGGGCGGAATATTCCTGGCGTCTCCATTCATCATGGGACAGATCTGGATGTTCATTTCTCCGGGTTTGTATAAGCGGGAGCGTCGATATGCGCTGCCGTTCATTGTCTTTTCGTCGCTCCTGTTTGTTGTCGGGGGACTGTTCGGATACTTCGTCGCGTTTCCCTTCGCAATGAAATTCCTGCTCGGATTCGGAACAACGGACATGGGAATGAAGCCGATGATTTCGGGAATAGAGTATTTTGATCAATTCATTGCGATCGAACTCTGTCTTGGAGTGGTCTTTGAAATACCGGCGCTCATTTTCATCTTGAGCCGCTTCGGACTCGTCAGTGCTTCGTTTCTTTTGAACAATACCAAGTACGCCATCCTGATTTCCTGCATCGTTGCAGCGGTCATCACGCCAACTCCGGACATTCCGGACATGATGGTCGTCGCCATTCCAATGATCGGGCTTTATATGCTGGGTGTTGCGGTAGCGTTTCTGTTCGGCAAGAAGCGCAAGCCTGCGGATGCGACCGACTAGGTCTCAGCGGCCGGCGCTGACGCGGCGATCGATTTCCGGCAGACTCGCATAAACGGCATCCCCAACCTTTTTCAGGCTGTCGCCGCTCACCTTATCGAGGGTGTCGGACTGACGGTGCCAATCCGGATAATCAAAATCGATGATGTCTGCGGCGGGAACTCGCGCGCTCAGGTACGGCAGATGATCGTCTTCCACCACCTGGCTCTCGTTGGCAAACTCCCGGTTGTAACCGAGAGCGTGGGCATTGTTCCAGATTATGGCGGTAAGCCAATCGGTGGATTGCTCTTCTCTCTTGATGTTCAGATTCTTGTCGCCAATCATGTCGACCAGGATCAGCGCCTTGAGTTGCTGAAGCGTTCCGGCTTTCATGCGTCGCTCCACGTCGTAACGGCTTCCGTAGCGGCTGTCGGTGTCGGTCCATTCCACAACCGCCTCTTCGCCGTCGAAGAACAGGAATTCGAGATCGTTGTCGAGCTTCAGATTGGCTGTAGCCCTCGCCATCTCCAGCAGCCATGCCGCACTCGAAGCGCCGTCGCTGGCGCCGACAAATTTGAAATCACTGAAAATCTTGGTGTCGTAGTGCCCGGAAAGAACAATGGTTGCCGGACGTGTCCCCGGACGGACGGCACGAATGTTGATCATCCTGATTTTGCCGTGCGGAGTTGAGCCCGCAAATTCGTCGAGTTCCGGTTTCAATCCGGCCTTTTTCAATTCGGCGATGATGTAGGTCCGCGTCTTCTCAATCGCCGCACTTCCGGCGGGGCGAGGTCCGAAGTCGACCATGGCTTTCATATCCGCCTGAGCGCGGTTCGCAACGAATGGCGAAGCCTTTGCAGCGCCGGACTGTGCAATCTCGATTGCGGCAATGGCAGTCAGGGCGAGAAGCCCCGCAGTGAGAAACAGGAAAAGAGGACGGCTCGTCCTTCGCACTTTTTGCGTCATAAAGTTTCCAGCTGATGGACGGTAAGGGGCTCGAACCCTCGGCCTCGGCGATGCGAACGCCGCGCTCTCCCAGCTGAGCTAACCGCCCGGAAGAAATTCATTTAAACATTCGCCTGCACGAAGTGTCAATCGGACCAACGAATTGCCAAGGGCCCTGTGCTACGCTCAACCGTAAGTTATTTCCGTTTGGGGGGAGGAATTTTTGGGCAGTTTGATCGACACCTTACGACATCTGTTGAATGTTCGCGAACTGATCCAGTGGGGTGGAATCGTCGGGATTACCGCAATTGTCTTCGTGGAGACCGGACTCTTTTTCGGATTCTTTCTTCCGGGTGATTCCCTTCTGGTTACCGCCGGTATTCTCGCAGCGGCGGGCCAGCTGGACATCGCGTGGCTGCTGCTGTTTCCAACTCTCGCCGCCATTGCCGGCGATCAAACCGGTTATGTGATCGGCCGGACTGCCGGTGGCGCACTCGCCGATCGTTACCCAAAATTCCGAATCCAACTGGATCGCGCCCACGCTTTTTACGAAAAGTACGGCAACAAAACCATCGTCATTGCACGCTTCGTTCCGATCATCCGCACGTTTGTTCCGGCGGTTGCGGGCGCCGCGAGGATGCAATATCGCAATTTCGTCGTCTTTAACATTGTAGGTGGAACTTTATGGGTATTCAGTACCACATTACTGGGTTATGGGGTGGGAAGCATGATTCCCAACATCGACAAGTACCTCCATCTGGTCATCGGCGTCGTCATCCTGCTTTCTCTGATCCCGATCATGCTGGAGTGGTACAAACATCGAGTGCATACATGAAACATTTTGCTTTGTTTCTTTCCCTCGTCTTGCTTGCTGGAAATCTGGCCGCCCAGGACACAGCGCCTTCGTTTGTTCTCAGCGTGAATTCCGATCTTATGGAATTGCACGTTTCGGTGGTCGACGAAAAAGACCGTACCGTCAGCGGCTTGCTAAAAGACAACTTTAAGATCATGGAGAATGGCCGCGAGCAGCCGATCTCGGTATTCAAACACGAGGATGTCCCGGTCAGCCTCGGTTTGGTCATCGACAACAGCCGCAGCATTGAGCCGCGAAAAACCCGCCTCGACGCGGCAGTGCTTTCGTTTGTCCGCCAGAGCAATGCGGAGGACGAAACCTTTGTTGTGCATTTCGATTTCGATGCCCGGATGGACAGGGATTTTACGTCGAAGCTTTCCGAAATTGAAACCACGCTGGCCGCATCAAAACCATTCGGACAAACGGCGATCTACGATGCACTGATGCTCTCACTCGAGCATATGCAAGGCGCCCGCAATCAGAAGAAGGCCCTGCTGCTGGTCACCGACGGCCTGGATAACGCATCGAAAGCCACCTTCGACGAGGTGATCGAAACGGTGAAGCACAGCAGGGTCATGGTGATCGTCGTCGGTTTGCTAAGCGCATCGGAGGGAGCAAAGGCGGAAGAGACGCTGACCAAAATCGCCGATGCGAGCGGCGGGCGTGCATTTTTCCCCGATGACGTGGAACAGGCCCGCGCCATGATGGAACGCACCGCACACGATCTGCGAACCCAATACACGATCGGTTACGTCCCGACCGATCCCGCCCATGACGGATCGTGGAGGTCCGTACGTGTGGATATCACGCCTCCCCCCGGAACTAAAGAAAAGCTCGACGCGGACTACCGCCATGGGTACTATCGTCCGGACCAGTAGTCTGCGGCCAAATTGAATTCCCCGAAGGGGATACGAGCTCAAACCAGATGAACCACACATGCAGATGCAGTCGCCAGCGCTAGACGACAACTCTCTTTCCCGGGCATTGGTTGCAAGACAACCCATCTGTGAGCGCGATCAAAAAACTTTTGGCTACGAACTCCTCTTTCGCAAGCCGGGCGTAAACCGGGCTGTCATCGATGACCCGGATCACGCCACGGCTCAGGTCATCGTCAGTTCGTTCTTCGAAATCGGGCTGGAACGAATGGTGGGATCGTCGATTGCATTCGTCAACGTGACACGGGATTTTATTCTCGGAAACTTTTGCCGCTTCCTGCCCAAGGATCGTGTGGTTTTTGAGATTTCCGAGGAGACGATGCCCGACTCGGAACTACTGGAAAGGCTTGCCGCTCTCCGTACCGAGGGGTTCCGATTTGCGCTGGACGATTTCGCATATCAGGAACACCTTCATTCCCTGCTCCCGTATTGTTCCTTCGTGAAGGTCGATCTGAGACAGGCGGATCGGATCCGAATGGCCGGGGAAATCGCTTCATTGCGCGAATACCCGGTAATGCTCCTCGCCGAAAAAGTTCAGTCCAACGAGGAATTCGAGTTCTGCCAGCAAATGGGGTTCGAGTATTTCCAGGGATACTTCCTTTCCAAACCCAAACTGGTCACCACTGCGAAATTACCGCTTCATCGCGGTTCGGTTTCGAGAGTGCTGGCCAGGATTCATGAACCGGACATTACGGCCCGCGAAGTGGAAGCGATCATTGGAGAAGACATCGCCCTGAGTTACCGCTTATTGCGATACATGAATTCGGCTGCGATCGCACGTCCTCGTAAGATCGAGTCCATCAGTCATGCGGTACGGCTTGTCGGTATCGACGGCATTCGGATGTTTACGAATCTGGTCATGCTTTCAAGCGGCGACGATCCGCCACAGGAACGAATGAGAACCTGTCTCGTCCGCGCACGCATGTGCCAGTTACTGGCTCCTCGGACCGGTTGCGCCAACGAAGACATTTGTTTCACGGTCGGACTTTTTTCGAAATTGGATGCGTTTCTGGACTGCGAAATGGAATCCGCCCTTCAACTGCTCGCACTGACCGATGAGGTCTACGGCGCAATTCTATCTCACAGCGGCCCTCTCGGCCGGATGCTCGATATGGTCGTCGCTTTCGAAAGGTCCGATTGGGAAGCTCTCGAAACCATGAAAGCCGATATCGGCGCGCTGCGCGAGATTCATCTTCAGTCGCTTGAATGGGAAGCAGGCCTGATTCACCAGTCCGGAGATTCCACTCCTCCCCTTCTGATGTAGCCGCTAAACTTTGGTGAGAATCTGCGGACCTTCCGGCGTCACCGCGATGGTGTGCTCGAAATGGGCGGACGGCTTTCCATCGAGAGTCACCACGGTCCAGCCATCCTCGAGCACCCGTACCTTTTCGGTTCCTAGATTGACCATGGGTTCAATCGCAATCACGAGTCCCGGCTTTATTTTGGGTCCTCTTCCGCTCTGAAGATAGTTCAGAACCGGCGGGTCTTCGTGAAGCGCCCGGCCAATGCCGTGTCCGCAGAACTCGCGCACGATGCCGAAATGATGCACATCGGCCAGCTTCTGAATCGCGGCGCCCACATCCGAAAGAAAATTCCCGGGAACCAGAGTATCGATTGCGGCGTAGAGCGATTGTTCGGTGACCCGAAGCAGGTTTTCAACATCTGCCGGGATCTCTCCGATCGGAACCGTCACCGCGGAGTCCCCGTAGAAATCGTCGAAGATGACACCGAAATCCAGGCCAACCACGTCACCTTTTTTGAGGAATCGCTTCGCAGAGGGAATGCCGTGCACCACTTCGTCATTGATGGAAACGCAGATGCATGCTGTAAAGCCCCGGTAGCCTTTGAATGCGGGCTTGGCTTTCTTCTTCAGGGTCAGAGATTCGGCGATGCGATCGATCTCCAGCGTCGACATGCCTTCGCCGACGACTTCACGCAGTTCCAGCAGGATCTCCGCGACAATGCGGCTCGCACTTTTCATCCGTTCGATTTCACGAGGGCTTTTCAGGCTAATCATTCACTGCATTCTATCAAGGTGTTCGCTATAATTCCCCAACGAAGGAGCATTTATAACGATGACGGATACAACACTGGCTGGAAAAAACGTATTGATGGTGGTTCCCTTCACGCAGTTTCGGGACGAGGAATTCCTGGAACCCCGCAAGATTCTCGAAGCGGCTGGCGCGAAAACAACCATCGCTTCCGGCAGTGTTCGTACGTGCTACGGGTTGAAGGGCACCATCGTGGAAGCCAGTCTTGCCATCGCGGATGCGAAGGCGGAAGATTTTGACGCCCTTGTGATCTGCGGCGGACCATCGGTCCCCGAATTCTTCTGGAAAGACAAGAAACTGGCGGAACTTGCCGCTGCCGTCGCGGCCGCCGGCAAAGTGGTTGCCGCCATTTCCCTGTCCACCGTTGTCCTTGCCAAGGCGAAGTTGCTCGCCGGAAAAGAGGCCACGGTCTATTTTCTCCCTCAGGCGATTCAGGAACTGAAGGCAGAAGGTGCAACCTATGTCAGCGGTCCGCTGCTGGTTCAGGACAAGTTGATCATGGCCGAGGGCCCTCGCGAATCGGCCCGATTCGGGCAGGCGATTCGCGCCGCGCTGGCTGGTTGATGTCCCAACAACTCCGCTTTCGAGCCGGTGTTGTACTTCCAATCATTTTGGTCTTGTCGTGTGTCGTCCTTTCCTTCGGACAGCGTGGGGGCGGCGTGCGCGGTGGAGGTGCCCCGCCGGCTCAGAATCGCGGCGGTGCCCGCGGAGGCCCGGCCGGACGCGGCCGTGGCCAGCAGCAACAACGCCGTGACGACCTCGATCCGAACAACGGCATGGTGATGGCATTCATCACCGTCACCGGAAAAGATCACCGTGCGTTTCCGGGACTCACCAAAAACAATTTCAAAGTTACCGAAGACAATGCCGAACAGACCATCGAGTTGTTCAACGTCGAAAATGGGCCGCTCAGTGTGGGCTTTGTCCTTGGAGCAACTCCGAGCGAATCCCGCGGCGTGCCGCTGGAGTTTCTTAAAGCCACGACGTGGATGAACGAATTCTTTCTGATCAATGACGATGGACACCCGCCCGGAGGAACCGTCATCCAGAGTTTTACGACGGATCCTCTCAAGGCCACGACGATTTATCCACAGGGTGGAGTCAGTGCGGATTCGATCTTCATGGGGCTGGACTACTTGAAGGAGGCCGCGAATCGCCGAAAGGTCATGGTGCTCATTGGCAGCACGCTGACTGGAGATGCGGCAACCCCAACCGGCGGCGGTCTGGATCCTTTCCGTGTCGAGAGGCAGGCAACCCGGCAGGACGTTCAGGTCTATTCCATCATCGCCGTGCCTTTCGGCGAAGGCGCCATCGATGATGGCGGCACGTCCGATATCGCGCCGCTGACGGGAGGCCGGAGCTATCTTGCGGCAGATTTTTCGGCAGCAATGGAGAGCACAGCCCGGGAAATCGCACACGGACTGGCCGTGCAGTATGAAATCGGATATCGATCGACCAATCCGACCCCTGACGGCAAATGGAGAGGGATTAAGGTCAGCCTGGTCAACCTTCCGGAAAATGCAGGGAAGCTCGATGTGTCGACTAAATCCGGCTACTACGTGGATAAAGAAAAGAAATCGAAGTGAGGTGCGGAGTGATCGCCCCTCCTGGACAGGAGGGGCGATCACTCCGGCAGGTTATCCCTCGCGGTCCAAAACTCGATAGGATGTCTTACCGTCACGCTGAATGAGCAGCAGAACTGACTTTGAAGACTGTCCCACCGCATTCCGGAAGTCGCTGGCCGATTTCACCGGCTGGCGATTCACTTCCTCGATGATGTCACCACGCATGATTCCGGCATCGGCAGCGGGGCTGTTTGGTTGCACCTGCACCACAACGACGCCGGGGGCCGTGGCAGGCAGATTCATCTGCCGCGCCACCTGGGGCGTTATGTCCTGAATCGAGACGCCCAGCTTGCCGCTCGAATTCGTGTCCAGCGGCGATTCGAAAACATTCGCTTGAGTCTTGTTATCCAGGGTTCCGACTTTCACCGACAGCGTCTTCTCTGAGCCGTTGCGCAGGACTTTCATGGATAACGTACTTCCCGGAGCCGCTTCGCCGACCTTCAATTTCAGCGTATCGGGATCATCAATCTTCGTGCCGTTGATTTCCCGGATGATATCGCCGCGCTCCACACCGGCATTTGCCGCCGGGCTGTTCTTTTCCACGCTGGAAACCAAAGCGCCTCTGGAATCCTTTACTCCAAAGTTGGAAGCCAACTCGGGATTCAGTTCCTGAATATAGACGCCCAGGTAGCCTCGCGTCACCGTACCGTGGTCCTTGATTTCGTTCATGATCGAGCGGGCCATATTGCTCGGGATTGCAAATCCGATGCCCTGGTTCCCGCCGGTCTCCGACAATATTGCCGTGTTGATACCGATCAATTCTCCTTGGGTGTTGACAAGCGCACCCCCGGAATTACCGGGATTCACTGCGGCATCGGTTTGAATGAAATTCTCATAATCTTCAATGCCGAGCCCTTTGCGCCCCAGCGCACTGACGATACCCATGGTCACGGTCTGGCCAAGATCGAAAGGATTCCCAATCGCCAGCACCAGGTCTCCAACTTCGGCCTTCGAGGAATCGCCAATAGTCACAGCCGGCAAGCCGGTGGCATTGACTTTCAACACCGCAAGATCACTTCTCTTATCCGCACCGATAACTTTGGCGTCGTATTCCTGTTTATCGGCCAGCTTCACGCGAACCTGGGTCGCACCGTCAACCACATGGCTATTGGTCAGGATATAACCGTCGGAAGTGACGATGACTCCCGAACCAGCGGCCTGCTGCTTGCGGGGGCCCTGCGGAAACTGAGGAGTATCAAAGTTGAAGCCAGGGAAATTCGGGAACAGCTGCGAAAGATCATCGGCGTTCCCTGAGGTCCTTCGGACCATTGTCGAGGCAATACTAACGACCGAAGGTCCGGTCTTTTTGACGATCGGGGCAAATCCGCCCGAGGGAACCATCGGTCCCAGAATCTCGAGACTTTCTTTGGCGGCGGCCGGCGAGCTTGCCGGTGTGGTTCGTCGAGACTGTGCAATGACGAGACCACCGGCCAGGCTCCCGACCATGAGCAAGGCGGAAAGAATCCAAACTACCAGTTTCACGTTCTTCTGCATGGTCGAACTCCTTAATGAAATGTTACAGGCACCTTATGGGGGTGCTTCCCAAACTTTGGTAGTGGTCTAATTTAATATTCCGGCTCCCCTCCTGGGACAGGAGGGGTGGCCCATCTCGTGATGGGCGCCGGGGTGGTAGCCAAGTCGAAAAGTTTCCCTTAGTGCAGCTACCACCCCTCGCGGGATCCGCTTCGCGATCCCGCTGCCCTCCTAGGAGGGCAGCTTGTTCATCCTCACTTCAAACGAGACCATTACCCAAACCTTTGTAATTTGACGGAGTACCCACGCCTGCGGTAGCGGCTTACCGGGCAGGCTTGAAAAATTTTTCCCTCAACATAAATAGATGTCTATGCCCACACCCATTTCGGACGAAATTATATTGGACGCCTATTCCCAGGCGGTGATTTCGGCGTCGGAATGCGTCAGCCCGTCGGTTGTGAATGTTGAAGTTCACAACGGAAAGAAAAGCGGCGGCGCCGGATCCGGTTTTGTATTCACGCCGGACGGATTCATCCTGACCAACAGCCACGTGGTGCACGATGCCACCGAGATCCATGTGGGATTCCCGGACGGCCAAAGGTTTATCGCTGATCGCGTTGGAGACGATCCGGAAAGCGATCTGGCCGTGATCCGTATCAGCGCCCCTCATCTGGTTCCGGTGGCCTGGGGTGATTCCCAGGTATTGAAAGTCGGCCAGCTTGTGGTGGCCATCGGTAACCCCTATGGATTTCAATGCACCGTTACGTCCGGCGTGATCAGCGCTTTGGGCCGTTCCCTCCGTTCGCAGTCCGGGCACCTGATCGACAACGTCATTCAGACCGACGCCGCCCTGAACCCCGGCAACTCCGGCGGCCCGCTCGTGACTTCGTTCGGCGAGGTCGTGGGAGTCAATACGGCCGTTATTTTGCCGGCACAGGGAATCTGTTTTGCCATTGCCATCAATACGGCAAAGTACGTCGCCGGGCGCTTGATCAAGGATGGCAAGATCCGAAGAGGATTCATTGGTGTCGCGGGTCAGAACGTCCCCCTGCATCGCAGGCTGGTGCGCTGGCACAACCTGCCGATCGAGAGCGGAATTTTCGTGGTTTCAATCGAACCCGGGAGTCCCGCACAGAAAGCGGATTTGCGTGACGGCGACATCATCATCGCGTACAACGACCAGCCCGTTCCGGATATCGATGCCCTCCATCGAATCCTTACCGAGAACCGGCTTGGAGTTCAGGCTACTTTGGGAATCCTGCGAGGAACCGAGAAACTGTCGTTGAACGTCGTGCCGTCGGAGTCGCCACGTGCATCCAAACGGTAAATCCGATAGCGATCAGGTTCGATAGGCCTGTCGACCGAAGCCCTGAATCGGGATCTTCTGGCTTTGCAGCACGTCGTGCTGCAGGGCAAACATGCAGGCCGCCGCTTCGTCGATCTTGCGGACGAAAGCAATCGAGCCCTGCAGAATCGGCTTCAGCCGCTCCCGATCCTGAATTCGAGCCTTGGGGTATTCATGCTCGACAATCAAATGCGTATTGGCAACATCCAGAGGCAATAGTTCGCGAGCCGCCAGTTGATGGTCGAGCCAATCGACGGTTCGATTTTGCAGGTATGCCAGCGGATCGTGGCGGGCCGTTCCGGGGAGTTCGTGCTCGCAGAGAACCACCTGTTTCTTCCATGCATTGAGCTGTTCGGCCGGTACTTCCGATGGTTTGCCGCCAACCCAGTCGCCGCGCTCCATGGTCTGGCCGCCATATCCCCAGGCGGCCACTCCTTTCGCATCGATGACCTGTCCCTTCACATGAAAGCCGCCGATCAGGAACCCATAACCTTCATCTCTCAGATATTGAAAGATTGACCGCGTGTCCTGTCCCATGAGAATGGCGTGCGAAGGATCGTAGTGAATGCGGAATTGATCGCCGACACCGTGTTTGGCGCAAATGCGATGCAGGGCAATCCAGGTTCCCGGCGTATAGCCGATATTGTTGTGAAAATTGTCGCCCGTCGTCCAGCCCGGCATCGGGCATTGCTCGACGCGAAACGTCAGGCCTCGTTCTTTTGCGGACTTCAAAAGCGGCACGAAGTGATCTTCAAAATCGATCAGATTCTGATCCATACTGTGCTGCTGATTCCGGCCGACGAATCCGCAGACCGCGTCCACTCCAAGCAGCACCGCTGCATCGAATGCGCGCATCATGAAGTCGAGCTTCTTCCTCCTCACGGCGGGATCGTGGTGCAGCATGTTGTCGAAATAGGCCAGGTCCGACAACCCAATTCCGCTGGATTTCAGCGCTGTCTCCACTCGCCGGGCGCGAGTCTTGTCGAACTTCTGGCGCAGATCCAATGTATTCGCAACCGGGTCGAGCAGCGCTTCTGCAGGAATATCCGACTCGGATGGATGCAACGCCGTCGACAGCTGGATGTAGTTCACACCGAGTTCGGCGGCAAACTGAAGCCAGTCTTCAATAGCGCGATCAGGATCCGCGTCTCGAACGGTTCGGGGAGTTAGTTCCTGCAGCGCCGCGGTAAGGACGCTAATCTTCATGAATTGGGGCTGAAAGGATCGGATCGACATGCGCAGAAGCTTACCAAATCCGCTATTGGTTCTTCTGCTGAATACTGACGCGATTGCGGCCTTCGGTCTTTGATTGGTACATGGCCTTGTCGGCAAGATCGATCAGCTGATACTTGGTGACCGGCAGCAGCTTATCGTAGCCCGCAACGCCGACGCTCACCGTCACATGCGCCGTAAACCCGTCGACCTCCAGAGGTGCGCTCCCGAGTCCGGAACAGATCGACGCCGCACGGGTCCGCGCTCCGTCAAGATCGGTGTCCCGGAGCAGGACCACGAACTCGTCGCCGCCATATCGCGCGGAAATGTCCGCGGCTCGGCAGGTTCGCAAGAGGTAGTTGCCAATGGCCATGAGAACCATGTCGCCGATTTGATGCCCCTGGGTGTCGTTGATCGTTTTGAAATTATCGATATCGAACATGATCAGAGACAGGGGATGCCGGTATCGCTCGGCGGAAGCGAGCTCTCCGGTGAGCGCTTCATGGAAATAACGGTGGTTGTACAGGCCGGTGAGGTCATCTCGAAATGCCGCGTCTCGAAGCTTGGCATTTACCTTCCTTAATTCCGATGCAAGCATATCGGCTCTTCTCTGGGACTCTCGGAATTCGATGATCAGCGTTTCATAAGAAAAATTGAGACGGCTCAATTCTTCATTGGCCTTCTGCAGAATCTCGGAGTAGCACGGAGTGTTCGAGCTCTCGATGTTGAATTGCGACAGGACTTCGTCGCTCTTTCGCGCCACTTCGTCGATCAGTTTGACGACCGGCTCACCGGTGAGATCGAACATTTTGCGCAGGATCTCCCGGGACATCTCAAAATTCCGCACACTTCCGGAGCCGTGATACACGGCCGAAAGCCGGTCGGATGCACAAATCACCTGACAGAGTTTCCGGATATCCGGCGGAGCCGCATCCACATTGTGGTGGTAGCGAATCGGCAAATAAACGCTCTCCGGCAGACCCCAGGTCTTTAAGAGCTCGGAACCCACTTCCTGATGATCGAAGCCGAGGATCTCGCGCTCTACGGTTGTCAGCGGCCGTCCCGTTACGGACTTTTCGTCGAGTACCGCGAGATAATCCTCTTTTCGACAAAGGAACATTGCAGCGATGCCGATCTCCTGCAGCAGCGACGCAATAAAAATATCGTCATTCTTGAATCCAATTTCAGCGGCAATCAATTGTGCCGCCACGGCCGAAGTGACCGACCGGCGCCACAACCGCGTGAAGTCGAATCGGTCTCCTCGTTTTCCCTGAAAACCCTGCGTGATGATGAAGGACAGCGCGATATTCTTGATCGTATTTCCGCCGAGAATCGCGAGCGCGGTATCAAAATTCGACACCTTCCGTGACATGCCATAAAAGGCCGAGTTGGCGATTCGAAGGACCCGGCTCGCCAGTGCCGGGTCCGCCTGGATAATTTCTCCGAGCTCGTGAAACGTAAAATCGTTTCGCTTGACCAGGTCGAGAATCCGCATGGCAATCGCCGGCGGTGAGGGCAGCCGGATATCGTCTTTGATCATTGTTTCCACAGGAGTCATTAGTACGGGGCACCTTAACATAGTAAAAATACCCAAACAGAATAAGAAAAGAGCGCTCCGGACCAAAAGGCTTTTCCTTTCGGGCGGGAATACTTGCACGGGTTTGGTGTCTGAGATATTGTTCGACCGCTTCGTCAATACGAAGCAATGGAGGACTGATGACATCACGCAGCTACACCTTGTCCGCACTGACGACTCTTGCATTGGTTGGATTGGTTTCGATGTCCCTTGCTCAGCAGCCCGCTCAGGGAGGCCGAGGCGGAGGAGGCAGGGGCGGTGCAGCTGCCGGAGCCGGTGGCCGGGGTGGCGCAGCCCAGCAACCGATCGTTCTCGTCTTCAAGGAAACCTGGAAGGACACTTCCACGATGCTGCCGATGTCCCAGGCTTCGGTGATAAACCCGGACCTGGAACTCAAAATGTACGGAATCGGCAAAACCGATTTCAGCGTTACCAACGAAGGCAGCGTGCCCCATATCTGGACCGGGGATTGCGAGTCTTCCTGCGCGCTGTCGCTGCGGAGTAAGGACAGCTTGGTGGACCTCACGGGAAAAGCGAGAGTCCGCTGGTTCACCAAAACCTCAGGCTTCCATGAAATTCGTCCGATGCTGAAGCTTGCCGATGGAACTTATCTGATCGGGGATCACACCGATTCCGGGACGGTCGATTATCGCGTGAGTGAGTTCTACATTTCCGAAGTGCACTGGCTAAAGGTCGACATGACGAAAGTGCAGACCAAAGGCATACTGCTCGACACGGTGGATCTCAGCAAAGTCGATGAAATTGGATTCGCGGATCTCACGCCGGGCAGCGGTCATGGCACTGGCGGGTACTCCGATGTCGGCTGGATTGAGGTTTACGGCAAGGCCGTAAAGCGCGACGCCGCGAAGTAGGAGAAGGTCAGCGGGTGAGGGGATCAGTATCAGCCAATCCGGATTCCCTCATCCGACGCTGCGCGCCACCTTCTCCCTGAGGGAGAAGGATTCTCACGGAGTCGAAAACGCGTAGAGGCTGTTGCCTCCTCCAACGACCAGATACTGCTTGCCATCGAGCATGTATGTGATCGGAGAGTTCCCCACCCTTCCAATATTCGAATGCCACAGCGTGGTTCCATCGCTGGTACGCAGTGCCATCACGTTCACGCTAACATCGCCCGTGAAGGTGAGCCCCGTCGTGGTAGTCAGCACTCCGGCTGAGGCGTCGCGATCTCCGAGTTCGTGGCTCCATTTGATTTTTCCGGTTTGATAATCAATCGCTCTCAGAAATCCCTTGCCGGCAATTCCATAGTCGGCGCCGGCCCAGCCGTAAGTGCCGTCCTCCGGCTTGAAGAAATAAATCCCATAAGAGTCGTAAGCGCTGACAACAAACAAGCCGCTCAGCGGATCGAAGCTTGGCGATCGATAGTTGGTCCCGCCGCTCTCGTTTGGCGCCACCAGACGGCCATCGCGAGACGGTTCCTTGTCGGGATTCGGAATCGGGTGGCCCTCCGCATCAATTCCCTTCGCCCAGTTGGCTGCAGCGAATGGCACCGTGAGAAGGCTCTTGCCGTTGGTCCGGTCCAGAACAAAGAAGTATCCGTTGCGTGATGCCTGCATCAGCATTTTTCGCGGCGCGCCGTTGAAATTCGCATCCACCAACACGGGGACTTCGGACGCGTCCCAGTCATGGGTATCGTGCGGCGATGCCTGAAATCCCCAGGCCAGTTTTCCAGTGTCCGGGTTGAGCGCAACGATGCTGCATGTCCATTTGTTATCGCCGGGCCGAATCTGGCCATTCAACACTGGAGTCGGATTCCCCGTTCCCACATACACCAGGTTCAATACGGGATCGTAAGTGCCCGTGATCCACATCTGGCCGCCGGTGGCTCCGTTGCTTGGCGTGCCGCTATCGACTCCCGCCGGAGGCGTGCTGTAGAAAATCCACTGCGTCTTACCGGTATCGGGATCGATGGACTTCAGCTGTCCCGGCAAATTGTCGAAATCACCCGAGACACCCACGAGCATATGGTTGCCAATGACAAGCGGAGCGTTCGTTGACCAATACCCTTTCTTCGAATCCGCGATCACCACATTCCAGCGGACAGTCCCGTCCTTCGCATTGAGCGCCACCAGGTGAGCATCGGGAGTTGTGAGATACACGGAGTCTTTGTAGACGGCAACGCCACGATGCCCAATGTGAAACGCATTGTTCATCGGATAGGTGTAGTGCCAGAGTTGCTGCGCTGTTCTGGCATCGATCGCCCATACATTGTCCGGCGCCGACACGTAGAGAACGCCGTTCACCAGTATCGGAGTTGATTTGATTCCCTGGGTTGTCTGGAATTTCCAGGCCTGAGTCAACCGCCCCACGTTTGCCGGAGTGATCTGGGTGAGCGGGCTGTGATGCCTGCCGGAGTAGTCTCCGTGATATGTCGGCCAGCTGTCTGCGGGAGGCTTCAGCAGCATCGCCGGATCGACGCCCTGTGCAATAACGATCGCTCCAAGCGCAACGACGAGAACTAATCCCAAAACATGACGCATATGAATTTCCTATTTCAGTGTTTGCAGATACGCGTGAACGTTGTGCATGTCGACGTCGGTGTATTTACCGAGTTGATCGAAATGCGCGCTGAGCGGATCATCGATTTTATATTTCACGTCGCTGGTGGACCATGACCGGTTCATTCCCGCCGCATCCCTCAGCGTGATGGAGAACTCGTCGCGGGACACCACACTTCCGCTGATCGTCTCACCACTGGACAGTGTGACGGTTACTTTCGCCGCGGCGGGCGCGGGGCGCCCCGTCGAGCTCGGATGAAGCATGCGTTCCAGCAGTGCGAGTCCCTGGAAGCGATTTCCAATTCCGGCGAGGTCTCCGGTTGAGGAATGGCATTTGGCACAACCTCCGGCGCCATTGAAATACTGCCGCCCGGCGTCCGCATTGCCCGTCTGCAGGTCGACAACTTCGACGGAACGGCGACCGCCGCCGAGAGACTCAGCCTTCGTCTTCTGATCATGAACGTAGGCGACAATAGCGTTGAGATCCGCTTCGCTCAAATCGAACGCCGGCATTCCCTTCTCGGTGCGGCCGGTGCGGATCACGGGAAGAATTTTGTCGCCGCGAACATCCTGAGAAACCAGGACCGAACGCGTCAGGTCCGGACCGGTCTCACCACCGGCGGCATCCCGCCCGTGACAGAAACCGCACTGGGAAGAAAAGCGGGTCTGCCCGGCCTGGATCTGCTCGAGTGAATAAGTCTGGGGAGTGACCGTCTGCGGTGGACGCTGCGACGCCTGGCTTTGAGCGGGTGCACCGGGAGCTTGCCCGCGTTGCGCAGCTATCAACAAAGATGCACCGAGGACGAAAATTGTGGTGAGGATCAAGCTCGACGTTCTCATGGTGACCGCAATACTGTCTGAATTCCGCATCAGAATGCAAATGGTGAGGGAGGCCGGCTCGTGACGGTGTGCTTGAAAATGGAAATACGGGCATTGCCCTCCTGAGTCAGGAGGGCAGCGAGATCGAAGATCTCGCGGGGGGTGGTTCCAAAGCCGCAACGTTTCGCGATGGGAACCACCCCTCGCGGGATCGCTTCGCGCTCCCGCTGCCCTCCTGACTCAGGAGGGCAATGTTCTCGCCCTTAATTTATTCACGCTAAGAACGGATCGTCAGTTCACCGTCGATTGGGACTGAGGCTGCTGGATTTGATGAACGTAGATGTGCTTTTCCGAAACCAGTTTGCCGTCCAGCAGCGTCTGGATGGTGTAGCGTCCGGCCCGCTCAAACGTGACGTTGGTGAAGAAGCTGATATTGTCGGCGTAGCCCTGAGCTTCAATGCGGAATCTGGACTGGGCGGAACCTGCGATTTCACGGCCATCGGGCGCAAGCACCCTCACCTGCGTTTCAAAATCTCCAACGCCCATCCAGTGGTTCGCCACGGCAAGTTTCAAGAGCATCGACGGAAACGACGGGAAAAACAGGTTCTCGAAGATTCCCATCAACGAAAGCTTGTTACCCATTTCAATCCGCACGTCATCACACGCCACGCTGTATATCAACTGAGCATTGTTCATTTATCGACTCCGCAGCCTTTCCAGTATTTTCCGGTGGATCCCATCGAACCCTCCGTTCGACATCACGACAATCTGATCGCCCGGTGCGGCATTGCCGGCAACGTACTGAACGATTTCGTCCGTTGAGTCAAAGTTCTCGGCGATTTTCCCGCGCGCGCGAACGCCCTCCACCACGCGATCCGGAGACAACTGCTCCTCCACACTCATCGTTGTGCCGCCAAACACACGAGCGACCACGACCGTGTCGGCCGGATCGAAAGCCTTGATGAATTCCTGCTCAAAGATTCTCCGTCTGCAGGTATGGGAACGCGGTTCGAATATCGCCCAGACGCGATCCTTTGGAAAACGCTCTCGAATCGCCCGAAGCGTTTCCAGTACCGCCGTGGGATGATGAGCGAAATCATCGTAGACCCGAATCTTCTCCACTTCACCGAGCAGTTCCAACCGTCGCTTGACACTCTTGAATGAAGACAGACCTTTCTGGATCTCGGCGTTTTCTATTCCGAGTTCCTTGCCCACCACAACAACGCCCAGAGCGTTCTGCACGTTGAACGTGCCGAGCATCGGAATGCTGAATTCGCCGACACGCACGTCCTTATTGAAAACGCCGAACGACATTCCCGCATCTTTGGGAACAATGTCACGGGCCTGCCATTCGCCACGCTCGATGCCCGCTTCGGCGACCCGCGAAAACGCGGCCGGAATCAATTCCCGGACGATCGGGCTGTCGACACCGGCGACGATCAATCCGGATCGAGGAACAATATTGATCAGTCTTCGAAACGACGTCTTCAAGGATTCAATGTCCGGATAGATGTCCGCATGATCGTACTCGATGTTCTTGAGTAGAAGTAACTGCGGCAGGTAGTGCAGAAACTTCGGTCCCTTGTCGAAGAAAGCGGTGTCGTATTCGTCACCTTCGATGACAAACTCCTTACCATCGCCGAGCTGAAAACTCCCCCCGAAATTCTCAGCGATCCCTCCGACCAGAAACGAGGGACTTCGACCGGCCGCTTCGAGCATCCAGGACAGCATCGCCGTTGTCGTTGTTTTCCCATGAGTGCCGGAGACCACGATGGAGGTCTTCCCACGAATGAAAAGCTCCTTCACTGTTTCCGCCATCGATTGGTAGCGAACACCGGAATCGAGCACATGTTCGATCTCCGGATTTCCACGCGACAGCGCGTTTCCAATCACCACAACGTCGGGCTTCGCTTCCAGAATGTGCTCCGGCTTGTATCCTTTGTAGATACGGATACCAAGACGATCGAGATAATCCGACATGGGCGGGTAGACGTCGCTATCCGATCCCGATACAACGAAGCCCCGAGCCTGAAGCATTCCGGCAAGCGACGCCATCGCCGTGCCGCAAATTCCAACCAGATAGTATTTCGAAATATTTTTCATGAGGTCGATACTGCAGACTCCATCAATTGAAAGACCGACTCCGAATCCAGCGTGAGTCTGGCTTGGATGCCAAACGGTACGATGACATTCGGGCCGGACGTATGGCCTGTCGGAAATCCATAGAGTATGGGAAAAGTAGTGTCGCCAAGAACGTCCAGCACCACTTCTTCCAGGGTGTATCCCTGATTCGGATGCTGCACGCAGTTCAACATTTCTCCAAACACGACACCTCGAACGTTATCGAATTTGCCGGCGTGCAGCAGCTGGGTCAGCATGCGGTCGACCTGGTAGGGTTTCGTATCCTGATCTTCCAGCACCAAGATGGAATCGCGGGTATCGATCTCATACGGTGTGCCGAGAGTCGCCACAACCAGCGTCAGGCAGCCTCCGGTCAATCTTCCTTCAGTGGTACCTCGACGCAATACCGACGTGCGATCGAGAGGAAATCGAATGGACGGGTCCCCCTGCAACATACGACTCAAATCGTCTCGAAAGTACCCAGGGTCTCCCAGACGTATCGAAGTGGCCACCATCGGCCCGTGAAAACCCACCAGACTATGCCGGTCGAGAAAACAAAGCAGCGTCGTGATATCGCTCGAACCACAAATAATTTTCGGATTCGCCAGGAAAAGCTCCGGCTCCAGATACGGGATCAGCCGGCCGCTGCCATACCCGCCTCGCGCACAGATGATCGCCTTCACTTCCGGATTGCGAATCATCTCGAGAAGTTCTGCGGCCCGGCGTTCAACGGTTCCTGAAAAGTAACGATGCGTTTTGACAATATCGGGACGATAGGTCGTGCGGTATCCAAGGCGCTCGAGTTCCCTGCAGCCGGCCTCCAGCAGATCAAGCTTAATATTGCTCGCCGGAGCCACGATGCCGATGAGATCGCCTGTACGCAGCGCCGCAGGCTTGATGCGTGAGTTTGTCATCAGCTGCGCCGGCTCTCCCAGGCTTCGGCGTTCACAAGATTCGGCGGACGGACGCCCTTCAAGGCAGCAATCAGATTATCGGCAGCCGTCATGCACATGAGCAGCCGCGTCTCGCGCGTGGCGCTGCCGATGTGCGGAGCCAACACCACATTCCTGAGCGTCAGTAATTCGGGCTCAATATCAGGTTCCCTTTCGTACACATCCAGACCGGCGCCCGCAATGCTCCCGTTGGTCAAGGCGCGAACCAGGGCCTTCTCGTCAATCACTGGACCCCTGGCCGTATTGATGACGATGGCATTGCGTTTCATCAGGGCGAAGGCGCGATCGTTCAGCAAATGTGTCGTCTGAGCGTTCAGCGGCACGTGGAGAGAAATGAAATCGGACGTCCGCAGCACCGATTCAAACGACAACTCCATGGCGTTGTCGTGCGTCTCATTCGGATCGCCAGGCTGCGAATTGCAATACACCACTTTCATGTTGAATCCCGCGGCACGGCGCGCAACGGCCTGGCCGATTCTGCCGAGTCCCACGATGCCCAGAGTTTTTCCGGAAACCTCATGTCCCAGATATTCCTGCACTCCCAGGAGCTTGAATTTGCCGGCGCGCGTGAACGCGTCGGCCTCGGCGGTGCGGCGCGCTGCCGACAACAACAGTGCCCATGCAAAATCGGCGGTGGTTTCCGTCAACACGCCCGGAGTGTTCGTCAGCAGAATCCCCAGACTGGTCGCCGCACTCACATCCAGATTGTTGTACCCCACGCCGACATTTGCGATGACTCGCAGCTTCGGAAGCGATTCCATGATCTCACGATCGATCGTATCGGTGGTCAGCGCCACCACGCCGGAAACGTCGCGCAGGCGATCCACCAGCTCCGCCCGGGACAAGACGCGCTCTTCGGAGTTAAACGACACCCTTGCTTCCTTTTTCAGAACATCGATCGCTTCGTCAAATATGGGTCGCGTCACATATACGTTTTGCGGCACTCGAACCTCGTCTGGTCAGCATCGTATGAGTGCGCGGTCAGCGTCAAGGCCCGTGCTAGAATCCAGCTTCTGGTTAATTGCGTGACCGACCTCAAAAAAACCACCCTTTTTGAAACTCATCGAAGTCTCGGCGCCCGTCTCGTTCCCTTTGGCGGATGGAATATGCCGGTCGAGTACAGCGGCATCATCAAAGAGCACAATGCGGTCCGCACATCGGCAGGCCTCTTCGACGTCAGCCACATGGGCGAGTTGGAAATCTCCGGGCCGCAGGCGCTGGATCTGGTCCAACACGTCACATGCAACAACGCAGCCCGCCTCTCCGACGGCCAGGCGCAATACTCTGCTTTGCCGGCCGAGGATGGAACCGTCATCGACGATCTCCTGGTTTATCGCGAAGCCGTGGATCGCTTCATGCTGGTGGTGAACGCTTCCAACATTGAATCGGACTTTGAATGGATCCGGTCTCACAACACATTCCAGGCGCAGGTAAATAACATCAGCGACGAGACCGGACTTCTCGCCGTGCAGGGCCCGGCTTCGGAAACAATTCTTCAGCCCCTTTCGGACACGCCGTTGGGCCGCATCGCGCCATTTCACTTTCAGCAGGGACACGTCGCCGGAATTGAAGCGTGGATATCCCGCACGGGATATACCGGAGAAGATGGATTTGAAATCTACTTCCCTGCCGCTCAATCCGAGACACTTTGGAACTCGATCGTACATGCAGGAAAACCCCTCGGGTTGTTGCCCGCGGGATTGGGCGCCCGCAATACGCTCCGCCTCGAGGCCAGTCTGCTGCTGTATGGAAACGATATGGATCGAACAACGACTCTCTATGAGGCGGGCCTGGGATGGATCGTGAAGCTGGACAAGGGACCGTTCATTGGAAGCGCTGCGCTCGCGAAAATAAAAGCGGAAGGCGTCCGGCGAAAGCGGATCGGGTTCGAGATGATGGGCCGCGAAATTGCCCGTGACCATTACGCGGTAACCATCGATGGAAAACCAGCCGGCCTTGTCACAAGCGGATCGCCATCGATTACACTAAGAAAGAACATCGGTCTTGCATACCTTCCCATCGAACATGCTGGAATTGGCAACACGTTTCAGGTTGTAATTCGCGATCGCCCGTGCGACGCAAAGATCGTAACGGAACCATTTTATAAACGGAGAACGCAATGAACCCAGAAGAGCTGCTGTACACGAAGGACCACGAATGGATTCGCGTCGCCGGAGATACCGGCACGGTGGGCATCACACAGCATGCCCAGGAGGCACTCGGCGATGTCGTGTACATTGAACTTCCCAAAGTCGGCGCAACTTTCAGCTCACACCAATCGTTCGGAAGCGTGGAGTCGGTAAAGGCGGTGTCCGAGCTGTTTATGCCGGTATCCGGCAAAGTCACTGAAGTGAATTCGGCAATCGCAGAGGCACCAGAGACACTGAACAGCGATCCTTACGGCAAGGGCTGGTTGCTCCGCATACAAATTCAGAACGCGGCGGAACTTTCTACTCTGCTGTCCTCCAAGATGTATGAGGAATACGTGACGACGCAGGGATAACAGTTCAAAAGCAAATGCGTTATATCCCGAGTTCGGAAACGGATCGCAAAGCCATGCTGGCGGCCATCGGCGCCGAGTCGATCGAGCAGCTGTTTGCCGGCATACCGGAAAGACTTCGCCTGCGCCGGCTTCTGGATATTCCAATCGCTCTGTCCGAGCCCGATCTGATTCGCTTTTTTCAGAAGGTGGCGGCTCGGAACACGACCAGCTATGCGAGCTTCATTGGAGCGGGCGTCTACCAGCATCACATTCCTGTTACCATCGACGCTCTGATCTCGCGATCGGAGTTCTATACCGCATATACGCCGTATCAGGCGGAGATCGCACAGGGAACACTGCAGGGCATCTTCGAATTCCAGACTTTCATCACGCAGTTGACAGGACTGGAAGTCGCCAACGCGTCTCTCTACGACGGAAGCACCGGCCTCGGTGAAGCCGTCCTGATGGCCCACCGCATTACAAAACGAAACCGGTTCCTGATCGCAAAGAGTGTCCACCCGGAATATCGCGCGGTTGTCGCCACGTACGCCCGCAACCTGGGCATCGAAATCGAGCTCATCGACTACGCCGAAAGCGGGCGGGTAAATCTGGAGCGCATCGGCAAATTGATGGACGACTCCATCGCCGCGGTCGTTATCCAGTCTCCGAATTTCTTCGGGACAATTGAGGAGAATGCGGAAATCGCCGAGCTCGCTCACCGGCATGGCGCGCTCTCCATCGTGAATATCTGCGAAGCACTTTCGATTGGCATTCTCAAACCGCCGGAAGGCGCCGACATTGTCGTCGGCGAAGGGCAATCGCTGGGAGTTCCGATGAGCTTCGGCGGGCCTCATGTCGGGTTTCTGGCAACCCGCGAGCAGTACGTACGACAGACTCCCGGACGCCTGGTGGGCATGGGCAAAGACCGTGACGGCCGCCGTGCCTTCGTCCTGACGCTGTCGACGCGCGAGCAACACATTCGTCGAGAGAAGGCGACCTCCAACATCTGCACCAATCAATCCCTCTGCGCGATGATGTGCGCGATCTACCTGGCGATCATGGGACCGAAAGGATTGCGGGACACCGCCGAACAGAATCTGCAGAAGACTCACTATGCCGTGCAGCAGATTCGCTCTCGAACACGACAATCCATTTTGTTTTCAGGAAATCGCTTCAACGAATTCGTCGTGCAGCTGCAGGACGACTACACCACACGCGCCCAGCGATTCCTGCGCAACCGTGTGGTGCCCGGACTTCACCTTGCGAAATATTATCCGGAGCTTGGCAATTCCCTTCTGGTTTGTGTGACCGAGACAATGCGCCGCGATCAAATCGAAGCTCTGGTGAAAGGACTCGAATGACGAACCAGAGTCCGCGCATCAGTTCACACTTCCAGCTCAACGAGAGTCTCCTGTTCGAAATAGGATCTCCCGGACGCCGCGCATTCGATCTGCCGGAAATCGATATTCCGGTAAAACCGATTTCAGAGATTCTCCCTGAGAATGTCATTCGCAATGAGATCCCCGGCATGCCGGAATTGAGTGAAGTCGATGTCGTTCGGCATTTCACGCGGCTGTCGACCTGGAATTACCACATCGATCTGGGCCTCTATCCACTGGGCTCCTGCACGATGAAATACAACCCAAAGGTGAACGAACGCGTGGCGCGTCTGGAGGGGTTCGCGATGGCGCACCCGTATATGCCCGTGGAGCTGGTACAGGGAGCGCTGGAAACTCAGAAGATGCTCGAAACCTGCCTGACCGAAATCAGCGGCATGGATGCCGTCACGCTGCAGCCCGCGGCAGGAGCGCATGGGGAGCTAACCGGGATTCTGATGATCCGCGCATATCACGAATCCCTGGGCCGGCCGCGACGCATTGTTCTGGTTCCGGATTCGGCGCATGGAACCAATCCGGCGAGCGTTTCGATCTCCGGGTATGAGGTTCAGCATATTCCGTCAACGGCCCGGGGCACCGTGGACATCGAGCGGCTGAGAACACTCATGAACGACGAGGTCGCCGCAATCATGGTCACCAATCCCAATACGCTGGGGATTTTTGAGAGCGATATCGCCGAGGTTTGCGAAATCATGCATTCGCACGGCGCCCTGGTCTATATGGATGGCGCGAACCTGAACGCCATGATGGGAATCACACGACCCGGCGATTTCGGAATTGATGTGCTGCACATTAATTTGCACAAGACCTTTACGACCCCTCATGGGGGAGGAGGCCCGGGCTCCGGGCCTGTCGCCGTCCGGAAAATTCTCGAACCGTTCCTGCCTTACCCGATCATTGGGATCAAAAGCGGCGGGGGCTACACGCTGGAATACGACAGACCTCAATCGATCGGCAAGATGAAAGCGTTCACCGGGCAGTTCGGAATGCATATTCGTGCACTTTCCTACATCCTTGCGACAGGCCCAAAGGGCTTGAAGGAGGTTTCGGAGATGGCGGTCCTCAACGCCAATTACATCCGAGCAAAGCTGAAGGATGCTTACGAGCTACCGTACGATGCGCCGACTCTGCACGAGGTGGTGTTTTCCGACAAGCTGCAGACGAGGTTTGGCGTGCATGTTGGGGATATTGGGAAACGCCTGATGGATTACGGCTTCCACCCTCCGACTGTGTCGTTTCCCCTGATCGTGCCTGGCGCAATCATGATTGAGCCGACGGAAACGGAGAGCCGGCAGGAACTCGACGCGTTTGTCGATGCGATGTTAAGCATCGCGAAAGAGGCGGAGGAGAATCCGGAGATCGTGAAGAACGCGCCGCACAGCACCCGGATCCATCGAGTCGATGAAGCCGGCGCCGCGCGCAAACCGAAGCTGAGATGGACTGGGGAGTAATTGTTGCGCTTCGCGCGAAACCTACGACTGACCCTCAATCCAGACTTCCCCATCTTCAAAGAATTCCTTCTTCCAGATGGGAACGACTTTCTTGAGTTTATCAATTGCGTATTCGCAGGCATCGAAGGAAGCGCGACGGTGTGCCGACGTAACGATGATGGCGACGCTGGTTTCCCCGATGTCGAGATGACCCAGCCGGTGCACGATACCAACCGCATCGATCTCCCACGCCTGACGGACAAACGAGCCGATCTCTTCCATCTTCTTGATCGCCATCGTCTCATACCCTTCATAAACAAGATGCCGGGTGGCCTTGCCCTTGGAGTTGTTCCGCACGATGCCTTCGAAAATACAGATCGCGCCGGCCTCCGGCCGTTGAAGCTGCGTCGCGATGGCTCGCGCATCAATGAGCTCGTGTGTAATGCGATAGAACTCCGACTGGAACGCACCTCCGCTGACGGGCGGGAAGAATGCCACTTCGTCGCCTTCAGAGATTGTGGTCTCGGGATTGGAATATTCCTCGTTCACGGATGTCAATAGAACCGATCGATAGCCCGCGATGCGGGGATAGCGTTTTTCGAGTTTCTCCAGCAAATCACCAACGGTACTCCCGACTGGAATCTCAACATCGATCTGCCGCGCTCCGACAATGTCCTGAATTGATGCAAAAAACAGAAGTCTAACCTGCACTTTGTTGGATGATATCACAGCGTGCTAGACTCCACTCTCTCATGAAACGCTTGATTCTCCTGGCTTGCGCTACCGTGATCGCCGGATGTTCCGGCGCCCGTCTCTCGCACGATGAAGCGCGAAAAAAAATCGCTGAAATCGGAACTTCATCCCTGGTTCCCGGTTCCATTCAGATCCAGCGCATCGTTTCCCAAAACGATAAAGATGCGATTGCGGAAACGACAATATCGCTCGCTTTTGAATTCAAAAGGGACAAACCTTCGGATCCCTGGAAGGTCGCCGCAGTCCGGCTTGGCGATCGAAACTGGGTAGGTGTGGACGAAATCATTGCCTCGGTCAACGAAAACCGAAAGAGAGTCACCATGGATTCGCTTCAAAAACTTTCCATCGGAATTGCCAGCTTCCGGCAGAAAAACGGATCCGCGCCCGCTGCGACCGATATCACCGGCCTGACCGATATCCTTCACCCCACCTATATGACCGATCTGGTTCGAACCGATGCGTGGAATCGTCCAATTTACTACGAGAGGTCCGGCAATACTTTTCGCCTGCTTTCGTATGGAGCGGACGGCATTCGCGGAACGGCCGATGATGTTACTTTGCAGGCGCCGTGACCCCTGAACCCGCATGCTATACTTCCCGGTAATGAACGCAGCCAACATCGGAGAAGCCGCTTTTCCTACAAAATACGGCGCTTTCCGGATGCATTTCGGATTTGAATCCGAAGACAAGTCCGATGCCGTCATTGCTCTCGTGATGGGTGCACCGGCAACCTGCGACGCTCCTCTGGTTCGAATCCATTCTCAATGCCTGACCGGCGAAAGCCTGAAGTCCAGCCGCTGCGATTGCGGTGAACAGCTGGAAATGGCAATGAAGACCATCGCCGAGGAAGGAAATGGAATACTGATCTATCAACTTCAGGAAGGTCGCGGTATTGGGCTGCTGAACAAACTCAAGGCCTATCAGTTGCAGGACGGTGGAATGGACACCTACGAAGCCAACCACCATCTCGGATTCGAAGCGGATCACCGCAACTACGCACTTTGCGCGGAGGTTTTGCGACATTTGGGAGTCACTCGTCTCCGTCTGATGACGAATAATCCTCGAAAGGTGCAAGCGGTCCAGGACGCCGGCATTACCATGCTGGAGCGCGTCGGAATTGAAATCCCGTCGACGGACGATACCCAAAAGTATCTTCTCGCCAAAAAGAACAAGCTCGGCCACCACCTCTCCACGGTCTGATTCGTGACCAATCGACGCGTTCTGACGCTGACTGTCGCCACTGTAACTGTGGTCGCCAACATGGTCGGAACCGGAGTCTTCACAACGACGGGACTCATGGCGCAAAACGGCGCCGGCGGCGGCGATATCCTGATGGCCTGGATTCTAGGAGGGCTGATCGCGCTCTGCGGCGCGTTGTGTTACGGCGAAGTCGGCGCGAATCTACCGCATTCGGGGGGCGAGTACTACTATCTCAGCCGGTTGATTCACCCCTCTCTGGGCTTCGTTTCCGGAACGGTTTCCGTCGTCGTGGGATTCGCAGCGCCGATTGCCGCATCCGCGATCGCCATGAACATCTACCTGTCCACGGTGGTGCTCGGCTGGCCCATTCGCAGCATGTCCGTCGTCGTCGTGATCGCGCTGGCCATGTTGCACGCGCGAGACGTCCATATTGGAAGCCGCTTTCAAACCCTGATCACGGTGACGAAGGTTCTCCTGATCGTTTCGTTCATCGGTGCGGTGTTGTTTGCGTTTCCGAAAGGCGATCATGGAGACCTGTTTCAACTTCACACCAGTTTCCTCACATCATCGTCATTCGCCATCGTTCTGGTATTTGTCGCGTTTGCCTATACCGGCTGGAATGCCGCGACGTACATCGCCACGGAGCTGAAGGACCCGAAACGCACACTTCCGCGTTCGCTGTTGCTGGGCACGCTGATCGTCATCCTTTTGTATGTGCTGTTGAATCTTGCTTATCTCCTGGTGGTTCCGGCGAAGAATCTCTCGGGAGTGGACCAGGTTGGCTATGTGGTGGCTTCGGCGCTATGGGGATCGAAAATGGGAGGCATCGTATCGATGCTGATCGCGCTGACGCTGCTGTGCCCTATCAGCTCCATGCTCATGGTCGGGCCACGCATTGCGGAAGCGATGGCAAGAGACGGTTTTCTGCCGATGTGGCTGTCGAAACTCAATCACCGCCATGTGCCGGCGCGCGCCATCGCATTGCAGGCGGGTATCGCCGCGCTGATTGCGATCACGTTCACCTTCGAACACCTCCTGCTCTACATTGGATTCACGCTCAATATTTTTGCCGCGCTGACAGTCCTCAGCCTGTTCAAGCTGCGCCGCGAGGGCCGGTCCAAGGTAAAAATCTGCATCGGCTACCCCATCACGCCGCTGATCTTTCTCGGATTCACAATCTGGATGACGGTCTGGAGTATTAATGAAGTACCCGAGGCCGCACTCGCCGGCCTTCTGACCCTGGCGTCCGGGTTTGTTCTTTATCTCTTCCGCGCCAAGCAGGCCCGTCTCGCCGTCGACGTGGTTGATTGAAGAAACCGGAACGGTTTGGATCCATGCGCAATAATCAGAGGACTGTTTTTCGCGCGGCCCTCTCCCTCAGGGAGAGGGTGCACCATAAATGATGGGCGGCCGGGTGAGGGAATCAATCGTGGCAAATACTGATTCCCTCATCCGGGCCCGCCATCTTTTGATGCCCCACCTTCTCCCTGAGGGAGAAGGTTTTGCGCGCTATTTCCTTAGCCGTTCCGAAATACGATGTGCCTGTTTCAGGATTTCTGAATCGTCCAACGACACTTCGCGGCCACCGAGCAACACGGTCCGCACATCCGCTCTCGTGGACGAATAGACCATCGTCTCGATCGGATCGTACACAGGCTGTGTCGCGGGACGGCTCAAGTCCACCACGACCACATCCGCCCGTTTGCCGGCCTCCAGGCTACCGACATGCTCGTCCAATCCCATGGCTTTCGCTCCTTCCAGCGACGCCATACGAAATGCATCCAACGCACTCAGCGCGTCGATGCGCCCCGTCATCATTCGCTGCTGAAAAATGGCCGCACGCATTTCCTCGAACATGTCGATGACGTTGTTACTGGCGACGCTGTCGGTGCCCAATGAAACGCGAACGCCGCGGTCCCGCATGTCGGATACCCGCGCCGTGGCGTGCCCGAGCTTGGCATTCGATTTCGGGCAATGCACCACGAACGTTCCGGAATCCCGGAGGCGATCCAGATCGCGCTCATCGGTTTCCACTCCATGCACCAGCAACATGTCCGGCCCCAGCAGGCCGAGACTCTCCATATAGGCTACGGGCAGGCAATGTCGGGCTGTGACGTCAATCCCGCGCCGAGCGTGGCCCGCTGCAAATGGCCCGCCGCCATCACGAACGAATTGTGTCTCCGCGCGCGACTCGGCGACGTGTGCCGTCATCCTCAGCGATTCCCGGCGGGCAAAATCGCGCACGCTCTCGTACAACGGCCGCGACACCGTATACGGCGCATGAGGCGAAACGCCAATCCTCGCGGTCTCCGTCGCGTCGGGACGATACGAATCGATCTTTCCGATCAATCCCTTCATCGAATCCGCTGCAGACGATTCCGCCGGGCCGAACACTTCCTGATAGGCAATTCCCTGCAGGCCAAATTCCCGCATGGCTTCCCATCCAGTACCGATATCCATAACTTCAGCGATAGTCGTCACTCCAGCCTGCAGCATTTCGATGGCACCCAGTTGAGCAGAAACCTTGAGGTCGTCTCGAGTCAGCAATTGATACTTGGCCCGAACCAGGCCATGGATCCAGTCCGTGAATGGCAGGTTCTCGAGCAAGCCGCGAAGAATGGTGAGTTCCAAATGGGCGTGCGCGTTGACGAATGCGGGAATCAGCGCGCAGCCCTCATAGCGGACGCGATGCGAACCGGCGACGTCTGCCGCCCGTCCAACTTTCGTGAGGCGACCGTTCTCGATGCCGATAGCGCCATTTGGAATGGACGGCGATGAAATGGGACACAACCAGTCCGCTTCGTAGACGGTCATGCCGTGAATACCTGTTTGCGAACGGTGAACTGTTCCAGCAGATCTTCGCGAACGCGGTAACCAATGCCGGAGTCCATGCGCTGCACGATGCGTCCGTCGCTGCGGACTTCGACTTCCGGCTCAATAACGTCCTCGGCCCAGTAACGCTTGCTTGCCGTCACATCTCCGGGCAGAGAAAAATTATCGAGACTCGACAATGCAATGTTGTGCGCGCGCCCGATCCCGGATTCCAGCATCCCGCCGCACCACACGGGAATCCCGTGGTCTCGACACACATCATGAACGGCTCGAACCGCAGCATGACCGCCGACGCGGCCCAATTTGATGTTGATAATCCGGCAGGCTCCCATTTGAATTGCCTTGCGCGCATCGTCGGCGGAGTGGATTGATTCATCCAGGCAGATCGGCGTGTGGATTTGTCGCTGCAGTTCGGCGTGATCGATGGTGTCCTCGTCGTGAAGTGGCTGCTCGATCATGAGCAGGTTAAACTCATCCATTTTCCGGAACAGATCGACAGCCTCGAGCGTGTACGCTGAATTGGCATCCGCCATCAATAGAATCTTAGGGAAAGACCGCCTCACCTCGCGAATCACCTCAAGGTCCCATCCCGGCTTGATCTTGATTTTGATTCGCCGGTAACCGGCGTTGATCTCCTTCTGAATTGTCGATATCAGCTCCGGGATGCTCGGTTGGATTCCGATGGAAACGCCGCAATCGATTTCCATTCGCGTTCCGCCCAAAAGCTTCCATAAAGGAACGCTCTTATTCCTGGCCTCGAGATCCCACAGGGCTGTTTCCATTCCGGCCTGGGCCATGCGGTGTCCGCGAATTCCGCGGACGAAAGACTGGAAGTCCTTCGCGGTTTCCAACTCTCTACCGATCGTACGGGGAATAATGAAGTCGCTCAGGATGTGCCATGCGGTCTGGTAGGTTTCGTGGGAATAGAACGGGCCTTCACCCGCTGTGACTTCGCCGTAACCGTCCCGCGATCCGTCGGAGACTTTCACGATAACGATTCGGCGTTCCTGCGTTTTGCCAAAACTGGTTTCAAAGGGGTGCACGAGCTGCATCCGCAGCTCGCGGAGTTCAACCTGTCGGATCAGCACCCGAGGCTCCCCGGACAAACACGTATTCATTAACGTCCGCCGTGTGGACGAACGCCACTGCAATAAATCCATCGCTGACGTTTTTCTGAAATTCCTGCTGCACCCGAAGCTGGAGATTTCGGGCAACGTTGATATCGATCTTCTTCAGCATCTGGATATCCGGCACGATCGCGACGCGGCGCACATCTCCGTTAACGGGATCGCGCGCCTGATCCAGCCACCACTCGGCGACGATTCGGTCGGTCGGCAATCCACCCTGATGTCCGGTCGCTTGCCCATAGAGGTTGGGATAGTAACGACGAACGATGACACCCAGCTTTTCAAAATTGAAGTAGGCATTGCGGGCCTCGAGAGGATCGAAGGTCCACTCAATGAGTTGAACGCCGCGTTGTCTGGCATGTTCACGCTGCGCGAGCTTCAGCTGAGCTCCCACGCCTTTGTTCCGGTAGACCTGCGTCACGGCAAGCATGTGGGAATGCCAGTATGAAAGTTTATCGCGCACGCCCGGAATGGAACTGAGGAAGCCGACGAGGCGATCGCCCTCGTAAGCGCCAAGAACGAGCCCGCCGATATGATGCGTCACCACGAAGAATCGCACCGGCATGAGATCCGCATCGGACCAGCCGAAGCCTTCCCTCTGCAGCTGGAGACATTGTTCGTACTCCGAAATGGCCGTCAGCGGACGGATGTTCATCGGGGGTCCGTTTCCGCCTTCGCATGTTTCCAAAGCGTCTCCATGTCCTGGAAAGACGTTTCGTCGAGCTTCTTTCCGGCTTTGGCGAGTTCGGCCTCCATATATTGAAACCGGGTTTTGAATTTTCGATTTGCTCGCTTCAATGCAGATTCCGAGTCGAGCTGCAGGACGCGGGCGATGTTGACGATGACAAAAAGCAGGTCGCCAACCTCGTCTTCGATATCGGCCGAGTTCTTTCGGGCAATGGCTTCGCGCAACTCGCGGATCTCTTCCTCGAGTTTTTCAAACACGCCGTCGACGTTCGGCCAGTCGAAACCCACGCGGGCCACGCGTGAGGAAATCTGATGGGCTTCATGAAGCGCGGGAAGCTTGCTGGGTATTCCATCAAGAATGGAATTCCTGGCCGGGACTCCGCTCTTTGCTTTCTCCGCAGCCTCGGCGGCCTTGATCACTTCCCAGTTTCGCAGGACATCGTCGGCCGATCCGGCCTCTTCACCGGCAAACACATGGGGATGACGGCGGATGAGCTTGTCGCATATTCCATCGATCACGTTGTCGATGTCGAACTTTGAAGTTTCCTTTCCCATCTGAGCCTGAAAGACAATATGGAGCAGCACGTCTCCAAGCTCTTCGGAAAGGTGGGCGTAGTCCCTGTTGTCGATGGCCTCGAGCACCTCATAGATTTCCTCGACCATCATGGGTTTCAGAGTATCGAAGTCCTGTTGCTTGTCCCATGGACAACCATTGGGTCCGCGAAGAGTGGCCATGATCTCTACGAGTTTTTCGAATTTTGCGCCCGTCATCGCTTTGCATTATATCGGCTATGCTACATTCAACAGCTGATGAAAGTCGTTTCCTCACTGTCCGCGGCTTCGGACGTTTTGGCCAGCGCCAGCGTTCTGAGCATCGGGAACTTCGACGGACTTCATCTGGGCCATCAGGCGATTCTTCAAACCGTGGTTCGGCGCGCGCGCGAACTTGGACTGCCGGCCGTTGCGATCACATTTGAGCCGCACCCCATCCAGGTGCTTGCTCCCGACAAGGCGCCAAAACGAATTACAACGCCGGCCCGAAAAATACAGCTGATCGCCGAATCCGGCATCGATCTTCTGTTCACCATTCGATTCGACCACGAGTTTGCCCTCTGTACTCCGGAAGATTTTATCCGCCGGTATCTCGTCGAAGGCCTTCGTGCCCGCGCGATTTGTGTGGGCGCCAATTTTGGTTTTGGCCATCGGCAGAGCGGCACCGTCGACACCTTGCGCCAATGGGCTCACGAATTCGAGTTGCTGGAGGTTCCGCAGGTGCTGTGGCGCACCCTTCCCGTCAGCAGCACTCAGGTACGTAAAGATGTTCTGGAAGGAAATGTGACTCGCGTGTCGCGCTTACTCGCACGCTGGTTCGAACTCGAAGGCCGCATCGTCAGCGGTGCTGGACGCGGCAGGACGGTTACCGTGCCAACGTTGAATCTGAATCCGGAGAATGAACTTCTTCCTCGAGATGGTGTGTACGTGACTCGAATTGCAGTCAATGACGGGGCGTACATGGATGCGGTGACCAACATCGGCGTGCGCCCCACATTTGGTGAAACCCAGAGGACTATTGAGACGTTCGTTCTTCAGAGATCCGTGCCACAAGAAGCCATGAGAGCGCAGCTGCAGTTTCTCCATCGCATACGCGATGAAAGGCGCTTTGATTCACCCGTTCAACTTTCAGAACAGATCGGTCGCGACATTCAACGGACCTCGAAATTCTTCCGCCTGTTGGGAACCATCGGACATGCCAGAATCCAGTCACCCTATTCGCGTTGAGATCTATTCCCGCCCGGGCTGCCATCTGTGCGATGAAGCCAAAGCGGTCGTCGAGGGATACCGCGAGAAGTACTCCCTGGTGCTGGAATCAATTAATGTCGAGTCCAGTGCCGATCTGGAAAACCGTTACGGCGAACATATCCCGGTGGTGTTGCTCGATGGTCGAGAAGCATTTCGCTACCGAGTTGATGGGAATGAACTGGAAAGGAAGCTGAAAGCACTGTGGAACAAGTAGACGTTCTGACGATCGCGGCACATCCGGACGATATTGAATTGACTTGCGCCGGCACGCTCTGCCGGATGGTGCATCAGGGCTACTCGGTAGGGATCCTCGACCTGACTCAGGGAGAGATGGGTACTCGCGGAACTCCGGAACTCCGTGCGAAGGAAGCCGAAGCCGCCAGCAAGGCGATTGGTGCGCGTTTCCGGGAACGGATGAATCTTGGGGATTCGCGGCTGACGGCATCCATTGAGAATCGACTGGCAGTGGCGCGGATGATCCGGATCGCCCGTCCCCGCACGGTGATTCTCCCATACTGGGAGGGCCGCCACCCCGACCATTACACCGCGTCCACTCTGGGATACGAAGCCTGCTACGCCGCCGGACTGAAGCAGCTGCCGATGGATGGCGAGCCTCATCGTCCCAAGAAAATCCTCTACGCCTCGATGTATTACTGGGATGTAAATCCCTCATTTATCGTCGATATCAGCCCGTTTTTCGCCCAAAAGCTGGAAGCGATCAATTGCTTTGCATCGCAGTTTTCCGGCGACATGCGCCCCATCACCGAACTTTATCCGGCCTGGGGTCGAGTGATTGACCGGGTGACGACCCAGTGCAAGTATTACGGCCATGTCATCGGAACGGAGTTCGGCGAGCCGTTTGTCGTGAAGGAGCCCATGGCCATCGATGACATTGTGAACATGCCCGTGGAGTCGATCTGAATCGAATCCAAGTCAAGCGCGTCAAAGGGCTTGACACAAAATTTGGTGGCTCATACGATGGATTCAATTCGCTCCGGAGATCCCCTATGAAAACAATGGTTGCCCGTTCGTTACTGGTGCTGATGATCTCAGTACTCGTTGTGGGTCCATCCCTGGCCGGCCAGGCTACGGACCCTCCTCTGACCATCGACCAACAGAAGGCGCTTGCCGCCCGGAAGAAGGCAGAAGAACAGAAGGCCAAGGACGAGAAGAAAGCGGCGGACTCGGCGGCGAAGAAGGCGGCCGATGATAAGAAGAATGCCCTGAAAGGCAAGCCGAAGCACTCCGACATCGACGATATCGGAAATCGCAACATTAACAAACACTCGATCAACTTTACTTCTATCCAGAGTGAAATCGCCATCGGCAAGTCGGCCGCTGCGGAAGTAGAGAAAGATGTTCAATTGATCAACGATCCGGTGATCACGGAATACGTGAATCGTATCGGCCAGAACCTGGTGAAGAATTCGGACGCCACGCAGTTCACGTTTACGATCAAGGTCATCGATTCCGATGAAGTGAATGCATTCGCCCTCCCCGGTGGATACTTCTACGTCAACAGCGGGTTGATTCTCGCCGCCGATGACGAAGCCGAACTCGCCGGTGTGATGGCCCATGAAATTGGCCACGTTGCGGCCCGACACGCCACGGAAAACAATTCGAAGGGGACTCTTCTTCAGATCGCATCCATTCCTGCGATCATCCTGACGGGCGGAGTAGCCGGCACCGCGCTCCAGGAAGCCCTGAATCTCGGACTTCCGATCACGATGTTTCAATTTTCAAAGAAGGCGGAATCGGAAGCCGATCTGCTCGGTCTCGAATACATGTACAAGACCGGTTACGATCCTGCAGCCACGATCAGTTTCTTTGAAAAGCTTCAGGCCAAGGAATCGCCGCGAAAGGTCTCCGGACTTTTTGCCACGCATCCGCCGACTCCGGAACGCATAAAGGACGAGAAGTACAATATTGAAAAAATTCTTCCCGATAAGGATCAGTACGTCGTCACGACATCGGAATTCGATAAGGTGAAGGCTCGCCTCGCTGCGCTGGATACGCGGAAGCCGGTTGAACGTGCGGGACCGAGCCTGGCACGTGGCCGTCAGGGTGGCGGTCGCACAACGCGGACCGATCCGGATGATTCGGACAACAAGCCAACGACTCGTCCGGACGATCGAACGCCTCCACCGGACGATCGCCCCACGTTGAAGCGGTCGGATCCGCCGCCGGATACTCCGTAACTGGCGATCCGAATAAGACAGACCATAAAGAAAGGGCGGTTCCACAACCGCCCTTTCTTTTTTGCGCGCAATTGCGCTCTGCGCTGTTACAATTTTTTGGTTCTGGTTTCGTCGGGGTCGTAGTTCAGTTGGTTAGAACGCCTGCCTGTCACGCAGGAGGTCGCGAGTTCGAGTCTCGTCGACCCCGTTGGATATAAAGCGATCAAAAGCCCGGGAAAGTTCCCGGGCTTTTTCTTTATCGACCCTTCCGCTCTTGAAAACCGTTGAACCTCTATGGGACGATAGCCGGATGGGCTTACGCAAAGAGTTCGTCCGGTTGCTCGCCAACAAAGTGGCTGTGGATCTCGTGGAGAAGGAAATGATCGAGGTGCCGGAGGGTATCGATCTCGCCGAAATGGTCTTTCAAGTCATGGACGAAGAAGTGAACGTGGAAGACAAGATCAACGATGAGGTCCGCGTGATGCTCAATCAATACCAGGAACAGATGCGCATCAGCGGCGCCTCGTATCAGGAAATGTTCAAGCTCCTGAAAAACAAGCTTGTGAAGGAGCGGAAGGTCGTTCTGTAGATTCAAAACCCATGCGTTTATCCCGAGACAAAATCAATGTCCTGTCCCACGCCGTCGCCGACAAGCTGGCGTCGGTGGACGAAATTGAATTCATTGAAGATCGAAACACCATACGCCTCGCCGTGTTCGAACTGCTGCACACCTGGCTAAAGAAGGAAGAGACCATCGATGCCGGGGCCCGCAAAATGGTGGTTTCGCAATCTCGGAAAATTCCGGAAGGCAGTTCGGAGTGGGAAGTTCTCTACCGGAAGTACTACGAAGAAGCCCTGCGCGACATCACCGAATAACGTTCAGCTCGAGCCCTGCAGTTCGCTGGAAAGAATCACCGCCTCGGCAATCTCCCGCATGGATCGGCGCGTCTTCATACTCTGCTGCTGAAGCCGCTTATAGGCTTCTTCTTCGGAAAGACTGGCCTGCTTCTGCAGAAGGCTCTTGGCTCGTTCTACCAGCTTGCGGCTTTGCAACGCTTCCTGACCTTCCTGAACGGCGACGCTGAGCTTGGTGTTTTCAAATGCGAGTGCCGCCTGATCCGCAACAGTCGAAAGCACGCGAAGGTCTTCCGCCGCAAAAACCCGTTCCTGAGCCGAGTAGACGTTGATCACCCCGATGACCATGTCCTTATAAATCATCGGCACCGACACAAGAGACCGCACACCTTCCTTGGATGCCAGGTCGGGGTAGAGATAGCCTTCTTCTTTTGTGACGTCGCGCACCATGAGCGGTGAACGCTCCTTAACGACGCGGCTGATCAGGCTCTTGCCGATCTTGAGGTTGGGCCTCTGCCAGTAATCTTCGCTCGAGCACTTCGCAGCCTTCAACACGAGTTCGTTCTTCTGAGTATCGACCAGCATGATCGAGCAGACCTTGGCCTGCATCATTTCCGCAATCATGCTGACGATCAACTGAAGCATCTCTTCCAGGTACTGTCCCGACGACATCAATTGGCCCACTTTGGCCAGGGTGGTGATCTGGCGAGAACGATGAGAAGCCTCTTCGTATAGCCGGGCATTCTGAATGGCGCTGCCGACCTGGTGGCCGATGATGGAAAGCAGCGTCTTCTCGTGCTCGCTGTGACGGTGCGCTTTTCGGTGTTGAACGTTGATGACTCCAATCACTCGTCCGGTGGGCGCGATGATCGGAACCGATATAAATGCTTCATATCGATCTTCCGGCAAGGTGTTGAAGAATTTGAAGCGGGAATCCTTGCTGGCATGGCGGGCGATGGCGACCGCTTCGGCCTGCTGCGCCACCCAGCCGGTAATTCCCTCGCCGACTTTGACGGCAATCTTTCCGATCAACTTGGCGTGAGGGTTCTTCGAAGCGCGAAGAATAAGGAACTCTTCTTTTTCATCGAGAAGGTACAGAAGACATGAGTCGCCTTTTGTGGTCTCCACCACGAGGTCGATGATCTGGTGCAGCACCTTGTCCATGTCCAGCGTGCAACTGATAGTCTGACTGATCTGGTGCAGTATGGTCAGTTCCTGACCAGCCAGGTCCAGAGTCTTTTGAATATCCTTAAATGATGTTGCCCGCGACATAGTAGGGTTCGATAGCATCGCATGTTCATGGAAACTCCGCAAGCTATCGAGGAACCGGGGGTGCGCGACAAATTCGTGAAACTCAAGCAGCAAGGGCATGGCGGGACTCCCAGTAGTCTTCAAACTTGCCGCTGAGCCGATTGCAGCGCAACGCAAT
>Ga0209488_10000209_pt1 | contig 46425 bp, 49 predicted proteins | sample Rivendell_Oct201_8_FD_188349 | JGI IMG/M metagenome (GOLD analysis project Ga0209488, IMG submission 188349) | Vadose zone soil microbial communities from the Eel River Critical Zone Observatory, Northern California, USA -... | ecosystem: Environmental > Terrestrial > Soil > Vadose zone >...
CGCTCGAGGATGTCGACGATGCGCGCGCCTATGCGCGCTGGCACGCGGCCGTCAGCCGCGGGTGGCGCGCGTGAGATGCTCCTGGAGGCGCGGCATCAGCTCGACCAGGTTGCACGGGCGGTGGCGGTTGTCGAGCTGGTGCTTGATGATGTCGTCCCAGCCGTCGCGGCAGGCGCCGGGCGAGCCCGGCAGCGCGAAGAGATAGGTCCCGCCGGCGACGCCGGCGGTGGCGCGGCTCTGGATGGTGGAGGTGCCGACCTTCTGGTAGCTGAGCCAGCGGAAGAGCTCGCCGAACCCGGCGATCTCCTTCTCATAGACGGCGTGGAACGCCTCGGACGTCACGTCGCGGCCGGTGACGCCGGTGCCGCCGGTCGAGATCACCACATCGATATCGGGGTCGGCGATCCAGGCGCGCAGCTGAGCGACGATCGCCGCCTGGTCGTCTTGGACGATGCGGCGCTGCGCGACGCGATGGCCGGCGGCGGCGATGAGATCGGCCAGGGTCTGGCCCGATTTGTCGTTGGCTTCGCTGCGCGTGTCGGAGACGGTCAGGACGGCGATATTGACCGGGAGGAACGGGCGCGATTCATCGATTTTCGGCATGGCGACGATCCGGCTCGGGAGGACGGTCCAGAGCGGTATAGGTCGGCCATTCGCCGGCGGCAAGCGCGTCGAGGTCGGGCAGCTTCTGCCCCAGGCGCAGACGATAGATCCAGTAATTCGCCAGCACGCGCTCGGTGAAGATGCGCGTCTGATGCGACGGAATGCTCTCGACGAAGAGCAGCGGGTCCTTGCGCAGCTGCGGATCGGCCTGCCAGCGGTGCAGCGCGCCGGGACCGCAATTGTAGGCGGCGGCGAGCAGCAGCAGGTTGCCCTTGATGCGCTCGTTCTGCATGAGCTCGGTGATGTATTCCTGCGCCAGCGCCATGTTGAGCTCGGGATCGGCGAGCGCGTCGCGCATATTGCGCCGGTCGCGGCCGACCAGCCGCACGCCAGCGCGCCGCGCCATGGCGTGCGCCGTCGCCGGCATGAGCTGCATCACGCCCAGCGCGCCGGCATAGCTCTTCGCGTCCGTCAGGAACTGCGATTCCTGGCGCATCACCGCGAAAACGAGGGCGCGGTCGACGGTGAAGCCGCCGATCGGCGTCCAGCGCGGCACCGGGTAGAGCGCGTGGTGCAGGCGAACACCGCCCTCGCCGATGAGCCCGGCGAGTTGCAGGCTGAGCGCCGGCATGTTGGCGCGGTCGGCGACGCCGACCATCGCCTCGATCAGGGCAGCGGAGGCACGCGGCGCCAGCGCACGCAGCTCGGCCTCGGCGCGCGTGGTCTCGCCGACCTGCAGCAATGCCAGCGCGCGGTGCCCGGCCGGTGCCTCGAGCAGATGCTGCGCGTCGCTCTCGGTGAAGGGGTTGCTCTCGAAGCCGAAGGCGGTGTCGACGCCCAACGTGTGGCGGGCGAGCAGGCCGTAGAAGGTGCGCGGATGCTCGGCGGCGACGCCGAGCCAATAGGTGAAGAGCTCCGGCCGGCCGCTTCGCAGCTCGACGCGGGCCGCCCAATAGGCCGCCGCCGCGGTGGCCCGGCTCGACACGCCCTGGGTCCGCGCGACCGCCTGGAAATGGCCGCGCGCCTCGCCAAGGCGGCCGAGGCGCCACGCGGCGAGCCCGGCTTGCCAATGCGCCGTCGGCGCGTAGGCCGCGCCGCGCGCGGTCGTGCTCAGCGCCAGCGCCTGCTGCGCCTGGCCGGCGGCGAGATAGCCTTCGGCGACGATTGTGCGCAGCTCGTCGGCGTCGTCCGCATCGAGCAGCCGCTTGGCCTCGGCGCCGTCCAGCGCGCGCTCGGCACGGCGCGGATCGGCAAAGGCGAGGCCGCGGATCTCCTCTTGCAGGATGTCGGCGCGCCGCCGCTCGAGGGCAGTCAGGGACTTGCGCGGGGCGGGCGCGGCCGCCGCCGGGACGCCGCTGGTCTCGTCGCCGAGGTCGCGCAGCACCAGCGCGGCGACGATCGGCTTGGCCGGCGTGGCGGCGCCGGCCGGCTGGTGCTTCTGCGCCAGCGCATAGATCGCCCTGGCGTTGGGCTCGTCCGCATGTTGCGCCAGCCAGCGCGACAGCTCGGCGTAGCGCGGGCGCCAATGCGGGTGGAGATAGCGCTGCGCCTCGACCGCGCCGAGCAGGAGCTTGTCCTTGAGCGCGGCGATCTCGCGGTCGGCGGCGGCCCATTGGCCGATGCCCTGGAGGCCGAAGATGTGGCGGTAGCGTTGCGCTTCGCTCGGAGCGAGCACCGCGGGGAGATCGGCCTCCCGCAGCAATTCGGCGCCCGGGGTGAGCGCCGAGGTGCGGACGGACTGCGCCGCCGCGCTAGGGGAGAGTGTCGTCAGTGAGCCCGGCAATACTGTGGCAAGGGCAACAAAAACACCAAACCCAGCCCAAGTCCTGCCCGGCCGGAGCTGATATCTCCTGCCCTGCATCTCAATCGTTTAAACTATTTGGATGGTCGAAGGCAAGGACAAATGCTGGTTAAAAACCAGGCAATTTGCCCGGCGAGCAGATCTGCTTACGGATTTCGGTAGGTTACTGTCCGTCCTTGAGCTTGGACTGGAGCGAAAGTAAATCCCGCCACGCTTCATTTTTTCGCGCTGGGGAGCGCAATAAAAAGGAAGGGTGATAGGTCGCCAGCGCCGGCACCGGGCGGGGCAGGCCGTCGACGGCGAGGTCGAACCAGCGCCCGCGCAGCCGGGTGATTCCCTCCGCAGCGCCCAGCAGCGCGCTCGTCGCCGTGCCGCCGCACAGCATCACTGCCTCCGGCGCCACCAGCGCGATATGGCGGAAGACGAAGGGCAGGCAGGCCGCGATCTCCTCGGCGGTCGGCTTGCGGTTGCCGGGCGGACGCCAGAACAGCATGTTGGTGATGTAGGCGTTGCGCCGGCGATCGCAGCCGATCGCCGCCAGCATGCGGTCGAGCATCTGCCCGGCGCGGCCGACGAAGGGCTTGCCGAGGCGATCCTCGTCGGCGCCGGGCGCCTCGCCGATCACCATCAGCGGCGCGTCGGCTGCGCCGTCCGCGAAGACGGTGTTGGTGGCGGTGCGCTTCAAGGCGCAGCCCTCGAAGGCGGCCACGGCCGCTGCGAGCTCGGCGAGGGTGGTCGCCGCTCCGGCCAGACGGCGCGCGCTCGCGGCGGCAGCCGGCCCATCGCGGCCGGATCCGGGTGCTGCTGGCGGGCGCGGTGCGGCAGGGACGAGCGCTGCGGCCGCGCGGATCGGTGCTGCTTGAGGCGCCGCCGCCGGCGGCGGCGCGAGCCGGTCGAGCGGTTGCGCGGCGATCGCCTCGTCGGCACCCATGGCGACATACCAGCGGAGAAGCTCGGCCAGGGGCTGCGCATCGCTCATGGCGGGACCGTAACACCTCGGCTCTGGCTCTTTAAGCCTCATCCACTATAGTGGCGGCGATTTTTGCGGGCCCGAGAGGAGGCGATGCAGCGCGACCGGATGGAGTATGACGTCGTGATCGTCGGCGCCGGTCCCGCCGGCCTCGTCGCGGCGATCCGATTGCGCCAACTCAGCCAGCAGCACGGTCACGAGGTCTCGGTCTGCATCGTCGAGAAGGGCTCGGAAGTCGGCGCGCATATCCTGTCCGGCGCGGTGATCGATCCGCTCGCGCTCAACGAGCTGATCCCCGACTGGAAGGAAAAGGGTGCGCCGCTCAACACGCCCGTGAGCGAGGACCGCTTCCTCATCCTCGGCGAGTCGAAGCAGCTGCGCATCCCGAATCTTCTGCTGCCGCCGCTGATGAACAATCACGGCAACTACATCGTCAGCCTCGGCAATGTCTGCCGCTGGCTGGCGCAGCAGGCCGAGGCGCTCGGCGTCGAGATCTATCCGGGCTTCGCCGCGGCCGAGGTGCTCTACAACGACGACGGCAGCGTCAAGGGCGTCGCCACCGGCGATATGGGCGTGGCGCGCGACGGCCATCACAAGGACGGCTACACGCCCGGCGTCGAGCTGGTCGGCAAATACACCCTCTTCGCCGAGGGCGCGCGCGGCTCGCTCACCAAGGCACTGGTCGAGCGCTTCAGGCTGCGCCAGGGCGTCGAGCCGCAGAAATACGGCATCGGCCTCAAGGAGCTGTGGCAGGTCGACCCGGCGAAGCACCAGCCCGGGCTCGTCGTGCATACGCAGGGCTGGCCGCTCGACAGCCGGACCGGCGGCGGCTCCTTCATGTACCATCTCGAGGAAAACCAGGTGGCTGTGGGCTTCGTCGTCCATCTGAATTACGAGAACCCGCACCTCGCGCCCTTCGAGGAGTTCCAGCGCTTCAAGCTGCATCCGGCGATCCGCCCCTATTTCGACGGCGGCAAGCGCCTCGCCTACGGCGCGCGGGCAATCAACGAGGGCGGGCTGCAATCGGTGCCCAAGCTGGTCTTTCCCGGCGGCGCGCTGATCGGCTGCGCCGCGGGTTTCGTCAACCTGCCGCGCATCAAGGGCTCGCACAACGCGATGAAGACCGGGATGCTCGCGGCGGAGGCCGCGTATCAGGCGCTCGCGGGCGGCGCCGGCGGCGGCGGCGAGCTCACGGCATATCCGGAGGCGTGGCGGCGCTCCTGGGTCTATCAAGACCTGCACCGCGTGCGCAACGTGAAGCCGGGCTTGAGCCGCTGGGGCCTGTGGCTCGGCACGCTCTATGGCGGCGCCGATATGTGGGTCAACAATTTGGGCCTCGGCTTCCTCGCGCCGTGGACGCTGCGGCACGGCAAGGCCGATCACGAGACGCTCAAGCCCGCCGACCAGTGCGCGAAGATCCGGTACCCCAAGCCCGACGGCCGCATCACCTTCGACCGCCTCTCCTCGGTGTTCATCTCCAACACCAACCACGAAGAGGACCAGCCGGTCCATCTCGTGCTGCGCGATCCGGCGATCCCCGTCGCGGTCAATCTGTCGCGCTACGACGCGCCGGAGCAGCGCTATTGTCCCGCGGGTGTCTACGAGATCGTGCGCGACGACGACGGCTCCAATCCGCGGCTGCAGATCAACGCGCAGAACTGCGTGCACTGCAAGACCTGCGACATCAAGGATCCGCTGCAGAATATCAATTGGGTGGTTCCCGAAGGCGGGGGCGGCCCGAATTATCCTAATATGTGAGCGCCGCGAGGCGCGGACAGGTCATGAGCAAAAGGCAGCGGGTGAAGGAACGGGCGGCGTCGCGGCGCGCCATCACGGCGGCGTGCGTGGCGCTTGCGCTGGCCGCTTGCAGCCAAGGCGGGCGCAGCGCGGGCACGGAGACCGATCCCGTCGCGGCTCCGGCGGCGCCGGCCAGCGCGCTTGGCAGCTACCTCGCCGCGCGCCACGCGCAGCAACAGCGCGACTACGCCCGCGCCGCCGAATATATGAGCCGGGCGCTGGCCGATGATCCCGGCAATTCCGACCTGGTGCGCCGCACCTTCGTGCTGCGCGTCAGCGAGGGTCGCATGGCCGAGGCGGTGCCGCTGGCGCAGCGCATCGTCGAACTCGACCGCAATGCCGGCCTGGCGCAGATCGTCCTGCTGCTGCAGGAGGTGAAGGCCGGCGACTTCGCCGCGGCGCAGCAGCGGGCGCGCCTGCTGCCGAGCGACGGCGCGCAACGGCTTTCCGCACCGCTGCTCATCGCCTGGTGCGAGATGGGGCTGCAGCACCGCGCGCCGGCGCTGCAGGCGCTCGACGCGCTCAACGACGTGCGCGGCGTGCAGACGCTGCGCGACCTGCACGCCGCAATGATCGCCGATTACGCCGACCGCATCGGCGAGGCCGACGAGGCCTACAAGAAGCTGCTTGCCGGCCAGGCGCAGCCGACCTGGCGCGCGGTCGAGGTCGCCGGCAATTTCTACGAGCGGCACCAGCGCAGCGAGGAGGCGCGGCGCCTCTATGAGGGGCTTGCCGCCGGCGATCAGGGTGCGGCCGTCGTCGCGCCGGCCTTGCAGCGCATTGCCCGCGGCGAGGTGCCGCCGCGCATCATCGCATCGCCACAAGACGGCATGGCCGAGGCGCTGTTCGACCTCGCCAGCATCCTCGATCAGCGCGAGACACTCGACGCGTCGCTCATCTATGCCCGCCTCGCGCTCGATCTGCGCCCGAACTTCCCGCTGGCGCAGATGCTGGTCGCCGAGATCGACGAGGATCAGAAGCACACCGCCGAGGCGCTGGCGCTCTACCGCAACATCGACGCCAAATCGACGCTCGCCTGGACGGCGCGGCTGCGCGCCGCCCTGGCGCTCGACGCGCTCGACCGCACCGACGAGGCGGCCGGCGAATTGAAGCGCATGGCGGCGGAGCGGGCGAAGGACCCCGAGCCGCTGGTCCAGCTCGGCGACATCCTGCGCGGGCGCAGCCGCTTCGGCGATGCCGTCGCCGCATACGATCAGGCGCTCGCCCGGGTCGACCATGCCGAGCCGCGCGACTGGCGCCTGTTCTACAGCCGCGCTGTGGCGCTCGAGCGCTCCGGGCAATGGCCGCGCGCCGAGGCCGATCTGCGCCGCGCGCTCGAGCTGCAGCCGGAGCAGCCGCTGGTGCTCAACTATCTGGGATATTCCTGGATCGACAAGGGCCAGAACCTCGAGCCGGCGCTCAAGATGATCCAGCGCGCCGTCGAGCTGCGCCCCAATGACGGCTATATCGTCGACAGCTTGGGCTGGGCCTATTACCGGCTCGGGGATTTCGGTAACGCCACGCAAATCCTCGAGCATGCCATCGAACTGCTGCCGGAGGATCCGACCGTCAACGACCATCTCGGCGATGCCTACTGGCAGTCGGGGCGCGTCGCCGAGGCGCGTTTCCAATGGCGCCGCGCGCTGCAGTTCAAGCCCGAAGCCGACGAGGTCAAGACCATCGAGACCAAGCTCGATCGCGGTCCGGTCAAGCCGCCCTCGGGATCATCGACGCGCGGCGGCTGATGGCTGAGCGCTGGTCCGCTCCGGCGAAGCTCAATCTTTATCTGCATGTCGTGGGCCGCCGCGCCGACGGCTATCACGTGCTTGACAGCCTCGTCGCTTTCGCCGAGCCGGCGGACGAGGTCATCGCCGAGCCGGCGCCGGCTCTGTCGCTGGCGGTGCGCGGCCCTTACGCCGCCGCGCTCGGCGACACGGCGCGCGACAATCTCGTCTGGCGCGCCGCCGAGCGCCTCGCCGCGCAAGCCGAACGCCCAGCCGCGGCGGCGCTGACGCTGATCAAGAACCTGCCTGTCGCCTCGGGCATCGGCGGCGGCTCGAGCGATGCCGCCGCCGCCTTGAAGGCGCTCGCCGCGCTGTGGCGGCTCGATCCCGCCCAGGCGGATCTCGCCGCGCTCGCGGCAACGCTCGGCGCCGATGTGCCGGTCTGCCTCGCCGCGCGTGCCGCCTGGCTCGGCGGCATCGGCGAGGTGGTCGAGCCGGCGCCGGCCTTGCCGCCGGTGACGGCGCTGCTGGTCAATCCGGGCATCGCGCTGCCGACGCCGGCCGTGTTCAAGGCGCGCCAGGGCCCGTTCTCGGCGCCGGCGCGCTTCGCCATGCCCGAGGACGCCGCCGGCCTTGCCGCGCTCCTCGCGGCGCGGCGCAACGACCTCACCGCAGCAGCCGTCGCGCTCGTGCCGGCGATCGGCGACGTGCTCGAGCGCCTCGCTGCGCTCGAGGGTGCGCTCATCACGCGCATGAGCGGCAGCGGCGCCACCTGCTTCGCCCTCTTCGCCGCGCCCGAAACTGCGGCAGCCGCCGCGGCGCGGCTGCGCGCCGAGCGGCCGGGCTGGTGGCTGGCGGCGGGGCGATTGTCGTAGCCGCCGGCTCGACCGTTCACGCGCCGCTCCGATGCATATCGCCGACCGGCAATCTTCGTGATGGCTAGTTCGTCGAACTTTTCATCTTCGGAGAGCCGTAAGCGTCCGATCGCCGCCTGTGACGCGACAAACGAGACTGCTCCGGTGTCGTATTTCTTGTAGCGATCCGGCGGCGTCTCCACGTGCGCGGTAAGATCGGCGTGGCGGAAATGCAGCTACACCCGTCGGCCCGATCGGCGCCGCGCCGATATCGCACCGGCGCGGCGATTGACGGCGCATTTGCGCCACGCGTAAGGTGTCGAGTCGCGAAGGCGAGGCAGCACAGGGCATGAGCAAGTTGGACGACGCGGTGACGCGCCTGGAGCGGGCGGTGGCGCGGTTGGAAAAGGCGGCGGGCCGGGCCGGCGAGGGCGCGAAGAGCGGCCACGCCGCGCTGGCCGCGGCCAAAGCGGACTACGCTGCGCTGCTCGCCACCACCGACAGCGTCGCGCTGCGCCTCGATGCGGCGATCGGTCGCCTCGATCGTGCGCTGGAGGCATGATGGCGCAGGTCACCGTCACCATCAATGGGCGCAATTACCCCGTTGCCTGCAATTCGGGCGAGGAAGGCCGCATCGGCGAGCTCGCCCGCTACGTCGACGGCAAGGTCAAGGCGTTCGCCCAGGAGTTCGGCGCGGTCGGCGAGGCGCGGCTGCTGCTGCTGACGGCGCTGGTGCTGGCCGACGAGGTGGCCGAGGCGCGCGAGGCGCAGAACGGGCACCACGCCGCCGGCAATGGCGCCGCTCCGGCAGCGGAAAGCCTGGCCAGCGGCATCGACGATCTCGCCCAGCGCATCGAGGCGATTGCCGCGCGCCTCGAGACGCCCCACATTTAGGGCGAGGATGGGGCTGCCTGGTGCGTTAGGTCGCACATACCCCGGGGCCGATATCGACCTCTAGGGGGCTGTCCCTGCCGGAGCCTTGGTTTCGGTATATGGCTCCCACCTGCGAAAGCGGGCCACGAGGGTCATGCAATGCCGACGGCCGAGGTGGCTCCATCCTCACCTCTCTCAGTCCGATCACTCCCCGACTTCGCGCGATGCCTGCGCGGCGCAGGGCGTGGCTCCCGCGCGGCGCAGGGCGTTATGGTAGGCAAGGACCGAGGCTCCGGCGGCGACGGGAAGGAGGGGCAAGCATGAGGTTGCTTCTATGCGGTGACGTGGTCGGACGCTCCGGACGCAGCGTCATCGTCGAGCACATGCCGCGGCTGCGCCGCGACCTCGCCCTCGATTTCGTCGTCGCCAATGGCGAGAATGCGGCGCACGGATTCGGCATCACCGACAAGATCTGCGAAGAGCTCTACGCCGCCGGCGTCGACGTCATCACCACCGGCAACCATGTGTGGGACAAGCGCGAGATCATCCCCTACATCGCCGGCGACCCGCGGCTGTTGCGGCCGGTCAATTTCCCGCCGGGCACGCCGGGCAAGGGGCACGGCATCTTCTTGCTGGCGGATGGGCGCAAGTTGCTGGTGATCAACGCCATGGCGCGCCTCTTCATGGATGCGATCGACGATCCCTTCGCCGGCGTCGACCGGCTGCTGGCGGAGCACCCGCTCGGCAGCGTCGCCGCGATCCTGGTTGATTTCCACGGCGAGGCCACCTCTGAAAAGATGTCGATGGGCCATTTCTGCGACGGCCGCGTCTCCGCCGTGATCGGCACGCACAGCCATGTGCCGACGGCCGACGCGCAGATCCTGCCGCAGGGGAGCGCCTACATGAGCGATGCCGGCATGTGCGGCGATTACGATTCGGTGATCGGCATGCAGAAGCAGACCGCCATCGCCCGCTTCGTGCGCAAGATGCCCGGCGAACGGCTGCAGGTCGCGGAAGGCGAGGGCACGCTGTGCGCCGCCTTCATCGAGACCGACGACGCGACCGGGCTCGCGCGGCGCATCGCGCCGTTGCGCTTGGGCGGCCGGCTGCGGCCGGAATGGCCGCTCGATGAGCCCATCGCCGCGACCGTGCCCACGGTGTTCTGACCGCCATCGGCGGGCATGTCGCCCATGCCGCCCGCGCATGGGTGCCCTGCCTCGTGCCGCGCCTGTCTCCGCCGGCCGCACCCTTATATGCTGGGAGTGATAGGGTCGGGCGAAGGAGACACGCCATGGCACAGGTCGATCCCGCCGCGGAGCCGCAGCGGCCATTGCCGCCCGTCGACACCCGCATCGAACAGCTGCCGAAGCTCGGCGCGTTCGAGGTTCGCCCGCCGTCGCCCGCCGATCACGAGGCCTATTGTGCCTTCGCCGCCAAGCTCGAGCGCGAGGATCTGCGGCTGCGCTTCGCCGGGCTGGTGAAGCTCGACTGCGCGGACCTGCGTACCCAACTCCTCGCCATAGACCACGCGCAGCACGAGGCGCTTGCCGCCTTCGCCGGCGGCGAGATGCTGGCCATCGCTCATCTCGTCCGCACCGCGCCGGCGACGGCGGAGTTCGCGCTCATCGTGCGCTCGGATCTGAAGCGGCACGGGCTTGGGCGCGTGCTGCTCGAGCGCTTGGTCGATCACGCCTGCCGGCTGGGCTTGCGCGCACTCACGGCGCAGATTCTCGGCGAGAACCTGCCGATGCTGCGCCTCGCGCGCGAGGCCGGGTTCCGCTCCGTCGGCCGCAGCGGCTTCCTCGTCGACATGGCGAAGGATCTGCGGTGCCGCGACGATGCGTTCGCCGCGCCGACGGATGCCGCCTGAGGGGGCGTTTGCCAAGCGGCCGATCTGCGCTACTCTCGTTGATATCTGCCGGAAGCGGCGGGCCTAGGCTCGCCGCCGCGCGACAGCGGCAAAGGGGCGGCCGATGGAGTTGCCGATCCCGCAAATCGACGCAGGCCGACCATGAATGACGTGCCGCCGCAGCCGCCGAGCGGCAGCGGGCGCAGCGGTGGCCGTATGGTCGCCGCGGCCGCTGCCATCATCGTGCTCTCGCTGGTCGCCATCGGCATCTATGCGTGGCAGTCGCTGGGTGCGTCGGCGCTGACGACGCAGGGCTATGTCGCGCTGGTGCTCGGCACGCTCGGCACCGCCGGCCTCGGCGTCGGGCTGATGGCACTCGTCTTCTACAGCAACCGATACGGCTACGACGAGCGCGTCGGCGGCGGCGACGAGCCCCCTGAGCACTAAGGCGCGCCGCAATGCTGCCATATTGACGGGCTAAGACGCCCGGACGGACGACGCGGACTCCGCAGCCCACGCCGGGGTTTGTCCTGCACCGGGATATGCTATGGTCCCGAGCCGAAAGCCCTAGGAATTTCAGGAACTAGCGATAAGCCATGGCGGGCCATTCCCAGTTCAAGAACATCATGTACCGCAAGGGCGCGCAGGACAAGAAGCGCGCCAAGATCTTCACCAAGATCATCCGCGAGCTGACCACGGCAGCGCGCACCGGCTTGCCCGAGGTCGCAGCCAACCCGCGGCTGCGCGCCGCCGTCACGGCTGCCAAGGAAGCGAACATGCCGAAGGACACGGTCGAGCGCGCGATCCGGCGCGGCGCTGGCGGCGAGGACGGCGAGAATTACGAGGAGGTGCGCTACGAGGGCTACGGGCCGGGCGGCGTCGCCATCATCGTCGAGGCGCTGACCGACAACCGCAACCGCACCGCGAGTGACGTGCGCACCGCCTTCACCAAGGCCGGCGGCCATCTTGGCGAGAGCAACAGCGTGAGCTTCCTCTTCGAGCGGCTCGGCCAGGTCGTCTATCCCGCCAAGGCCGCCTCGGCCGACGCCATGTTCGAGGCCGCGGTCGAGGCCGGCGCCGACAATGTCGAGAGCGGCGCGCCGGAGCATGTCGTGACCTGCGCGCCCGAGGCGCTCAACACCGTGCGCGATGCGCTCGAGCGCCGCTTCGGCGCGTCCGCCTCGGCCAGGTTGGTGTGGAAGCCCAAGACCCAGGCCCCCGTAGAGGGGCATGCCGCGGAGGCGCTGTTCAAGCTGCTGGAGACCCTGGAGGACAGCGACGACGTGCAGAACGTGTTTGCCAATTTCGAGGTGTCCGACGAAGTCATGGCGCGGTTGAGCGCCTGATCTCGCCGGCATCCTCCGTCAAGGACATCGCCATGCGTCTGCTCGGACTCGATCCGGGGCTGCGCCATACCGGTTGGGGAGTGGTCGATGTTGCCGGCAATCGGCTGAGTCACGTCGCCGCCGGCGTCGTCCATTCGCGCGACGGCGAGAAGCTGGCGACGCGGCTGGTCGACCTCTTCCGTCAGCTCAACGGCGTGCTCGACCGCTACGCGCCCGACGAGGCGGCGGTCGAGGAGACCTTCGTCAACAAGAACCCGGCCTCGACCTTGAAGCTCGGCGTCGCCCGCGGCGTCGTGCTGCTCGTCCCGGCCGAGCGCGGCATCCCCGTCTTCGAATATTCGGCGAACCTGATCAAGAAATCGGTGGTCGGCGTCGGCCACGCCGACAAGCAGCAGATCGAGATGATGGTGCGCCGCCTACTGCCCGGCGCGGCGATCGAGGCGGGCGACGCCGCCGACGCCCTCGCCGTCGCCATCTGCCACGCCCACCACGCCGCGACGCAGCGCGCCTGGGCGGCGGGAGCGGCGCGATGATCGCCATGCTCGCGGGCATCGTCGAGCAGCGCGGGGCGGAAAGTCTCGTGCTCGACGTCAACGGCGTCGGCTATCTCGTCTTCGCCTCGGCGCGCACCCTGGGCCGCGCGCCCGCGCGCGGCGAGCCGCTGCGGCTCCTCATCGAAACGCATGTGCGCGAGGATCACATCCATCTCTATGGCTTCGCCGACGAGGCGGAGCGCAGCTCGTTCCGGCTGCTGACCACGGTGCAGGGCGTCGGCGCGCGGCTCGGACTGGCGATCCTGAGCGTGCTGGCGCCCGATGCGCTCGCCACTGCCATCCTGGCGCAGGACAAGGCGGCGCTCACCCGCGCCGACGGCGTCGGGCCGAAGCTGGCGACGCGCATCGCCAGCGAGCTCAAGGACAAGGTCGGCGGCATCGCGCTCGGGCCGGCGGCGTCGTCGGTCGCCGTGCCGGAGGGCGCCGCCGCGACCGATGCGGTCTCGGCGCTGGTCAATCTCGGCTACTCGCGCAGCGATGCGTTCGGCGCGGTGACGCAGGCGGCCAAGCGCCTCGGCGAGGCCGCGAAGATCGACGCGCTCATCCGCGCCGGGCTGCAGGAGCTCAGCCGATGAGCGAGAAGCGCGTGGTGGCGGGAGAAGCGGGCCGCGATGATGCCGGCGAGACGTCGTTCCGCCCGCTCAGCCTCGACGAGTTCGTCGGCCAGGCGCAGCTGCGCGCCAATCTGCGCGTCTTCATCGAAGCGGCGCGTGCGCGTGGCGAGCCGCTCGACCATGTGCTGCTGTCCGGGCCCCCCGGGCTCGGCAAGACGACGCTGGCGCAGATCATCGCGCGCGAGATGGCGGTCGGCTTCCGCGCGACCTCGGGACCGGTGATCCAGCGCGCCGGCGATCTCGCGGCGCTGCTCACCAATCTGCAGCCGCGCGACGTGCTGTTCATCGATGAGATCCATCGCCTGACGCCGGCGGTGGAGGAGATCCTCTATCCGGCGATGGAAGATTTTCAGCTCGACCTCATCATCGGCGAGGGGCCGGCGGCGCGCTCGGTGCGCATCGACCTGCCGCCCTTCACCTTGATCGGCGCGACCACGCGCTCGGGCCTCATCACGCGGCCGCTGCGCGAGCGCTTCGGCATCCCGCTGCGCCTCACCTTCTATGATGCCGCCGATCTCGAGCGCATCGTCAGCCGCGGCGCGCGCGTGCTCGGCATGGACCTTGGCGCCGACGGCGCCAGCGAGATCGCGCGTCGCTCGCGCGGAACGCCGCGCGTCGCCGCGCGCCTGATGCGCCGCGTGCGCGACTTCGCCGCCGTCGCCGAGGTGAAGCGCATCGACGCCAAGGCCGCGGACGGCGCCTTGAACCGGCTCGAGGTCGACAATCGCGGCCTCGACGCGATGGACCGCCGCTATCTGCTGTGCATTGCCGAGAATTACGGCGGCGGGCCGGTCGGCGTCGAGACGGTGGCAGCGGCGCTCGCCGACCAGCGCGACGTCGTCGAGGAGGTGATCGAGCCCTACCTCATCCAGCAGGGCTTCGTGCAGCGCACACCGCGCGGCCGCATGCTGACCGACCTCGCCTACGACTATCTCGGCGTCAAGCCGCTGCGCCCGCGTGCGGCGCAGCTCGACCTGCTGGCGCAAGACGATCCCGAAGCCGAGGAGGCGGCGTCATGACCGGCCCGCTGCCGCGCGACGGTGTCGTCAGCGACGGCGCCTATCTCTTTCCGGTGCGCGTCTATTACGAGGACACCGACGCCGCCGGCCTCGTCTATTACGCCAATTACCTGAAATTCGCCGAGCGGGCGCGCACGGAAATGCTGCGCCGCCTTGGCGTCGAGCAGGAGCGGCTGCGCGCCGAGACCGGCCTCGTCTTCGTGGTGCGCCGCTGCACCGCCGAGTATCTTCTTCCGGCGCGGCTCGACGACGATCTCGTCGTCGTGACGCGGCTGGCGGCGCTGGGCGGCGCCTCGCTCGATCTCGATCAGGATGTCCGGCGCAGCGATGCGGTGCTCGTCCGGCTCGCCTTCCAGATCGCCTGCCTGGGTCAGAGCGGCCGGCCGCAGCGCCTGCCGCCGGTCCTGCGCTCGGCGCTCGCCTCTCTCAACGACACAGCAACTCGGATGGTCACGGCCCATGCAAGGTAACGTCGTCGATTCGGTCGCGCTCGGCGGGGCCGCTCCACATGATCTCTCGATCATCAGCCTGTTTCTCCAGGCCGACCTCATCGTCAAGATCGTCATGTTCCTGCTGCTGGCGGCGTCGTTCTGGTCGTGGGCGGTGATCTTCGACAAGATCATGAAGCTGCGCCGCCTGAGGCGCGACGCCGAGCATTTCGAGGAGAGCTTCTGGTCGGGCGGCTCGCTCGACGACCTCTACGACCGCGTCGGCATGCGGCCGATGGACCCGATGTCGGCGGTGTTCGCGGCGGCGATGCGCGAATGGCGGCGCAGCGCCGCCAAGGGCCTCGCCGCTTCGACGGCGTTGCGCACCAACCTGCAGGCGCGCATCGAGCGCGTCATGCATGTGACGGTGAGCCGCGAGATGGAGCGGGTGGAGCGCTTCATGCCCTTCCTCGCCACGGTGGGCTCGACCTCGCCGTTCGTCGGCCTCTTCGGCACGGTGTGGGGCATCATGAACAGCTTCCAGGCGATCGCCGCCACCAAGAACACCAGCCTTGCCGTGGTCGCGCCGGGCATCGCCGAGTCGCTGTTCGCCACCGCGCTCGGCCTCGTCGCGGCGATCCCGGCAGTGGTCGCCTACAACAAGTTCTCGACCGATTTCGGACGCTACGCCAGCCGGCTCGACGGCTTCTCCAGCGAGTTCAGCGCGATCCTGTCGCGCCAGCTCGACGAGAAGGGCTGACGCCATGGCTGGAAGCGTCATGAACGGCCGCAACGGCAACAACGGACGCGCCCGCTACAAGCCGATGAGCGAGATCAACGTCACGCCCATGGTGGATGTGATGCTGGTGCTGCTCGTCATCTTCATGGTGGCGGCGCCGCTGCTCACCGTCGGCGTCCCCGTCGAGCTGCCGCAGACCCAGGCGCCGGCGATCACCGAGCAGAAGGAGCCGCTGGTCATCACCGTCAACGCCGAAGGCAAGCTCTTCCTGCAGAACGGCGCGGTCGGCGACGACGAGCTGGTGCCGCGGCTGCAGGCGATCACCAAGAACAACCCGCAGGCCGACATCTACGTGCGCGGCGACCGCGCCATCAACTATGGCCGCGTCATGGAGGTGATGGGCATGGTGAGCGCGGCCGGGTTCTCCAAGGTGTCGCTCGTCACCGAGCAGGCGCGCGACAAGGCCAAGCGCTGACGCAGATGTCCTCGCTCGGCGGCATGTCCCGACGCACGTTGCTCTACTCCGCGCTGTTCCATGTCGGGGTCGCGGGGGCGCTTTACGGCCTCTACCATTTCCATTTCTTGGACCGGGTCATCGCCGAGGACACGCCGCTGGTTGTGCAGCTCGTCAACCCGGCGGCGCTCACGCGGGCAACGGAAGTGAACCTGACGCCGCCCAAGCCGGAGAAGCCCAAGGAGGTCGCGCAAGCCGAGCCGTCGAAGCCCGAACCGCCGAAGCCCGAGCCGCCGAAGCCGGTGCCGCCCCCACCGCCACCGCCCGAGCCGGCGCCGAAGCCGCCCGAGCCGCCGCCACCGCCGCCCAAGCCCGAGCCCAAGCCGGAACCGCCCAAGCCTGCGCCTGCGCCGCCACCGCCGAAGCCCGAGCCGCCCAAGAAGAAGGAGGACGATTCCGCCTTCGACGCGCTGCTCAAGAACCTGGCGAAGCGCGACCCCGCGCATGCCGAGCCGGCGAAGCAGGCGGCCGCGGCCGAGCCGAAAGCCTCGACGCAGCCGATCGCGCCTTTGGGCTCGCAGCTCTCGACGAGCGAGCTCGACCTCGTCAAGCAGCAGATCTACGAGTGCTGGAACGTGCCCGCGGGGGCGCGCGAGGCGAAGAATCTGACGCCCGAGTTCCGCGTTTATATGAACGCGGACGGCACCGTGCGCTTGGCGATGTTGCTCAATCCCGAGCGCAACAGCGACCCGTTCTTTCAGGCCGCGGCGGAAAGCGCGATGCGCGCCTTGCGCAACCCGCGCTGCTCGCCGCTCAAGCTGCCGCCGAACAAGTACGACGAGTGGCAGACCTTCACAATCCGCTTCGATCCCAAGGATGTCCTATGACATGGCCTAATTTTCGGCTGCATGCCGGGCGCGTGGCCGCCGCGCTGCTGGTGCTGGCGACAGTGGCGGCGCCGGCGCGCGCGGAGCTGCATCTCGACATCACCAGGGGCAAGATCGAGCCGATGCCGATCGCCATCCCGGACTTTTCCGGCGGCGCCAATGGCGGCCAGATGGCGCATGACGTCACTCAGGTGCTCTCCTCCGATCTCGAGCGCTCCGGCCTGTTCCTGCCGCTCGATTCGAAGGCCTTCATCGACAAAGACGCAGCCACCCGCACGCCGCCGCGCTATGGCGATTGGCGGCTCATCAACGCCCAGGCTCTGGTCACGGGCACCGCCGAAATGCAGCCGGACGGACGGCTTCAGGTCGAGTTCCGCCTGTGGGACGTCTTCGCCGAGCAGCAGCTCACCGGCCTGCGCTACACCACGACGCAACAGAACTGGCGGCGCATCGCCCACATCATGGCCGACGCAATCTACAAGCGCATTACCGGCGAGGACGGATATTTCGACACGCGCGTCGTCTACATCTCCGAGACGGGTCCCGCTGACCGCCGCATCAAGCGCTTGGCGATCATGGACCAGGACGGCGCCAACCACCGGTTCCTGACCGACGGCCGCTCGCTGGTGCTGACGCCGCGCTTCTCGCCCAGCGCGCAGGAGATCACCTATCTGTCTTATGCGCGGGGGGTGCCGCGGGTCTATCTCTTCAACATCGACACCGGGCAGCAGGAAGTGCTGGGCGATTTTCCCGGCATGACCTTCGCGCCGCGTTTCTCGCCCGACGGCAACAAGGTGATCATGAGCCTCGCCGTCGATGGCAACAGCGATATCTACACGCTCGACCTGCGCACGCGCCAGGCGACGCGACTCACGGACAATCCGGCCATCGACACCTCACCCAGCTATTCGCCGGACGGATCGCAGATTGTCTTCAACAGCGATCGCGGCGGCTCGCAGCAGCTCTATGTCATGCGCGCCGACGGCAGCGACGTGAAGCGGATCAGCTTCGACGCAGGCGCGCGCTACGGCACGCCGGTGTGGTCGCCGCGCGGCGACCTCATCGCCTTCACCAAGATCGAGGGCGGCCAATTCTATATCGGCGTGATGCGACCGGATGGCTCGGGCGAGCGGCTGCTGACCCAGGCCTTCCTGGTCGAGGGGCCGACCTGGGCGCCCAATGGGCGCGTGCTGATGTATTTCCGCCAGGCGCCCACCGATTCAAAGGGCAAGGGCGGCACCCCCCGGCTTTATTCGATTGACTTGACGGGATATAACGAGCGCGAGGTGATTACACCACAGGATGCGTCCGACCCGGCGTGGTCCCCCTTGATTCCCTGATTAACTAAAAGTATAGTCGCGCCGCTTTCGCTGACCGCGGCTGGCGTACGCCTCCGAACGCCGGAAGGAGCGAGGGGGCCTGCGGGCTACGCCGTCCAACCAAAATGCCACCCAATCCCAGGTATTTTCGAGGGAGTACAAAATGAATCTTCGTTTCTTGAGCCTGCTCGCGGGCGTTCTGCTCCTGGCCGCCTGCGCGGATACCACGCCGACGACCGGTGGCGCCGCGGGTGGCGCTAGCGCCAGTACCCCGTCGACCCCGTCGTCGGGCAGCGTACAGCCCGGCACCGAGCAGGACTTGGTGCAGAACGTGGGCGATCGCGTTTTCTTCGACTACGACAAGAGCGACATCAAGGCGGAGGGCCGTCAGGTTCTCCAGCGTCAGGCCGACTGGCTCAAGAAGTATTCGAATGTCACCGTGACCGTCGAAGGTCACTGCGACGAGCGCGGCACGCGCGAGTACAACCTCGCGCTCGGCGAGCGCCGCGCCACGGCCGTGAAGAAGATGCTGGTAGCCCTCGGCGTTCCCGCCAGCCGCGTCTCGACCATCAGCTACGGCAAGGAGCGGCCGGCGGTGGTGGGATCGAACGAGGCGGCTTATGCGCAGAATCGTCGCGGCGTGACAGTCGTCAACTGATCGGCGCTCCCGATCCTGTTGGTTTAGGGCGCCTGCCTTCCTCCGACGCTCGTGTCGCGGGGAGGGCAGGCGCCCTTATTTTGCCCAAAAGCCGGCCTAAGGTAAGCTTGAGGCGGGCTGTCCGCGGCGGCCGTCGCCCAGTGCTTTTCAGGCCCGCGCGCGGGGCCGGAGGATCTGACGACGATGCGACCAACGGTTTTTGCCGTCTTCCTGTGCGGGCTTAGCCTCTGTCTCGTTGCTGGCGCCCGCGCGCAGACCGGCAACGACCTTCGCCCGTTGCTCGATCGGCTCGACCGCCTCGAGCGCGACATGAACCTGCTGCAGCGCCAAGTCTACCGCGGCACCAGCCCCGGCGGCGCGCCGGTGCCGATGAGCCCAGCCGACACGCAGGCAGCGGTCAATTCCGAGGTGCGCTTCAGCCAGCTCGACGACCAGATGCGCGGCCTCACTGGCCAGATCGAGGAGATCACCTACAATCTCGCGCAGATGAAGCGCCGGCTCGACACGCTGGCGAGCGACATCGACCAGCGGCTCAGCGCGCTTGAGCGTGGGCCGGCGGCGGGCGGGGTCGCCGCCGCGGCGCCGGCGGCGGGCGCGGTCGATCCGCGCGCCCTCGCTGCGGCGCCGCCGAAAGGCGCGGGCGCCAACCCGGCAGAGCCGGCGAGCCAGTCGGGCGTGCTCGGCCGAATCGGCGGCGACCAGGCCGCCGCGGCGCCGCCGGCGCGGGCGGCTGCTGCCGCCGCGCCGGCGAGCGGGACGCCGCAGGAGCAGTACAACTACGCCTTCGGCCTGCTGCGCCAGGCCAATTACCCGGCGGCCGAGCAGTCTTTGCGCGCCTTCGTGCAGCGCTACCCGAATGATCCGCTCGCCGGCAACGCCCAGTACTGGCTGGGCGAGACCTATTACGTGCGGCAGGACTACAACAACGCCGCCACTGTCTTCGCCGAGGGCTATCAGAAATATCCCAAGGGGGGAAAGGCCGCCGACAACCTGCTCAAGCTCGGCATGTCCCTGGGCCAGCTCGGGCAAAAGGCGGATGCCTGCCGTGCCTTCGCGCGGCTCGACCGCGACTTCCCGGGCGCGCTGAGCAACGTCAAGGAGCGCGCCGCCGACGAGAAGAAGCGGCTCGCCTGCTGATCCGCCGATGACCACAGCGCCGCTCCAGGCGGCGGATTTCGCCGCGCTGATCGGGGCCTTCGCGCCGTTCGAGCCGGCGCCGCGCCTCGCCATCGGCGTTTCAGGCGGCGCCGATAGCTTGGCGCTGACGCTGCTGGCGCAGGGCTGGGCACAGGCGCAGGGCGGCGCCGTCGCGGCGCTGACCGTCGATCACGGGCTGCGGCCTGAAGCCGCAGCCGAGGCGGCCCAGGTCGGCGCCTGGCTCGCCGCGCGCGGCATCGAGCACACCATTCTCGCCTGGCGGGGCCCGCTGCCGGTGCGGGGCATCCAGGCGGCGGCGCGCGAGGCGCGCTACCGCCTGCTGGAAGGCTGGTGCGCCGAGGCGGGCGTGCTGCACCTGCTGCTGGCGCATCATCGCGAGGACCAGGCCGAGACGGTGCTGCTGCGATTGGCGCGCCGCAGCGGTCTGGATGGGCTCGCCGGCATGTCGGCGACGGTTGAGCGCGCCGCCTGCCGTGTGCTGCGCCCCCTGTTGCCGGTGCCGCGGGCGCGGCTCGTCGCCACCCTCCAGGCGCTCGGCCAGAGCTGGATCGAGGATCCGAGCAACCGGGACCACCGCTACGCCCGGGCACGGCTGCGCCAGGGCTTGGCACCGCTCGCCGAGGCGGGGCTCACGGTCGAGCGGCTGGCAGCGTCCGCGGCGCGGCTCGGCCGGGCGCGGGCGGCGCTCGAGGTCGAGGTGGCGGCACTGCTGGCGCGCAGCACGGCGATCCACCCTGCCGGGTTTGCCCGCATCGATGCGGCGGCGCTCGCCGCCGCCCCGGCGGAAATCGGCTTGCGGGCGCTCGCGGCCGTGCTGCTCATGGTCGGCGGCGCCGCCTATCCGCCGCGTAGCGAGCGCCTCGCGCGGCTGCATCGCCGGCTCGCCGGCGGGCTCGGCGGCGGCTGTACCCTGGGCGGCTGCCGCATCCTGCCGCGCCGCGGAGGCGTCCTGGTGTGCCGCGAGCCGGCGGCGACGGCGGCCCCGGTCGCCGCGCGTCCCGGCGCGGCGGTGACGTGGGACGGCCGCTTTCACCTGCGGCTGCCGGCCGGCGCGCCGACGGGCCTGAGGCTGGGCGCGCGTGGCATGGCGGGAGTTGAAACGGGAACGGGACGTTTACCATCGCCGGCGCGCCCTGGCATGCCCGTTCTACGCGACGACAAGGGCGACGTGGTGGCGTCGCCTGTGCTAGGCTGCGGGCAACTCGGGACCTTGCTGCCAAGCAGCCTGATGTTCCGGCCGAGACGACCGCTGACGGGGGCGGGGTTTACAGTTGTTTAAGCAGAAGCGCATCTTACATGTTATGCGGCGTCGGCGGCGGGCAGATTGGCCGGGATCCCGGTCCAGGCAAGCTCGTCCTCCTTTCGGGGGACGTCGGCTCGGTAAGGAAAGGCGTGGACCGTGAATAACTTTGGCAAAAACCTGGCGCTCTGGATCATCATCGGCCTATTGCTGGTGGCGCTGTTCAATCTGTTCCAGAGCTCGGCCAACCGCGGCTCGCCCAACCTGATGCCCTATTCGGAGTTCGTTGACCAGGTCAACAAGGGCCAGGTCAGCGACGTCACCATCCAGGGCAAGACCGTTACCTACACGCTGAGCGACAAGCGACAGTACTCGACCCACGCGCCGGACGATCCCGGCCTGGTCGAGCGCCTGATCGCCAAGAATGTGATCTTCAAGGCACTGCCGGCTGACGACAACGTGCCCACGCTGTTCAACATCCTCGTCAACTGGTTCCCCATGCTGCTGCTGATCGCCGTGTGGATCTTCTTCATGCGGCAGATGCAGGGCGGCGGCGGGCGCGCCATGGGCTTCGGCAAGTCGCGCGCGCGCCTGCTGACGGAGAAGGTCGGTCGCATCACCTTCGACGACGTCGCCGGCATCGACGAAGCGAAGCAGGAGCTCGAGGAGATCGTCGAGTACCTGAAGGACCCGCAGAAATTCCAGCGCCTCGGCGGCAAGATCCCCAAGGGCGTGCTGCTCGTCGGCCCGCCGGGCACCGGCAAGACGCTGCTCGCCCGCGCCATCGCCGGTGAGGCCAACGTGCCGTTCTTCACCATCTCGGGCTCGGACTTCGTCGAGATGTTCGTCGGTGTCGGCGCCTCGCGCGTCCGCGACATGTTCGAGCAGGGCAAGAAGAACGCACCCTGCATCATCTTCATCGACGAGATCGACGCGGTCGGCCGCCATCGCGGCGCCGGCCTGGGCGGCGGCAACGACGAGCGCGAGCAGACGCTGAACCAGTTGCTCGTCGAGATGGACGGCTTCGAGGCGAATGAGGGCGTCATCCTCATCGCCGCCACCAACCGGCCCGACGTGCTCGACCCGGCGCTGCTGCGGCCGGGCCGCTTCGACCGCCAGGTGGTGGTGCCGAACCCCGACGTGGTCGGCCGCGAGAAGATCCTCAAGGTGCATATGCGCAAGGTGCCGCTCGCCTCCGATGTCGACCCGCGCATCATCGCGCGCGGCACGCCGGGCTTCTCCGGCGCCGACCTCGCCAACCTCGTCAACGAGGCGGCGCTGATGGCGGCGCGCAGGGGTAAGCGCTCGGTCAGCATGTCCGAGTTCGAGCAGGCCAAGGACAAGGTGCTGATGGGCGCCGAGCGGCGCTCGATGGTGATGACCGAGGACGAGAAGAAGCTGACCGCCTACCACGAGGGCGGCCATGCGCTGGTCATGCTCTATGCCGAGGGCCACGAGCCGCTGCACAAAGTGACGATCATCCCGCGCGGCCGTGCGCTGGGCGTCACCATGTTCCTGCCCGAGCGCGACAAGTACAGCCAGTCGAAGATGGAGCTCGAGGCGATGGTGGCGAGCCTGTTCGGCGGCCGCGTCGCGGAGGACCTCATCTTCGGCTCCGCGAAAGTCACCACCGGCGCCTCCGACGACATCCGCCGCGCCACCAACCTGGCGCGCCGCATGGTCACCGAGTTCGGCTTCAGCGAGAAGCTGGGGCCGCTGCGCTACACCGAGAACGAGGAGGAAGTCTTCCTCGGCCATTCGGTGACGCAGCGCAAAAACGTCTCCGACGCGACCGCCAAGGTGATCGACGAGGAGATTCGCCGCATCGTCGAGGATGGCGAGCGCAAGGCGCGGCAAATCCTCACCGAGCATCTCGAAGAGCTGCATTCGCTGGCGCGGGGCCTGCTCGAGTTCGAGACGCTGTCGGCCGACGAGATCAAGCGCATCATCCGCGGCGAGAAGATCGTGCGCGACACCGGCGGCCCGGCCGAGGATCCGTCGCGCAGCGCTACCGGACGGCGATCCTCGGTGCCGCCCGCCGGCCGCGACAAGCCGGCCGGTGGCCTCGAGCCCGAGCCGCAGCCCGGCGCGTAGACCTTGGCGGCGAAACCGCCCAACGACCGAAGCCCCGCCCCGCCGCGGGGCTTCGCTGCTTTTGCGCCCGAATCGCCGCTGCGTCTGCGCCCGGCCGGGCTGCTCGAAGGCGCGGTCGCCACCGCCGCGATCGAGCAGGGCCGGGCCCTGCCGCTGGCGGGCGGGCCGCTCGCCTTCGCCGAGGTCGAGGCGCTCGCGCGTAGGCGCGATGGCGGCGTCGCCTCGGCCTTCGGTACGGTCGCCGACCTGCTGCGCTGGTCGGCGGAGCAATGGCCGAGCGTCGGCGAGCGGGTCGCCAACGCGCTCGCCGCCATCGTCGCGCCGCGCCGGCGTTGGGCGGGCTTGGCGCTTGACCGCCCGCGCCTTATGGGCGTCCTCGGCGTGACCGCCGACGGCATGGCGGGCGGCGATGCGGTCGAGCAAGGCCGCGCGCTCCTCGCCGCCGGCGCCGACATCATCGACATCCGCCGCGGCGGCGCGCCGACCTCGCCCGAGGAGGAGATTCGCTACACCGAGCCGGTGGTCCGCGCGCTCGCCGAGGGCGGCGCCCTGGTGTCGGTCGAGACCCAGCATGCCGCCGTCATGCGCGCGGCGCTCGCCGCGGGTGCTCGCATCATCAGCGGCGTGACCGCCGCGACCGACGACAAGGAAGGCCTCGCCGTCGCGGCGGAGAGCGGTGCCGCGGTCGTGCTCACGCACATGGTCGCGGCGCCGCGCCCGACTTCCGATGCCGCGCCCGACGATGATCCCGCGCTTGACGTGCTCGATTACCTCGAGGCCGGCATCGCCGCCTGCGAGGCGGCGGCGATGCCGCGCGAGTGGATCGTGGTCGATCCCGGCATCGGCTTCGGCAAGGCCGACCCGCATGACCGCGCGCTGCTGGCGCGGCTCACGCTCTTGCATGCAACCGGCTGCGCCGTGGCGCTCAGCGCCTCGCGCCAGTCCTTCATCGCCCGGCTGAGCCGGGGCGAGCCGCCCAAGGAGCGGCTCGGCGGCTCGCTTGCGGCGGCGCTGTGGGCGGCGAGCCAGGGCGTGCAGGTGCTGCGCGTCCACGATGTTGCGGAGACCCGCCAGGCGCTGGCCATCCGCCAGGCGATCGTGCGCGGTGCGCCGTTAGCGCTTTCTTGACACCGATCCGGCCAGGCTGGCTATACACATGCCGGTTTCAGGCGATGCCTCGAGGGGAGCGATGACGCGCAAGCTGTTCGGCACGGATGGGATTCGCGGCGCCGCCAACAGCGAGCCGATGACCGCCGAGACCGTGCTCAGGGTGGCGATGGCGGCGGGCCGCTGCCTGCGCCGCGGCGACCACCGCCATCTCGTCGTCATCGGCAAGGACACGCGTCTCTCGGGCTACATGGTCGAGCCGGCGCTCACCGCGGGATTCATCGCCATGGGCATGGATGTGGTGCTGGTCGGGCCGCTGCCGACGCCGGCCATCGCCATGCTGACGCGTTCCCTGCGCGCCGATCTCGGCGTGATGATCTCGGCCTCGCACAACCCGTTCGAGGACAACGGCATCAAGCTCTTCGGCGCCGACGGCTACAAGCTCTCTGACGAGATCGAGGCGGCGATCGAGGCGCAGCTCGACCGCAGCGCCGAGCATCGCGTGGCGGCGCACGCGCTCGGCCGCGCCAAGCGGCTCGACGATGCCGGTGGGCGCTACATCGAATTCGTCAAGGGCAGCTTCCCCAAGCGCCTGCGGCTCGAAGGGCTCAAGGTGGTGATCGACTGCGCCCATGGCGCCGCCTACAAGGTCGCGCCCACCGTTCTGTGGGAGCTCGGCGCCGAGGTCGTGCCGCTCGGCGTGGCGCCCGACGGCCTCAACATCAACCGCGACAGCGGCACCATGGCGACAGCGGCGATGCAGCGCGCCGTGGTCGATCATCGCGCGCATCTCGGCATTGCCCTCGACGGCGACGCCGACCGTCTGCTCATCGCCGACGAGTCCGGGCGGCTGCTCGACGGCGACCAGCTCATGGCGCTGATCGCGCTGCAATGGCGCCGTGCCGGGCGGCTCGACGGCAGCGGCGTGGTGGCGACGGTGATGTCCAATCTCGGTCTCGAGCGCCATCTCGCCGGCCACAAGATCCGCCTGCACCGCACCGCCGTCGGCGACCGCTACGTCGTCGAAGCCATGCGCAAGCTGGGCAGCAATCTCGGCGGCGAGCAGTCCGGCCACATCATCCTCGGCGACTGCTCGACCACCGGTGACGGGCTCATGGCGGCGCTGCAGGTGCTGGCGGCGCTGGTCGAGACCGGCGCGCCGGCGAGCCGCGTGTGCAACGTCTTCGCGCCGGTGCCGCAGCTTCTTAAGAATGTGCGCTTCGCGGGTGGCGCGCCGCTCGAGACCGCGCCGGTCAAGAAAGCGATCAGCGCCGGCGAGCGCCGCCTCGGCAAGGCCGGCCGTCTCGTCGTGCGCAAATCCGGCACCGAGCCGCTCATCCGCATCATGGCCGAGGGCGAAGACGAGGCCCTGGTTGCGGCCGTCGTCGACGAGATCGCCGCGGCAGTGGTGGTGGCCGGCGGCGCGGAGGGAAGGGCGGCGGAATGAACGGCCGCGTGCTGATCGTCGCGGGCTCCGATTCGGGCGGTGGCGCGGGCATCCAGGCCGACATCAAGACGGTGACGGCGTTGGGCGGCTACGCCGCCACGGCGATCACTGCGCTTACGGCGCAGAATACGCTCGGCGTCTTCGGCATCGTGCCGGTCGAGCCGAGCTTCGTGCGCCAGCAGATGGACGCGGTGCTCGGCGATATCGGCGCCGATTGCATCAAGACGGGCATGCTGCATGACGAGGCGATCATCGCCGCCGTGGCCGAGAGCCTCGCGGCGGTGCCGCGCGTGCCGCTCGTCGTCGATCCCGTCATGGTCGCGACCGGCGGCGCGGCGCTGCTCGATGCGCGCGCGGTCGACGCGCTGAAGCGGTTCATGGCGCGCGCCGCGGTGGTCACACCCAACATTCCCGAAGCGGAGGCGCTGCTCGGCCGGCGCATCGGCCCGGGCGACCTGCACAACGCGGCGGCGGCGCTCGCTGCGCTCGGCGCCAAACTCGTCATTCTCAAGGGCGGGCATCTCCCGGGCAACACGGTTCGCGATGTCGTGGTCGCGGGTGAAGACAGCTGGGTGCTGGAAAGCCCGCGCATCGACACGCGCCACACGCACGGCACCGGTTGCACGCTCGCCTCGGCGATCGCCACCGGCTTGGCGCAGGGCATGGCGCCGCGCCCCGCCATTGCTCGCGCGCATGCCTTCGTGCAGCAGGCGATCCGCACCGCCCCCGGCTACGGCCAGGGCCACGGCCCGCTCAATCACGCGCACACCATGGTCGACGAGCCCTAGCGAGGCGCGCTACATCTCTCGTGGACGAGCCTCAGCCCGTGAGCGACCGATGCGCCTGCCGATCTATCAAGTTGACGCCTTCACCGACCGGCTGTTCGGCGGCAATCCCGCCGCGATCGTGCCGCTCGAGCGTTGGCTGCCGGACGGGACCATGCAGGCCATCGCGGCGGAGAACAATCTGGCGGAAACCGCGTTCTTCGTGCGCGAGGGCGAGGGTTATGCGCTGCGCTGGTTCACGCCGACGGTCGAGGTCGATCTCTGCGGCCACGCGACGCTCGCCGCGGCCTATGTGATCTTCCATCGGCTGGAGCCGCGCCGCACCGAAGTGGCGTTCCGCACGCTCAAAGCGGGCAGCCTCTGCGTCAAGCGCCATGGCGACGCGCTCGCCATGGACTTTCCGTCGCGCCTCGCCGAGAAGGCGACGGCGCCGGCGGCGCTCGCGGCCGCGCTCGGCAAGGCACCTTCCGTGGTCCTGGCGGCGCGCGATTATCTCGCCGTTTACGAGCGGCAAGAGGAAGTGGCGGCGCTGGTGCCCGATTTCGCCGCGCTGGCACGGCTCGACCGTTTCGCCGTGATCGTCACCGCGCCCGGACGGGACGGCGTCGATTTCGTGTCGCGCTTCTTCGCACCGGCGCAAGGCATCGCCGAGGATCCCGTCACAGGTTCGTCGCACTGCACGCTGGCGCCCTATTGGGCGGCGCGACTCGGCAAGAAGACTCTCACGGCGCGGCAAATCTCGGCGCGCGGCGGCGACCTCACCTGCACGATCGCGGATGACCGCGTCATTATCGCCGGGCGCTGCGTGCTCTATCTCGAGGGCGCGATCACCGTTTAGTCCAGAGGTCTCTGCCCGTGCTGGCGGCAAAACTCCTCGATCTTTGCCCGGTCGGCGATGCAGGTACCGTTCTCGTCCTCAATCCATATATTCTTGATGCCAGTGGCGATACCAGACCCAAGCGCCGCGCAGCAGTATTTCATCGCGTCTGACGGTCTCCGATACGCTACCGGATGGGGTAACGGCACGCCGGTCTGCGAGGTGCGTTTCACGAAGTAGGGCATCGCTTTCCTGCTAAGCCCGCCTCAACGTCGCGCGCCGTTCAGCGCGTATCTGCACAGGCCGGCCACCATTGTAGCCTCCGGAGTGTCGCCATGCGGCCTTCCGATTGCGATATCTGCCCCCGGCTACGGCAACTCCGGGAGTTGCGTAGCAACGCTCAAAATTTGAGCGGACGGGGCGTCCTCTGGACAATCCTTGATCAAAACACGGCCTTCGCAGTGCGCGCAAGCCGGCATCGCCGCTCGGCGCCGCCTTTGGCATGAATCTTGTTTCTGTTCGGCAGTTGCCCATTCGCTTGCCGGGGCCGGCACTCACTCAAGCACTTGAGCAGGCCAAGATGATTCAACCGGTACTCTCGGTGCATGCGGCTTTCCCGGTCCGCTTCTTGAGCAGAGGCGTGCCTGCGCGCCGAGCCACCGTGCTGGCCGCTGCCGTTTTCAGCGTGATCGGTTTGTGGAGCGGCGCGGCGGCGGCGGCCGAGTTGTGGCTCGACCCGTGTGATCCCGCCCGCGCCGCGCTCGGCCCGGAGAAGGCGCCGGGCGCGGTGATCTGGAGCCATGGCCGCTCGGTCGATGCCGAAGATTTCCAGGCGCCCGCACCGCCCTACATGACCACGCTTAGCGACGGCGGATGGGATACGTTCCGCTTCAACCGCCGGCGTGCGAGCGACACCTTGCCCGGCAGCGCGCGAGCGCTGGTTGAGGAGGTGCATGAGCTGAAGCGACAGGGCTATCGCCAAGTGGCGCTCGCCGGACAATCCTTCGGCGCTTTCCTTTCGCTGATGGCGGCGGATGCCAGCGACGAGGTCGATGCCGTCGTCGCCACCGCGCCTGCCGCCTTCGGCACCTTCGCGGATTTCTACGACACGTGGCGCAGCAACGCGACCGAGCTCTATTCGGTGCTGGAGCGGGTGCGGCGAGCGCGGGTCATGATCTTCTATTTCCACGGAGATGAATTTGATCCGGGCGGGCGCGGCGAGCGTTCTCGCGACATTCTGAGCGCGCGCCAGCTGCCCTACGTGGTGATCGACCAACCGGCCCGCCTGACTACGCATTGGGCGGCTGCCACGCCGCAATTCGCCCGTGCCTTCGGCGGCTGCATTCTGGGATTCCTGGATGCCGCGGCGCTCGCCGACGGCGCGCGCTGCGATGGCGATAGGTTGTGGGCCGGGACGCCTGCCATCAAAACCGCGCAGCCCAGCACGGCCTCCCATCCTGGCGACAAGGCAGGCGGCGGATGACCCGTGCGGGACCCGTGACGCGCGGTGGGGACACGCCCTAGGCGCGGCGTCCTGGCTCGGCTATCGTGCCCGCCGCAAGCCAAGGAGACGCTGTCGTGGCCAAGACTTACGAGGTCGCCGTCATCCCCGGCGACGGGATCGGCAAGGAAGTCGTGCCGGAAGGCAAGCGCGTGCTCGAGGCCGCGGCGCGCCGCTACGGCTTTGCGCTCGAATGGCAGCACTACGATTGGAGCTGCGAGCGCTACGCCAAGACCGGCGCGATGATGCCGAAGGACGGGCTCGAGCAGATCAAGGGCATGGACGGCATCTTCCTCGGCGCGGTCGGATATCCCGGCGTGCCCGACCACATCTCGTTGTGGGGATTGCTGATCCCGATCCGCCGCAACTTCCAGCAATATGTCAATCTGCGGCCGGTGCGGCTGCTCGCCGGCGTCGAATCGCCGCTCAAGGACCGCAAGCCCGGCGACATCGATTTCTACGTCGTGCGCGAGAACAACGAAGGCGAGTACTCCGAGATCGGCGGCCGTTTATACCCGGGCACGGCGATGGAAATGGCGATGCAGCAGACCGTGTTCACCCGCATCGGCTGCGACCGCATCATGCGCTATGCCTTCGAGCTCGCCGCCAAGCGCAAGAAGCACGTGACCTCCGCGACCAAATCGAACGGCATCATCCACACCATGCCCTATTGGGACGAGCGCTTCGCCGCCATCGCCAAGGACTATCCGCAAATCCGCACCGACCAGTACCACATCGACATCCTGACCGCGCATTTCGTGCGTAACCCGCACTGGTTCGACGTGGTGGTAGGCTCGAACCTGTTCGGCGACATCCTCTCGGATCTGGGGCCGGCCGTGGTCGGCTCGATCGGCGTCGCACCCTCCGCCAACATCAATCCCGAGCGCGCGTTTCCCTCGATGTTCGAGCCGGTGCACGGCTCGGCGCCGGACATCGCCGGCAAGGGCGTCGCCAACCCGATCGGCCAGATCTGGTCCGGCGCGATGATGCTGGCGCATTTAGGCGAGACGGAAGCGGCGGCGGCGATCGAGCGCGCGATCGCCGCCGTACTCGCCGACCGCGGCGCGCCCAAGACCGCCGATCTCGGCGGCAAGGCCGGCACGACGGAGCTCGGCGCCGCCATCGCCTCGGCGCTCGGCTGAGGCGCGAGGCGGCGCGATGACCGAGCTCTATTTCGACGATTTCTCGGTCGGCGATCGCTTCACCACGCGCGGCGTCACGGTCACCGAGAGCATGATCATCGATTTCGCGCTCTCCTACGACCCGCAACCCTTCCACATCGATGTCGAGGCGGGCAGGCAGAGCAATTACGGCGGGCTCATCGCCAGCGGCTTCCACACCCTGGCGCTGGGCTTCCGCATGGTGCTGGAGACCGGCATCTTCCGCGCCGCCAGCATGGGCTCGCCCGGCTTCGACGAGCTGCGCTGGCTCAAGCCCGTGCGCCCCGGCGACACGCTCCACGCCGAGCTCGAAGTGGTGGACAAGAAGCCCTCGAGCTCGAAGCCCGACCGCGGCATCATGCGCGCCGCCTACCGCATCAGGAACCAGAAGGGCGAGGAGGTGCTGACGTTCCTGTCGATGCACCTCCTCAAGCGGAAGGGCTGAGCAATCCTGGGTTGGGGGAACCTCCAGTCGCGCCGATACGTACGAAGGTCATGCGGCGACGATCGGGCGTCACCTTGCGATTGACGATGGCGGCGGCCTTGGCCGGCTGCGTGCCGATGGTCAAGGACGAATTGCCGAACGGCGACCACGTCGTCACCACCTATGTGCGGCTGCAAGGCATAGCCGAGGCGCGCGACGACAACCTCTGGGCCGCGCGGCAGCAATGCCATGGCGGCGTCGTGCTGGTCGAGGAAACCCACGGCGTCGACGATAACGGCGCTTGGGATCGCCTGGTCTATGGCTGCGCCGCGCCGACCGAGGAGTCGGCGCGGTGATGCGGAGGTACTCGCTTACGCCCGAGGTGGAAGCGGCGCGCCGGCGCTACGCGCCTTCATCGTACTCAGCGGCGATGGCCTTGCCCGTGTAGTCCTTGAGGAAAGCAGTGGCGATGAGCGAGACGACGGCGCAGGCGGCGATATACCAGGCGATGGCATAGGGCGTCTTGTACTCGGCGTAGAGCCAAGTGGCGATGAGCGGCGCCGGGCCGCCGGCGATGACCGAAGCGAGCTGGTAGCCCAAGGACGCGCCGCTGTAACGCAGCCGGCCGGTGAAGCTTTCGGCGATGAGCGCGGCTTGCGGTCCGTACATCATGTCGTGCGGGATGAGCGACAGGAAGACCGCGAGGAAGATCAGTCCGCCCGACAGGGTGTTGAGCATGGCGAAATAGACGAAGCCGAAGATGCCGGTGACCACCGCGCCGAGCATGTACATGCGCTTGCGGCCGATGCGGTCGGAGATGTAGCCGGAGAGCGGGATGCTGACGAAAGACAGCAGCGATGCCGCGAGAACGGCGGTGAGCACCGTGTCGCGCGGCACTTTCAGCATGCCGGTGGCATAGCTGAAGACCCAGGCGGTGAAGATGTAGAACGGCGCTTGCTCCGCCAGGCGCGCCAGCGCAGAGAGGATGATCTCCTTGGGCTGGCGCTTGATCACCTCGAGCGTCGGCGCCTTCTCGATCTTGCGCTCGGCGGTGAGGCGCTGAAAGGTCGGCGTCTCCAGGATGCCGAGCCGGATCCACAGGCCGATGCCGACGAGGACGATGCTGATCGCGAACGGGAGGCGCCAGCCCCAGCTCAAGAAGGCGTCGCCCGGCAGCAGCCAGCTGAAGAAGAGGACGGCGCCATTGGCCAGGAACAGGCCGGCGGGTACGCCGAATTGCGGCCATGAGGCGACGAAGCCGCGGTGATGGTCGGTCCGCGCCCATTCCATCGACAGGAGCACCGAGCCGCCCCATTCGCCGCCGACGCCGACGCCTTGGATGAAGCGCAGCGCCGTCAGGATGATCGCGCCCCAGACGCCGATGCTCTCATAGGTCGGCACGAAGGCGACGAGGAAGGTGGCGATGCCCATCAGCATGAGCGTCGCGATCAGCGTCGATTTGCGGCCGATGCGGTCGCCGTAATGGCCGAAGATGGCGGCGCCGACCGGCCGCGCGGCGAAGCCCACCGCATAGATGCCAAAGGCGTTCAAGGTGCCGACCAGCGGGTCGGAATTGGGGAAGAACAGCTTGGCGAAGACCAGGCCGGTGACGGTGCTGTAGAGGAAGAAATCGTACCACTCGATGCTGGTGCCGACGGTGGCGGCGATGACAGCGCGCGTCAGATGCCGGCGGTGCTCGGCGTGGGAAAAGCGGTCGATGGTGGTCGTCGTGGCCATTGGGCGTCCTCCCGTGGGTCAGGCCTGTTTTTTGTAGTTAACAAAGACAATTAGCCGAAATGTCGGTTTTTTCGACGTCGATGTTATTCCGACCGCGGCCGACCAGACCGCCGCGCGATCATGCCACAACGATGTTCGCGTCGCAGGCATTGACGCGGCGCAGCATCGTCTCTAGTTTCTGCGGCGGGACACGGCCCCCCAACGGGTCGCATCTATTCTGGAAGGAATAGCCATGAAGCCGTCCGTTCGGCCCGCCAATCCCTGCTTTTCCTCTGGTCCTTGCGCCAAGCGTCCCGGTTGGACGCTACAGGCTCTTGAGCGCGCGCTGCTCGGCCGCTCGCACCGCGCCAAGCCCGGCCGCGCCAAGCTGGACGAGGTGGTCGCGCGTTCGCGCGCCGTCCTCGGCATGCCCAAGGATTACCGCCTCGCCGTCGTGCCGGCGTCCGACACCGGCGCGCTCGAGATGGCGCTGTGGTCGCTGCTGGGCGCGCGCGGCGTCGACGTGCTGGCCTGGGAGAGCTTCGGCGAAGGCTGGGCCACCGACGTGGCGAAGCAGCTCAAGCTCGCCGATGCCCGCCTGATCCGCGCCGACTACGGCAGCATCCCCGAGCTTGCCAAGATCGACACGGACCGCGACGTGGTATTCACCTGGAACGGCACGACCTCGGGTGTGTGCGTGCCGAACGGCGCCTGGATCAAGCCGAACCGGCAGGGTCTCACCATCTGCGACGCGACCTCGGCGGCCTTCGCCATGACGCTCCCCTGGGACAAGCTCGACGTCGCCACCTGGTCGTGGCAGAAGGCGCTGGGCGGCGAAGCGGCGCATGGCATGCTCGCGCTGAGCCCGCGCGCCGTGCAACGGCTCGAAAGCTACACGCCACCGTGGCCGCTGCCCAAGATTTTCCGTCTCACCTCCAAGGGCAAGTTCAGCGAGGGCATCTTCCAAGGCGAGACCATCAATACGCCCTCGCTCCTCGCCGTCGAGGACGCGATCGACGGCCTCAAATGGGCGGAGTCGATCGGCGGCCAGCCGGCGTTGATGGCGCGCGCCAAGGCCAATCTCGCGGTGCTCACGCCCTGGGTCGAGCGTACGCCCTGGATCGATTTCCTGGTGCAGGACCCGGCGATCCGCTCGTGGACCTCGGTCTGCCTCAAGATCGTCGACGAGTGGTTCGTGCGGCTGCCACCGGACGCGCAGCGCGCCGCGGTGAAGCGGCTCGAGGCGCTGCTCGACGCCGAAGGCGTCGCCTACGACGTCGCCGGCCATCGCGATGCACCGCCAGGCCTGCGCATCTGGTGCGGCTCGACCGTCGAGCGCAGCGACGTCGCGGCGTTGCTGCCGTGGCTCGACTGGGCCTATGGCGAGACGCGCCGCGCCGCCGCGGCCTGAGCTGGCCGCTTTCCCTCATTCCTTGCAGGACGGGATCTCGCCATGCCGAGAGTCTTGATTTCCGACGCTTTGAGCCCGCGTGCCGTCGAGATCTTCCACGCGCGCGGCGTCGACACCGATGTGATGACCGGGCTCACGCCCGACGACCTCAAGAAGATCATCGGCAAGTATGACGGCCTTGCCGTGCGCTCGGCCACCAAGGTCACCAAGGCGCTGCTCGAGCAGGCCGAGAACCTGAAGGTGATCGGCCGCGCCGGCATCGGCGTCGACAACATCGATGTGCCCGCAGCGACGCAGCGCGGCATCGTCGTGATGAACACGCCCTTCGGCAACAGCATCACCACCGCCGAGCACGCCATCGCGCTGATGTTCGCGCTCGCGCGCCAGCTCCCCGCCGCCGACCGCTCGACGCAGGCGGGCAAATGGGACAAGGCGCGCTTCATGGGCGTCGAGCTCACCGGCAAGACGCTCGGCGTCATCGGCTGCGGCAATATCGGCTCGATCGTCGCCGACCGCGCCGTCGGCCTCAAGATGAAGGTCATCGCCTACGACCCGTTCCTCTCTGCCGAGCGCGCCGTGACGCTCGGCGTCGAGAAGGTCGCGCTCGACGATCTGCTGGCGCGCGCCGACTTCATCACCTTGCACACGCCGCTGACCGACGCGACGCGCCATCTCATCGACGCCAAGGCGCTCGCGAAAACGAAGAAAGGCGTGCGCATCATCAATTGCGCTCGCGGCGGGCTCATCGTCGAGGAAGACCTGAAGGCGGCGCTCGATTCGGGCCATGTCGCCGGCGCGGCGCTCGACGTCTTCCCGGTCGAGCCGGCGAAGGAGAACGCGCTCTTCGGCCGCGACGATGTGGTGGCGACGCCGCATCTCGGTGCCGCCACCACCGAGGCGCAGGAGAACGTGGCGCTGCAGATCGCCGAGCAGATGTCGGACTATCTCATCACCGGCGCCGTGACGAACGCGCTCAACATGCCCTCGCTCTCGGCCGAGGAGGCGGCGCGGCTCAAGCCCTACATGAAGCTCGCCGAGCAGCTCGGCGGCTTCGCCGGCCAGCTCACCACGACGGGTCTCAAAGCCGTCGAAATCTCGTATGAAGGTCACGCCGCCGCGCTCAACGTGAAGCCGCTGACGTCGATCGTGCTGACCGAGCTCTTGGCGCCGCAGCTCGACACGGTGAACATGGTCAACGCGCCGGTGATCTGCCGCGAGCGCGATATCCGCGTCAGCGAGACGCGCGTCGCCGAGCCCGGCAACTACCACACGCTGATCCGTGTCACCGTCGTCACCGAGCGCCGCACGCGCACGATTGCCGGCACGCTGTTCGGCGGCGATCGACCGCGCATCGTCGAGATCGAGGGCGTGCCGATGGAAGCCGAGCTCGGTGCGCACATGCTCTTCGTGCGCAACAAGGACAAGCCCGGCTTCATCGGCAATCTCGGCCGCACCATGGGCGAGGCGGAGATCAACATCGCGACATTCCATCTCGGCCGTGCGGCGCCCGGCGGCGACGCCATCTGCCTGGTGCAGGTCGATCAGGCGCTCTCCGACGACGTGCTCGAATGCGTCCGCGCCATCCCCAACGTCCTCCAGGCGCGGTCGCTCCGCTTCTGAATGCCGCGGCGGCGCCCTTTCGAAGCGGACTCAAGTTGCCGCCGCGGGGCAAAACCGCTATTTCCGCCGTCATGAACGAGCCCTTGCACCCGGCGCTGCTGCCGCTTGGACTGCGCGACGTCCTGCCGCCCGACGCGGCGGCGGAGGCGCAGGTCGTGGCGCGGCTGATGACGGTGCTGACGAGCCACGGCTACGAGCGGGTGAAGCCGCCCTTGGCCGAGTTCGAGGACAATCTGCTGAGCGGCGCCGGGGCGGCCATGGCGAAGGAAACCTTCCGCCTGATGGACCCGATCTCGCAGCGCATGATCGGCCTGCGCGCCGACATGACGCCGCAGGTCGCCCGCATCGCCACGACGCGGCTCAAGAACGCGCCGCGGCCGCTCCGGCTCTGCTACGCCGGGCAGGTGCTGCGCGTCAAGGGCGGGCAGCTGCGGCCTGAGCGCCAGGTCGGGCAAGTCGGCGCCGAGCTGATCGGTTCCGACGAGATCGCCGCCGATGTCGAGGCGGTGGCGCTCGCCGCCGAGGCGCTGGCCGCCGCCGGCGTCGCCGGCCTCTCGGTCGATCTCAGCCTGCCCACCCTGGTGCCGGCGCTGTGCGCCGCCCTCGGCCTCGACGGCGCCAAGGCGGAGGCGCTGCGCGGCGCGCTCGACCACAAGGACGCCGCCGCCGTCACCGCGGTCGGCGGCCGCGCCGCCGCGCTGTTGAGCCGGCTCCTCGCCAGCGCCGGCGCGGCCAAGAAGGCGCTCGCCACGCTGGCCGCACTCGACCTGCCAGACGAGGCGGCGGCCGAGCGGGCGCGGCTGGCGAGCGTGGTGGAGCGGCTAGCGCGCATCGCGCCCGGCCTCGTCATCACCATCGATCCCGTCGAGAATCGCGGCTTCGAGTACCACACCGGCGTCAGCTTCACCTTCTTCGCGCGCAGCGTGCGCGGCGAACTGGGCCGCGGCGGGCGCTACCGCACCGGCAATGGCGGCGGCGAGCCGGCCACCGGCTTCACCCTCTATACCGACACGGTGCTCCACGCGGTGCCGAAGCCGGAGCCGCCATCGCGGCTCTACGTGCCCGCCGGCGCAGAACCGGCCCTGGCAGCGCGGCTGCGCGGCGATGGCTGGGTGACCGTGGCGGGCCTCGTTCCGGTGGACGATGCCGCGGCCGAGGCGCGGCGGCTCGGTTGCGGCCATCGCCTCGAAGGTGAGAAGATCATCGCGCTCGCCTGACCGCGGGCGGTTCCGGCAGGAGTTGGTTCGGGCATGGCGAATGTCGTGGTGATCGGCGCCCAGTGGGGCGACGAGGGCAAAGGCAAGATCGTCGATTGGCTGTCGCAGCGCGCCGATGTGGTGGTGCGCTTCCAGGGCGGCCACAATGCCGGACACACGCTGGTCATCGGCAATGTCGAGTACCGGCTGAGCCTGTTACCCTCGGGCGTGGTGCGCCCGGACAAGCTGTCGATCATCGGCAACGGCGTCGTCGTCGATCCCTGGGCCTTGCTCAAGGAGATCGACGCCATCCGCGACAAGGGCGTCGTCGTCACGCCGGACCGCCTCAAGATCGCCGAGAACGCGGCGTTGATCCTGCCCTCGCACGGACAGATCGACCGCGCGCGCGAGGAGGCCAGCGGCGAGAAGAAGATCGGCACCACCGGCCGCGGTATCGGCCCGGCCTATGAGGACAAGGTCGGGCGCCGCGCCATCCGCCTGTGCGACCTCGCCGATCCCGCCAGCCTCGGCGACAAGCTCGACCATCTGCTGCTGCACCACAATGCCCTGCTGCGCGGCCTCAACGCGCCCGCGGTGGAGCGCGCGCCCCTGCTTCAGTCGCTGCTGGAGATCGCGCCCAAGGTGCTGCCTTTCGCCGACATCGTCTGGTACCGCCTCGACGAGGCGCGCCGCGCCGGCAAGCGCATCCTGTTCGAGGGTGCGCAAGGCGTCATGCTGGACGTCGACCACGGCACCTATCCCTTCGTCACCTCGTCGAACACGCATCCCGGCCAGGCGGCAGCCGGTGCCGGCATCAGCCCGATGACCGTCGGCTATGTCCTCGGCATCACCAAGGCCTACACGACGCGCGTCGGCAGTGGCCCGTTCCCGACCGAGCTCACTGACAAGACCGGTGCGCTCCTGGGCGAGCGCGGCAAGGAGTTCGGCGTCGTCACCGGCCGCAAGCGGCGCTGTGGCTGGTTCGATGCGGTCATGGTGCGCCAGGCGGTGAAGGTCGCGGGCATCACCGGCATCGCCCTCACCAAGCTCGACGTGCTCGACGGTTTTCCCGAGATCAAGGTGTGCACCGCTTATCGCTGGCGCGGCGAGACGCTGCATCACCTGCCGGCGAGCACCGCCGCCCAGGCCGAGCTGAAGCCGGTTTACGAGACCGTGGAAGGGTGGAGCGAGAGCACACGCGGCGCGCGCTCCTGGGCGCAGCTCAACGCGCTGGCCATCAAGTATATTCGGCGCATCGAGGAGCTGATCGAGGCCCCGGTGGCGCTGTTCTCGACCAGCCCCGAGCGCGACGACACGGTGTTGGTACGCGATCCCTTCGAGGATCGACTCTGACGGCGTGCCGGCGCGCCGATCTGCGGCCGGCGATCGGGAGTTAGGCGATGGACAAAGTCCTCTTCATCAACGATGTCCTGTCGGTCAGAGAGCAGATCGTCGAGGATAAGACGCCCTCGGTGGTCCTCCACATCGAAGTCGAGACCAAGACCGGCCGGCAGGTTCTGTCGCTGCCGATGGACCTCGCGCAGCAATTGCTGGCCGGGCTGGAGCACGTCCTCAAGGGCGACGACTAGCGCCGTCGCGGCCAACGCGGCAATCGTACGGCGCTCGCGCTGAACACGATTGGGCCGGTGGTTTGGAGCTTGAGCCGGTACCGGCGGCGGCGAGCCGGCGCGGAAGCCGAAGCCAGGATCAGTGACATGCGGCGATAGACACGCCGCCGCGGCGTGCGAGGTTACCGCCCTGCCGCCGCGGCGCGTGGGCGGTTATTGCCGGCGACATATTCATCGACCAGCGCGCCCAGCTCCTCGAGCTGGCCGGCGAAGAAATGATCGGCGCCGCGGATGATGCGGTGATCGATCTGGATGTCGCGCTGGTGCATCAGCTTGTTGATGAGCTTCTGCACCGCTTCCATCGGCACGAGCTGGTCGCGGTCGCCCTGGATGATGAGGCCGGAGGCCGGGCAGGGCGCCAGGAAGCTGAAATCGAAACGGTCGGCCGGCGGCGCCACGGCGATGAAGCCGTCGATCTCCGGCCGACGCATGAGCAACTGCATGCCGATCCAGGCGCCGAAGGAGAAGCCGCCGATCCAGCACGCGGAGGCGTTGGCGTTGTAGGTCTGTAGCCAGTCGAGCGCCGCCGCCGCGTCGGACAGCTCGCCCTCGCCGCGGTCAAAGGTGCCTTGGCTGCGCCCGACGCCGCGGAAATTGAAGCGCAACGTCGAGAAGCCGCGCCGCACGAAGGCGTGGTAGAGCGTGTAGACCACCTTGTTGTTCATCGTGCCGCCATGCTGCGGGTGCGGATGCAGCAGCAAGGCGATGGGCGCGGTGGTGTCGCGCGAATGGCTGTAGCGACCCTCGAGCCGGCCTTCCGGGCCGTTGATGATCACATCCGTCATCGCCACCCTTCCGCCTGGCGTCTTAACCTAAAAACCGAGTAAAATAGTAGGGCTTTCATCCCGCTCGCAGCCGTTATTGGGGTCGCTAAACTTGACGGATGTACAAGGTGAACGTATATCGCTGACTACCATAGACGACGCACCGTCGCGCTTTCGCCGCAGGGCGAAGCGATCGGCGGTGACCGAGGATCATAGCACAGTGGCACCCATGGTCTTGAAAAACCTGCGCGACGAAATCGACACCGTCATGAAACTCGACCCGGCGGCACGCTCGCGGCTGGAGGTGGTGCTGTGCTACCCGGGCTTCCATGCGCTGATGCTCTATCGCCTCGCGCATTGGTTGTGGCAGCGGCGCTGGCTGGTGCTGGGGCGCTTCATTTCCTATCTCGCCCGCATGCTCACGGGCATCGAGATCCATCCCGGCGCCAAGATCGGCCGGCGCCTCTTCATCGACCATGGCGTCGGCGTGGTTATCGGCGAGACCGCGGAGATCGGTGACGACGTGACGCTCTATCAGGGCGTGACCTTGGGCGGCACCAAGCTCAATCGCGGCAAGCGGCACCCGACGATCGAGGATGGGGTCATCGTGAGCGCCGGGGCGAAGGTGTTGGGCGGCTTCACCGTCGGCAAGGGCGCGCGCATCGGTCCCAACGCCGTGGTGCGCGCCGAGGTCCCCCCCGGTGGGCGCGTGGTCGCGCCGCGCTCGACGGTGATATTGCGCGAGAACAAGGACGCGAAGCAGCCGCAGCCGCAGGAGTTCGTTCCCTATGCCACGCCCGGCGATGACATCCCCGATCCCGTGGCGCGGGCGCTTAACGGACTCGTCGACGAGGTGCAGGCCTTGCGTGCGCGGGTAGCCGAGCTCGAGGCGGAACAGGGCGAGCCGGTGCTGAGGAAGGCATCGGGCCTCGGCTCGTAGCGGCGGCCCGAAAAGGAGCGGTGCCATGAGGCTTAGCACCAAGGGACGCTACGCGGTGATGGCGATGGTCGATCTCGCCAAGCACAGCCAGGGCAGCCCGATCGCGCTCGCCGAGATCGCCGAGCGGCAGGAGATCTCGCTGTCCTATCTCGAGCAGCTTTTCGCCAAGCTGCGCGCCGCCAGTCTGGTCAAGAGCGTGCGCGGACCCGGCGGCGGCTATCTCCTCGGCCACGGCGCCGACGAGACGCGCATCTCCGACATCATCCTCGCCGTCGACGAGCCGATCCGCGCCACGCGCTGTACGCCGGGCGCACCCGTCGGCTGCCGCGGCAGCAAGACGCGCTGCCTCACCCATGATCTCTGGGAAGAGCTCGGCAACCAGATCCATCTCTATCTCAGCTCGGTGACCCTCGCGGATGTCGTCGCGCAGCGCGTGCTTGGCCGCGCCGGTGCGCTCCACTGCGAGCGCCGCAACGCCGCGCTCGCGGCGCAGTAGCCGTCCATCCTCGCTAGCCCATGCCGCCCCGCACCGCTTATCTCGACTGGAACGCGACCGCGCCGCTTCGCCCCGAGGCCGCGGCCGCGACGGCCGAAGCGCTCGGCCATTGCGGCAATCCGTCGTCCGTGCATCGCTTCGGTCGCGACGCGCGGCGCGCGCTCGAAGCGGCGCGGGCGCAGGTCGCGGCGCTCGTGGGCGCGGCGCCGGCGGAGGTCGTCCTCACCAGCGGCGGCACCGAGGCGAACCAGCTGGCGCTGCGTGGCCTCCCCGGACGGCGCGTCATGGTTTCAGCGATCGAGCACGATTCGGTGCGCCAGGCAGTCCCCGACGCGGCGGTCGTCCCGGTCGCGCCGCGCGGGATCGTCGATCTCCACGCCCTCGACCGGATGCTCGCCGCGGAGCCGCGGCCGGCGCTCGTCTCGCTCATGCTCGCCAACAACGAAACCGGGATCATCCAGCCGGTGGCGGAGGCGGCGCAGATCGCGCACGCCCGCGGCGCGCTCCTGCATTGCGATGCCGTGCAGGGCGCCGGGAAGCTGCCGCTCGATCGCGCCCGGCTGGGTGCGGATCTTATGACGCTGTCGGCGCACAAGCTCGGCGGGCCGCCAGGCGTCGGTGCGCTCGTGGTCGCCGGCGACCTGCCGCTCATGCCGCTGCACAACGGCGGCGGCCAGGAGCGTGGCCGGCGCGCGGGGACCGAGAATTTGCCGGGGATCGCCGGCTTCGGCGCCGCCTGCGCCAGCGCTGCGGACGGGCTCGGTGACTATGGTGCCATCGCGGCGCTGCGCGATGCGGCCGAACGCCGCCTCGGCGCGATCGCGCCGGACGCCGTGGTCTATGGCGGCGATGTCGCGCGGCTGCCGAACACGCTGTGCATCGCCATGCCCGGTGTCGCCGCCGCGACGCAGGTGATGGCGCTCGATCTCGCCGGCGTCATGGTGAGCGCCGGCGCCGCCTGTTCCTCGGGCAAGGTGCGGCGCAGCCACGTGCTCGACGCCATGGGCGTACCGGCGGCGGAAGCGGAATGCGCCATCCGCATCAGCCTCGGCTGGAGCACCGCCGCCGCCGATATCGATCATCTCGTGGAGGCCTGGGGCGCGCTTTACGCGCGCACCCGGGCGAGCGCCGCATGAACGCGTCGGCCGCGCGTTTCCGGCACCGGGCCAACAGCGCGCCGGTCTATCTCGATTACCAGGCGACGACGCCGGTCGATCGCCGCGTGCTCGGGGAGATGCTGCCCTGGTTCACAGAGAAATTCGGCAATCCGGGCTCGGTGACCCACGCCTATGGCCGCGAGGCCGAGGCGGCGGTGGAGCAGGCGCGCGCCGAAGTGGCGGCGCTGATCGGCGCCGAGGCGCGCGAGATCGTCTTCACCTCGGGTGCGACCGAATCGAACAACCTCGCCATCAAGGGCGCGGCGCATTTCCATCGCGCCTTCGATAAGGATCGCGTCGTCACCGTCGCGACCGAGCACAAATGCGTGCTCGAAAGCGCGCTGGCGCTCGAGCGCGAGGGCTTCCGCCTGACGGTGCTGCCGGTCGATGCACAAGGGCTCGTCGATCTGGATGCGCTGGGGGCGGCGATCGACGAGCGCACGGCGATCGTCTCGGTCATGGCGGCGAACAACGAGATCGGCGTGCTGCAGCCGATCGCCGAGATCGGCGCGCTGTGCCGTGCCCGCGGCGTGCTGTTCCACAGCGACGCGGCGCAGGCGGTCGGCAAGGTGCCGGTCGATGTCGACGCCATGAACATCGACCTGCTGTCGATCTCCGGCCACAAGGTCTATGGCCCCAAGGGCATCGGCGTGCTCTATGTGCGGCGCCGGCCGCGGGCGCGCCTGGCGCCGCTGTTCGACGGCGGCGGGCAGGAGCGGGGCGTGCGTTCGGGCACGTTGCCGACGCCGCTCTGTGTCGGGTTGGGCGCCGCGGCCCGCATCGCCGGTGCCGAGATGGCGGCAGAGGCCGAGCGGCTGCTGGGCCTGCGCCGGCGATTCCTGGCGGCGATCCAGGCGCGGCTGCCGGAGGTGCGGCTCAACGGCGATCCCGAGCGGCGGCTTCCCGGCAACCTCAATCTGAGCTTCCCCGGTGCGCCGGCCTTGGCGCTCATGCAAGCCTGCCCGGGGCTCGCGCTCTCGACCGGTTCGGCCTGCACCGCTGCCGAGGTCGAGCCCTCCTATGTGCTGCGCGCGCTGGGCGTGCCGGAGGCGCTGGCGGCGGCCTCTCTGCGCCTCGGCCTCGGGCGCTATACCACTGATTCGGAGGTCGATTTTGCGGTCGATGCGCTGGCGGCCGCGGCCCAGCTTGTGGCGGCCCGCGAGAGGGTGACAGCGGCGGAGGCCCGCCCCACATAAAGGGCAGGTTTAGTTGCCTGGCGGGGCTGGGCAATGGTATCTAGCGTGGGTTTCAGGAGCAGGCGGCCATGGCGTTGAGGCAGGCGATGATGGTGACGGAAGCCGCGGCGGGGCGCATCCAGGCGCTGCTGGCCAAGCGCGGCAAGCCGTCGGTCGGCATCCGCGTCGGCGTGCGCAGCCGCGGCTGCTCTGGCCTCACCTACACGCTCGAGTATGCCGACGAGAAAGGCAAGCTCGACGAGATCGTGCAGGACAAGGGCGTCACCATCCTGATCGACCCGAAGGCGTCGATGTTCATCATCGGCACGGAAATGGACTATGTGGAGGACAAGCTCCAATCGGGCTTCACCTTCCGCAACCCCAACGAGAAGGGCCGCTGCGGCTGCGGCGAGTCCTTCCACGTGTGACGCGGCTGGTTCGCCTTTGATGCGCCGCTGATGGTCGTTCGATGATCCTTTGCTCCTCCGGCAATCGGCGATGAAGCTGTTCCAGATCGAGGAGCCCGACGGCTCACCGCTCGAGCCGGATGGGCCGGGCATGGCGGTGGGCATCGAGCTGTCGCCGGCGAAGGGCGCGGCGGTCGCGGTCGCCGTGGGCGGCAACGCCGAGCTGCTCGCCGGCGCCGATGGCGCGACGCGGCTCGCGCTTCCGGATCTGCGCGACGCGGCGGCGCTCGCCACGCTCATGCTCGCTCTGCGCGAGCGGGCGGAGAAGGCGCTGGCGCGGCCGGTGACGCACGCGGTGGTGGCGAGCGATGCGCTCGACGACGCCGCGCGGCGCGCGCTCGAAGCAGCGGCACACGTGGCGGGAATCGCGCTGCTGCGCGTCGTTGCGGCGGGCACGGCGGCGGCGCTGGCGCCGGGCGCCAAGGCGGCCGATGCGCCGGCGCTGGGTGCCGCGATCCAGGCCGAGCAAGACGCAACGGGTTTGGCACGCTAGCGGATCGAATCCAACATTGCCTACCCATCCTTTCGCTGTCATTGCGAGCGAAGCGAAGCAATCTCCGGCAAGCAATGGCGCCCGGCCGGCGGGAGATTGCTTCGTCGCGCTGCCGCGCTCCTCGCAACGACAGCTTTGGTCAGGAGAATCGACGTGTCGAATTCGTACCGCTAGGATCGCTCCATGCCGAAAATGACTTTCATCGAGCGCGACGGGACGCGCCGCGAGGTGGACGCGCCGCTCGGCCTCTCGGTGCTGGAGATCGCGCACAAGCATGGCGTCGACATCGAGGGCGCCTGCGAGGGCTCGCTCGCCTGCTCGACCTGTCACGTCATCGTCGATCCGGAATGGCACGAGCTCTTGAAGGAGGCAAGCGAGGACGAAGAGGACATGCTCGACCTCGCTTTCGGCCTGACGCAGACCTCGCGGCTCGGCTGCCAGATCATCATGACCGAGGAGCTCGACGGCCTCACCGTCAAGCTGCCGCAGGCGACGCGCAACATGATGAGCGGGTGAGGCGCGGCAGATGAACGCCCTTGGCCTCGACAAGCCGGCGCGCGACTGCCGCGTCGTCGTCGCCATGTCCGGCGGCGTCGACAGCTCGGTGACGGCGGCGCTGCTGGCGGAGCAGGGGTTCGACGTCGTCGGCATCACGCTGCAGCTCTACGACCACGGCGCGGCCTTGGCGAAGAAGGGCGCATGCTGCGCCGGGCAGGACATCCATGACGCCGCGCGCGTCGCCGAGCGGCTGGGCATCCCGCATTACGTGCTCGACTACGAGAGCCGCTTCCGCCGCGACGTGATCGACGATTTCGCCGATGCCTACACGCGCGGCGAGACGCCGATCCCCTGCGTGCGCTGCAACCAGACGGTGAAGTTCCGCGACCTGCTGGCGACGGCGCGCGATCTCGGCGCCGACGCGCTCGCCACCGGGCATTACGTGCGCCGCGTCGACGGCGCAAGCGGGCCGGAGCTGCATCGCGCTGCCGATGATGGCCGCGACCAGAGCTATTTCCTCTTCGCGACGACGCGCGTGCAGCTCGCCTTCCTGCACTTCCCGTTGGGTGGCATGGCCAAGGACGAGACGCGCGCGCTGGCGCGGCGCTTCGATCTGCCGGTGGCGGCGAAGCCCGACAGCCAGGACATCTGCTTCGTCCCGAGCGGCGATTACGCCGCGCTCGTCGCCAGGCTGCGCCCCGGCGCCGCCGAGCCGGGCGAGATCGTCGATGTCGCGGGACGCGTGCTCGGCACGCATGCGGGCGTCGTCCATTTCACCATCGGCCAGCGCAAAGGGCTCGGCGTCAGCGCGGGTGAGCCGCTTTATGTCGTGCGGCTCGAGCCCGAGGCGCGCCGCGTCGTCGTCGGCCCGCGCGCCGCGCTCGGCGTGCAGCGCGTCGCGCTCGCCGGCATCAATTGGCTGGGCGAGGCGCCGCCCGCCGATGGGCTCGCCGTCCACGTCAAGCTGCGCTCGGCGCAGCCGCCGCTGCCGGCGCGGCTCTTTCTCGATGGCGCGGGCGGCGGCACGGTGGTGCTGGACGAGCCCGCCTTCGGCGTGGCGCCCGGCCAAGCCTGCGTCGCCTATGACGGCACGCGCGTCCTCGGCGGCGGCTGGATCCGCCGCGAACCCGCGGGCACGGCCGCGATCGCCGAGAGCGGCGCCGCGCACGCCGTCGCCTGATGTCCTTACCGTCCGATGCAGCGAGAGAGTGCGGCCTGCCAATGGTCTGGCCGCCGGACCGGCGCTTCGGCCGCAAGGTTCCGGCCGCCGGAGAGTTGCGTGGGAATGCTATCGCTTGACGCAAAACCGCATGTTTCTTATACCGCGGGCCTTGTTGTGGCGGGGTAGCTCAGCTGGTTAGAGCAGGGGAATCATAATCCCAAGGTCGGGGGTTCAAGTCCCTCCCCCGCTACCAACCATTATCAATGGTCTAGAAAGAAAAACGGGTCAGCTTCGCTGGCCTGTTTTGCTGTCCGGGTACTGTCCGGGCAACAGCATTATGGTTGCGATTAACCCGGCCCCGTGCCTGGGAACCGAGTAGCCCCAGACTGCCGTCGCAAGCCTGCTCGGAAATAAACACGATTTCATTTGCAAGCAAAGCCGGTGCTGCCAGCGGGGTCCTACATGGCCGTTATCCGCAATTCCTAAATGGGACAACGACCATGCGCAATCATTGTCGGCAACTAAAGCCGCTGTTGTTCGGATCTCTACTGCTTGCCGCCTCGATGTCATCGGCATTGGCAGCCGTCCCGGTCGAGCCAAGTACCGCAACGGCCAGAGTGTGGTTCCTGCGCCCGTCCGGTTCAGCAGACGGCAACGTCTGGGGCGCGTCGCCGGTGATCTCCGTCAATGGCGCCGCAATTGGGGCGATCCCGCCCGATAGCGATTTTTACCGGGATTTCACGCCGGGTACCTACAGCTTCTCGGTGGAGCCCTACGGCACGCCGACCGGTGACGCAGATACCGTCCAGCTTTCGCCGGGCAGCCAGACCTACCTGAACGTCCAGTGGGTGCAGACCTGGGAAATGGGCTATCCGAGCACCGGCAAGGGCGGTCAGTCGCACAGTTTCTTCGTGCTGAATATGGCGCCGCAGCTGGCCCAGGCGTATCTGCCGACCCTGAATTATCTCGGCGCGCGCTGATCGCCGCGCCGCGCGGTTGGGACTTCCGCAGTGCGCTTCAAGCGACGGAACCGTGACAGATCTCTAAACCTTACTTGCGATTGCCCGATTAGACCGGGTGGGCGGCGTTCAATTCATTGGCAGCGGGAAGATGCCGGCGCAAAGACACGCGCACCAGCGTGCCCTTGCCCGGCTCGCTGCTGATCGCCAGATCGCCGCCTTGCAACTCCACGAGCGCTTTCGCCAATGGCAGGCCGAGCCCGGTGCCCTGATAGCGGCGGGCCAGCTTGTTGTCGACCTGCTCGAAGGGCGCGAGCGCGATCGGGATCTCTTCCGGCGCCATGCCGATCCCGGTGTCGCCGATATTGACGGCGACCCGCTCGGCATCGACCGACTCGACAGCGATGGAAATCGCGCCTTCCGGCTCGGTGAACTTGATCGCGTTTGACAGCAGGTTCAGGAACACTTGGCGCAGCTTGGTTGAATCGGCGTTGACCCGGAGCGGCTCCGGCCAGGGCTGC